>Ga0070682_100000052_pt1 | contig 118879 bp, 117 predicted proteins | sample KBSC63LmetaG_FD_64668 | JGI IMG/M metagenome (GOLD analysis project Ga0070682, IMG submission 64668) | Corn rhizosphere microbial communities from Kellogg Biological Station, Michigan, USA - KBS C6-3L metaG | ecosystem: Host-associated > Plants > Roots > Rhizosphere | place: USA: Michigan...
GGCTTTCAGTGAAGCCGCTTAGCGGGGCAGGTGCCGCGTGAGCGAGAAGGCCATCGGCGACGAGCGGCGGATGCCGTTCTTCTGGATCACCGTCGCCGTCACCAAACTCATCCGCAGCCAGTACGTCAAGGACAAGGGGCGCCTGGTGCCCATCCTCGACGACGACCCCGGCCTGTCTCAGGTCAACTCCGTCTACCAGGCCCTCGTCGAGATCGCCAACGAGGCGCGGGCGCGGGAAGCAACTGGCGAGTCGAGCAGCACTTTCGTCACCGAGCGGGCCAAGGTCGCGCTGTACGCCGGCTGCTCGGTGAAGACCGTCGATCGCGTCGTCATCTTCCTCGAGCGGATCGGCCTGGTGAGCGTCGAGCGGCGGCGGAAACAGGGCGGGAAAGGACACCTCCCCAGCCGCTACACGCTGATCGAGCCCGATAGCGGGGGTGGCGACTCAGAGTCGCCAGGTAGCGACAGGGAGTCGCGAGGGGGTGGCGACTCAGAGTCGCACAACAACTCAAGAAGTAAAAACAGCCAAGAAGGAGGAAAGCCGCCGAAAACGTCCAGCAAGAAGGTCGGGCGCCACGCCGTCACCGACGCCGAGTACGAGCTGGCGGGGGCGGTCGTCGCCACCTTCAACGAGATCTTCGACACGGCTGTCTCGACCGACGCGCACCTCGTTCCGGTCGTCGGCCGAATCCGCGAACGGCCCGAGCTGAACGCCACCCAGCACCGCAAGGTCATGGAGGCCGTCGCCGCCGGCAGGCAATGGTGGGACACGCCAGCGCCGCGGATCGTCTACGGCAACGCGGCCCGCTTCGAGGAGTCGATCGAGGCAGCGCGAGCGGTGCATCGTCGGCGGTCGAAGACGGCGCGGCAGGGCAGCGACGCTAACGAGCGCCGCCGCCAGGCTCGCCGCGAACAAGGGCTGGACGACTAATGAGCGACAGCACCGCCTTCGTCCCGCCGCAGAACATCGACGCTGAGGAAGCGGTCCTTGGCGCGATGATGATGTCCAAAGCCGCCTTGACGGCTGTGCGTGTTTCGGGCCTCCGCGCCCCACACTTTTACCTCGATAAGCACCGGGAGATCTACGCGGCCCTCGAACGGGTCTCGCAGCGAGAAGGCTACGTCGACCAGCTCATGCTCGCCGACGAGGTGCCCACGTACAAGGACTACGTCCACGCGCTCGCGGCCGGGGTGCCCGCCGCCGGCAACGCCCTCCACTACGCCCGGATCGTCTTGCACCAGGCGAACCTTCGACAGAAGCTCCAGGGCAGCCAGGAAATAGCCGCGGGTGTGCGCGCTGCCCAGGAGGGAGGTGACGCCGCCCTCGAGGAGTCCGAGCTGCTGATCCGCAAGGGCCAAACGCTGGTCGCCACCGACCTAACCGTCGAGTCTGAGCCCACCTCCCGGCAAGAGCTGGCCGACGACTTCTACGAGTACCTCGACGGCGACGACGACGAAGAATTCTTCAAGCTGCCCTTCCCCGAGCTGAACGAGTGCGTGCTGGGCGGCTACAGGCGCAAGCAGACAAGCGTGCTGGCCGGCTGGACCGGGATGGGCAAGAGCTGGCTACTGGACCAAATGCTGCGCGGCTTCCACGAGCAGGGCCACTCAACGGCGATCTTCGCCACAGAGATGAGCAAGCGCGAACGGGTAGCGCGCCACATCACCCAGACGACCGGCATCGCCAACGAAAAGCTGCTGCGCAAGAGCCTCCTTACTCCGGACGAGATGAAGAAAGCGGTCGCAGCGCTGGACAAGATCCCCTTCGACTTCTTCGAGGCGAGCGGATGGACCGAGGGCGAAATCTGTGAGCGCATCATCTTCGGCGGCTACGACATCGTCGCGGTCGATGTCATCAACCTGATCCCCGGCTACGAAGAGAAGGTTGCCTACGCCAACCGAATCGCTCAGGCGTTCATGCAGGTGGCAGTCCGAGCCAACTGCCACGTAATCCTCGTCTCCCACCTCAACCGCGAGCGCGACAAGCAGATCGTCAAGCCGCGGCCAGTGAAGCGCGACCTTCGACAGACGGGGATGCTCGAAGCCAACGCCCACGCGATCCTCTTCCTGCACCGCGACCAGAACGAGAGCGACGGCAGCAAGAAGCCCGGCGGCGAAGCCTTCTTCGACAAGGTCCGCAACGGGATGGAAGGCAGCGTCAGGGTCACGCACAACCAGCGCTACCTGACCTTCCAGCGCGAGGCGCATGATCCGCAGCCCGCACCGGGAGATCACCTCGCTGATCCCGAGACCGACCCCGACGGCGACCAGCCGCGACCTGGGGCTTGGTTCTGATGATCCCCAAGTCCAAACAGCAGCGCGAGCGGGAAGCGCGACGCGACGACCATCCCTCAACGGGCGCCGTGCGCTGGAGCGGCGACGAGGATGAGGTTGCCTCGGGCGTCCCCGCCGACGAGCAGGTGCGCGTGTACAAAGGCGCACCCTTCGCTCCGGCCGGCGCGGTCGACAAGGTCGCCGGGCAGGCTTTCGTCAAGCCACCGCCGGAGCCGCCCTTCAAGCTGACGGGCAAGCAGTACCGCGAGCTGACCGAACGGAGCCGCCCGCGCATCGCTTTCCCGAAGGACGAGCCGTGCCCGATCACCAGGGGCGAGGTGTACCCGGTCACCACGCAGCTCTCCTTCGTCGTCACCGGCATTAGCGAAACGAAAACGGAGTGGGAGCTGCACTACGAGCTGCTCGACGAACGGCCGCACAACCTCGGCAAGCTCACCGGCTACGCCAGCTCACAGAAGGCGTCGATCGCGACGAGGAAACCGCGCGAAGATCAGCCGCTTGGCGGCCCGCAGTTTCGCGCCGAGACCGAGCCTGGCGCCCTCGAAGACAGCGAGCGGGAAGAGATCGTCGGAGAGTCGCGCGCCGACCGCCTCAAGCGCCTGAAAGCCCACCGCGTCCTCCTCCGCGAGCAGCACCGGCGCATGGAGCAGGAAGGCGTGCAGGCGGACGTGCGCTGGGGTATCCGCCTCGCGATCACCAGCTTGACCCAGCGCATCGACAACGAGCAGCGACGGCTCGAGGAGGAGGGGAAGGCGGCGGCGTGAGGCCACCTACCCCCGACGAGATCCGCGCCGCCCGTACCCCGAAGGGCGGTTGGACCGCCGCCCAGCTTGCTGAGTGGGGCGTCAAGTGGCCTCCACCGGCGGGGTGGCGCAAGCGTCTGGAACGGGCGAGCCGCCAGCAGGCGGCGGATGGCGACGTAAGATCAACAACGAAGGAGGGATGAGAGTGGAGAAGGAGATCACCGTCAAGCTGAAGGTGCCGCTGACCAGTGGCAAGGAGGCGACGCTGACGCTGGAGGGCGACGAGGTCGAGATCAAGGCGCCTCCGAGCTTTGGCTACCCGAAGGTGAAGCTGGACGACCTGCAGACGGCGGTCGCGCAGCTCTCGGAGGAGAGGCGATGATCGACCGGGGTGCCGCGACTGAAGTGGTCGGGGCGCCGCTCGGGACCAGGGCAGGCGACACGTTCACCTTGCCCGATGGAACCGAACTCATCGTCGGCGAAACCGAATGGAAGTCGGGGATGGGGCACGTTGTAATCGCTTGGCTGATCCCGCCGTTGCTCGCCGTCCTCTACCGGCTGCGGTTCCTCGGGCGGGCCGAAGGCCGACTGCGTGACCTGGCGGGCGAGTGCCTTCCGGTTCACGACTCACCCGTCGCTTGGGAAGTCGACGACCATCCCTTCGCCAAGCTCGGCATCCCCGTCATCGCGGCGCCGGGAGTGTCGCTGGGCAAGTTCCAGGTCGGCTCACCGCGCTACATGGAGCCCGAGCCGATCATCCTCGACGGTGAACCGGGTAGGCGACCGTGAGGGGGTTTAGCTGGATGATGGCCGGATACGACGACTTCGACAGCGACGGCGTCAGATTCGACAAGCAGCTACCGACTGGCGGCGTCTGGTCGGGCTCAGGGAACGCCGACGACTTCACTGTCACCGACGAGTTCCACCGCTGGAACGCCGAACAGGTCAGGCGCTACTCAGCGCGCCTCGCCGCGGCAAGGGAGCGCGAGTGCCGGCGCCTCGCCGAACAGAAGCTGCGCCCGCGTCTGCGCTGGCTCGTTGACCACCCGCGCCTGCTCGGCTGGGTGTACCGCCTCGTCCCGTCCTGGCGCCCGACGCTACGGATCTACCAGGGCTCGACGGCCGACCTGTGAGTGAGTACCCCGAAGCGCTGCTCAGGAAGGTGGCAGCGGCAATCACCGACGCCGAGGCCGGGCACCTCAACTGGGACACGCGAGCCAGGGCTGCCCTCGACGCCCTCGTGCTCCAATCGGTCTACGTTCTGAGCGAGTGCGTCGACTATGGAGAGCAGGAGGTCCGCGGCGTCTTCCTCACTCTCGACGAGGCCCAACAGTGGACGGGGTTTGAGCGCTGGGAATCGGACGATGAGAGGTCGATCTGGTGGAGCGCGTCGTACGAGATTGAGCGCACCGACCTACACCCCCCTGCAGCCGACTGATGGCCCGCGGCCCGATCCCCGACAAGCCCGCCGACCGCCCCACGGTCCCCGAGGTGCTGCCGCTCGTGCTGGCCTACCTGCGTACGCCTGGCAACTCGACCGGCGGCAACCTGCACATCATCCTCGGTGACCGCAACCTGGAGGACGGCAGCATCCGCTGGTGCTGCGACCGAGCTGCAGGGGCGGGCGACCAGGATGGCGTCGAGGTCGCCGAAGCAATGCTGGCGATGACCGGCACCCAGCGCCGGCAGCTCTACTGGCAGGCCAACGCCGCCCAGCGGCGGTGGTACCGCGACGATCCCTCGCGCGCAGGGCGCGTCTAGGTGTCCGTCAGGCACGGGTAAGATGTCGTCGTCCGGTCGAGGGCCGCAACCAGTGGAAACGCTCAGGCGGCGGTCTTTGCAAAGTGGCGCATGGATCCCCCATGCCCAAATGCCGGACTGAGGTCTCCACCTCAGCCCGCCGTCTGCCGCCCGCCTAAGCGGCCCCGTACGGCGGCGGGAACCTTCGACTTACCTTCGCCGAGTCCCTTACTGCCGAGCGCGAATGTCGCCGAGCTAGGGACAGATGGGAAAGCCGCGAGCTGACACGCGGTCAGAGTGGAGAACCCCGCGCGCTGGCGTGATTCCAGCTAGAGCCTTCGGGCCGACAGCGGCTACGTAACTCGCTCGGCGATGTGAAGCCGCGTGACCAGTGAGTGCGCGTCAACGTCCCCCAGGTGGTCCTGGCGACCTCCGGCCTGGCGTCATGCAGCCCGGCAGCGGGGGCTGAGGGCGATCAAGGACAACCACTGGACCGCTGCGAACTTGGGAGGCCCTCCGGCGATTGAACCTCGCCGGAGGGCAACATGCCCACCGGGAGCTATCCCCGATGGACGACACCCACGGTCGCAAGCCGTGGGCGCTCGGTCAATCGACGAGGGGGAGTAGCTCCGATGCGACCGTTCTACGACAGGGACGGCATCACGATCTACCACGGCGACCTCCGTGAGCTGTGGCCGATCGAGGCCGAGGTGATCGTCACCGATCCCCCCTACGGGATGAATTACCGCAGCGGCCGGCGCAAGTCGCACGACTCGCAGCCAATCGCCGGGGACCGCGACACTGAGCTTCGCGACTGGCTGCTCGAGCAATGGCAGGACCGACCGGCCCTCGTCTTCGGCACCTGGCGAGCTGGGCGCCCGGTGTGCCGCACCCTGCTCGTCTGGGACAAGCTGCTCGGGCCCGGCATGGGCGACCTGTCGCTGCCGTGGGGACCGGGCCACGAGGAGATCTACGTGCGCGGCCAGGGTTGGGTTAAGGCCGGGAAGCGCCAGAGCAACGTTCTTCGCTTCAAGGGGTACGCCGCGCGCAGCGGCGACCGCCCCGACCATCCGACGCCCAAGCCGGTCGAGTTAATGCGCCACCTGCTCGAACGCTGCCCCGCCGGCACCGTGCTCGACCCGTTCATGGGCGCCGGCAGCACCCTCGTCGCCGCCAAGGAACTCGGCAGGCGCGCGATCGGCGTCGAGCTGGAGGAGCGCTACTGCGAGATGGCCGTCCAACGACTTGAGGAGGTGCAACCGATGCACGACGACAAGACCTGGGACAGAGCCGAGGACAAGACGGGGGACTGACGTGATCGACGACCGCATGGCGATCCTTGCCGCCTGGCGCGAGGTGCTCGACAGCGGCACCTACGTCCTCGGTCGCCAGCTCGAAGCCTTCGAGGCCGAATTCGCCTCCTACATCGGCGTCAAGCATTGCGTCGGCGTGTCCAGCGGCACCGACGCGCTCACCCTGATCCTTCGCTCGGCGATCAAGCCCGGCGACGAGGTGCTCATCCCGGCCCTGACCTTCGTCGGCACCGCGGAGGCCGTCATCCACGCGGGCGGCGTCCCCGTCTTCTGCGACGTGGATCCCGAAACGTGGTGCATCACCGGCGAGACCGTCCGCGCGCAGTTGACCGGCAAGTCTGCCGCCATCGTCCCCGTCCACCTGTTCGGCAACCCGGCGCCGATGTACGAGTTCGAGGGCTATGGCCTGCCGGTGTTCGAGGACGCTTGCCAAGCGGTCGGCTCCTCCTACAGCGGCGCGATGTGCGGCGCGCTCGGCGCGGCTGCCGCGTTCAGCTTCTACCCCTCCAAGAACCTGGCCGGGGTTGGTGATGGCGGGGCGGTGACGACCGACGACGACGATCTCGCGCGCCGGGTCCGCTTGTCCCGCCACCACGGCTCTGCTGACGGCGAGATCCACGAGCTGATCGGCGGCACCCACCGCCTCGACGAGCTGCAGGCCGCGGTGCTTCGCATCCGCCTGGCCTCGCTCCCGGAGCGCATCGCCGCCCAGCGCGTAGAAGCCGGGCTGCTCGAGGCGCGCGGGCACAGACTTCAGCAGGTGACTCTCGGCGGCGAGTCTTCGTGGCACCGCTTCGTCACCTGCGAGGGCGACCGCTCAGGACGCGGTCGCAGCTACTACACAACCCCGATGCATCTGCAGCCGTCGATGTGCGCCTACGCACGCTGCGAGCTGCCGAATGCAGAACGATTCGCCAGGAGGAACGAATGCCTGAGCCCGGTATCCACCACTCTGCCCGTGTCGGCGGAGCACCCGAGTCCCGCGACTTCGACGCGGACTTCGCCGTAGAGCCCGTCATCGACCCCACCGCCACCGTTTCGGCCTTCTGCTCGGTCGACGCTGGCACCGTGCGCGCCACCACTGTCGGCGCCCGGAGCTGGCTACTGCAGCACGTCCACCTGGGCCACGATGTCGTGGTTGGCGAGGACGTAGAGATCGCGACCGGCGCGGTCATTGGCGGTGGCGCATGGATCGGCAACGGTGCTCGCATCGGCCTAAACGCCACAGTGCTGCCCCGGCAGGTCATCGGCGCTGGGGCCAGAGTCGGGGCTGGCGCGGTGGTCACCAAGGATGTGCCGCCGGGCGTGACAGTGGCCGGGAACCCGGCTCGCCACCTGAGGCTCTCAGTGGTCGCCGATCTGGAGGAACTCGCGACGGCGGTGGCTGTCGGGGCTCCAGCCGCCGGCCCCGTACAGGACTGACGTGCGAGTCGTCGGCCTGCTCTCCTGGTACGAGGAGAGCCCGCAATGGCTCGCGGAGATGATCGCGAGCTTGCCGAAGGCGGGGATCTCGCACCTGATCGCCCTCGACGGCGCTTACGGGCTCTTCCCCGGCGGCACCCCTACCTCTGACCTCACCAACGTCCAGGCGATCCAAGCCTCCTGCGAGGCCCACGGCCTGACCTACTCGATCCACCAGCCCGAAGAGGTGTGGGAGGGCAACGAGGTCGAGAAGCGCTCGGCCCTCTTCGAGCTGGCCGAACAGGTCACCACCGAAGACGACTGGCTCTTTGTGATGGACGCCGACGAGGTCATCACCGATGTCCCCGCCGACTTCACCGCCCGCCTGGCCGAGACCAGTCTCGACGTGGGGATGGTCACCTTCGAAGAGCCGCCCCGAGAGGACGGCCCGGCAGCGAGCTACCGCTGGCAGCGCAAACGCCGCTACCCGATCCGCGTCATCTTCCGCGCGATCCGCGGCATCCGCGTCGTGCAGAACCACTGGACGTACGTCACCCCAGACGGCCGGCGCCTCTGGGGGCAGAACAAGCGGACCCTGGAGCCTGCGCTGGACTGCACCGACCTTGAGATTTACCACCGCTCCGACCACCGCCACGAGGCCCGGCGAGCGGATCAGTACGCCTACTACCGCACCCGCGACGAGCAGCAGGCCGAGCTTGGGGCGTGCGCTCGCTGCAGCGGGAAGGCGACCAAGAGCGTCCCGACCAAATGGGAGCCCTCGCCTGAAGGTCTGACCGCCGACTACATCGACGTCTGCGACGACTGCGCCGCGGCCGTCAAGGAGGAGAACGCGCCAGTGCTTCGCAGATTCGGCATCGACCCCGAGACCATGCGCCCGATCATCGGAGCGGCAGCAGCATGAAGGCCCTGGTCGTCGGCCACGGCGTGATGGGCAGGCACCACGCCCGCACCCTCCGTCGCCTCGGCGTGGCAGTCCAGACGCTTGACCCCTCGACGAGGTCCGGTGCCGACCACCACCAGCTCACCGAGGAGCTGATCGACTTCGCCGACATCGTCTGCGTCGCTACCCCACCCGCCGAACTCGCAGAGGTGGGAGCGCTCTGGCTCGAACGCGGCAAGAGCGTCCTGGTCGAGAAGCCGATGGCCGTCGACCAGGAACAGGCCCAACGCCTCCTACAGGCTGAGCTCGATTCTGAGGGCAAGCTGCTCGTTGGGTACACCGAGCGCTGGAACCCGGCTGTTCATCTGCTCAAGGAGGCGTTGCCCCTGATCGGTGAGGTGCGCCACGTCGCCACCCAACGCCTCGGCCTGCCGCCCCGCTGCCCGCGTACCGGCCCGGCCCTCGACCTGCTGACCCACGACCTCGACGTGCTGCGCTTCCTCAACCTCTGGCCGCGCTTCGAAGGTGCCACCGGGACAAACGGCAGCATCGTCGCCAGCCTCGCCCTTGCATCAGGCGGCACCGCGACCCTGATCGCCAGCCACCTGCACGAGACCAAGCGACGCGCCATCGAGGTAGTCGGCACCGAAGGGATGCTCGCCTGCGACTTCCAGCGGCAGACGCTCTTCTGCACAACCGGCTCCGGTTGCACCGAGATCGAGGTGCTGAGGCAAGAGCCGCTGGTGCTTCAGTGGCAGGCGTTCCTCCAAGGCGAGGGCGTCAACTCCGGCGAAGCGAAGGTCGTCCTCGACCTCGCCGTCAGGGCAGAGGAGGCAGCAGGTGCCGATCGCCTACCAGTGTGTTGAACCCGGCTGCGTAGAACTGAGCGGCGAGTCCCGCTGCCCCAAGCACCGCAAGGCGCATGAGCTGCAGCGCCGCGGTGGTCTCAAGTCCGGCTGGGAGTGGACGGCGACCACCAACCGGATCAAGAGGCGCGACGGCTACCGCTGCACCGAAGTCATCGACGGCGAGCGTTGCACCTCCTCCGTCGAACTTGAAGTGGACCACGAGGTAGCACTGGAGGACGGCGGGACCAATGACGACGACAACCTGCGGACCCGATGCCGCGACTGCCACCTTCGACGCCACGGCAAGCAGCGTCGCCACCAGGGGGGGCCTCCAAATCGCTAGAGGTGCCCGCTACAGCAGCGCTTGTAGTCACGGAAACGAAAATCCGAGATCCGGCCGGTTTTTGCCCAGCGCTCTAACTAGTCGCGCGCGCGCGCGGTCGATGTTCCTTTCCGGCCCCTTCTCCTTCCCGAGCTAGCCGTGCCGCGTTCCCCATTTCCCCCTCCAGAGGACTTCGACGACGAGTCGAAGGCGCTCTGGAAAAAGACGATCAAGCACCTCGAAGAGCAGAGCACCTGGCAGCCGTCCGATGTGCCAGCGCTTGAACGCTACGTCCGCGCCACAGAACGAGCGCGACTTGCTCGCGACGGGCTGCCGCGCGACGACAAGGGCGCGCTCCTCCTGACCGCCAAAGGCTCGCAGCAGCAGCTCGTCCAACACCCAAACGTCAAGACAGCCCGAGAGGCCGAGCGAGATGCCCACGAGTACGCCAGAGACCTCCTCCTCACGCCGAAAGCCCGCGAGCAGCACGAGATCGAGAAAAGGCGGTCGGAGAAAGGCGGCAAGTTCGCCCTCTCGTAGGAAGCCAGCGCGCCGCCCCGCCGGCAAGGTGCGCTGGAGCTACGAGTGGTTCGTCTGGTTCGCCGAGCTGCTGACGCTCCCGGTCACCGATGTCAGCTACACCGGCCCGCCCAAGCCGCTCCGGCTGGAGCCGTTCCAGCGCTTCATCCTGAAAATGGCCTTCAAGACGGGACGGGCCGAGCTGCTGGTGCTGCTGCCCAAGGGCAACGGTAAGACGCTCCTCTTCGCTGCGCTCGCAGTCTTCCACCTGCTCACCGTCGACAACGCCGAGTGTTTCATCGGTGCCGCAGATGGCGAGCAGGCGAAAACGATGTACCGCTTCGCCAGCCACTTCGTCGAGTCCGAGCCGGAACTGGAAGCGCGACTGGACGTGCGGAAGTCGACGCGCGAAATCCGCTCCAAGCGCGACCAAGGGTTCATCCGCGTCCTCGCGTCCGACCAGTCGAAAGCGGGCGGCAAGCGCCACTCCTACAACCCGTCGCTGGCGCTGATCGACGAGCTTCACGCCCACGAAAACGACTCGCTGTACACCGCCCTGCGCTCGGCCACCTTCAAGCGCGGCGGCCTGGTCATCACGATCTCCACCGCCGGCCACGACGAGGAGAACTCGCCGCTCGGGATCAAGCGCGCCGCGGTCTACGCCTACGAGCATTCGGGCGGTCGCATCCGCCGCGGGCTGAGAGTCAACGGCCGAGCCCAGGCCGTCAAGCACAAGGACGGGCGGCTGACGATCGTCGAAGCGCCCTCCGGCAACACCTGCATGTTGGAATGGGCCTGCACTTCCGAAGACGACCTCGACAACATGGAAGTCGTCAAGCTCGCCAACCCGGCCTCCTTCGTGACGATCGCCGGGCTCGAAGACGGGCACGAGACACTGGAGCCCTCCACCTTCGCCCGCTACCGCGCCAACGTCTGGGCTCAGGCGGCGGACGCGGTTATCAAGGAAGCCGTCTGGGATGCGCTCAACGACGGCTCGACGATCCCCAAGGGAGTGCCGCGCTGGGCGATCGTCGACTTCGCGCAGAAATCAGACGGCGCCGCGGTGACGCAGCTCTACCTCGACGAGAGGCAGAAGCTGATCCCGAAGGCGCATGTATGGGCCAGGCGCGAGAAGAAGGCGGGGCGCCCGCAGCCCGCAGCCCACACCCTGGTCGACGAGGAACGAATCCGCCAGTCGATCGTTCGCGACCACATCCGCCACATCCACAAGAACGAAGGAGAAGTCCTTGGCGTCATCTTCGACCCGCACCTGTTTGACCCCGAGGAACTCAACGATGAGGGGTATCTGATGATCCCGTTCCCACAGAAGCGAGAGCGCCAGGTACCGGCCTCCAAGAAGCTCTTCGACACGATCAACGAAGGCGGGTTCGCGCACGATGGCGACAAGGTGCTGCGCTCCCACGTCATCTCGGCTGGCGCCGTCCCGGCCGGCGAGGGCTGGCGCTTCTCCAAGGCGGTCTCCAAGAAACTGATCGACGCCTGCATCTGCTTGCAGATGGGAGTCGAACAGGCCATCCAGGGCGTTCCCGCCAAGCCCTTCATTGAGGTGCTCGGATGATCTGGCGCCGGAGCTACATCCGCAAGCTGACCCGCCAGAGGGTGATCGTCCACACCCGCGACGACCAGTCGATCCGGGGCGTGCTGAAGGAAGTTCACCCCGACTGCATCGTCATCACCGCGGCGCAATACCTCGACAAAGCAACCACCGAGGACGTGAGCGGGACGCCAGTGATCCCCCGCGAGAACGTCGCCTGGTTGCAGGTGCTGAGCGATGCCGGTTCTTGAGACCTCGGGCGGCAAGCTCGTAACGATCGGGGGGCGGGCCTCCTGGCTCTCGCGTCCCTCTACGCCGCTGGGCGCGCTGGGCAGTATGGGCAGCGGCGTCGTCACCCTCTCCGGTGGCGCCCCGGTGTCCTTCGCGCAGCTCTACCGGACGCAGCCGTGGGTGGCCGCGAACGTCAACAAGCTCTCGCGCCAGATCGCGCGCCTGCCCCTGCGGGTCTACAAGCTCGGCTCGCAGAGCGACCGCGAGGAAGTCACCTCGGGGCGCCTCGTCGACCTACTCCGCAACCCGTGGGAGCGGGGCTCGTCGGTCTCGATCAAGCAGGCCCTGTCCTTCCCCACCGTCCTTCACGGCAACAGCCTGGTCGCGAAGATGCGCCGCTCCTCGGGCGCACCGCCGACTTCCTTCCTGCCGCTGGACTGGCGGTTCCTGATCCCGCACCTCGACGATCGCGGCGGCATCATCTTCTGGGAGACAGTCCAGACGGGCAAACCGCTCTTCCTCGACCCCGCCGATGTCGTGCATGTCGCGTGGATGGCGCCTGATGGCGACCTCGGTGTTTCCCCGCTGCAGCAGCTCGGCACCACCATCCGGCTCGAGGACGCCGCCCAGCGCTACGCGACCAGCTCCTTCGACAACGCCGCCCGCCCCGCGGGCGCCCTGGTGTACGACAAGGACACTCAGGTCAAACCGGAGGAACGGGAGGAACTCCGCGCGCAGATCGAACAGACGCACGGCGGCGTGGAGAACGCCTTCAAGCTCCTCCTGCTCGGCGGCGGTCTCGACTGGAAGCCGTTCTCACAGACGGCCAAAGAGGCGCAGCTCACCGACTCGCGCAAACTCAACCGCGAGGAAGTGGCGGCGGTGTACGACATCCCGCCGCCGCTGATCGGCATTCTCGACAACGCCACCTTCTCCAACGTCACCGAGCAGCACAAGATGCTGTTCACCACGATCCTCGGACCCTGGCTGACGCTGGTTCAGGAAGCGCTCCAGGCCCAGTTGATCGACCCCGAGCCCGCCTTCGCCGGGCACTTCGTGGAGTTCGACCTTAACGAGCAGCTCAAAGGTGACCCGGAGAAACGCATCCCGGCGATCACCAAAGCGATCGAATCGGGCCTGTACACGATCAACGAGGCGCGGCGCATGGAGAACCTGCCGCCCGTCAACCACCCCCACGCCAACGTTCCCCTGATCCCAGGGAACAACCTCGTGCCGCTCGGTTCAGAGGGCAGCGGCGACGGGGGCGACGGCGGTGGCAAGGATGACGGCGGCGCTGTCGCGGCGGCCATCGGGCGAGCCCGTGACCGGACGTTGACGCGAGCTGGCGCCGGCGCCGAAGACCTCTTCGACCGGCCGCGGTTTGAACGCGAGCTGACGGCGGACCTTGGAGCGTCAGAGGCAGAGAGCGTCTACGCCCTCGCCTCGATCCTCGAGAACGGCATCAACCAGGCAGCGGGCGAGCCCGACCGCCTCAAGCAGTTCTTCTCGGCGCTCAGCGCCTGACCAAAGGAGATACCCACCGTGGAACCCACGACGCGGGCTGTAGTCCCCTGCACCGAGCACCAGACGACCACCTGGGCCGTACAGCCCGAGGTGCTCCACCAGATCGCCAACCACCTCATCAAACGGCCGAGCGCCGAGCTGCTCGCCGCAGTCCCGCAGGCGGCGTCGGCAGACGTGCCGGTCACCGGGGGCGTCGCCGTCATCTCGCTTCGCGGCCTCATCACCGCCCGTCCTTCGCTGCTGAGCATGTTGCTGGGCGGTGGCGGCGGGCTGAGGGTGTTCCGCTCGGCTTTGCGGGAAGCGGTCGCCAGCGAGGAAATCGGCTCGATCCTCCTCGACATCGACTCGCCGGGCGGGTCGACCGACCTCAACAACGAGGTCGCCGCCGAAATCCGGTCCTTCCGTGGGAGCAAGCCGATCATCGCTCTCGCCAACACGGTCGCAGCATCGGCGGCGTACTGCATCGCCTCGGCTGCTGACGAAGTGGTCGTCACCCCAAGCGGGCGGGTCGGCTCGATCGGCACCTACCTCCTGCACCTCGACTGGAGCAAATTCAACGATGACGCGGGGATCAAGCCCACGTACATCAGCGCCGGCAAGTACAAGGTCGAGGGCAACGAAGACGAGCCGCTCGAAGACGAGGCGCGCGCGGCCCTGCAGGAGATGGTCGACGACTACTACGCCCTCTTCGTCGCCGATGTCGCCGCCGGAAGAGGCGTGTCCACGAGCGCCGTGCGCTCTGGCTTCGGCGAGGGCCGCATCGTCACCGCGGCCAAGGCCGTCGAGGTCGGCCTGGCCGACCGCGTGGCGAGCTTCGAGTCGGTCGTCTCAAAGCTCGCCGGCACCGGGGCCAACGGCGGCAAGACGACCTCGCTGCACGTCGCACTCGACGCCGCCGCGCCCACTTCAACTTCACCCACCAAACAGCCCGAAGACAAGCCGACTCCCAAGGGGCAAAGCCCCGAGGAGGAGCGGGCGAGGATCGCACGGCTGGCTACAGCACGCCCAACACACACCACACCCTGAAAGGGGGTAGCCAGCGATGGCAACCGAGATGAAGCAGAAGCTGTCCGAGGTAAACGGCCAGATCACTGAGCAGAAGCAGGTGACTCAGTCGAAGTGGTCGGCGTTCGAGGAGGCCCGCGAGAAATTCGCCAAGGCCGGCGAGGACGCCAACAACACGGAGTCCGAGGCGTTCAAAGAGATGGACGCCGTCAACAAGGAATACAGCGTTGAGGCGGAGAAGCTCACCGACCTCGAGGCCGTCCGCGATGGCGTCTTCCGCGCCATGAGCGGGGAAGGTCCGGCCAGCCCCGAGGAGGCTGCTGCCGCGCTGAAATCCTCGACCCTGGTTCGCCCCGACGAGTTCCGCTCGCTTGGCTCCAAGGCCGTGGAGTCGGACGCCTACAAAGAGCTGAAGGCGTCCGGGGCACTCGACAGCGACCACGCGAAGTTCAACGCGGTCCTTGGCGAGCGCGGCTCGACCGATGAACTTCGGTCGGCACTCCTGACCGGCGCCGACGACGCCTCTGCGGGGGCCTTCGTCGTCAACGACCGGAAGGGCTACGTTCCGCAGCCCCAGCGGCCTCGGACGATCCTCGACCTCATCACCACCGGGTCGACCGACTCCGACATCGTCGAGTTCGTCCGGCAGCAGGCGTTCTCCAACGTCGCGGCGGAGGTCGCGGAGGCGACGACCACCGCGACTGGCACGAAGCCCGAGGCGAGTCTCGCCTTCGAAATCGTGCAGGCGACCGCGAAGAACATCGCCCACTGGGTGCCGTCCACCCGCCGGGCTCTGGCCGACGCGGGGCAGCTCCGCACGATTGTTGACGCGCAGCTCCGCTACGGGCTGGAGTACCGCTTGGAGGGCCAGGTCGTGTCCGGCGATGGTGCCGGGGAGAACCTGAAAGGGATTCTCAACACGTCCGGGATCCTCACCCAGGCCAAGGGCTCCGACTCGATCGCGGACGCCATCCACAAGGCGATCACCAAGATCCGCCTCGGCTTCCTCGAGCCGAATGGCGTGGCCCTGCACCCCAACGACTGGGAGGTCGTGCGGCTGTCGCGGGATGACAGCGGCGCCACCGCCGGCACCGGGGGCTACCTGTACGGCCCGCCTTCGACGGCGGGAGCCGAGCAGATGTGGGGCAAGCCGGTGGCCGTCAGCGCCGCCGTGCCGGATGACACCGGCCTCGTCGGTGACTTCCGCTTCGCCACCCTGTGGCTGCGGGAAGGCATTCAGGTTCTCGCGTCCGACTCACACTCGGACTTCTTCGTGAAGAACCTGATCGCGGTCCTGGCCGAGATGCGGGCGGCGTTCGGGGTTCAGCTCCCGGCTGCCTTCTGCAAGGTCACCTCGCTCGACTAAAGCACCACCCCAACCCCGGCGGGCGTCATTGCCTGCCGGGGTTTTCGCATGGCACTTCTCAACTCACAAGCTCTTGGAAAGGAGCGGGTCGATATGACCGACGAGCAGCGCATCGCCACCGAGGACATCGTCGAAGAAAACGCCTTGGGGCAGACCGTGGTCGTGGTCCCTGCAGGCCAGCCAATCCCCCCCGGCGTCGAGGCGCCCGAGCCCAAAAAGGCGAAGGCCAAAAGCAAAAAGTCCTCGTCGGCCAAGGACGACTAGGCGGGCAGCGTGGCGCTCACCACCGTTGACGCAGTCAACGTCTTCCTCGAATCGGATAACGACGAGCGCAACGCCGTCATCCAGAGCTTGATTGCTCCCTGCTCGCAGGCGATCGAGAACTACACGCACCGCGAGTTCACGAAAGCCGACGACGAGGAGCGCGTCTTCGCTCACCCCGGAGGGCTGATCTTCGATCTCGCTCCCTACGACCTCCGCTCGGTCGAGTCGATCGCGACCGGCACCGATACCTCGACGCCGACCTTGCTGGCGGCGGCTGACTACGCGCTGCGTCCGCTGCCAGCGCGCCACGGCGTGTACCTGCGGATCAAGCTCGCGCGCGACCCCGGCCCTTGCGAGATCACGGTCTCCGGCGATTGGGGCTTTGAGAAAGTCCCCGAGGACATCGCGAACTGCGCGATCAGCACCATCGCCCTCTGGATGCGCCGCGAAGTGACGGCCTTCGAGCGCTCGGTGACACTCGACGAGGAACGGCTGGAGCGCCCGGAGGCGCTGCCCAGCGCCATCCGCGGGCGCCTAGCGCCGTGGCGGAGGCCGAAGCTCCCATGATCGTCCAAGCTCGCCTCGACTCGTTCCAGACGCGCGAGGAACTGAAAGCTGGCCGGAGGCTCCTCCGCGACCGCGTCAAGGAGGGACTGAAGGAGGCCGGGCAGCGCGCCGTCCTGCCCGAAGCCAAGCGCGCCGCGCCAGCGGTGATCTCTCACGCACTGACCACGAAAGCGACGACCCGCGGCGCCTACCTCACCACCCTCGGCCGGCGCAAGGACGACGACATCACCGGCCTACTCAACTTCGGCGGTCAGCCCAAGGACGTAATCCGGCCGCGGCGGATGGGGGCTCTGCACATCCGGGGCACCAACGTAGTCGTCGCGTCGATCGGTCACGAGGGTCGGCCGCGCGCCCGCTACAAGGGCAAACACTTCCTTGAGGCGGCGATCAGCCGTTCGGTCCCCATGATGGAGCGCATCACCGCGGACAAGGTGATGGAGGCGTTCGGGAGGTCGGCGGTATGAGTGAACTGCACGACGCACTCGCCGACGCCCTGGTCGAAGTGCTCGATGGGCTCGACGTCCGCGCCTACAAGTGGTCGCAGGGCGGGATCAAAGTCCCCTGCGCGGTAATCGAGCTGCCGACCTTCCGACGCACCGAGCCCGACCAGCCAGAGTCCCGCGTTGGTGCCGACGACTGGCGGCTGGACTTCCCAGTCATCTTTTACCGCGAGATCACCTCCAAGGCCAAACCGCAGGCCGAACTCGCCTCAACAGTCGAACGCTTCATTAAGGCGATCGACAACCTCAAACCTTCCTCTGCGGGCCTGATTCTGAACGACCTTTGTGAAGACGCAAAGGTCGTCGAAGCGGACCCCTTCCTCGTCGATTCCGACAAAGCCCAGAGCCGGGATCTCGTCGGTTACGAGACCCACGTCTCACTCCTCGCGTTCCAGTAACCCCGACCCCGAAAGGGAAAGGAGATGTTCCCCTATGAGCGCCACCAAGCGCCAGGGCCTCCGGCTGTCATTGCCCGGAGCGCCTAACACCCCCCACGTAGTACCCGGTGTGTCGGGTTACTTCTACCCCGATGCGCCGACCCCGGTTGGCGAGGTGGGCGAGATCCCTCTCGACGCAGCCAAGGAGCTGTCCAGCGACAAGGGCACTCCCCTCGAGCTAATCGACATCAAGTCCTCCGAAGTGGAGGCAGCCGAGTCATTGGCTGCCGAAACGGTCGTGGAGGGACGCAAGGGCCTCATCGTCGCCTCTCGCCAAGGATTCGCTGGCGCAGAGAAGGCGCGGGCCGAAGACGAGCACGACTCCACCAAGGAGGAAAGCTAAATGCCTAGCGGCTACGTGAGGGAGTCGTTCGAGTCGGTCCCCGGCAACGAGACCAACTCGCCCACTCTCTCGACTAAGAAGCTGTTCCCGCCGATCCAGAGCGTGCAGCCCAAACTCGGCGCCAAACCACTCTCGCGCGACGACGAGCTGCGCAACCAGGACGAGCCCCTGGCGGTCATTACCGACGCCTTCGAGCCCGCCTGGGAGTACAAATCGCGGGCCTACCCGGACGTGACGGGCTGGCGCCTGAAGCACATCTGCGGGGAACCGACGACTACCGCCGGCAACGGGATCATCACCGACCCCGACGGCGTCGTCATCCCCACGGGCGCCTACAGGCACGTCTTCAAAGCGCCGTTCGGGCCTGCCGGTGCAAGCCCGCTCACGGTGGCGATGGAGGCGGCGTACGCCGACCAGTCCACCTACTTCCGGCTGAAGGGAGTTGCCTGCGCGGAGCTTTCGATCGAGACGCCGGAGGAGGGCGGGGCGAGCCTGTCCGCCAACGGCCCAGCGTGCTACATGCAGCGGATCGCCGACCCGGCGCTCTCGCCCGCATATGAGGCGCTGAGCATCCGGCCGTTCGTCCGGGGGAACCTGGCGCTGAGCTGGCTCGGCGGCGGGGGCACCACCCAGGACTTCTCGCTCACGATCGCCAACCCGGTCGAAGCGGTGAGGTCTCTGGGGATCGCCTCGAAGTTCCCCGACATCATGGAGAAGGCCAACGAGGGGCCGATCGTGGTCTCGGGTTCGATCCCGAAGCGCCAGCTCGACCCCGACGATTACGACGCCCTCCTGAACGCGACCGGGTTTGCCGCCCTGGCGAAATGGGTCTCTGACTCACTCATCACCGGCGCCTACCCGTACAAGCTGTTCCTCGGGATGGCGAACTGCCAGTACATCGACGGCGACGTCGATGCGCTGCAGAACCAGCGCCGGCACGGGGCGAGCTTCAACTGGAAGTCCACCACGGCTTCCACCGGCTCGACCACGATCACCCTTGTCAACGCGACCCCAAATTACGCCTGATGGCTGAGAAGCTGAAGTTCAAGCGCCGCTTCAAGCCGATCACCGTCGAGATCGAAGGCAAGGGCGAGGCCGTCCACCTCTTCGAGACGGTTGCCCTCACCCGCTCTGTCGAGCGGGAGGTGGCTGAGGTGATGGCTGGGGTCTCCGGGTTCGACGCCACCACCACCGACGAGGAGGCGATGGATGTCGTCCTCGAGGCGATCGACAAGATGGTCGTCCCGGCCAAAGGCAAGAAAACCCTCGCCTCCAAAGTCCTCAAGGAACTTTGGAAGGACGAGGACATCGAGTCGATGGACATCATCGACTTCCTCAACGAAGTAGCCACTAAGCGCCGCCCTACCTAACCGACGAGGAGGAGTGGGAACTCTTCGTTCTTCGTCGGGAGTTCGGCATCGGCGCCTACGAGGCAGAGGAGGAGATCTTCGACTTCGAGCGAGATCTCCTCATCCGCCGCTACGTGGAAATGCAGACAGGGGCACAAGGGGGGTCGTCCGGTGATCCGGGCGACCTCCAGTCCGTGCCCGACGAGCTGAGGGGACTGTCCTAAGTGAAACGCGGCCGCATCAGGCTCTATTTCGAGGGTGAGGACCGCGGCGCGGTCGCTGCCGCTGCACGCACAGAGGCGGCCGTCGTTGGCGTCGATGACGCCACGAAGCGCTACAACAAGACAGCCGGCGAGCAGCAGGTCGCGATCGAGAAGGTCAACCGGCGGAACTTCGAGCTGGTCAGCAGCACGAAGGCCGTCAACCGCGAGTCTGCCTCGCTCGTCGACCAGATGCAGAACGTGAACCTCCGGTTCACGTCGATGCGGAACATCGTCAGTCTCATCAAATGGCCCGCCCTCATCTCGGGGGCGGGCTATGCGGCCGAGGGCATTGGCGCGCTGGGCGCTGGCGCCACTGGCCTCGTCGGCGCGCTGGCACCGCTGAGCGGCGCGCTGGCGGCCTACCCGGCCCTGCTCGGCGGCGTCGGGCAGGCTGCCGGTGTCCTCGCGCTGACGCAGATGGACGACCTTAAAAGCGCCCTCGAAGGCAACGAGGAGGCGCTGAAGAAGCTCTCGCCGCAGGCCAAAGGGCTGCTCAGTGTCATCAAGGGCCTCGAGCCAGAGTTCAAGAAGCTCCGCTCGACCGTCCAGGCGCGGCTCTTCGACGGGCTGACCACCGGGCTGAAGTCCGCGCGCGGCAACTTCGACGTGGTCCGCCGCGTGATGGGCGCCACCGCCACCTCACTGGGGAACCTGGCGAGGCGGGCGGGAGAGCTGGTCGGCGGCAAAGGATTCGGCCGCGACCTCGAGCGCATCGGCAAGGGGAACGCCACAGTCCTAGAACGAATGGGCCTCGCCGGGCTGAAGCTCGGGAGTGCCCTCCGGCACGTAATGGTCGCAGCGCAGCCTTTCCTCGGCTGGCTCTCGGGCAGCGCGATCAAACTGGCCGACTGGGTGAACGGCGCTGCCGAGGCGGGCCGGGAGTCGGGGAAACTGCACGGCTTCTTCAACCGGACGCGGGAAGTGATCGAACGGCTCTCGTCGATCACCGGCTCGCTGGTGTCCGGCTTCCTCGACATCGGCCACGCCGCCGCTCCACTTGGCCGCGAAATCCTGGCGGCTCTCGACGACGCGGCTCAGGGCTTCTCAAGCTGGACGAGCTCGATCGAGGGCAAGAACAAGCTGAAGGACTACTTCGAGAACGCCAAACCGGCGATCTTCGAGATGGGGCGCCTGGTGCGCGACGTAGCCGGGGTCTTCCTCGAACTGTCGGCTAGCACCGGCATCGCGCCGCTGACTCGCCAGATCCGCACCGAGCTGGTCCCCGTCATCAAAGAAGTGCTCGAAGGGACGACCCAGTCCTTCGGCCCGCACCTCGTCAGCGCCCTGGTGCAGATCGGCAAACTCTTCGGCCACCTCGTCGGCAGCTCGGGCCCGTTGACCCTCTTCGTCGATGCGATCGGGCGCTTCGCCGGCTTCATCAACTTCCTCTTCGAAAAAGTGCCCGGCCTCAATGGCGTCGTCGTCACTTTGGCCGGGGCGATGGGCGTCGCCAAGGCGATGAAGTTCACCGCCGCCATCACCGGCGTCTCGACGCTGATTGACCTCTTCAAGAAACTGAAGACCGCCGCCATCGGGGCGAAGATCGCCGAGGAAGGCGCCAGCGCTCCCAGCTTCCTGGGCGGCGGCGTGGGGCGCTCCGCGAAGGGCGGCGGGATCAAGGGCAAGCTCGGTGGGCTGCTCGGCCTCGGCGCCACCGCGGCCACCACGGTCGGGCCCGCCGGGATGCTGAGCGGCGCAGAGGTTGCGGGGATGGGTGGCGCCGAGGGTGCCGGCGGACTCCTTGCCGCTGCACCGGCGGCCGCGCCCTGGCTAGCCATCGCTGCGGCTGTAGCGGCGACCGCGGCCGGGCTGGTCCTCCTCTACAAGAACTCGAAAACCTTCCGCGACATGCTCGCCCCGATCGGACAGGCCGGCGAGGACGCCTTCAACGGCATCAAGGCGCAGCTCGCCCCGCTGGGTAAAGCGGTCTCGGACCTCGGCAAGTCCTTCGGCGGCAATGACGGGCTGATCGGCAAGGCGAAGGCCCTGTACCAGGAATTCAAAGGGCCGATCAACGCGGTGCTCGGCCTTCTGCGCTCGGTGTGGTTGCACGGAATCGAATCGGTCTTCGACCGGGTTGCCCAGGTGGTCCGTGGCCTCGGCCAGATCTTCGGCGGCTGGGCGCAGCAGTTGCGCGGCGTGATCGAGGTAATCACCGGGATCCTCACGCTGAAATTCGGCAAGGCGTGGCAGGGCGTCAAGGACATCTTCAGCGGCGGGATCAAGGTCGCGCTGGGTTTCCTGCGCATCGCGGTCTCGCCGATCACCTCCATCGTCAAGGCCATCGGCGGCGTTCTGAGCGACGTGTTCGGTGGCGCCTGGGAGAAGGTGAAGGGGATCTTCGAGGATGGCCGCGACGCAGTGGTCGGCTTCGTGCAGGACGTGCTGGATGTCGTCAACCTGATCCCCGGCATCCCCGACATCCACATCGAGGACTCGGGTCCGAAGACGAGCAGCCGCAAGGAAAGCAAGGAAGCGCTTCACCATCAGCATCGCTACAGCGGGGGGCCGATCACCCGGCCGACGGCGATCGTTGGCGAGGAGGCGCCCCAGCATCACGAGTGGGTCATCGCCACCAACCCGCGCTACCGCAAGAACAACATCGGCTACTGGATGCAGGCGGGCCGCGACCTCGGCATCCCCGGCTTCTTCTCCGGCGGCGACATCGCCGGTGCCGTGGGCGGTGCGGTCGGCGCAGCAGCCAGCACGCTCGGGGGGGCGGTGAGCAACATCGTGGGCAAGGGCTCCAGCTACTTCCTCGACAAGCTGCCGACGCCGCACCTGCCGAGCTGGATGACGGGTCTCGGCAGCTACGCGATCGACCACGTCGCTGACTTCATCAGGAACGGCTTCCAGAGCAAAAAGCTCGGCAAGCTCTCGATCGCGCCGGGAGTGACCGGGTACACGGGCCCGCCGGCCAACCTGAAGCAGCTCGGCGACAACCGCTACGTCGACTCGCACACCCTGGCGGTCACCGCCCTCCTCGACCGGATGTTCGGCCTCTCGATGTCGAGCGGCTACCGCTCACCGCAGCACAACGCTGAAATCGGCGGGGCGCCTGGCTCCTTTCACACCCACGGCAGCCCCTCCAATCCCGGCGCCACGGACTCGGTTGGCCCGATGGGGAAGATGAAGGCGTACATCGCCTTCGCCAAGAAGCACGTCGTGGGCCTCAAGGAGGCGATGGTCGACAACTACGCCGGGCAAGGCTGGAACGCCCACCTCGGGTTCTTCGCCAAGGGCGGCAAGGTCGACTGGGGCAAGCTGGTCGGCTCCCACTGGGACAACGACGAGCTGGCGACGCTCGCCCACATCGTGGGTATGGCGAACCCCGGCTACATGGCGCAGATCGCCCAGGGCGAGTCCAGCGGCGATGCCTCTGCGCATGGCGTCGACCCTGGCGGCACCGAAGGACTCGGGCTCTGGCAGGTCACCACCGGCTACAACGACGAATTGATCGCCAAGTACGGCGGACGTGGCGCGATGTTCGACCCGCTGAAGAACGCCGAAGCCGCAGCGGAGATCCTCGCCAGCTCGGGCACGGGCGCCTGGTACGCGCCGCCGACCGGGCCGAAGGGCAAGGTCAACGCAGCGCTCGCCACGAAGATCCGTGCGGCGATGTCGGGCAAGCCAGTCGGGGGCGACGGCGCCAGCACCAAGAAGCGCGACTTCAAATTCGGCCTCGGACAGCACAACACGGCAGTCTCCCTCCCCGGCTTGCCTGCGGGGCAGGTACCGGCCGAGGCGGCGGGCCTGCCGTCGCAGATCCGCGACCTCTTCAAGCAGCCGGGGCTTTCATTCGCCAGCAAGGTCGGCATCGCCGAATACGCGGCATCGTCGGCGGCCAGCACCCGCGAACCCACATTCGACGCGCAGGGCATCGAAACGAGTGCTGACAGCCATGCCGACGACAAAGCTGCTGCGCGACTCCAGAAGTCATTGGCCGAGGCCAACAAGCGGCGTCTGGAAAAGCGTCTGCGCGAAATCAAGGCGCAGCTCCAGAAAAAAGGGCTGAGTCAGAAACAGCGCAACCGGCTCCTTGCCGAGCAGGCCCAACTCACCAGCAACTTGACGGCGACGAGGCAGGGCATCCAGGGTTTCAACGAAACCCTCAGCGCTGGGCCCGACGCTCCCGAAGGGCCGACCGCAATGGACTACGCGAGCCGCGACCTAGCGCTTGCGGAACTCAACCACGATGCCGCCGGTGAAAGCGCTGCGCGACAGCAGATGCTGCAGATCGCCGAAGGACAGCTCGCGGCGGCGCAGCAAACAGCCGACCCTCGCGACGACATCGAAGCGATTCAGCAGCTCAAGGCCATTCGGGAAGCGATCGACAACAGCAGGGAGCACCTCGAAGAACTCCTTGCGCTTCAGAAACAGCAGACCGAAGAACGGCAGCGCGCGCTCAACGTTTCGCAGTCCCAGTACGACGTGCTGGCGCAGGCCATCGCCGCTGTGGTTTCGGGTCAGATCGGTGGCCGGGTCGGCCTCGGGTTCCAGACGCCTTCGGTGGCGGGATCGCTGGCGAACTACTGATGCCAGGCATAGGGCTGAAGATCGACCCCGTTGGGGAGGACGCCGCGAACGTCCCTCTGGACCTGAATGACGGGACGAAGTTCCGGGCGCTAAAGGCTCAGTACCCGACGCCGCCGCGCAGGGTGAACTGGTCGTCGAGCGCAGACACAGAGGGATCGCTGCCGGCGAACCTCCAGTACGACAACCGGCAAATCACGATCGAAGATCGCGTCTACGGATCCTCTGCCTCCGACCTGCAAACCCAGCTCGGCTACCTCGAGCAGAAGATCGGCAAGATCAACGACGAGGGCGCCACCCACGAATACGTTTCGCCAAGTGGGGTCGTGTGCATCTTCGACCTCCTTGAGGCGCAGGCGGACTACGAGCTGGACAACAGGGCTCTCGCCAACAAGTTCACCACCGTCACCATCGTCTTCACGGCGAAGCCGTTCTGGCGCTCTGGCCTCGCCAATGAGGTAGCTGGGGTCGACCACGCTGAGGCGACGCTGCCTTGCGTCGTGGGCGTCGACACGACCATCGCCGGGGACGTGCCTGCGCTCGGTCGCCTAGTGATCGACGAGGATCAGGGAGCGGACCAACTGAGCCTTCTCTGGGGCGTCCAGAGCCGCTACTACAGCAACGCGGCAACAGCCGAACTCTTCTACCAGGCCGAGTCTCGAACCCCGCTCAGCGGCGCGGCGACTGCCGCCCTAACCGGCGCATCGGGCGCGGGAAGCAACACCGTGCGTCACACCGAACTGCTGCCGAGCTGGCAGGCGGTGCTCTCGACTCAGGCTTCGGGAGGAGGTAGTCACCTCTCCCACGTCGGTACCTACCGCGTGCTTGCTCGAGTCCAGCGCCCAACCTCCAACACCGGGGCCGTAAGCCTTTGCCTCGAATGGGGTCAAGGAGACTTCCTGCGACGGACGGTCAACGACTCCGTCGACTACGCCGCCGACGAACTAGAGGGCGTCTGGATGCTCGTCGACCTGGGGCTCGTCCAGCTCGACAAGGTCACCGCCGGCACCCAACGCTGGGAGGGTCGCGTCCTCGCGAAGTCCACCGTGGGCAAAGACGACATCTACGTCGATTGCCTGATGCTCTTCCCGGTTGACGAGGGGTACGGATCGCTCAAAGTCACACCAAGCCTCACGGTCCCGTCTTCGATCCTCGCTCACGACGAGTTCGATCAAGTCGGGGGCGGCACCCTCGCGGCGAAGGTCGCCCCGGCCGGCGGGACGTGGTCGGAGGCCGGTAGCGCGAAAGGCGTCTTCAGCCTCGACTCGACCAACCACTACGTGACCCGCACCGCCGTTTCGGATCCCGAATCGCTGGGGATCGCGGAAGGCCGCTACGGGATTCTCGGCACAACGGAATACACCGACATCGTCGTCGGGGCCGACGTCTTCATCTCGGCTGCGTCATCAGGGGGGCGGCGAGAGTACGGCGTTTGCGCGCGCTACGTGGGCGAATCCATTGCCGGCGTCATTGCGCCAAGCGAATCCGGTTTTGGCTCTTGGCGAGTGAAGCGCCCGCCGTTCACCGGGACCAACTTCGGGAGTGGCCTCTTGCCATTCAACCCCGTGGGCCAGTGGCTGCAGCTCAGGCTCGCGGTCAGCTCAGCCGGGCGATGGGAGTTCTGGTGCAACGGCTTGCTGCTGGGCAGCGGGAACGACTCCAACCTGGCTACCGGCGGCGAACTCGCCAAAGGGAAAATCGGCATCTACGACCAGAACCCGGGCCCCGGCGGGGTTACCCGGATCTACGACAACTTCATCGCCTTCCCGCCGGCCTTCGATGTGGCGGTCTTCTCGAAACAGTCGGCCGAAGTCAGGGCCGATCGGATGCAGCGCGAGGACGCTGCCGGCGCCCTTTGGGTGGCCCGCAAGGACTACAAGGGCAGCTACTTCACCCTGCCGCCTTCTCGCCGGGAGGCGCGTCCGGCTCGGACGATCGTGAAGCTCTCGCGCGGCAACACCGACACGATGGCCGACAGCGGGATCGACGACGCCAGCTTCAAAATCTTCTGGCAACCTCGCGGCCTCGTTCTTCCGGAGAGCTGATGAACGCACAACTCTCCGTCGCGATCATCGCTGCTGGCGGTGAGGCTTACCGCTGGGGGCCCGACGAGTGGGATGTCGAGAACATCCCCCAGGCGATCAGCTTCGGCACGTCGATGCCAGGCGGCTTTAAGAGCGCGACGATCACGCTGCCTCGCCGGATCGACTTCGACTACGCCGACCTGAATCTGCTCGACACGGTGCAGATCCTCGGGCCGGGGAACGAGGTCGCGTGGGAAGGGCGAGTCCAGCAACTTCCTCGGTCGCACGGCGACACGTTCTCGATCACGGTCGGAGCGGTGGGGTGGTCGGCCCACCTCATGGACGACACGAGTTTCCGAGAGGTCTATGTCGGCCGGGATCTCGGCGAATGGACCGACATCAGCTCGTCGTGGCGGCTCTCCTGGGGAACGTCGCTTGCCTACCGAGGCTTCAACGTCGCGCCGGACGCCACCAATGCCCTGCCGGGGATTGCGCTGGAACTCGATGGTGTCCTCCCCGCCTCGCCCAAACCGACCGCGGGATGCCAGTACGACGCGGGGCCCGGCTGTCGGATCGCGTTCCTCGACTACGAAGCCTTCTTCTCCTGGCTCGACGTCAACTTTGAAATGAACGTCGGCACCGCTCAGGACGACTCTCCGGCGGGCTTCGCGCTCTGGGCCGATCTTTGCCTGGGCGCCGCCACGAACGGCCCGGCCACCCTTAGCGGCACCCCCGGTCGCGTGATGGATTTCGAGTGGCGCTTCAGCGCTGCCGGCGGGAGTGATGGCGTCCAGTACAAGGCCACGATGCGCAAGCTGGCCTGGTTCGGTGACCACGGCCTCACGATTCGAGGGTTGCCGCCGAACCGAGGCTTGTACGCCTCCGATGTCATTGCCGACGCACTGGCGCGATCGGCACCTGCACTGAACTTCACCACGGGCGAATCGGGGTCGATTCAGCCAACGACCTTCATCATCCCGCACCTCGTCTTTCGGGAGCCGACGACGCCGCAGTCGGTGGTGATGCAGGCAAACGGTTACCACCTCTGGGATTGGGGCGTATGGGAGGACCGCGAGTTCTTCTTCCGCGAACCGAACCCCGAGCGCCTGACGTGGGAGGTGCGCCTTTCTGAGGGCGCCCGGCTCGATCTCGAAGGGTCGCAGGCCGACGATGTGTTCAATGGTGTGGTCGTTTCTTACACCGATCCCGGCGGTGTACAGCGAACCGTTGGGCCGCCGGGGGCGGACGCAGACGCAACTGACCCGTCGCTAGCCGACACCTCCCAATCAAACCCGGTCAACGCCCACGGGATTCCTCGCAAGTGGGCAGTCGTCAGCCTGAGTCAGACCACGACCCAGGCCGGGGCGGTCCAGCTTGGAGCGATCTACCTCGGCGAGAAGTCGCTCCCCCAGCGCCGCGGGTCGCTCGTCATCACCGGGAAGGTAAGCCACCCGACAGCCGGCCAGCGCCCGGTGTGGGCGATGAGGGCGGGCCAGTGGGTGCGGATTGCCGACCACCCCACGGACATACCTCGCAAGATCATCGAGACGAACTACGACGCCGCGACCGACACGATCACCTGCAGCCTCGATAACACCAGCCAAAAGCTCGACGCCATCCTCGAACGGATCGGCGTTTCCCTGATCGGAGTGCTCTGAAATGACCGCTGACTTCATCGTGGTGAAGAAGACGAACGAATCGCGGCCTACCCAGGCCAGCGATTGGGAGGCCGTCGCGATCGTGCCCAGCGTTGAAGGCAAAGACCTCGACGAGCTCCGGGCCAACGCGATCACGATGGCTTACTCGGGCGAGGGTACATACCGCGCGCTTGAGTGGACCGAGGAGGCCGAGGCGGTTGTAGGTCCGCCCGCCTCGCCCGAGGTGACGATGCAGAGCGAGCGGGCCGTCGCCGAGGCCGTCGAAGCGCAGAAGGCAGAGGCCGATGGGCGATGACACTCTCGACCAGTACCGACTCACCGAGACCGAGAAGCGCTCGAAAGACGCGATCAAACGGGTTGGTGACTTGGAGGGGCGGGAGGCAGTTCGAGATGTCAAGGTGGCCGCGATGACGGCCGCGTTGAATCGCAACTCGGCCTTCACCGGCGCAGTCGTCTTGGCGATCGTCGCCGCTGCGCTCGGAGTCATCTTCGGGGTGGGCAAGTGAACCGTCTGATCGAAGAGGTCGCCGCTGTCGATCCAGACTTTGCGAAGACGCTGCTGCGTAACCAGCGGCGCAACTTTGCCTTCGCGGTGATCTCTGTCCTGGCCGTGCTCGCTGCCGGCTACGCCATCGCCGTCAACTTCCAGCAGGACACGAAGATCACCCGCGTCGAGCACTCGGCCTGTCAGGAAGACCCGCATGGCAAGGAGTGCCAGAAGACGAAGCTCGAAGCGGCGCGGGCGGCAAACATCTATGTGACCTGCGTGCCCTTCTGGAAGGCGGGCTACCGCTGCCCCAAGCCGGGGAGCCCGGCCGCGCAGCGGCGCGCGATCCAAGCGAAGTCCAAGGAAGTCCAGAACTTGGAGGAAGGCGCCCCGACCTCGCACGCTGAGCAGCCCGCCTCCCCGGTCGGCGGCACCGATGTCTCCTCGCCGCCCAAGGGCGGAGGCGACGAGACCCCCGGCCCGACGACGACGAGTCCGGGCCCGGCCGTGCCGAGCCCTGCACCTTCCCCGACGACGACCGGCAGCTCTGCCGGTGATGGGGCGTCGAGCGAACCTGAGCCCGAAGTTGACCAGGAAGAGCCGCAGGAAACGGAACAAGTCAAACCCGGCCTGATCGGCAACCCCGGCGGCGTCCTCGGCAAAACGGCCTGCGGTCTCGGCCAGCTCACCGAAGTCGCCGGCATCCGCGTCTGCACCGAATAACCCTCGCCGCTCAAGCGGCCCATATGGAAAGGAGGGCCGCGTGTCTCGCGACCCGAAGCTGAACCGCCTCCGGCGGAAGACCCAGCGTGCTCGCCGCGACGAGCGCCTCCATACGCGCAAAGCGCGCCTCTACCAGCGCAAGGTCGCTTTCCTGCGGCTGCGGATCTCCAAGGTGGTCGCCCGGCGCAAGTCGCTGGAGAAGGTCGCCGTCCTCGACGGGACGCCCATCACCCTCGAGCAGAAGATCGCCTTCCTCTACGCGCGGTCGAAGGGCTGGCTGGGCACCATCAACTCTGGCGACCGCCGGACGGTGATCGCTCGCCTACTCCGGCGCCTCGGCAAGAAGTCCCAGCAGGAACTCTGGGATCTCTTCCAGCGCGGCGAAGGAGCGCCGGCCAACCCGCCGACGATGGGGACGCACCAGCGCCTGGGCGACGCCGTGATCGGCGAGCCGGGCGAGCCGATCCCAGCCTGGCAGCAGGGCATCGACCATTCCTACGCGACCCAGTGTCGAGCGATCCTCACCGCCGCCGGCTTCGACATCCGGCAGACGTACGGCAACGAGGAGTGGCACTCGAACTTCATGGCGCCGATCAAGCCGGTGCTGGTGCGCAAGGGGCTGGTCTAGATGCCCCGCGCCGTCCATAGCGGGAAGCGCGCCCGCGACCTGAAGCACTTCGACGAGAAGCCGACTGATCGTCGTGCGCCAAGGGGCAAAATCCGCTGGCGACTCTCCTACGCCGCCCGCTTCGTTGCCAAGTGGGAGGGCTGGATGCCCGAGTCCTACTGGGACAGCCTCGGCAGCGTTTGGACGATCGGCTACGGCCACACGGGCGGGGTCAACCCCGGCGAAGTCTGGTCGAAAGCCAAGGGCCTCGCCGTCCTCACTCGCGACCTTCACACCGCGGCGCGGGCAGTCAGCCGCAACATCAAGGGCAAGCTCGCCATCCGCCAGCGGATCGCGCTGATCTCCCTCGCCTACAACTGCGGTCCCGGCGCCGTCGAAGGCTCAGAGCTGCAGGCCAAGCTCAACGCCCGCAACTACCTGGGCGCCGCAAACGAGTTCCTCGAGTGGTCCCACGCGGGCGGCGCTGTCGTCCAGGGCCTGCTCAACCGTCGGCGCGAGGAGCGCTGGCTGTTCCTCCATCCCAACAAGCACTAGCTGAAAGGAACCACCATGCTCGAAAAAGCCCGCGACTTCCTCGCCCGTCTCTTCCCGCCGCAGCTCAGCGCCTACGTCCCCGGCTCCAAGCTGGTCGCTGGCGTCATCCTCGCGGTCGCCGCGGCCGTTGGTGTGGGTGCCGATGCCAACGTCGCGCTGCCCCTGGTCGGCGACGTCGACCTTTCCACGGTCGCCCTCGGCGTCGGCGTCTACCTCTTCCCGACCGCGCCGCGCGACCCCAGCGCCTAACCCCCGAAGGGACACCGGCCCATGCTGAAAGACACCCTGGCGCTCAAGCACAACGTCGAGATCGAGCTGTTCGGCCCTGACGGCAAGCTGAAGGAACGCCGCGTCCTCCACAACCTGATCCCCGACGCGGGCAAGGCTGCGGCTGCCGAGCAGCTCCTCGCCGAACCTGGCAAGGCGAAGCCGACCCACATCGCGATCGGCACCGGCACCACCGAAGCCAAAGCCGCCGACACCACGCTCAAAACCGAGCTGGACCGCAACGCCCTCGTCTCGAAGACCCGCTCGGGCAATGTCGTCACCTGCATCGCCGAATGGGCGCCGGGCGACGGCACCGGGGAAATCACCGAGGCGGGGATCCTCAACGCCCCGGCCGCGGGGGATCTCTATGCCAGGGGTGTCTTCGGCGTCATCACCAAGGCTGCCGGCGACGAACTGAAGATCACCTGGAAAATCACGGTGGGCTAGCGGGGCGGCATGGCCTTCCCTGTAGCCGCAACGCTGTTCGACGACTTCAGCCGCGCCGATGGCAACGTTGTCGTCGGCGACGCCGGACAGTGGGCCGAAGCGGGGATCAACAACCCGACCAACAAGCTCGCCACCGCGGGCGAACAGCTCAAAGCCGAAGGTGCCTCGGGCAACGGGCGCAGCGCCACGGTCCTCGGACCCGATGTCGAGATGTACGCGACGCTGTCGGCGCTGCCCGTTGTCGGTAGCTACGTCTTCTTCGCCTCTCGGATCACGCCCGGCGCCACCTGGACCGGCTACGGCGCAATCATCATCCGCACCGAAGGCAACACGTTCCTCTGCCAGATCCGCAAGTACACCAACGGCAGCAACCAGACTCCGGGCGGCTGGGCGACGGCGACGACCACCTTCGAAGTTGGCGACAAGTTCGGCTGGTCGGTCATCAACAACAAAGCAGGCAACCCCGTCATTGCCATCTACCGCTTCCACGCCGGGGAATGGACGCTGCTGGCCGAACAGGCCGAGACCACCTTCCAGTATTTGAACAGCGGCCCAATCGGAATCGAGCTTGGCGACAACACCGCTCGCCTCGACAACCTCTTCGCCGGGACTGTGGGCGGTGCAGTGCTTCACTCGATCGAACTCACCGACTCGCTCGCCCTGGCCGACTCCCTCAGCACGGGGACGGGCAAGGCCCTCGAAGACGTGATCGTCCTGTCGGAGGCCATCGCCAAGCAGCCCGGCCACACCCAGGCCGACAGCCTCTCCCTCTCGGACGCGATCGGCAAGTCTGCCGGTCACGTCGAGGCAGACGCCCTCGCGCTGAGCGACGAGCTCGCCAAGGGCGTCGGGCACGTCGAGGTCGACTCGCTGGCGTTGAGCGACAGCATCGGCCAGCGCGTGACCAAGAACCTGAACGACGCCTTGGGCCTGGCGGACAGCATCGCCAGAAGGGTGGTGAAGGGGATCGCCGACCTGCTCGGCCTCTCCGATTCAGTCACCACCGGCGAGCCCGACCAACCGGCGCATCTGGCGATCTTCGACCGCCCTTCGACGGTCCTGTCGATCGACGACAGGCCAACGACCGAGCTGGCGCTACTGGACCGGCCCACGACCATCCTGACCTTGGAGGATCAACCGGCATGAACGTCTACGACATCGGCGCCGAGGTGGAGGTGCGCGGCATCTTCACCACCCGCAAGCTCACTCCCACCGAGACCAAGAAATTCAAGGACACCGGCGAGTTGCCCGAAGGCGTCGGTGTGGATCCCGACGAGGTCACCTGCACGGTGATCGCTCCCGACGACACGGTCACCCACCCCGAGGCCAAAGGCGAGGGCGGCGTCTACGGTGCCCTGGTCGACGTGACGATGCCTGGCGTCTACCAGTGGGGCATCACAGGCAAAGGCGGGCGCAAGGCGGCGAAACGCGGCGCGTTCGAAGGAGCGGAACCCCTACCGGGCTAGGCGTCTTCCTCATGCCACTCCCGGTTTTTTGAGAAGCCCCGGTGCCCCCCTCTATGGGCGCTGGGGCTTTCTTTGTTTGGGCGAGAGTTGTGGCCTCGTAAGAAGCTGGCAACCGGGCCCGTTAAGAGCCTCGCATGTGCCCCAGGTATTGCTCTTTATGTCGGAGAGCAGCCCCAGCACAGATTCATTGATGTACCCGGCGCCCAGCTTGCGTTCGATTCGTTTCAAGATGGCGGTGTTGGGGTCGCTGTTGCCAGCATCTGCGTGGGTGACTTGCCCCAAGCCGAGCCCGATCACGATGCCGAGGAACCCCACGATTACAACGACGGTCGCCTGCCTCAAGATAGCCCTCCGATTTCGATTGCGCAGAAGCGCCGGAGCATACCGGCGGGCCGATACGTGGCTTTGGGCGATGTCAACGATGATTGATAGACCGAAGCGCCCGAAGCGCATTGGCTACCGGGGATGCCCAATGCACCGAAACCGCAGGCTGCCCTCGGTAGCGCGATCCGGCAACTGCGGGAGAAGGCTGAACTGAGTCAGGAAGAGCTTGGCTATCGAGCTGGGGTTTCGCGCGCCTGGGTGTCAGAAGTTGAGTCGGGCAGAAAGAGCCCGACCTGGCGCACCTTGACCCAGCTCGCGGAGGGGCTCGGTGTTCGGATGATCGACGTTACCGCTTTGGTCGAAGCGCTCGACCGTCAATGATCCTTGACGCATCGGCTAAGGTGCCCCCAAGGAGCTACGGGTGCGTCAGGCACTCGCCCTGCTGTTTCTTTGCTCGATTGAGGGAAGCCTCTCGGCCAGCGCCGGCCGGGAGGTTTCTTTCGTTGCGGAGGAGAGCGAGGGCCGGGCGCGGATCGGGGCTTGTTGGTCAACGCGACGCTGAGCGCTTTGTTATGCCCGTCGAAAACCTTGCCCTGCCTGCGGGGTTGAGGGAGGTGGGGGAGCGCCTTGCGAAACCGAGTCTCGATCCACAATGCCCCCCGCGAAGAAGCCAATGCCGCGCCTGCGGCAGATCCGCGAACAGAAGCGTCGCGCCCAGGCCCTTGACCCAGAACGCAATGACCTCGTGCAGTCGGCCTTAGAGGAAGGCTTCACCGAACGACAGGTCGCCGCCGCCGCTGGCCTCTCGCCGGGGCGGATCAGCCAGATCAAGAAAGTGCTTAGCGGCTAAGCACTTATTGCTTGGCGTTGCCTCGGCGCTCGTGTACGGTCGGCGCGCGAATGGAAGCAATTCCCCCTAGCGATACGGAAGCACGATGTACTCCGGGGAATGAGCAGCGGTCAGCGCGCCCCAATCGCGCCGGTGCGCTTCCTTGCAACAAGGCGGGCGACGATGTAGCTTCCCCGTCACAACTAAAAGCACCCCCCGGCCAGCGCGCCAACGCCGACCGAGGGGCTAACCACAAAGGAGAAGACGCTCCTCGATGGCTACAGCTAATGATGAGAGACAGTCCGGCGGAACCCAAGCGGCTCCCATTGGGGGGGAGCCGTCCGCCAAGACGTTCCCCCTCAGCGAGGGGGAAGTCCTAGCCCTACGGAAGCACGCCGAGTGGCACATGTTGTTTGCGACCGGCGAGCGGTTGCGCTGGTACGACGCCGAGAAGTGCGGCGGGTCGCCTGACGAGACCCGCGCCGAGGCGACCGAGCGAATGATGGCTGCCGCCGAGGTCTATGGAGCCTGTCGGAACGCCGAGACAGCGTTTCGTGACGGCCTGAAGCCTGCGGCTGAAGCGGCCAAGGTTGAGTTCACCGACAAAGCGTTGATCTGGATGGGAACGCAGAGGAGTGAAATCCGGAACGGGCTCGAGAGCGCACGGGGAACCGTTGAAGTGAACATCGACTCCACCCCCACCGAGACCTTCCTGCTCTTCGTGCTGGATGGAGTCTGCGAGGGGGCGAGCGACCGTGGCTGACGCAATCACCATGCACCCGGCACCGGAGCCCCTGCGGCTCAACCCGAAGGCAATAAAGGCCATCGCCCCGGCCGCGTGTCTCGACGTTGGCTACGAAGACCTCTACCGCGACAACCCCGAAGAGTTGCTGGAGGTCTTCCCGGTGGTCGCCAGAAACGTTGCCTACGTCGAAGCCCTGATGTCGGGGGAGCTGACGGAGGTGTGGATGATCCTCGACACCCAGAAGCGGCTTGGTGAAGACGAAGAGGAGACCGCCAAGGAATTCGGGACTCAGACGTTCTGGCTCGAAGAGCGTGGGAGTGAATGGAGCAAGAAAAAACGCAAGCGGAGGATCAGGCTCCTCCGCAAGCTGCGGGTTCGGGCGCGTTATGTCGCGGAGGCGCGCCGGGCTTGCCAGGAGTGGTGGGAGGCGTACCGGCAGCATGAGGACGACCGGGAAGCGGCGCAGCGCCTCGGCCTGGTCGAGGGGGGCGAGGGCTAGATGCCGGGCCAAGCGCAGAAGCGCGAGCAGACACCCGACCTCTACCAGTCTGCCGTCGAGGTCGCCTTCGGCCACGACGGCGCGCAGATGGCAGCCGAAGCGGCGGCGGCTGGAAGCGTTGCAGACGCCGACGATTTGACCGATCGCGACAAACAAATGCTCGCCGTTGGCACGATGATCGGGGCGGCGGCAGCGATTGCTCGATCCCGCTACCCCTACGAGCACACCGGCAACACACTCGAACGGGCTGACCTCGTTGGTGAACACGGCCGGCGGGTCTGCGCCCTTGACCGCGAGCGACGGCCGATATTCGGGGAGGTCTCGAAGGAAGCCGAGGAGGTGGACGGTCGATGAGCGCACCCACCCTCGCCGTCAGGATCTACGAATCACTGGCCGGTGAAGACGCGCCTTGGGAAGATCTGATGGGCGTTACTGAGTTGCCGCCCGAGGCGATCAGCGACAAGCGGGGCGAGTTGGCTAGCGAGATCGACCTGGGCCACCTGCTCACCTGGGCCTTCCTCTACGGCGGCGCCTACGCCGCGGCGAGGATCGACAACCCGCTCGGCAGCGACGGCAGTTGGATACCGCTCGCCCGCGATGCGGCCAACAAAGCAAGCCGCTGGCACATGACTATTGGCGGTCGCCCAGAGGAGGAGTGCTGATGAAGACGACAACGCTGACCATCCCCGCTGACCAGATCGCATGGTTCCGGCAAGGGGTCGCCGAAGAGGCATCCTGCGACCTTGAGGCTGAAGTCCCCCACTGGGAGGACTTCAGCAAGGCGGCGCTGGGGAAAGTGAAGGCAATCGCCGACGCCGCGATCTCCATCTTCGAGGCGATCGGTTACGTCAACGATCCCGTTGAAATCGAGTGCGTGGTAGAGATCGACGTCGAGCGAGCCGCGCTCATCGTCAAGAGAGCGCGGGAAGGTATCGCCGAGGAAATGCGGATTGCCACCGGCGACTACGAGAGCGTCGAGTACGACCCGGCCAAGGTCCGCGAGGTAAGCGAGCGAGCCCTCTGGCTCAACGACTTGGCCGAGTCCGTCAGCGCCCAGGGGGAGGTGTAGATAGATAATGTTGCACGGTCGGTACATCTTCGCTAGGGTGATGGCAACGGTGTACCGGCCCAGCAAGAAGCCATGAGCCCAGCTAAACCCGGCGTGTCCAACAGCCACGGTCCCCGCGAGAGCTGGCACCCGCTCGCGCAGAGGCGCTTTGACTGCGGGCGCATGACGCAGCAGCAGCTCGCGGACAAGTCAGGGATCAACCGGACCACCATTGCTCGGATTGAGGGTGGGCAGGAGCCCCTTGTCGCTACTGCTCTCAGGCTCGCCGCCGTCGTCGAGTGCAAGGTTGAGGACATCTGGAAAGGAAAGAACTGATGGCTCGCGTGACAGGACACATCTACCGAGTCCCTGGCCCTGGCGAAAAGCCCGAAGAGGGGCGCAGCGATCCGATTCGCAAGTCCGGGCCGGCGTGGTACACGAGCTTCCGGGGCCAGGATGGCAAGCAGCGACGCAAGCTGATCGGCGAGGCGTGGACGAAGAAAAGCGGCCGACCTCCCGCCGGGTACTTCACGCGGAGGACAGCGGAGGACGCTCTTGGCGATCTACTCGCCGAGCTGCGACAGGGTGCTGGGCCCGAGCCCGGACACATCGGTGGCAAGACCTTCGGCGACGTGCGCGAGGAGTGGCTGCGCTACTGCGAGGAGGACCGCGGCCTCGAGGAGTCGACCCTGCGTGACTACCGCAACACGTCGCGAGGGGCGCTGACCGAAGAGTTCGGCGAGGACACCGCTGCGGCGGCGATCGACGAGGCGCGCATCGACGTCTACCGGACCAAGATGCTCTCAGGCAAGGTCAAGGCGAGGCGCGGTGGTGCCGAGGTTGACGAGGAGAAAGCCGAGACAATCTCGCGCCGCACTGCCCAGAAGCACCTCGTCATGCTCGGCGGGATCTTCAAGCGGGCGAAGAAGCTGAAGTGGATTTTGGTTGACCCGACCGCCGACATCGAGCCGATCAACCTCAAGCGCTCGGAGGACTTCAACGTCCTCACCGTCCAGCAGGTCGAGGCAGTTGTCCGCGCCTGCGACGACGAGACTTTCGCCGCCGCGATCACCGTCGCTGCCTACACCGGCCTGCGAACCGGCGAGCTTCGCGCGCTGCGGTGGCGCGACATCGACTTCGCCGCAGCGACTATCCACGTCCGCACGAACATGCCCGCCGGAGGTGAGGAGAAGGCCCCGAAGTCCGACAAGGTCCGCTCGGTCCCGCTCATGGACGACGCCGCCCGCGTGCTCGACGGCCTCTCCCGCCGGCAGGACTTCACGGCTCCCAGCGACCGTGTGTTCCCCGGTGCGGCTGGCGAAATGCTGGGGGAGGACGCCTTCCGCGACGCGCTCTATGAGGCGATGGAGGCGGCGAGCATCGACCGCAAGGCGTTCCCGGCTCGCGGCGGCTTCGTCTTCCACGACCTGCGACACGTCTTTGGCACCCTCGCCGTCCGGGTGTGGCCGCTCTCCGATGTGCAGGCGTACATGGGCCACGCCGACATTCAGACGACGATGCGCTACGTCCACCACATCCCGAAGACCGGCGCAGCCCGCGAATTCACCGAGGCGGTCGCCAAGATGAAGGCAGCGACCGAGGATCTGCCGGCGCTGGAGGAGGCCGAGGCGCAGGGTTAGTGGGGCGGGCAGGACTCGAACCTGCGACCGGCCGATTATGAGTCGGATGCTCTAACCAACTGAGCTACCGCCCCGAGCTGGGGGAGCGTAGCGGGGCTAGCTTAATGCGGTCGCAATGCTTCGCATTCCTGGCCCGCTCATGTACCGAGCCATGTACCGAACTGCCGCATTCGGACGTTCCTGAGAAGACTTGAGGAGCCTCAATTTGGCTTGGGAATCCGGGGTAGCCGCCTCTGGGTTGGACTCATAATCCGTCGGTCGAAGGTTCGAGTCCTTCCCGCCCCATAGCGCGACTTGTTCCGCCGCAGAGTTACGCGACAACCGCGTGACTCTGCGAGTCATGCGCGCGCTCGATCCGCCTAGCGTCGTGCCGATGGCTGGTACGTCGCTCGTCTCACTGCTTCCACGAGTCGAAGACCCACTCCCCGACACGATCGGCGTGGGAATTATCTTCAGCATTGCCGGGGCCGGAGGTGTCGTCATGCTCGTGCTTGGATCGATGCTGGGGCTGTCCGCGGCTGAACTCGACGCCTGGGCGCGCCGCGGTGTCAGCAGGGATTTGCAGCGGGCACGCTCTTCTACACCGCAGCCCTGGTGGGGCAGGTACTATGAAGACAATGCACCGCACTTCGACAGTCGGCCTTCTACTTGGCTCTGCTCTGGTAGCTGTCGGCGCGATAGTGCTGACGGCCTTGACCGGAACGGGCGCCGCCGGTGCGTACGCCTTCCTCTTCCTCGGCATGTTCGTATTCAGCGCTTTTCTCATCTGGCCCGAGCGCACACGCCCCTTTCGCAGGGACAGCAGTCATCGAAACGTGAGGCGGCTGCCGCGGTAAGTCAGTCCTTCTGGTAAAGCGTTCGCGCCGGCTGACGACGATTTCAGGGTGGGGCGGGGCACGGTGCCATCCCTTCGGTAGGCACCGAAGAGCCGCCGGGGATGCAGGTTCTCGTCAGAGAACTACGGCGAGTAGCTTTTCGCTTGCATCGAAGGCTTGATCATAGGTGCCATGCCCCGGGGTGTTCCACCGCCGCCGGGGCGCTTATTTCAAATGGCGCGGCGACGATACCTCCGCTTCGCCGGCAAAGCGAGCCGATTGCTGGCGATGCCCGCGGATTGCTTCCATGTCTCGTGAAGCCAGCTTGACTCGGTGGTCGCTGGGCTCGAATTCGCCGACTCCAATAGATCGGCGACCGCCCGTTTCAATGTCATCCAGTCGAGGACATAGATTCCCTTGTGGTTCCGAAATGAAAACCAGCTCGTATCCAGAAAGAGTTAGAAAGCTAGGAAGGCGAACGCCGGGATGATTCGAACTTACGGACAGGGGAAAGCGACGTCGATAACCCAACGCTTGGATCATCATGCCGAGGCGCTACTGCCCTTGGCCGGGGCATTGATGAATGGCTTGTTGGCCTCCGAGGTAGCCCGCGATGAGCGGGTCCACGAACTGCATCTCGGCAAGGGTGCCGGTGGCGTAAACCTCTACCTCGCGGGCGGAGCAAAGTTCGCCTTTCGCGCTGGTTTCGACACCGACCAGCAATACGAACGGATCGAGATCCTCGACGCGCCAAAAGAAGGCGCAGTGGTAGCAGTCATTAGAGAGCCCGGCGATGTTCGGGCGGCGATTAGCCGGATTGAGGCGGCCCTGTAGCACCCCGACCTAGGGACGCGCAACCGATGCCCGATTTCTTTAGACGTGTGGCTGCGGAGGTCTCGCTAATGGGCGCGCGAGAGAATGGCTGGCGAGCGCCGCAGTTGGGGGCATTGGGCGCAACCATGGCCCATTGGAGCCTCGCAGAGCGGGAGGCCACCCTAGTCAGCATCCCCACCGGCACTGGCAAGACGGCAGTGGCGATGGCTTCCCCTTTTCTCGGCGGTGAGCCGCCAACACGCATTCTGGTTTTGGCCCCATCGCGGGCGATCCGTGAGCAGTTGGCCAGAAATATCTCTACTTATGAGCAGCTACGGCGGATTGGTGTTCTGCCCGAGGGAGGGGAAGGACCCAGCGTCTTCGAGATGTCTGGGATGGCCCAGGACTGGGACGAGTTGCGCGATCATGACGTAACGGTCGCGTTGCCGAACTCGATTAGCCCAGTCCACTACGACGACGACTGCCGCCCGCCCGCTGACCTCTTCGATCTGTTGGTAGTCGACGAGGCTCACCACTCTCCTGCGAGATCTTGGGAGGCGGTGCTTGACCATTTCACCTCCGCTCGCAAGCTACTACTGACGGCAACCCCGACTCGGCGGGACGGGCGACGAATTCCTGGTTCTTTGCAGTACTACTACCCGCTGCGAAGAGCGCTAGAAGAAGGCTTCTACAAGCCAGTCGAGCCGGTGTTGCTTGCCCCGGGTGCTGATCGAGCTACCTCTGATCGAGCGATTGCAGAGCGGGCGGTGGCGACGTTGAATTCGGAGCTGCACGCGAGCAGTGTGCTGTTGGTGCGGGCTGGATCGATTGCGCGACTAGGCCAGCTGCGCCAGGTCTATGAGGAATCGGGCATCGAGCTGGAATTGCTCCACAACTCGATGGGCGAGTCGCGGCAGCGCGAGGTGGTTGAGAGGTTGCGCGATGGAGAGGTGCGTGCGGTCGGTGTAGTCGGGATGCTCGGGGAGGGCTTTGACTTGCCCGCGATCCGGCTGGTCGCCTATCACGATAAGCATCGTTCGGTGCCGGCGACGGTGCAGCTGATAGGGCGCTTGGCGCGGGTCGATCCCCAGTACCCACAGCCCTCGACGCTGATTACTGTTTCCGATGCTGACGTTTTCCCAGAGTTGAAGGGTGTACTGCGTGAGCTTTACGACGAGGATGCCGATTGGGCGAGCGTGCTCCCTGGAATCCTGGACGAGGAGATCGCCCGGGAACGGGCGGATCGGGAGTTTTCGGAGAGGTTCCCCGCTTCGCATACCGAGATCAACGCGAGCCACTTGCAGCCAATCAAGCGAGCGATTCTTTACGAGGTTCCGGCGGATTGGACTCCTCCGTTTCTCGCCGATCGGCTGCCCGACGAGTTGGAGGTAGGAGCCCCGTTCAGCGGCGGCGGTGTGGTCGCCTACGCGGGTGTTGATGCAGAAACGCGGCTGCTGGCCTTGGTGGTGCGCTTCATAGACCGTCCGAAATGGAGTAGCGACCCCGCACTTGCGGACGTCCGCTACCAGCTTCATGTTGTTGCTCACCGACCGCCACCCGAGATTGGGCTTCCGGGGCTGGTGATGCTGAATATAGCCAGTGACGGGCTGCGCAAACGCTTCGAGTCGATCCTCGGGCTTGAAGACATCGGCGAACCAGTCGGCCCCGAACGCTTGGGTGACTATCTCGACAGCCTGGATCGGATCTCGGTCTCATCTGTTGGTGTCCGATCGACCGATGCGGCCACCCGTGGACGGGCCACTTATCGTAACTACATGGGAGGCGACGTGGACCGCGGGATGCGTAGCGTCGATCTAGCCAGAAGCGCTCTCGGGCACGTCATGTTCCAGCTAAGAACCGATTCTGGCGCTGCAAATGCTGGTGGGGCAATCGAGAAGTCGAAGGTGTGGTTGAGCCGCTACGAGCCGCTACGAGAGTTCAGCGATTGGGTTGATCTGACCTGCACCACGCTCTGGTACCCCCATGAGGCGAGGCAGGGACGACTCCTGCCAGGTGTCGATCGTGGTCGCCGTCTTGATGAGTGGCCGCTTTCACGACCGCTCGCCGCCGAATTGTTCCCAGCCCTGCTGGGGATGAGCTTTGAGCTATTTGAGGATGGCCAGAGACTTGGAGGTATCGAGGATCTCGAGCTCTACGTCAATGACGATCCGACCGGAACCCTTCAGGACATCGAGGGGACTGAAGACGGGTCGCTTGCGGTAATTGGCGTCTTCCAGGACCGGTCGGTGGGAAGTGAACGCTGCGTCTGGGAGGCGGAGATTGAAATCGACGGAACGATCACGGCTACTCGTGAGTTGAGCGTGCGCCGCGGTCACGGCGAGCCGCTGGCCCTCTCGGAGCTGCTGGAAGCACAGCCACCGACCATCTACTTCCTCGATGGGACGACGACTATCGGGGCCGTCCGCTATGACCGCCGGACGGCGCTACCCCCTTTTAACCCGGCAATGCTCACCGTGGAGAACTGGCATGGAGCCGACATCACCGCAGAGACGGTGGCAACCGCGATGAGTCGTGGAGCGGGTCTAAGGTCGATACACGAGCAGCTTGAGGGACTACTGCGTGATCGACCGCGCAGCGGAATCCGACGCTGGCTGCTGAAGAACGACGGTGCGGGGGAGATTGCCGACTATGTCGTCATCGAGGAGCTGGAGAGTGGTGAGGTGCAGCTTGCTCTCTGGCACGCGAAGGCGAGCCAGAGAGCGAACCCGGGGGTGCGAATCAAGGACTTTCAGGAGGTGACCTCGCAGGCCCTGCGCAGCCGACGTTGGCTTACTAGCACCTCGCTGTGGTCAGAGCTGGCGGCGCGCCTTTTCGAAGGTGCCTCGCCCTCGGCGAGTCTGGTTGAGGGCAGCGACTCGCCGGAGGATCTGGAGCAGCGGCTCGGCGTGGGTGAGGAGGTAGATGGTCTCGTGCCCTGGACGCAGGGTCGACCGATTGTACGTGGCGTGATCGGCATCGCACAGCCCGGGCTGAGCGCGGCAGATCTTGGCGCAGAGCTAGCAGCTGATCCCGTGCCCGATGGGGCCGAAGCTCTGCGCGAGTTCTTCGGCCTACTGACGGACACCACGGTGGCAGACGGCTCCGAACTGACGATCCTGGTTTCGGCATAGGCAGGGCGCCTCGCGTCTGACGGCAGCAGGGCCAAGGGCTACGACGGCGGGCAAACTCGACAGCCGCGATGGCTACGCTGCGCACGGTGAAAGCGGCGCCTGAAAAGAAGTTGACGCTCTCGAAGAGGCTCCGCGATTTGCTTGGAGCCGGGGGCGCCTATCTTCTAGCCCTCGGAGGGTGAGTCTCGATTGGACCCGCCGTGGACGTTGGGTTTGTAGTCGTAGAAAGCCTGTTTTCTTGCTGTTGTTGGAGCGGCACGGAGGCGGTGCAGCGCCGATTCCCCGCTATTGGCCGGTGGCCTCTTGTGGAAGATCAGGACTTTCGCGTCGTCGCAGGCTCGACAATGGGTCAACTAAAGACCCAGCTTCGTGATGCTGAAGCAGGCCGCATCGCGGTAGGCGAGGTGGGGGCATCTGCCGTCGGGTATGAAGAAATTAAGCCTCGCGTCGAGGCGTATCTGGAGGAGGGGCGGAGGCTATGGGTTGAGCTTGCTGGGCGCCCAGACCCAGACCGGTTGGTGTCCTATATGACCAAGCAGTGTCCTGGTAAAAGCGGGTTATCGCGGATCTTTCGCCATATCACGATGTCTTGGCAACGGAATTCGACGAGGGGGAACATCTTGAGCCCACAGCTAGGCGATATTGCGCCCACTGACTGCCCCAACTTGCAGGTGTGCGTTGAGCGACGAGGCCAGGTCTTGCGCAACTTTCTCGACGGGACTCCGGGGGTGGCGCTTGAGTGGGTGAAAACATCTTCTAGGCAAAGGGTGGAATCGGCCGAAGATCGGGTATCTGCGGCGCCCCCTGGTCCGCCGAATTAAGCCGAGCGCCTTAGGCACGCTTTTGCCGATCGGGTCGGGCCGGGGCCGATGTCGGACTGAGGCGCGCTGCTGATCTGCCCAACTTTGTCCCGGACTCCACTGGCCTCTCAGCCCAACTCTCCAGACTGAGCGCAACCCGTCAGGCACGATCTGGCTCTACGGACGGCTTCCAGCCCGACTCATAATCCGTCGGTCGAAGGTTCGAGCCCTTCCCGCCCCATAGGACGAACCGATGTCGCTTTCTCGCGGAACGGCACAGCCCGGGTCATCGTCCGGGGGCCTCAGGCCGCCAAATCTTCCCCTCGACTCGGTCCGCGGGGTCGGCCAGCGGACCAAGGGCTCGCAACTCCGCTTCGTGTTCGCTCATGACCAGAGCGGAGACCGCCGCGTCGAAGGCATCTTCGGAGCCGGCGGCCCGCTCGAGAAGGTCCCTCGGCTGCTCGGGAAAGTGCTCGACCAGATAGTCGTGTCGCGCCGACCACCTGCCCTTGTTGACCGGACCCGTTAGGGCGCGCGGATAGATCTCCACCACGCGCGGCCACCCCTCGGAGAACGGCCAGATGCCGAAGCCGTTCTTGGCAAGCAGTGACAGATGCGGCATTCCGCGAATCGAGCCAGTGCCCACGGCGCCAGCGCCACCGATCTGAAAGACAGACTTCGGACGCACCGCGTCCTCGCTTCTCTCGGTCTGCCTGTAGAGCCGTGCCTTCTGATGGGGATTTCGCTTACCCGGGCGCCCCCAGAAGGGGTCTTCGCATCCTTCAAGCAGACCCTCGCCCTCACGCGCCATCGCCGACCACACGTCCTCCCCGCTGGACCAACCGTTCTCCTCGCACCACCACGCGGGAAACGAAAAGGCGAAGTCCAGTCCAATAACCATGTTGGGTTCGGCCTCGCCCAGCTCGAGAAGCTTCGCACTGAGCTCACCACGGTCGAGCCCGTTTCTCAGCTCAGTCAGCTCGCCGTCGTGGACCTCGGCTCGCCAGAGAGACTCCGCCGGCCCTTTGGCCTTGCCAGACCAGTCGACAGCGATCATCTTCACGAAGCGATATTCGCAGTTCTCTTGGGGCGCAGATGCTGTTCGCGCGGAACGGGTACAAGCGAGATAATCCGCGCATGCCAAATGCCTACCAGCCGGACTTCGATGCGGATCAGGCTCGTGAGGGCTTCACCTACCGGCGCGCCAAGCTGGGTCAACAGGCCAAGTCCGAGAAACTCGGAGCAAGTCTCTATGAGATCCCGGCTGGCCAGGCGACCTTTCCGTACCACGCCCACAACGCCAACGAGGAGATGCTCATCGTGCTCAGCGGCCGGCCGCACCTGCGCACGCCGGATGGGTGGCGCGAGCTGGCCGAGGGGGAGGTCGTCGCTTTTCGGGTCGGCGAAGACGGCGCGCACCAGCTCCAGAATCGAAATGCTCAACACGCCCGCGTGCTGGTGGTCAGCACGATGATCGCTCCTGAGGTGAATCTCTATCCGGATACCGGCAAGTTGATGGCGGCGACTCGGGCTCCCGGGGCCTCAGGCGAGGGATTCCAGGAGGCCTACAAGCGAGAGCAGGCGACGGACTATTGGACCGATGAGGAGCCGCCGGATTCATAGCCGTCGAGCTGCTCCTCTCGCGCCGGCAACCTAGGCTCGCTAAGTGCCGAAATGAAGATCGCGGATGGGGAACGGTCGTGATTTGAAGAGTACGACCGGTTACTCCATGAACAAATCATTAACGGCCTTGCGAAACGACACCGGGTCGATCGCGGGAAAGCGGTATAGCTCGGGCTCGATTGCTTCAAATTGGATCAGGGCCTCGGCCGGCGCCACCAGGCCGACGGCGATCATTTCCTTTACGTCCCCAACGTCTTGAGCGTGTCCGCGCTCGGCCTTGGAAAGAGCTTGGGCGACGGGGTCGAAATGGTGGAATGAAAGCTGCTCCACCGGTGAGATAGACGCCCATCTACATCGACGGCTCGACCCACATGCCCGAAAGTCGCAAGCGCGGCGCCCCGATCGAGACGAGCAGTGCCTCGGCTGATTCGCGCCCAGCGCCCAAGTCTGCAACTCCGCGCTGAACCAAGTCAGCCCCGGGAAGGTTCTCCAAGTCGGCCAAGGTCGACATCTGGGGGCAGGGTAGCGACGTTCTGTCGTTATCAGGAGGAATTGGTTCTACGGACCCATCCTTTCTCGTTTGATTGCGCATGGACTAGGCTCGTCGCAGGCGCAGCGTCGTTGCGCCTCAACAATTGAGAGGCGGTCCCTTGGATCCTGTCGGATATGAGCTTTGTACTCCCGAAGGCGGCAAGGGCGGTGGTGTTCGCGCGACGCGCGGCTTTGAGGCCGGTGAGACGGTGATGGTCGGCTTTCTCGAAGGCGAGGTAGCCCGCAACGACTCGCACGCGACTCAGGTGAGTCGCACCAGGTGGGCGCGGCACGGTGGCCTCGGTCCCAAGGTCAACCACTCCTGCAGCCCCAACTGCGGCGTCGAGCTGAACGAGACGGGGGCCTGTGACTTCGTCGCCCGGCAGGCGATCGCCAGCGGTGAGGAGATCACCTTCGACTACGCGATGCGCAACTACTCGGTCGAGCATTTCCCCGGCGGCTGCCTTTGCGGGGCGGACATCTGCCGCGGCTCGGTGACCGGCTGGAAGGACCTCTCCGCCGAACGCAAAGCCGACTACGAGGGCCTGGTCGCGCCCTACCTGCTGGAGATCGATCAGGAGCTGGCGGGCGCGGTGGCCTAGCGTTTCGGGGGTGCCTGATGCTCCCGAGCCAGCGGAGTTCGAGTCCTTGGTCGCCGATGCGATCGATCGGCTGCCCGAACAGTTCCAGAAAGTGCTGGAGAGCGTCGCCGTGGTGATCTCCGATCTGGGGACCGAGGTTCATGCCTACGGCCAGTACTTCGGCGACGGCGTGGCGCAGGATCGTTACGAGGATCGGATCGTCATCTACCGCGACACGCTGGAACGCGACTTCGGGCACGACAGGGGTCTGCTTGCCCGTCAGGTCGAGCAGACCCTGCGCCATGAGCTGGCCCATCACCTCGGCTGGGACGAGGAGGGTGTCGGAGGCCTAGGGCTTTGAGCAGCTGTCAAACGGAGCCGGATCGCCGAGCGCCGCCGACGGTGCAAAGATCGCCGCATTCACTGCGACCGATAGGAGCTGATGTGTCAGGAGAGAGCTTGAGCCGGAAGGGCGCGCGGATCGCGCGCTTGCTGCCGATTGTGTTGCTGCTTGGTATCGCCGCGGCCTTCGCCGGCGGCTGCGGTAGCGATAGCGACACCGACAGCGCTTCCTCCGAAGCCCAGGAGCGGATCGAACAGGGCACCGAAGAAGCGAAGAAGGGCATCGAAAAGGCCAAAGAAGAAGTAAAGAAGGGCTTCGACGAAGCCGAAGACGCCGCCAAGCAGGGCGTCGAAAACGGCAAGGGGCAGGCCAACAAGACGATCGAAAAGGCCAAGAAGGAAGCCGAAGAAGGCATCGAAAAGGGCAAGGAAGAAGCCGAAGGCGCGATCAAGGACGCCGAACAGCAGGTGAAGGAATACGGCAACTAGTCGTTGCGGACCAGCCGGGCGACTAGCGCACCCTGCAGTCGCCCGGCAGCCTGCTGGTCAACTGCTTGCCCCCGGCGAAGGAGAAGGTCGCCTTGGCCAATTCGAAGAAGCCTTCGGTGAAGCCCGTCGGCGCAGCGCAGCTGGCGCTGATGAAGCTGCGCTGCTTCCCCTGATAGCGATAGTTGCGACCGATCGTCAGGTCGATGTCGGTCACGTAGCCCCGGTCTGAGGCGAGTCGGGGGATGCGGGTCGAGAACACGGTGCCGAACTTCCCTCTGCTGTTGCGGGTGATCTTGAAGGGGAGGACAAAGGCAGCGCGCACTGGGCTGGAGCCGTAGAGGTGCAGCAGCAGCCCGGGTCGTTGGGCGCTCGAGTTGTTGAAGACGAGCACGGTGCCGCGGGCCGGGAATACGGGCGCGCCGCTGAAGTTGACGTTGGCGGCGAAGTGGCCGCGGCCGACAAGGGCGCTGTGGCACTGCGCCAGGGCGGCTTCAGTGCTCGTCTGCTGAAGTTCGGGGGGTCGGCAGGTCGGCAGACCGGCGACCGAGACGATGCCGGCCCGGTTCATCGCGATCGAGATCCGCCGCAGTTGTGGCGGGGTGCTGCCGTCCGTCGTGCGGATAGCGCCTTCCAGTTGGACTGTCACCGGTGCATTGCGTTCGCGGGGGAGGGCGTGGGGACGCAGCTGGGCATCGAAGGCAACGCGCAGGGTGCCGTCCTGCACGAACTGGCGCGCCGCCGCGACCCCGGCAGGGAGGCAGGCGAGTAGAACGGCGACAACGGCGAGGCGGCGCATGGTCGCTCCCAAGTCTAGGTCGGTCGAGATTGCGTCCGGGTTAATCGGCCCAATGGGCGGAGGCGGGCTAGGGTTCGCCAATGGCTGGGCCGGATCACGGAATCGAGCTCTCCGATGGCGATCAGTTTGCCGGCTACCGCATAGAGCGTCGTCTCGGCCGCGGCGGGATGGGGATCCTCTACCTCGCGGTCGAGCCGGGCCTGGAGCGCCGGGTTGCGCTGAAGCTGATTGCCCCTGAGGCCGCCGTCGATGAGGTCTTTGCCCGGCGCTTCGCCGAGGAGTCGCGGATCGCGGCCTCGATCGAGCACCCGAACGTGGTGCCGATCTACGCCGCCGGAGAAGAGGCCGGCGTGCCTTACATCGCGATGCGCTACGTCGCCGGCGCCGACCTCGCCCGCCGCCTCGGCCGTGAGGGGCGCCTCTCGCCGCCGGTCGCGGTTGAGCTGATCGCCCAGATCGGCAACGGGCTGGACGCGATTCACGCCGCGGGCCTGGTCCACCGCGACGTCAAGCCGGCCAACGTCCTGCTCAGCGGCGGCGACGGTCCCGACCACGCCTACATCACCGATTTCGGCGTCGCCCGCAACGTCGCGACCGAGTCGGGCCTGACTCAGACCGGCCGCTTCGTCGGCACCCTCGACTACGTCGCGCCCGAGCAGATCTCCGGCGGCACCGTCGACGCTCGTGTCGACGTCTACGCCCTCGGCTGCCTGCTCTTCAAGCTGCTCACCGGCGAGGTGCCCTTCCCCAAGGACGGCGAGGCGGCCCGACTCTACGCGCACCTGAACGACCCACCCCCGGCGCCCTCGCTCTACGTGCCGGAGGTCTCGATGGCGCTCGACGACGTCGTGATTCGGGCGATGTCGAAGAGCCCCGACGATCGCTACCCCTCAGCAGGCGACCTCGGCCGCGCCGCCCAGGCGGCCCTGCGGGGTGAGACGCCGATGGTGCCGGAGCGCACCGTCGCCACCGGCGCCGCGGCGACGCGGACCGCGGAAACGATCGCTGCCGAGACCGCCCCGTCGCAGGCCCCGCCCCGAGCGACGGAGCCGACGCGCCGGCTCGCTGAGGACTCGTCCACCTCATCCCGATCCGCCTCGGAGCCCAAGCGCCGTCGCTGGGCCCTCGCCGGGGGTGTCGCCGCGCTTGCCGCCGCGCTGGTCGTCGTGATCGTCCTGGTCAGCGGGGGCGGTGGGTCGAGCTCGGGGGACTCCGGGCAGGCAGACGCCGACGCGACTTCGACGACGGCGAAAAACAAGCCGGCGCCGAGACCCAAGCCGAAGACCCTGACCCGGTCCGAGTTGATCAAGAGGGCCGATGCGATCTGCGAAGACAGCCAGAACGTCTACAAGAGCGTCAGGTCCCAGGCGATGGAAGAAAGCCCGGACGTGGGCTATGCCGCCACCTTGGTCGGCATCTCAGAACGCGCGCTCCGTCGGCTCAGGGCGCTCGACCCACCGCCGAACCTCGCGGACGAGTTCAAAGGCTACGTCGAAGCCCAGAGGCTGGTCGCGCTCAACGACCGCCAGGCTTTGGCGGCTGCCGAAGGAAACGACGCCGAGAACTACGTGGCAGCCCGCGAACGCCGCGACTCCGAAGCCGATGAGCGCTACCGCGCGGCACGTGCGGTCGGTCTTCAGGTGTGCAGCGCCAATCCCGGCTAGGAACTGAGCGATGGGGAGTAGCCCGAGCTAAGGCAGCGGCTTCGAGTGCAGTTGGGCGCCGCCGCCCTTTTCGCGGATCAGGTCGACCGTGAGCAGCACCGCCGCCACCGCGTAGAAGGGCGTGAAGGCGATGTTGGAGAGGACGTCGGCGAGCCACTCGCAGATGAACTCGCTGCCGAAGAGGTTGTGGGTGAGATCAGTGGCGAGGTTGGTCAGCGCATCGCCGGCGAGCTCGATCGGGATCAGGACCAGGGCGACGGTCCAGAATCTGCCTCGCACCAAGGCCACGCTGCGGGCGAAGGCGGCGCGGATGCCCTGGTGCTCGATCTCGACCACGGGAGCGGTAAGGCCGAACCAGACGAAGGCGAGCACGCCGGGGATGAAGAGCAAGACGAGGCCGACAGCGACCAGCGCCCCGTAGATCAGGTCGATCGCGATCAGCCGGCGGAAGTTGACCATGCCCGCGATTTCGCGCAGCGACGGCGGCTTGCCATTGCGCGGATGGGTCAGTGAGATCGCCACCGATCCGGTGTAGAAGACCTCGCCCATGAGCCCGGTAACGGCCAATACGAAGACTGCGCCGAGGATGGCGACGAGGTGCAGGGCGCCCTCGAGGTCGAGCGAGTGGAGCTCGGCGCTGAGCGTCAGCGCATGGACCAGGCCCAGCGGCACGAACACGGCCACCGCGAGCAGCAGCAGCGAGGGGGCCCAGCGCCAGTAGGTGCGCCCGATCCGCGCGTAGACCGCGATCAGTTCCCTGAGCCTGCTCACGTCAGCGATGGCGGCGGCGGCCGGAGGGGTACTTCCCGCGCCGCTCGAGCTTGGACTGCGCCGACTCCGAGGTGGGCACCCGTCGCACGTCGCTGAGCTCGCCGATCAGCAGCTCTTCGGCGCAACGACGATGCCAGTGGTGGTGTTCGGTGCCGCCGAGGCGGAAGACGTACTGGACGACGACGTGCTCGCTGCCGATCTCGATCTCACCGTGGCAGGCCGGGCAGCGGTAGAGCTTGCGCGAGATGCCGCGGATCAGCCAGGCCTCGTCGCCCTCTTCGGTGATGCCGCGCAGGCTCCAGCGTTTGTCTGGCAGCCCGGACAGGTCCGCCAAGGCTTACCGCCTCGATAGCCAGGCGAAGCCAGCGGCCATCGCCACGTTGGCGACGCCCGCGAGACGAAGACCGAGCTTGGCTCCTGGCCGGCTGACAGCGGGGGACTCGGCCCAAACTGCATCGGTGGCGATCTCGGTGCCGCGCAGCCAAGCCAGTGCCCACCAGTCGCGCTGCTCGCCACGGATCTCGGCGATCGCGTGGGCGGCGGCGAAGGTGAGCCAGATCGGCGCGCAGCGACGAAAGAGGTGTTCCGCATCCGGCGAGGGGTGCTCGTGACCGAGCACCCCGAGGGTTGCGGCGGGGGCGAAGAGGGCGCCGCTGCCGAGCGCGAGGTCGAAGGCGATCATGTTGCGGTTGGTGAGGCGCAGCGCCTGCTCGAGGGTCATCGCAGTACCCATCCAACCAGATTGCCGGAAGGGAAAGCACGGGGTCCGACGAATTGGACGCCGTGACCAAGACTGCGACCAAGACCCCCACCGGCACTGTCCCCAGCCTCAAGAGCCTCTCCGAGTACATCCAGGAGCGCTTCGAAGAGTTCTCGCGCTCGCAGAAAGACGTCGCCCGCTACATCGTCGATCACCTCGACGAGGCCGCCTTCCTGACCGCCGAGGAGCTGGCCAGGAGAGCGAGCACCTCGTCATCGACGGTGGTGCGTTTCTCCCAGGCCCTCGGCTTCGAGGGATACCCCGAGCTTCAGCAGGCGGCGATCGAGGAGTACCGCACGGCGGGTGCGGCAGCCGCCAGCGCGGCCAGCTCCGGCGCCCTCTTTTCCTTCGATCACTCCGAGCTCGAGGGCTCGCTGGGGGCCGACTACGCCAACTTGGAGGAAACCGCACGCAAGTTGACACGGGAGCAGGTCGACGGTGCCGTCGCCGCGCTCGCCGAAGCCCAGCGCGTGGTCATCGTCGGCGTCGACCAGATGGCCTTCTTCGCCAGCTACCTGCGCCACACGCTGAGCCTGCTCGACATCCGCGCCGAGATCGTCGCCAGCACCGGCGGCGAGTCGTTGCAGCGACTGGGCCGGATCGACGAGGAAACGCTCGTCATCGTCCTTTCCTCCGGTCGCGCTCACCCGCTCCTGCTGCGGGCGATGAAGCTCGCCCTTCACCGCGGCGCCCGCACGCTCGCCGTATCTGACGCCTCGATGTCCGAGGTCGGCGAGCACGCCGAGCTGACTCTCTACTACTCGTCGAACAGCCCCTCGTTTGCGCGATCGAACACCGCGCTGATGGCTCTCGTCCAGGCATTGGCCCACGGCCTCTACGCCCGTGACGAAGACACGCACAAAGACCGCATTCGCGCTTACAAGCTGAAGTAGCGCCAGGCGCAGCGGTCCGGGCGCGCCTCCCCGTAATATGCGGCTCGTGAGCGAGCGAGCGACTTTCAGAGTCAAGACCGGCCTGGCCGAGATGCTCAAGGGTGGCGTGATCATGGACGTGGTCACCCCGGAGCAGGCGCGGATCGCCGAGGACGCCGGGGCCTGCGCCGTGATGGCGCTGGAGCGGGTCCCCTCGGACATCCGCAAGGACGGCGGCGTCGCCCGGATGTCGGACCCGGCGATGATCAAGGGGATCCAGGAAGAGGTGACGATCCCAGTGATGGCAAAGGCCCGCATCGGCCACTTCGCCGAGGCCCAGGTCCTGCAGGCGCTCGAGGTCGACTACATCGACGAGTCCGAGGTCCTGACTCCCGCCGACGAGCGCCACCACATCGACAAGCTCGCCTTCGAGGTTCCCTTCGTCTGCGGCGCCACCAACCTCGGCGAGGCGCTGCGGCGCATCGGCGAGGGGGCGGCGATGATCCGCTCCAAGGGCGAGGCCGGCACCGGCAACGTGGTCGAGGCGGTCCGCCACATGCGCGAAATCACGACCGGGATCAAGCGGCTGGCCCAGCTCGGGCCCGAGGAGCTCGCCGGCGCCGCCAAGGAGTACCAGGCGCCGCTCGAAGTCGTCCACGAGGTGGCCGATCGCGGTCGCCTGCCGGTTCCCCTCTTCTGTGCCGGTGGCATCGCCACTCCGGCCGACGCGGCGCTGATGATGCAGCTGGGCGCCGAGGGCAACTTCGTCGGCTCGGGCATCTTCAAGAGCGGTGACCCGGAGCGGCGGGCCAAGGCGATCGTCGAGGCGACCACCCACTTCAACGATCCCGAGCGGGTGGCGGCGGCGTCGATCGGTCTCGGCGAGGCGATGCCGGGGCTCGAGATCGCCGACCTCGCCGCGGCCGACGCACTCCTACAAGACCGCGGTGCCTGAGCTGCGCCTCGGCGTGCTCGCCATCCAGGGAGGTTTCGAAGCGCACAGCGAAGTGCTGCGCGAGCTGGGCGCCGAGGTCAGCGAAGTGCGCCTGCCGGCCGATCTGGAGGAACTTGACGGCCTCGTCATCCCCGGCGGTGAGAGCACGACGATCACGATGGGAATCGAGTCCGCTGGACTGGAGGAGCCGATTCGCGCCCTGCGCGGTTCGGGCGCAACGATCTTCGGCACCTGCGCCGGAATGATCGTCTGCGACCGCGACCACCTCGGCTTGATCGACGCCAGCGCCGCCCGCAATGCCTTCGGACGACAGCTGCAGAGCTTCGAGGCTGACGTCGAGATCGACGGAATCGGCGATGAGCCACTGCGCGCCGTCTTCATTCGCGCTCCCTGGGTGGAGTCCCACGGCGCCGGCGTCGAGGTGCTCGCCTCATATGAGGGACACCCGGTGGCGATTCGCGAAGGCGGTGTGCTGGCCTGCGCCTTTCACCCCGAGTTGACCGACGACCCGAGATTGCATGCACTGTTCATGGCGATGACTACGAGCGCACAGGAGAGTCGCGCTCAGGAGGAGGCGGAGACGTGAGAGACCCCAGGGTGGAGAACCTGGCAAAGATCCTGGTCGGCTACTCGACCCAGGTGAAGGCGGGAGAGGTGGTCTCGATCGACGGTGAGGTCGGCGCCGAACCGCTGCTGCGCGCGGTCTACGAGGAGGTGCTGAAGGCGGGGGCTCACCCGATCCTCAACGTCGGCCTCGACGGCCTGGCGGCGATCTACTACGAACACGCCAGCGACGAGCAGCTGGAGTGGATCTCGCCGCTGATGGAGTGGACGGTCGACAACGCCGACGTGCGCATCGGCATCGGCGCCAGCGCCAACACCCGGGAGCTCTCGAAAATCCCGCCGGAGCGCCAGACCCGCCGCCAGACCGCTACCGGCCCGGTGCTCAACCGGATGATGGAGCGCAGCGCGGCCGGCGATTTCCGCTGGTGCTACACGCTCTTTCCCACCAACGCCTACGCCTCCGAGGCGGAGATGAGCCTCGCCGGCTACGAGGACTTCTACTTCGGCGCCTGCCTGGCCGATGACCCGGACCCGCTCACCGCTTGGAAGCGGGCATCGAGCGAGTGCGAACGGCTCGCCGACTGGATCCAGGGCCACGAGGAGGTGCGGATCACCGCGCCCGGCACCGACATCAAGCTCGGTATCGCCGGCCGCACCTTCATCCCCTGCGTCGGCGACCACAACATGCCCGACGGCGAGTTCTTCACCGGCCCGGTCGAGGACTCGGTCGAGGGCGAGGTGACCTTCCACTTGCCGGCGGTGATCGCCGGCCGCGAGGTCTCCGGCGTGCGGCTGCGCTTCGAGGCCGGCAAGGTCGTCGACGCCAGTGCCGAGCGCGGCGAGGAGTTCCTGATCCAGCTGCTCGACACCGACGAGGGCGCCCGCCGCCTCGGCGAGCTCGGCATCGGTACCAACTACGCGATCGACCGCGGCACGCTCGAGGTCCTGCTCGACGAGAAGATCGGCGGCACCGTCCACATGGCCGTGGGCAAGTCGTACCCGGAGTCCGGTGGCGTCAACGATTCCGCCGTTCACACCGATCTCGTCTGCGATCTGCGGCTCGGAGGCAAGCTGGAAGTCGACGGGATCGTGATGCAGGAAGACGGCAAGTTCGTCGTGTAGGGCGGAGGTGGGAGGGGTCTGGTCGGTCTCCAGGCGAATTGATGTCGCACGCGCCAGCTTCGCCGGCGCTTAGCTCCAAGGGTCGAGCGCGGCTGGCGCCGCGCATTTATCGGATTGCATTTCCGCTGCCTTCGGCAACATTCGCCTGGAGACCGACCAGACCCCTCTCTCGACACGCCCAACAGCTCCAAGCTGCGAGGCGGCCGTCATCGGCGTCTGGACTGCAGAAGCTCCCGCAACCTGGGTCTCGGGTTGTGGAGCTTCAAGCCAAGGCGCCCACCTTCAGAAGCTTCGAAGCAGTGTCGTTCCGGCTCGAAGCTGGGTGTGCCTGGAGTGGGGTGGCGGGTGTGTCTCTGCGGGAATGTCGCCGAAGGCGGCCGCTGCACTCGTGGTTCGAAGCGCGGCGCAGCCGCGCTCAGACATAGTCGCTAAGCGAGCGAAGCTCGCGTGCGACATCAATTCCCGCAGAGACATACCCGCCACCCCGTTTGAACCCACCCGGATTACTGGTTCGGAATCGGCGATCCCGCCAGCAGGAAGAACCAGAAGGTGAGGCTCAGGGCGGCGAGGATCACTGAGCCCATCAGGACGGCCTCGACCACTGTCGTGGCATTTGCCTGGGGGGCGGTGTCGCGCATGCTCTTCAACCAGGCGGGGCGCATCGGCTCGAGGCGGTTGGTGCCGGTGACCTGGACATAGAGGCGATTCAGGCGTCCGATCAGCCAGGCGACGAGGACGATCGAGACGAGGATGCCGACAGCGACCACGAAGTAGGGCCCGCCACTGGGAAATTGGGTCTCGGAGACCTTTGAGCCGATGTAGATCCAGCCCAGCGGGATCGCGGTCCAGAGCGAGAGCGCGGTCAGCAGCATCGCGAGGAAGATCAGGCTCGCGGCCAATCCCCTGGCCAGGCCACCCCTCTGCGGCTCGTCGACCATTTCCACATTCATACAATGCCACTATGTCTGGACACTCGAAGTGGTCTTCCATTAAGCACAAGAAGGGGGCCGCCGACGCCAAGCGCGGCAAGCTCTTCACCAAGTTGGCCCGCGCGATCACCGTCGCCGCCCGCGACGGAGGCCCCGATCCCGAGGCCAACGCGCCGCTGGCGACCGCGGTGCAAAAGGCCCGCGACGCCTCGATGCCGAAGGAAAACATCCAGCGGGCGATCGACCGTGGCGGCGGCGTGGGCACCGATGCCGACGCGATCGAGCAGGTCCTCTTCGAGGGCTACGGGCCCGGCGGGGCCGCAGTCCTGGTCGATGCGCTGACCGACAATCGCAACCGCACCAGCGCTGACGTGCGCCACGCCTTCAGCAAGCACCATGGCAACCTCGGTGAGCCCGGCTCGGTTGCCTGGATCTTCGAGAAACGCGGCGTCATCGTCGTCGATGGCGACCGCTACGGTGAGGACGACCTGATCGTCGCGATCGACGCCGGTGCCGAGGACGTGCGCGAGGACGGCGAGCAACTGCGCGTGATCTGCGAGCCGAGCGACCTCAGCGCGGTGCGCGAGGCGCTCGAGGAGGCCGGGGTGGAGCTGCAGTCGGCCGAGCTGACGATGGAGCCGAAGAGCACGGTCGAAGTGAAGGGCACCGAGGCGGAGTGGCTGCTCAAATTGGTCGACGCTTTGGAAGAGCACGACGACGTCAACGAGGTCCACGCCAACTTCGACGTGCCGGCCGAGATCCTCGCCAAGCTGGCGGCTGCCTAGCGAGCGGGAGGGGCGTCGGGAGCGGAGTCTCCGGGAACTCCCGGCGAAGCCGGCCCGGAGACCCTGCCCCCGACGCCCACGCGACCCGGAAGGCATCCGGCGCTAGTCCCAGAATCAGCCGTTATGCAAGTCGTGATGGGAATCGATCCCGGCGCGGCCAATCTCGGCTTCGGTGTGGTCAGGATCGAGGGCAGCCGCATGGTCGCCCTCGACGGCGGTGTGGTTGAAACCACGCCTGAGGCGCCGATGGAGCAGCGGCTCGAGCGGATTCACAGCGCCCTCGCCGAGCTGATCGAGTGGCACCAGCCGGTGGCGATGGCGCTCGAGGACCTTTACTTCGGCAAGAACGTGCACTCGGCGATGGCGGTCGGCCGCGCCAGCGGTGCGGCGATGCTGGCAGCGGCCCAGCGCGGAGTCAGCTGCTTCACCTACACGCCGCAGGCGATCAAGAAGGCCGTCTGCGGTTCCGGCGGCGCCGGCAAGGAGCAGGTGCAGCGGATGGTGGGGACGCTGCTCGGCCTGCCTGAGCCGCCGACGCCCGACCACGCCGCCGACGCGCTTGCGGTGGCGATCTGCCACGGCGGCGCGACCGGGCGGGAAGCGGCGACCCTGGCGGCGGAAGAAGCCGTCTCGCAGAGGCTGGCCGGATGATCGCCGCGGTGCGAGGCGAGGTGATGGTGCGGCGCCCCGACCACGTGGTCGTCGATGCCGGCGGCGTCGGTTACCGGCTTGCCGTCTCATCCGAGACGCTGAAGGCGGTGCCGGCGACGGGCCGCGAGGTCTTCCTGCACGCCGAGCTGATCTCCCGCGAGGACTCGCTGGCGCTCTTTGGTTTTGCCTCGGAGGAGGAGCGCGACCTCTTCGGCGAGTTGATCTCGGTCAGCGGCGTCGGCCCGAAGGTGGCGATGGCGGCGCTCTCGGGCGGGCCCACGCGCGAACTGCTGCGGGCGATTGCCGCCGGCGACGCGAAACGCTTCCAGGCCGTGCCCGGCATCGGCAAACGAACTTCGGAGCGGATCATCGTCGAGCTGCGCGAGAAGGTTGCCGGCTCGCTCGAGCAAGAGGTTGCCGCCCTGGGTGCCGAAGCCGCCGATCCCCGCAGCCTGGCACGCGACGGCCTGGTCAATCTCGGCTATGCGCCGCCGGAGGCAGAGCAACTGCTGGAAGGCATCGATGGCGACGATGCCGAGCAACTGCTTGCCGCCGCCCTGCGCAAAGCCGGCACCTCGCGGAGCAAGGCATGAGCGAGCGGATCCGCACGCCGGGGGTCGACGGTCCCTTCCCGCCCGGCGACGAGACGCCGCCGGATGACGTCCGGGTCCACGACGCAAGGGCCGATGTTCCGGATGAGGACCTCGACCGCTCGCTGCGGCCGCGCACCCTGGCCGACTTCGTCAACCAGGCGCAGGTCACCGAGCAGCTGGCGATCTTCATCGAGGCGGCCCGGGGGCGCGAAGAGGCGCTCGATCACGTGCTGCTCGCCGGGCCGCCCGGTCTCGGCAAGACCTCGCTCGCCCACATCGTCGCCGAGGAGATGGGCGTGCCGTTGGTACAGACCGCCGGCCCGGCGCTCGAGCGCAAGGCCGACGTCGCCTCCTTCCTCACCGCCCTGGAGCCCGGCAGCGTCTTCTTCGTCGATGAGATCCACCGCCTCGGGCGCGCGGTCGAGGAGACCCTCTACCCAGCGATGGAGGATGGCGAGCTGCCGGTCGTGCTCGGGCAAGGGGCAGGCGCCCGCACCGTCACCCTGCCGCTGCCGGCCTTCACCTTGATCGGTGCCACCACCCGCGCCGGGTTGCTGACCACGCCGCTGCGCGACCGCTTCGGCCTCTCCCATCGCCTTGAGCATTACCGGCCCGAGCACCTCGCCCAGATCATCGTGCGCTCGGCCGGCATCCTCGGGGTCGAGATCGACGCGGCGGGGGCGCAGACGATTGCCGAGCGATCGCGCGGCACCCCCCGGGTCGCCAACCGGCTGCTCAAGCGGGTGCGGGATTTCGCCCAGGTCAAAGAGCGCGGCACGATCGACGCCGAGGTCGCCGACGCGGCACTGGCGATGCTCGAGGTCGATGCCGGCGGCCTGGATCGCAGCGACCGAGCCCTGCTCGACGTCGTCGCGAGCAAGTTCGCCGGCGGTCCAGTCGGGCTCTCTACGCTCGCCGTCGCGATCGGCGAGGAGGCTGACACGATCGAGGACGTACTGGAGCCCTACCTGCTCCAACAAGGCTTGTTGAAGCGCACTCCACGGGGTCGTGTGATCACTCCGCGGGCCTACCAGCACCTGGGACTGCCCGTGCCCGAAGGAGCGAACAGCCTCTTCTGAGTAACCTGCCGGTGGGATGCCGTTCTTCATCTGCCCCAACTGCGGCCACAGGGAGGTCAGCGCGGAGCGAACCGCGGGTTTCAGCGCGCGCCCGAAGGGCTGCTCGAAATGCGGCTTCGGCTTCGTCTTCGAGCTCCTCGACGACTACTACCCGGCGCCCAACGCGGCCTTTTTCGTCTGCGACCAGCAGGCCCGCGTCATCGACGCGGGGCGCGGTAGCTTCGAGCTCACCGGTCTCACCGACGAGGACGTGATCGGCCGACCGGTACGAGAGGTCCTCGGCCTCGAATGGCGCGCCGAGGGCAGTGGCGGCGAACAGCGCGAAGGGAACGGCGGCACCACTACTGACCCGATCGCGACTTCGCTGGAGTGGGGAGTCCGCTCGCTCGGCAAGCGCGTCTCGGTCAACGCCGAGGGCGACCTTCCGGCGGAGGCGGTGGCCGACGTCTTCCCGGCCTATGACGACGATGGGGGACTGCTGATAGTCCTCACCCCGGAGAACTGAGGAAGGCGTGGGCAAAAGGCGCAGAAATTTCTTCGTCCTGCTCTTCGTCTTCGGCCTGATCGTCGTCTCAGGCATCGTCATCGTCAACAAGGAAACGAAGCTCGGACTCGACCTCAAGGGCGGCGTCCAGCTCGTCCTGCAGGGTCGGCCGACGCCGCAGCAGCCGACGCTCGACAACGGCTCGATGGAACGGGCCGTCGACATCATCCGTTCCGGTTGCGACGAACTGGGGGTCGCCGAGATCGAGGTCTCCCGGGTCGGCAGCGACCAGATCCAGGTCGGCATCCCGGGCGCGACCAGTGTCGGTAAGGCAACCGAATGCGCGACCAAGCCGGCCCGCCTCTTCTTCTTTGACTGGGAACCCAACCTGATCGGCCGCGAGTACTTGATCGGCGGCCGCCCCGGCAGGGAACCGCCGCCGAGCCCGGTGCGGGAAGCGACCAAGGAATGGCAGAAAGCCGGTCGCCTGCCGACCAAGCGCGAAAACCAGCAGCTGATCGCTGCCGGCGCCTACCCGACCGAGTACGCCGCCGCCAAGCTGGCCTCAGAACAGAAACCGCGCCCCGACTGCGAAAAATGCAGCCAGCCGACCACCTACTACCTGTTTGAGAAGAAAGACCCGCACAAGCTGATCGACGGGCCCGAGTTCACCGAAGAAGACCTCTTCATCTCGCCCAGCGGCAAAAAACGCTCAGCCGACTCGGGCATCGTCCTCGAGGTTCCGCAGGGCACGATCGTCGTCTCCGAAAAGCCCAGCGACCCCAAAGGGCAGGTGATCGAAGAGGCCGAACCCGGCTGGTTCGCGCTGAAGGACAACCCGGCCCTCTCGGGGACCGAAATCACCAGCCCGAAGCAGGAAGTCGACGAATTCGGCGCCCCCAACGTCACCTTCAAATTCACCGACAGCGGTCGCCAGGCGTTCCAGGACGTCACCCGCCAGATCGCCCAACGCGGCGCCGCCTCGGCGATCGGTCCGAGCAGCGAAGAATCCGCCGAAGCGACGTCCGGCCACTTCGCCGTCGTGCTCGACAACGAAGTCAAGACGCGGCCGATCATCAACTACGCAGTGAACCCCGACGGGATCGACGGTCGTACCGGCGCCCAGATCTCCGGCGGCTTCAACGGCATCGAAGACGCGCAGAACCTGGCCAGCTTCCTGCAGCGCGGTGCGCTGCCGATCAACCTCAACCTGATCAGTCAGTCGCAGGTCTCGGCGACACTGGGCAGCGAAGCACTGGACGCCGGCATCAAGGCCGGCCTGATTGGCCTCGCGCTGACGGTCCTCTTCCTGCTGATCTTCTACCGCTTCCTCGGTCTGGTCGCGGTGATGGCGCTGGTCGCCTACGGGGTGATCTTCTTTGCCCTGATCAAACTGATCCCGATCACCCTGACCCTGCCGGGGATCGCGGGTCTGGTGCTGACGATCGGCGTCACCGCTGACTCCAACATCGTCATCTTCGAGCGAATAAAGGAGGAGGTGCGGGCAGGGCGCTCGATGTCGAGCGCGATCTCGGCTGGCTACAGACGCGGCATCGCCACGATCATCGACGCCAACGTCGTCACCCTGCTGACCGCCTTCGTCCTCTTCGTGCTCGCCACGGCAGGGGTCAAGGGTTTCGCCTTCGTCCTCGGCGTCGGCACGATCGTCTCGCTGCTGACCGCGGTCGTCTTCACCCAGGCGCTGCTCGGCACGATGAGTCGCTCGCGCCTGCTGCGCTCGCCCAGCGCCCTCGGTGGCGCCAAAGAGGGAATCCGCTGGCACTTCGACTTCATGGGCGCGAGCCGCTGGTTCTTCTCGATCTCAGGCGTGATCCTGCTGGTCGGGGCGCTGGCCCTGGCGACCAAGCAGCTCAACCTCGGTATCGACTTCGAGTCGGGCACCAGGGTCGAGGTGGCGCTGGTCAAGTCGACCGATGAGGAGGGGGTGCGCGAAGCCCTGGAGGCAGCGGACATCTCCGCCGCCGAGGTGCAGCGCGAGAGCAACCCCGGCCTCGGCGACAACGCCTTCCTGATCCAGTCCAACACACTGGAACCGAGGCAGATCAACGAGATGCAGAAGGAACTCGAGCGCGAGTACGGGATCGAGGCCAACGGCTTCGACAGCACCAGCGTCGGGCCGACCTTCGGTGCTACCGTCGCCAACAGCGCCCGCAACGCGCTGATCTTCTCGCTGCTGATCATCTGCGCCTACATCGCCTTCCGCTTCGATCCGAAATTCGCGGTGCCGGTGCTGATCGCGATCTTCCACGACATCCTGATCACCGCGGGCATCTACTCGCTCACCGGCCGGGAGGTGAGCAGCGGAACGGTCGCCGCTTTCCTGACCATCCTTGGTTACTCCCTCTACGACACGATCATCGTCTTCGACCGAATACGCGAGAACATGCCGCGGATGCCGCGAGCTGCGTTCTCGCAGATCGTCAACCGCTCGATGAGCGAGGTGCTGACCCGCTCGCTGGCGACCAGCTTCACCACCCTGCTCTCGGTGATTTCGCTGCTGATTTTCGGCGGCGCCACCCTGCAGGACTTCGCCTTCGCGATGATGGTCGGGATCCTCTCCGGAACCTATTCCTCGATCTTCATCGCCTCGCCGGTACTGACTGCCTGGAAGGAACGCGAGCCAGGCTTCGTCCGCCGTCGCGAGCGCATCGCAGCGATTGAGGGCAGCGTGCCCGCTTTTGCTGATGACACCGAGCTGGCCAGGCTCGACGACGACAGCGAGACCGATGCCGAGCTGGAGGAAGACGTAGCGGCGCAGCGCGAGGCGCGGCCAAAGGCCGGCGCGGTGGCGACAGTCGAGCCTCCGGCCGAGGTCGACGGCGGCGAGCCGTCCAGCAATGGCGAGCCGCCCTCTGCCGATCCGGCCGAGATCGCCCGCCGGGAGCGCGACGAGAAGCGCCGCGCTCGCCGCCAGCAACGCCGCAAACACGGGAGGAAGCGCTAGTGGCTCTCTTGGTTTGGTTCACCACCGGCATCGCCCTCTGGCACTTCACCGTCTTCCTGCCCGACCGCTTCTGGCAGGGGATCGTCGGCGCCTTCCTCGGTGCGACGATCGGTGCGGTCCTCTTCGGTGCGGTCATCGAGGTCGCCAGCGGCAAAGGTCTCGGCGAGACCGACCTGGGGACGGTTTTGACCGCGATCCCCGGCGTCGCGATCGGGCTCGCCGTGGTCTGGTTCATCGGCGTGCGCCAAGAACGAGCCGTAGCCGAGTAAGCCGGCACAAAAAGCCCTGCTTTTTGCAGCTTTTTTGGACCGAAAAGCGGTCCGATGAGGTGCTTAGCCTGCTTGCGTGGCCGAGACCCTGCACGCATACAAAGCCGAGGCCTACTCCTACGAGGAGGCTCGGGCGCTCTCGGCGGAGCTGGAGCTGAGCGAGCCGGTGGCGATCGCCCTGGTGCGGCGCGGCTATCGGACTCCTGAGGAGGCGCGGGCGTTCCTCGCGGCCGACGAGTGGCACGAGCCGGCGGAGTTCGCCGCGATGGGCGCAATCGTTGAGCGGGTTCTGGCGGCCGTCGAGGCGGGTCGCCGGATCACGGTGCACGGCGACTTCGACGTCGACGGGGTCTGCGCGACGACGATCCTGGTCAGCACGCTGCGTGAGCTCGGGGCTGAGTGCGACTGGCTGATCCCGGATCGGCTGACTGACGGTTATGGGTTGAGCACGGACAACGTGCGCAAGCTTGCCGAGCGCGGGACGTCGTTGATCCTGACGGCGGATTGCGGGATCACGGCGGTGGACGAGGTGGCTCTGGCGGGTGAGCTTGGGATGGAGGTCGTCGTTACTGACCACCATCAGGCCGGTGAATCGCTGCCGGACTGTCCAATCCTTCATCCCGGGCTCGATGAGGGCTATCCATTCGCAGAGTTGTGCGGAACGGCGGTTGCGTGGAAGCTTGCGACAGCGTTGCGGGGGGCCGTCGGGACGGGGTCTCCAAAACGCTCGGCAGGAGCCTCGCTGGAGTGTTTTGGAGACCCCGTCCCGACGGCCTCTCACGACGATCTCGACCTCGTCGCGCTGGCGACGGTGGCCGATTTGGTGCCGCTGGTGGGGGAGAACCGGACGCTGGTGAAGCGGGGGATCGAAGAGGTGCGGCGGGCGCGGCGGCTGGGGCTGAGGGCGCTGATCGAGGCGGCGAAGGTGGAGCCGACGCAGATTGACGAGGGCGATTTGGCTTTCAAGCTGGCGCCGCGGATCAACGCGGCGGGTCGTCTGTATCGGGCCGATGCCGGGGTCGAGTTGTTCCTGACCGAGGACGAGGGGCGGGCGGCTGAGATTGCCAACGAGCTGAGTCGGGCGAATGGGGAGCGACGGGCGACGGAGCGGGAGGTTGCCAATGCTGCCGAGGCGGTGCTGCGGGAGTTGCCAGATGAGATGCGAGAGGCGTCGGGGTTGGTAGTCGCGGGTGAGGGTTGGCACCCCGGGGTGATCGGGATCGTTGCTTCGCGGCTGGTCGAGCGCCATCACCGGCCGGTTGTGGTCATTTCGCTGGCGGCGGACGGCAGCGGGCGTGGTTCAGGGCGCAGCATTCCCGGGTTTGATTTGCTCGCGGGCTTGGAGGCTTGCTCCGATTTCCTCGGCAGCTTTGGCGGCCACAAGGCTGCTGCCGGCTTGGAGCTGAAGGCGGGGCAGCTGACGGCTTTTCGTGAGGCTTTTGCTGGGCACGCGAACAGCGTGCTCGGGCCCGAGGATCTGAAGCGGACGGAGCGGATTGATGCGATTGTTGGTGGGGCTTCGCTGGGGTTGGATTTGGCTGAGGAGCTGAAGCAGCTGGCTCCGTTTGGGATGGGGAATCCCGGCGTGCGGCTGCTGGTGCCGTCGGCGCGGGTGCGGGACGTGCGGGCGATCGGCGAAGGCAAGCACGCTCGCTTCAGCCTGCACAGCGGTTCGCACAAGGCGCTCGGGGTGGCCTTTGGGCGACCATCGCTCGGCGTCGGCGAGGACGATCCGGTCGACGTCGCGGTGCGACTAGAGGTCAACCAGTGGAACGGTGCGGTCGAGCCGCAGGTGGTGTTGCGCGAGGTTTACCCGTGGGCCATGGGCGAGGGGGCTCCGGAGTCGGAGCAGTGGTGGCAGCGCTTCGAGACTGAGTTGGCGCGCGACCCGGGTGAGTGGGAGGCGCTGGATCCGTCGGCAGCTGGTGAGTACGAGCGCCATATCTGCGTAAGCGCCAATGCGCCAGCGGCAGTCATCAGCGAGCTGGTGTCCTGCGGTGGCGAGGTCCTCGCTCTGACCGCGGACGCTGCGCTGCGGGTGGCGATGGCTCGTGACGGCGCAAGGCTCGCCGACTACGCCGAGCTGGAACGCGACCCCGGTCTTGCCGGCGAGTTCGACCATGTCGTCCTCGTCGACCCGCCGGCGCGGGCCGATCTTCTAGCGCTTGCCTCGCGTTGTCAGGCAGAGGGCGGCTACCTGCACCGCGTTTGGGGTGAGGCGGAGTGGCGCTTTGCGCTCAGCGCGGCGGCGGCGCAGTTGGCTCAGCGCCAGACCTTGATTGCGGCCTTCCGTGATCTGCGCGACGCGGGTCAGTCGAGTGGCGAGGAGCTGCGTGAAGCCCTGGTCGGCAGCGCACCGCAAGCGCGCGGCCCGGAGACGGCCGCCCGCTGTTTCCGCGTGCTCGCTGAGCTCGGTTTGGCTCAAGGTCAGCCCGCTGCTGGCGGCGGCTCGGTGGGGGTCGTATCCTCAGAAGGGACAGACCTCGAGCGCTCGGCGTCATTTCGTGCCTACAGCGCTCGCCACGAGGAGGCCCGCCAATACCTCGAAGCACACCGACAGCCGTAGCCAGCCAGGAGCTCCTGGCTGATCTCTTTGCCGTCGTCGAGGAGTTTGACTCCTCGCCGGGCGGGAACGGAGCTGCCAACGGTGACGGCGGCAACGTCGCTGTCTCCGTTGCCGCGATCGATCGCATCGCGATCAAGCACGCCTTCGATTTCGCCTGCGACCGCCACGCTGATCAGCTGCGGCACTCCGGCGATGAGTTCATCACCCACCCAGTGGGTGTCGCCCAGATCTGCGCCGGCATGCGGCTCGACACCGAGACGCTCTGCGCCGCTCTGCTGCACGACACGGTCGAGGACACCAGCGCCAGCCTGGAGGAGATCCGGGCCGAGTTCGGCGAGGAGATCGCCCAGCTCGTCGACGGCGTCACCAAGCTGACCGGGATCGCCTTCGAGAGCCGCGATGAGAGGCAGGCCGAGAACTACCGCAAGATGATGGTGGCGATGGCCACTGACGTCAGGGTGATCCTGATCAAGCTGGCCGACCGTCTGCACAACATGCGCACGCTTGGCGCCCTGCCCAAGCAGAAGCAGATGTCGAAGTCGCGCGAGACGCTGGAAATCTACGCGCCGCTCGCGCACCGCCTGGGAATCCACGCGATCAAGTGGGAGCTGGAGGACCTCGCCTTCGCCACCCTGCACCCGCGCAAGTACGCCGAGATCAAGCAGCTCGTCTCCCAGCAGCGCAACGAGCGCGAGGTCTACGTCACCGAGGCGGGCAAGTTCCTCTCCGGTGAGCTGCGCCAGGTCGGTATCGAGGCCGATATCTCCGGCCGCGCCAAGCACTTCTACTCGATCTACACGAAGATGACCAAGAAGGGTCGCGAGTTCAACGAGATCTTCGACCTGACGGCGATGCGGGTGATCGTCGGCTCGGTCAAGGACTGCTACGGCGCGATCGGCGTCATCCACTCGCTCTGGAAGCCCCTCCCCGGCCGCTTCAAGGACTTCGTCGCGATGCCGAAGGCGAACATGTACCAGGCGCTGCACACGACCGTGATCGGGCCTGAAGGCAAGCCGCTGGAGATCCAGATCCGTACCGAGGAGATGCACAACCTCGCCGAGTACGGGATTGCCGCCCACGTCGCCTACAAGGAGGGCGACGTCGGCGACCCGCGCAAGGAGAAGATGACCTGGCTGCGCCAGCTGGTCGAGGCCGAGGGCGAGCAGGACCCGGCCGAGTTCCTCGAGTCGCTGAAGGTCGATCTCTTCGAGGACGAAGTCTTCGTCTTCACGCCCAAGGGCGAAGTGAAGAACCTCTCGGCGGGCTCGACCCCGCTTGATTTCGCCTACGCGGTACACACCGACGTCGGCCACGCCTGCGTGGGGGCCAAGGTCAACGGCTCGATCGTGCCGCTGCATTACCAACTGCGCTCGGGCGACATCGTCGAGGTGCTGACCGCAAAGCAGAAGCGCGGGCCCTCGCGCGACTGGCTGAAGCTGGTGCGGACGAGCCGCGCCCGCAACAAGATCCGCGCCTTCTTCAAGGAGGAGAGTCGCGAGGACGCCGAGCGCAAGGGCCGCGAAGGGCTCGAGGAAGCGCTGCGCACGCGCGGCTTGCCGATGCAGAAAGTCGCCTCCTCGCCGCTGCTGGTCGACGTGATCCGCGAGATGGGCTTCCGCAAGGCGACCGAGTTCTACATCGCCCTCGGTCAGGGCAAAGTCTCGACCAAGGCGGTTGCCAACAAGCTGATGCAGCGGCTGAAGGCGGGGGAGGCGGTCGAGGACACCGACCCGCTCGGCCTCGCCGGTGGTCACCGCGAGGACAAGGCGCGGCGGACCAAGGACGCCTCGAACTATGGGATCAGCGTCAAGGGTGCTGAAAACATCGCCGTGCGCCTGGCCAAGTGCTGCCGGCCCGTGCCCGGCGACGAGATCGCGGGCTACGTCTCGCTCGGGCGCGGAATCACCATCCACCGCACCGACTGCAAGAACATGAAGGCGCTGAAGCGGGCGCCGGAACGGTTCGTCGACGTCAGCTGGGACGGCGAGAACGAGTCCTCCTACCGGGTCGAGCTGCAGATCGACGCCTACGATCGCACCCGCTTGCTCGAGGACCTCTCGCGCACCTTCTCCGAGGCCGGGATCAACATCATCGGCGCCAGCTGCACGACCAACCACCCGATGGTCAAAAACACGTTCGTGATCGAGGTCGGCGACACCGAGCAGCTCAAGCAGTGCATCGCCCGCCTGCGCAACGTCGAGTCGGTTTTCGACGCCTACCGGATCACACCGGCGGCCTAGCGGTCCACGGCGTATTGGCCGATCTGGCCACCAATTTTCCTATAGATCAGCGTTCTTGTCTAAATCCTGACATTCCAGGGTAGTCAGAGGATAGGATTGGCCAGCGGGCCAAGTTAGGCGTTGGCAATGCAGAGGAGGGTCGGTGGTGACGACGGTCAGGGTCAGGTTGGGCGCCTTTGCCGGCGGCATGCTCGCCTGGAAGCGGGAGCGCAGCGCAGGATCGGCCGACGGGGCCGAACCCAGCTCCGACGACGTCCTCAGGGTGATTCGCTTCTATCTGAAGGAAAAGGGCAGGGGTGGAACGGGCTGGTCATACCCCGATCTCCTCCGCGAGGGCGAGCCCGAGGAGGAGGTGGAGGTCGAGCTCGACATCGAGGACGCCCTTTGGCGGGAGGTGAGGCTCGAGGCCGCGCGGCAGCAGGTGAGCGTTACGCAGTTGCTCGAGCACGCGGCCCTCTACTACGCGGCGGAGTTGGATGCCGGCCGGCTCACCGAGCGCATCCTCGACGAGAGCTAGAGAAGTTCTCGGCCGCTAGGACGCCACCACGGGGGCGGCGCCCATCTCGGTCAGCTTGGCCTGCAGGGTGCGCCGGCCACGGTGGTGCAGTCCATGCACCGAGCTCTCCGACTTTTTCAGCGTCGCGGCGATTTCGACCGGCGAGAGACCCGCGATGTGCCTGAGGATGAGCACCTCGCGCTGATCTTCGGGCAGCTCTTCGAGCGCGTGGCGCAGGTCGCGGCCGCGCTCCTGACCCATCTGGGCCTGGCCGCTGTCCGTAAGTCGCACCTCCTCGGTCGGCACGGCTCGCCGCGCCCGCAGGTGGTCCAGCGCCGCGTTGCGGGCGACCCGCATGATCCAGGCGGCGAAGGGGACCTCGCGCGGCTCGTACTTGTTGATCGCCTTCATCAGCTTGGCGAAGATGTTCTGAGTGATGTCTTCGGCCTCGTGCTGGTCCTTGACGAGGCTGTTGACGAAGCGCTGCACGTCGGGGGCGTAGCGCACATAGAGGAAGTGAAGTCCCTCCGTGTCACCTGCTTGGGCGTGCTCGATGGCTTGGCGAACCAGTCGGCTGTTGCCGGGGTCCGCTGAGGTCTTGGCGATGCGCGTGAGGTTGTGGGGGCGCAACTCCGTATCGCTACTGGTCACAGCGTCCTCCCGACGCGTTGATTTACCTTTTGTCTGCATTTTTTGGGCCTTCTACTTTGTTTTGGGTGAATTGGGAATTTCTCCCAAATTGCAAAGCCTTCTTCGGTGATTTACTCGCATCTACCGAAAACTAAGAAGACCTGTCTCAAATGCGAGGGTGGAAGAAATAGTGGCCCTTCGTCTGAAAGTCAATGCCCAATATTCGTCTAAATCTCAGCCTCCAGGCTCAAGTGGCTGCAAATGCACAGGTATAGGGGGTTGAAGTTAGGAGGATTCGTGGATACGGGGTGAAAATCTTGGGCATCGACGGGGAGTTGTTATGTGTGGTGCGCACCGTGAAAGTCGCTCTTGGCACATTCGCCTGCAACGGAATCGAGACTTGTCTCGACGCTGACGTCGCTGCCGGGGTGCGCGCCGCGCTCAACGACTTCACCGAGCGCCTGGAGGCCGGCAGGTTGCCTCTCAGCGTCCCTGAGGCCCTCTGTGACGACGAGCTGGGAGAACCGACCCTTGCCCTCGATCTGCCCCTGGACGAGCGCACCTGGCACCTCCTGGCGCATGAGGCGCTCCGGCAAGGCACCAGCATCGACCGCCTGGCCTCTCACTCGGTCCTGGCCTACTTGGCCGAACTGGACCGCCTCACACCGCCAAACGGCGCGACTGCATAAGCAGGCCCAAGCAGGCCCACCGCCCGCGACGGCCCACCCCTACGGGAACGAGCCGCTCAGACAGTCGCGATTTCGCCGCGGGCGCTGCTGAGGACGCTGTCGACCGAGGCGACCGGAACCGGTTCCCCCTGGGCGTGCAGCGACTGCTCCAGCGCTTCCAGGCCGAGCACGATCTCGACCCCGAGCCGGCCGTTGGATACCGGCGTGGTGCCCTCGCGGATCGCCGAGGCGAAGTCGCTCAGCTCCTGGCCGAGCGGCTCCAGCGCCTGTAGGCGTGGGGCGATCATGTCGCCGGTCCGGTAGGTGAGCCTGTACTCGCCGAAGTTGGCGGGCGGGGCGTCGAAGTCGAGGCCGCGGTCGTAGATGCGAACGGAGTCGTCGGAGGCGGTGTCCTCGTACTGGACCATTCGCTTGCTGCCGACCACGTTCATCTGGCGCAGCTTGCGCGGCGCCAGCCAGGAGAGCTGCACGTTGGCCTGGGTGCCGCCCTCGAAGCGCAGGGTGAGGAACGCCGTCTCGTGGATGCTCTCGCGGAAGACCGCGCGCCCGTTGGCCGAGACCTCGACCAACGGCTTGCCGAGCCAGTGCAGGAGGATCGAGAGGTCGTGGGGCGCGAGGTCGAGGACCACGCCGTCGGGCTGGTAGAGCCCGAGGTTCATGCGCGAAGAGGTGACGAAGTAGATCTCGCCGAGCTCGTCTTCCTGGATCAGGTCGCGGACCTTGTTGACCGCGGGGCTGTAGAGGAAGGTGTGGCCGGGCATCAGCACCAAGTCGCGCTCCTCGGCCATCGCGACCAGCTGGGCCGCCTCCTCGGAGCGCCGCGCCAACGGCTTCTCGACCAGAACGTGCTTGCCGGCTTCCAAAGCACGGCTGACGAGCGGGAAGTGAGTGTGGGGCGGGGTCGCGATAGCGACCGCCTCGACCCGCGGGTCTTCCAGTGCCCGGTCGAGATCGCGCTCGATCCAGACCCCGGGGTGGCGGCGCCGGAAGTCATTGATGCGGCTCTCGTCGAGCTCGCAGAGGCCCATCAGGCGGAACTCCGGTCGCTCGACCACGTTGCGGACGATGTTCGGGCCCCAGTAGCCGTAGCCGACGACCATGGTCCCGATTGCTCCTGCTGGATTCATGCTGCCCCCCTTCTGGCCAGCACGGTGAGGGGAGTGCGGGCGAGGATTGAGAGATCGAGGAACAGCGAGCGCCGTTCCGCGTATTCGATGTCGAGGCGGACCATTTCCTCGTAGGTGCGTTCGTTGCGACCGCTCACCTGCCAGAGGCCGGTCAGCCCCGGCTTGACGGTGAAGCGGTCCAGGTACCAGCCCGGGTACTCGGCGACCTCGTAGGGAATCGCCGGGCGCGGTCCGACCAAGGCCATGTCACCGGTGATGACGTTGAAGAGTTGCGGCAGCTCATCGAGGCTCCAGCGCCTGATCCAGCGGCCGATCGGCGTGATCCTGTCGTCGACGGCGAGCTTGTAGAGGTCATCGCGCCCGCCGGTGGTGTTTTGGCCCTGGATCAGGGCGGTGACGTAGTCGCGGTGTCCGCGCGGGTCGGCGTCGGAGCGCATGCTGCGGAACTTGAGCACGGTGAACTCGCGCTGTTCGTAGCCGACCCGGCGCTGGCGGAAGAGCGCCGGACCGCGGCTGCCGAGGCGGATCGCGATGGTCAGGGCCAGAAGCAGCGGCGAGAGGAGCAGGATGATCGTGCCGGCGACGACTATGTCGAGGGTGCGCCTGGCGATCGCCTGGGGAAGCGGTTCGCCGGCGGTGCGGTCGAGCGCCGGCTTGCGGGTGAGTCCGTGTGCCTCCATATCGCTAGGAGACAAACGGCGGCGCCTCGCCATCCCTTGCACCTCGGTGCCCGACCGAGTCTGAAAAAAGTCGGGGTCCAAGTAATGCGAGGTCGGAGTCGGGCCATTTGCAAAGAAGATTTTTCGCCCAGCAAAAAGTCAGCCGTGGCTCGCCCGTTGATTGTGCGATGACCCCCCGGATCCTCTCCATCATCGGCTCCCGGCCGGAGATCGTGCAGGCAGCGCCGCTTTCGCTCGCTTTCAGCGACTGCGTCGAAGAGATCCTCGTCCACACCGGGCAGCACTACGACCCGGCGATGTCGGACCTGCAGATCGCCGACCTGAGGCTGCCGCTGCCGGAACACAACCTCGGGGTCGGCTCGCTGCCCAACGACGAGGGCGTCGCCGTTGCCGAGGAGCGGATCGCGCGGGTGATCGAGTCCGAGCGTCCCGACGCCGTCCTCGTCCGCGGCGACACCAACGCCACGATCGCCGGGGCGAGAGCGGCCGTCGCTGCCGGCGTGCCGCTGCTCCATGTAGAGGCGGGCCTGCGCAGCTACCGCGACGACATGCCCGAGGAGCACAACCGGATCGAGACCGACCGTCTCTCCGATCTCCTCTTCGCACCTTGCGAGCACGCCCGCGACACCCTCCTCGATGAGGGAGTGCCCGGGACCGTGCAGGTCACCGGCGACGTGCTTGCCGACGTCCTGCTCTCGACCCGCGATCGTCTCCCCGAGGGTGACGAGCAGGGCGAGTACGTGCTCGCGACCGCCCACCGCAACTACAACACCGACTCGCCCGAGCGCCTCGGCGCCGTCCTCGCCTGCCTGGAGGCGACCGAGATGCGGGTGATCTTTCCGCTCCACCCCCGGACCCGCAAGAGCCTCGAGACTTGGGGGCTGGCGGTCCCCGCCAACGTCGAGGTGCGCGACGCCGTCACTTACACCGAGATGCTGACGCTGGAGCGCGACGCCGTCGCAATCGCCACCGACTCCGGTGGGGTCCAGCGCGAGGCCTATCTCTGGGGCGTCCCCTGCATCACGATGCGCGAGGAGACCGAGTGGATCGAGACCGTCTCGACCGGCTGGAACACCCTGGTCGGTGCCGACGCGGAGAAGTTCCGCGCCGCCCTGGCCACGCCGCGGCCGCAGGAGCGCCCGCCGATCTTCGGCGACGGCAACGCCGCCCGGCGCATAGCCGAGCTGACCGTCGCCCACCTCGAGCGCAACCTGGAGGGTTCCCCTGTCTGAGCAACTGAGAATCGGCGTCATCGGCTGTGGGCGCATGGGCGCGTTCCACGTCCGCAACTACGCGCAGATCGACTGCGCGCAACTGGTCGCTGTCGCCGAGCCCAGCGAGGAAGCGCGCCGCCGCGCGACCGCCGGCACCGGCGTGGTCGAATTCTCCGATTGGCGCGAGCTGATCGAGTTCGGCGCCGACGAACTCGACGCGGTCTCGATCGCCTGCCCGTCCGAGTACCACGCGGAGGTTGCCTTGGAAGCGCTGGCGGCCGACCTGCACGTGTTGGTCGAGAAGCCGATCGCGACCACGCTTCCGGACGCACTGCGGATGCGTGGGGCGGCGATGGAGAATGACCGCAAGCTGATGGTCGGCCACGTCGAGCGCTTCAACCCGGCCGTCGCCAAGCTGCGCGAGCTGGTTGCCGACGGCCGTCTCGGCAACGTCTACCGCGCCCACACGACCCGGGTCGGGCCGCTGCCGACGCGGATCCAGGACACCGGCGTGGCGATCGACCTCGCCACCCACGACCTCGACGTGATGCAGCACGTACTCGACCGCCAGATCGGTGAGATCTACGCCGACGGCGGCCGCTTCCTGCACGGCTCCCAAGAGGACCTGCTCACCTGCATGGTCCGCTTCGGGCCCCAGGACACCGGCGACACGCTCGGCCTGCTCGACGTCAACTGGCTCACCCCGGAGAAGAAGCGCGAGATCGCCCTGATCGGCGAGAACGGCCTGCTGCGCGCCAGCTACATCACTCAGGACGTCTGGTTCGTCGAGTCGCCGAGCGCGCCGCTGCACTGGGACGGGCTCTCGATGCTGCGCGGCGACGGTGAGGGCGCCGCGGTGCGTTTCTCGCTCGCCAAGGCCGAGCCGCTGCGCTCGGAGCTGGAAGCCTTCTGCCGCTGCATCCTCGACGACACACCGGAGCCGGTCAGCGCTCACGACGGGGTCAAGGCGCTTGCCGCGGCTCTGGCGATGCGCGAGTCGGCGGCGGTCCGCCGCCCGGTCGAGCTGCTCGACATCCCGGCCCCACGACCCCTGGAGGTGCTGGCGTGATCCGCTTCGTGATCCCCGCCTACAACGAGGCGGAAAACATCCCCAAGCTGCTTGCCGACCTCGCTCCCGTCGCCCGCGAGCTAGGCGCCCGCGTGATCATCGTCGACGACGGCTCCACCGACGGGACTGCGGACGTGATCCGCGAGCACTCCCGCGACATGCACCTGGCGGTCGTCAGCCACACGGTCAACCGCGGCCTCGGCACGGCGATCAACACCGGCATCCGCTCCGCCCTCAAGGAGTCCTCGGATGACGACGCGATCGTCACCCTCGAGGCCGATACGACCTCGGACCTCTCCGACCTGCCACGGATGATGGAGGTCTTCGATCAGGGCACCGACGTCGTGCTTGCCTCGGTCTACGCGCCCGGCGGCAAGATCGTCGGCGTCGCCGGCTGGCGCCTGCTGGCGAGCAAGTCCGTCTCCAACACCTTTCGCGTCCTCGGTGGCCTGCGTGAGATCCACACGCTTTCCTCGCTCTACCGCGTCTACCGTGCCGGCACTCTGCGCCGTGCCGCCGACACCTACGGCTACCTGCTCGTCCGCGAGCCCGGCTTCGCCGCCAACGTCGAGCTGCTGCTGAAGCTCTACAACGCCGGAGCCAGCGTCGCCGAGGTGCCGACTACCAACGACTGGACGACCCGCAAGGGCGAGTCGAAGATGCAGCTCAAGCCGACCGTGCTCGCCTACTTCAGGGTGATGGCGGCGCAGATGGTCGGCCGCATCCAGCCGCCGCCGGTCTCGCCGCTGGCCGAGGTGACGGCCCCGCAGCCCGTGGCCGAGCAAAGCCCTGCCGCAGTCGCTGCTGGCGGCGAGCCGCAGCCGGTCGCGCAACCGGGATGACCTCTACAGCGCCCAGCGTCGGCATCGTCGGCGGCGGCGTGCTCGGCACCTCGCTTGCCCTGCGCCTGGCTCAGGCCGGCGCTCGGGTGACGGTGATCGAGCGCGGCCCCAGCCTCGGTGGCCTCGCCGGCACGATGGACTTCGGCGGCCACCAGGTCGACCGCTTCTACCACGTGATCACGCCCGCGGACACGCGCATGATCGCGATGGCCGAAGAGGTCGGCCTCGGCGACCAGCTGCGCTTCACCCCGGTCGGCGCCGGCTTCTTCGCCAATGGTGAGATGCATGACTTCAACGGCATCGGCGACCTGCTGCGCTTCTCGCCGCTGAGCCCGCCGGCGCGGCTGCGCCTCGGTTGGTTCGTCGCCCAGTGCCAGCTGCGCAGCTCCTACGACAAGCTCGAGAGCATTCCCCTGGAGACCTGGCTGCGCCGCCATTGCGGCCGCCAGGTGTACGAGCGGATCTGGAAGCCGCTGCTCGACTCCCGCTTCGACGGCGATCCCTCGGGACTGCCGGCGACCTACCTCTGGGCGCGCACGCGGCGCATGTCCGGCGCCCGCGGCAAGGGCGGGGGAGAGGAAATGGGCTACATCGTCGGCGGTCACCAGCGGCTGATCGACGCGATGGTCGAGCGGGCCGAAGGGCTCGGCGTCGAGGCCCGCACCGAAGCCCCGGTCAAGGGCCTGGCGACCGACGCCGACGGCGCCGTCACCGGGGTCGAGCTCGAGGGCGAGACGCTCGACTTCGACTTGACGATCCCGACCCTGCAACCGCCCGCGCTGCGCTTCCTGCTGCCCGAGCGCCACCAGGGGCTGCTGGCGCCCTATCCGCAGCGCTGGCTCGGCTGCGTCTGCACGATCATCAAGGTGCCGCGCTCGCTGCTGCCCTACTACGCGGTCAACATCACCGAGCCGACGCCGGTTACCAGCGCGATTGAGACTTCCCAGGTGCTCGGCACCGATCACACCGACGGCCTGCACCTGGTCTACCTGCCCAAGTACTGCGAACCGGACGCGCCCGAGCAGAGCGAGGACGACGAGTCCGTCTACCGTCGCTCCACCGATTACCTGGCCCGCCTCTCGCCCGGCTTCAGCCGCGACGAGGTGGTCGACTGGACCGTGCAGCGGGCAAAGCTGGTCGAGCCGGTGCACCAGATTCGCGACCGCGGGGAGGGCCGGGTGGCCCCGCTCTGGCCGGGCGTCGATGGACTTGCCCTCGCCTCGAACGCCCAGATCTATCCCTATCTGCTGAACGGCGACTCGGTGATGGGCTTCGCCGAAGAGGTGGCCGGCCAGGTGGGCGAGCGCCTCGGACTGGCGGGAATACCCGCCGATGGTGCGAGAAAAGGACTAGTTCAGCCGTTGCATAGCTGAGGTCTCAAACGAAGGGGGCTGCCTCGGCCCAGCTGAACCAGCCATGTACCAGGTCGAAGCCTCCAAAGCCCTGCTCAAGCCCAAGCTCTGGGCCCGCCGTTCGGCGCGCCTCAACGTGCCGCGCAACGTGGTCATGCTGGGCATGGTCAGCCTGCTCACCGACGTCTCCTCGGAGATGGTGGCGACGATCCTGCCGCTCTACCTCGTCTTCACCCTCGGCGCCAGCCCGCTGGCCCTGGGCGCGATCGACGGCACCTACCGCGGCGCCGCCGCGCTGGTCCAGGTCGCCAGCGGCTTCATCGCCGACCGTTGGCGTAAGCCGAAGGAGGTTGCCGCGGCCGGTTACGGGATTTCGGCGGTCGGCAAGGTCGCCCTCGTCGCCGCCGGCAACACGATCGGCGGCATCGGTGCGATCGTCGCCTTCGACCGCATCGGCAAGGGCATTCGCACCGCTCCCCGCGATGCCCTGATCTCGCTCTCCAGCAGTAAAGCCGGCCTGGCGACGGCTTTCGGAGTACATCGCGCGATGGACTCGGCCGGCGCCATGCTCGGGCCGCTGATCGCCTTCGGCATCCTGCTCGCCGCGCCGGCGCGCTTCGACGCCGTCTTCGTCGTCAGCACGCTCTTCGCCGTCCTCGGCCTCGCCGTCCTCGTCCTCGCCGTGCAGGGCAAGCCGAAACGGGCGCCCCGCGACGAGGACGCTCCCTCACTGCGGGCGATGACGGGCCTGGTCCGCGAGCGGCGCTTCGCGCTGTTGCTCCTCGCCGCCGGCGTGCTCTCGTTGACCAGCGTCTCCGACGCGCTGATCTACGTCGGGCTGCAGCGCAAGATCGACTTCGAGCCGGCCGTCTTCCCACTGCTCTACGTGATCACCGCCGTCGCCTTCATGGGCCTGGCGATCCCGGTCGGCCAGCTCGCCGACCGGGTCGGGCGGGTTCCGGTCCTGCTCGCCGGCTACGCGCTCCTCTTCATCGTCTACGCCGCCCTGCTGAGCAGCTCGATGGGCTACGCCCTGCTGGTCGTCTGCCTGATCGGCCTCGGCGGCTACTTCGCCGCCACCGAAGGCGTGCTGGCGGCGCTGGGCGGGGCGATCCTGCCGGAGGGGCTGCAGGCCAGCGGGATGGGCATGCTTACGACCGTGGTCAGCATCGGCAACCTGCTTTCCTCGCTCGTCTTCGGCGCGCTTTGGCTCGAGCTCGGCCTCGGCAACGCCGTGATCGTCTTCGCCGCCGGACTCGCCCTCGCCCTCGCCGTCGCGGTGCCGCTGTTGCTCCGCTCGCAGCGGGACCCGGTGCATGGATAGCCGCAGCAAGAAGATCCTCGGCGCGATCGTCGCCCTCTGCGCGATCGGCGCCGTGCTCTACATTGCCGTCGCCGCCCTCGGCCCGAACGAGACCACGACCGAGGCCCGCCCGAGCGCCGGGGCCCTGCTCGCCAGCACCGACCTGATGGTGCGGGCGGTCGATCCCGACGCGCCGACCCTCAACGGGCGCGTCTACGTGCTCGACCGCGGGCGCCTGCGCAAGGAGCCCGGAGATCTCGCCTGCGAGCGGGTCTACTTCGCCGCCGGTCGCGGGATCTGCATGGGCGTCGCCCCCTCGGGCGTCGAATACACCGCCTCGACCTTCGACTCGAAGCTGCAGCGGCAGCACACCATGACCTTGACCGGTCTGCCCTCGCGGGCCCGCGTCTCCAGCGACGGTCGCTACGGAGCGATGACCGTCTTCGTCACCGGCGACTCCTACCTCTCCTCGCCGACCGCCTTTTCGACCCGGACGACGATCCTCGACATGGCGAGCGGCAAGCAGCTCGGACAGCTCGAGCAGTTCGGGGTGAGCAAGGACGGCGCGCCCTTCGACGCGGTCGATTTCAACTTCTGGGGCATCACCTTCGACCCGAGCGACTCCGACCACTTCTACGCCACCCTCGGCACCGGCGGCGTCCACTACCTGGTCGAGGGCAGCGTCAGCGACAAATCGATGACGGTTCTGCGAGACGGGGTCGAGTGCCCCTCGCTCTCGCCCGACGGCAGGCAGATCGCCTACAAGAGCCGGATCGGCGACGAAGCCCGCTGGCGCCTGCGGGTGCTCGACGTGGCGACGCTGGAGGACCATGCGGTTGCCGAGGAACGCTCGATCGACGACCAGGTCGAGTGGCTGGACGACGACACGCTCGTCTACTCGGACGGTGACAACGTCTACACGGCCCCGGCCGACGGCAGCGGCGCCTCGGCGGTGCTGGTCCACGATGCGACCTCGCCGGTGCGACTTGGAGAATCGGGGCAAGAATTGGCCGATTCGCAGCGTTAATGGGTATGGGCGCAATCACAGCCCCAACCCAGCATGCCGCGGAGCCTGAAGTCGTTGCCGACGGCTCGGATATGCGTGCAAAGCATGCCCACGCGGGCGTGGCGATGGCGATCGCGACGCTCGCGATGGGCGCCACCTCGGGCATCCAGGCGCTTCTCTACCTCAGCTCGTTCGGCATCGGCGGCCGCACCGACGGCTTCTTCATCGCCTTCGCGCTCTACACCAGCTTCGGTGTCTTCAGTCAGAGCATCCGCGTCACCTCGGCACCGCTCCTGGTCGGCCTGCGGCCGCGACTGACGCCGACCGAGCTGGGGGTCGCGCTGGTCGCGATCTCGATCCCGGTGGCGATCCTGACGGTCCCGCTCGCCGGCCCGCTCGCGGGGCTGCTGGCGCCCGGGCTCGGCGAGGCCGGGCGGGGAGTGACCGAATCGGCGCTGCCGATCCTCGGAGTCGCGATGATCCTGCAGCTTTGGGCCGCGGGCGGCGCGACCCTGCTGGCCGTGCGCGACCGCTTCGACCACATCGCCGGCGCCTACATCGCCGGCGCCGTCTCGGGCCTGGCCGTCTACCTGGCCGTCTCGCAGGTCGCCGGCGAGCTCTCGCTCGGCTGGTCGATGATGGCGATGGCCGTGGTCACCTCCGCGATCATGCTCAACGGCGTCCGCGCCAGCCGCCCCAGCGACGGCCCTGGCGTCCGGGTCGCAATCGCCGGTGGGATCGGCCGCATGGCCCGCTGCGTCTGGATGGTCCTGAGCAGCACCGCTGTCTACCTCGCCTTCAACTGCCTCTACGTGGTCACCCTGGCCTTCGCCAGCAAGTACGGGGCCGGCGGGGCGACGGTGCTCTCCTACGCCTACCTCTTCGCCAGCTACCTGGTTGCGGCAACCGGCTTCGCGCTCGGCATGTCGCGGATCGCCGACATGAGCCGCGGCGCCCTTGCCGACTGGCGCGAGGTGATCGCCGACACGGTCCCGGCCGGCTTCCGCTACGCGATGCTGCTGGTTGCCCCCGCCCTCGCCGCGCTGATCGCCGGCGGCGCCACGCTGATCGGCGAAGTGCTCCCGGACAGCTTCGACGCGAGCCAAGTGACGCAGCTGCGCGTCTTCACCGCCCTGCTCTGCGCCTGGACCCTGGCGGCCCTGCTGGTCAACCTGCTGCTGCCGGCCATCTTCGCCCTCGGTCGCACCAAACTGGTCAACACGCTGGCGCCGGTCGTCGTGCTGGCACACGCGGGAGTCACCGCCCTCGCCGGAGTCCTCTTCGGCGTCAACGGCGTAGTCGGCGCCTTCTGCATCGTGCCCCTGGCTTTTGCCGCCGTGCTCCTCGTAGCCGGCGCCGGCCACGGCTGGGCCCCCATAGCCCGCGAGCTGGCTCGCGACGGCCTCCGCTTCGTAGCCCTCGCAGCCATCTCCTTCGGCATCGGCGTAGCCATAGCCGACACCCTCACCAGTGGCCTGGTGACCCCGCTCCTGGCCATCGGGATCGGCGGCATCCTCTACGGCTTGACGACCTCGCAGCTGGCACCGCGTCAGGTGCGGCTGCTTGTCGGTGCGGTGCGGCCGGCTTCGGCTGAGGCCTAGGTCACGCATCCGACTTTGACCCCGCCAGAGTGGGTGGATGTCGGGTGCGCGTCCAGTGAGCCGACTAGGCGATGCCACCCGCGAGCGAAACGCCGGGGAGCTCATCAAAGCCATTTCGGTCGGAGCTGACGACCTGCCGCTCCTGCGCGCGCGCCGTCGCGGCGATGATGAGATCGTGGGCGCCGCGTGGTGTTCCAGTCTGCCGGACGTGCGCCAGTAGATCGGCGTGCGCTTTGGCTACGTCGAGGTCGTAGGGCTCGATCGAGATGGCGGCAAAAATCGGCGAGACGCACGGATAGCTGTCGTGCTTACTCATCGTCTATTTGCGACCCAGCCGCCGACGTCCAATCTCCTTCGTCTTCCAGCTCCCAAGGTTCGTAGGGGGTGGAGACCGTGACGCCTTTAGTGGAACGCCGCAACCGACCTGCCAAGAACCGAGCGAGTCGTTTCGGTCTGCTTCGCACTCCCCAGCCTCTCAGTCTTGGGGGCACGAACTCGAGAGAGGGAAAGTCGAATCGTCGGGGTGGGCCCAGACGAATGAACTCGGCCGCCAAGAGACGTCTCTCGAGTCGAATCGCCGTCAAGCGAGAGCCGTGTTCAAGGGCTAGCCGCCTTACTCGGAGGCGGTTTCGCAAACCTGAGCCGCTGACTCGCTTCAGTTCAGCCGCTGCCACTAGATCGTGCGTTTCCATGTCATAGCGGCGCGCCGCCTCCGCCCAAATGACGTCGAGCAAGCCCAGAATGCGATCAGTGAGTCCGGGCAGTGAGTCAACCCAATAGCACCAAGGGCACTTCCTGGTCTCGGTCTGGGTTTCTTCCCGAGCAGCTGACACCACGGATTCGAATCCCTCCTCTTTGCTCATCGCGGCAACCTCAGATGCATCTGCCTCCATTTCTTCTTTGCTCTCGTGGAACCATTCGGCTGGTGCTTCCCTGAGGAGGACCCTGACTTGACGGCTACGACGAGCGATATCCAGGCCAACGACCGCGTAGGCAAGATCGGGCGACAGCCGTCCACTGAAGACCGCGGAGGCCAGAGTCGCTAGGAAAAAGAGAACATCCCGCTCCGCTTGCTCGAACTCATGGGAGCGATCACGAGTTTCTTGATGCCATCCAAACCAAGCGGGATCTCCCAAATCTGGCTCGGCGGCCATGTCCGCAACTAGGGTTCGGAAAGTCGATCTGATCTCACTATCTGCGGGGCTGTAATAGCTGTCTGGACCGATGGCAGTGAGAATGGCGCGATGCCATTGAGGCTTGAGTGCGAGCCAGTCGGACCTCATCTCGCGCAGAAGGTCGACTTCTGCACTACGCGCTTGCCCTCGGGCACTGTGCCACTGAATGAGGCCAATCGGCAGGGTGATCACTGCGGCCGCTGCGGCGACAATTGTTGCGTCCATGGCAGGGATTCTGCCGCGGTTGCACTAAGACGGCGCTCCCACGGGATTGGCCTCAGCGTGAAACAGCCTGATAGGCATGCTCCCCCCTGTGTGCAGCAAGCCCTAGGCCGAGAACGAGCTGACTGCCGAGGCGATGCGGTTCAGCTCCTCGTCGGTTATCGACGGGAAGATGGGGAGGGAGCAGCTTTCGCCGGCCAGGCGTTCGCTGGCCGGGAGCGCGCCGGGGTTCGAGGCGGTGCCGGCGTAGGCGGGCTGCAAGTGGATCGGGGTGGGGTAGTGGATCGCGCTGGCGACGCCGGCCTTGCCGAGGTGGTCGCGGAGGGCGTCGCGGTTCGGCGTGCGAACGACGAAGAGGTGGTAGACGTGGTCGCCGTCTGCGGCCACGGGGGCCGGCAGGACCAGGTCGCACTCCGAGAGAGTGTCGCGGAGGACGTCGCCGGCCCGGCGACGATGCTCGTTCCACTCGTCGAGTCGCTTCAGCTTGACGCTGAGGATGGCTGCTTGAAGTGAGTGGAGGCGGTGCGTACCCGAGGCCAGCTCGTGGTGGTGGCGGGTGCCCTCGCCGTGGGAGCGCATCAGGCGGATGCGTTCGGCGAGCTCCGCGTCGGCCGTCACTACGGCGCCGCCGTCCCCCCAGCCACCGAGGTTCTTGGTCGGGTAGAAGCTGAAGCAGCCCGCATCGCCGTGGCTGCCGGCGCGGCGGCCCTGATAGACGGCGCCGTGGGCCTGGCAGGCGTCCTCGATCAGCCGCAGACCGCGGGCGCGGCAGAGCGCCAGCAAGGGCTCCATCTCGACCGAGCGGCCGTAGAGGTGGACCGGGATCACGCAGCGAGTGCGCTCGGTTAGGGCGGCCTCGACGATCTCGGCCGTGATCAGGGCAGTGTCCTCGTCGACGTCGACGAGACGGGGGGTCGCCCCCGCTGCGGTCACTGCCTCTGCCGTTGCGATGAAGCTGTTGGTCGGAACGATGACCTCGTCGCCGGGACCGATCCCCAGCGCGCGCAGGGTCAGCTCGAGGGCGCTGGTGCCGGAGGAGACGCCGATTGCGTGGTCGGTCTCACACCACTCGGCGAACTCGCGCTCGAAGGTCTCGAGCTCCTCGCCGAGGGTGAAGGCGGCGCCGGCCGCGACGCGCTCGATCGCGGCGAAGATGTCCCCGCTGAGGATCGGATCAGCGGCGTCGAGGCGGATGAACGGCACGCCGTCTCCCGCCTGCTGGGGCGGCGGCGCGGCCTGCGAGAGGGTCGCGCTCACGCGACCGGCTGGGGGATCGCGTTGTGGCTCGAGCTCGAGCCGTTGCTTTCCGGAGCGGCGCTGATGCCGATCAGGCCGACGCTTTGCGCCTGCTCGGGGTCGAGCAGAAGGGCGGTGACCTCCTTGCGGGAGCGGATCCCGAGCTTGGTGAAGGCGGAAGAGAGGTGACTCTTGACGGTGCTCTGCGCCAGCAGGAGCCGTTCGGCGATCTCGCTGTTGGTCAGACCCTTGGAGACGAGGGCGAGGACCTGGCGCTCGCGGTGCGAGAAGGCCGGCTTTTCGACGCTGGCGCGCAGCTTGCGCGGCACTACCGATTGGCCGCTGGCAACCGCCAGGGTGGTCACTGCCAAGGTGGTCTCGATCTCCGGCTCGAAGACGATTGCATCGGCGCCGGCATCGAGGGCGCGGCGCACGCCGGTGCCGGTCGCCGGGGGGGAGATGACGATGATCGCCGGATCTCCCTGAGTTCGACGCAGGCGGCGAAGGCCGGCCATGCCGCCGGCCTCGTCGACGTCGCAGACGAAAACGAAGATCGTCGAGGCGTCGACCGAGGTGGCGTCGATTTCGTCCGGCGCGGAGAGGACGCGCGCCACGGAAAGCCCGCCCTCGCCGAGAGTGCCGACGATGCGCCGCGAGGCCGCGGCGCTGTCGCTGAGCACCTGTAGGCGGGGTTCGAGTTGGGCGTTCTCGCCCAGGCTCTGTTCCGTGTTCGCCTTCACGAGTAAATAACGGTCGGCAGGGGGTGGCACTTGCGCCGCATCGGCGAAAGTTTTTGGCTGCTTAGGGGTTCGCCGCTTTGAAGTGGGCGGAGATTTCGGCGGCGGTCAGCGGCCGGTTGTAGAGCGCGACCTCGTCGAGATTGCCTTTGCCGAAGAGGGAAGAGGCGCCGCGCGACATGAAGTAGAGGGTGGAGTTGGCGAAAGCGCCTGCTCCGGTGCCGCTGCTGAGCTTGACATAGCTCACGGCCGCGCCGTCGACGTAGGGAATCACCTGCTGGGAGGCGGTGGCGGTGCTGTCCATGACGATCGCGTAGTGGTGCCAGGCGTTGGAAGACGGGCGACTGAAGTAGGCGGTGTTACGGCTGGTCGAGCGGCCGATCCCGATCCCGAAGCGACCGGATTGTTCGGGCGAGTTGGGGTCGATGAAGAAGCCGCCGCTGGTGGTGGTCGAGTTGGGGGTGAACTCGAAGGCGAGGTCGTCGTTGTTGGCGTAGGACGACCATTTGAGCCAAAACTCGACCGTGAGTTTGGAGGTGCCTGAGAGGTTGAGCGCGGCGCTGGCGGCGTCGTTGGTGCCGTCGAAGGAAGCGGACGCGTTGGAGTCGTTGCCGCCTGCGAGGGCACCCGCGCCGCCCAGGGTGACGCCGTTCACGGCCGTGGCGGTTTTGCCGCCGATGCTGTCGGCGAAGGTCGTGCCCGAGGTCTCGGCCATCCGCCAGTAGTCGATCAGGCCCGGGGTGGCGCCGACCACATTGCTGTAGTTGCTCTGGACTTTGAGCACGACGGTGGTCGTCGCGGTTGCGCCGTTGTTGTCGGTGACCCGCAGTCCGATCGTCCGGTCGCCGGACGTGGTGAAGCTTTTCGTCGTGGTCGCCGTTGCGCCGGTGTTCAGCTCGTAGTTGCCGTTGCCGTCGAGATTCCATTCGTATTTGACGACGGTGCCATCGGGATCGGTCGAGCCGGAGGCGCTGAGGTTGGCGACCGCGTTCACGGTGACCGGGTTGGGGGTGGCGATCAGGGATGCGACGGGAGCGCGGTTCTGCACCGTGACCGTTTTGGTCGAGGTCGCGGTGAGGCCGAGGTTGTCGGTGACCCGCAGCCCGATCGTCGGTGTGCCGGCCGTTGCGAAGGTTTTGCTCGCCGTCGCCGTGGTCCCGGTGTCGGTCTCATAGCTGCCGTTGCCGTCGAGGTCCCACTCGTACTTGGCGATCGTGCCGTCGGGATCCGAGGAGGCGGCGGCGTTCAGGTTCACGGCCGTGCCGGTCGGGACCGGGTTGGGGGAGATGGTGAAGGAGGACGTGGGAGCGCGGTTCGAGACGGTCAGGGCGCGTGTGGTCGTGCCCGTGCCGCCGAGGTTGTCGGTGACCCGCAGGCCGACCGTGACGTTGCCCGCGGTCGGGAAGGATTTGGTCGTGGTCGCAGTCGATCCGGTGTTGGTCTCGTAAGTGCCGTTGCCGTCGAAGTCCCACTCGTATTTGACGACCGTGCCGTCGGGATCGGTCGAGCCCGAGCCGTTGAAGCTGACCGAGTTTCCGCTCACCACGGGGTTGGGCGTGAGCGTGAAGGAGGCGCTGGGGAGGCGATTCTCCACGGTCACCACCCGCGTCGTCGTCGCCGTCCCGCCGTTGTTGTCGGTGACCCGCAGCCCGATCGTCGGGGTGCCGGCGGTTGCGAAGGTTTTGCTCGCCGTCGCCGTGGTCCCGGTGTCGGTCTCATAGCTGCCGTTGCCGTCGAGGTCCCACTCGTACTTGGCGATGGTGCCGTCCGGGTCCGAGGAGCCAGTGGCGTCGAAGCTGACGGCGGTACCGCTGGGCACAGGATTGGGCGTGGCGATGAAGGAGGCCGACGGAGCACGATTTTGGATCGTCAGCGCCCGCGTAGTGGTCGCGGTCGCCCCGTTGTTGTCGGTCACCTGCAGGCCGACCGTCACGTTGCCGGCGGCGGCGTAAGTGCTCGACGCGTTTGCGGTCGAGCCCGTGTCGGTCTCATAACTGCCGTTGCCGTCGAGGTCCCACTCGTACTTGACGATCGAGCCGTCGGGGTCCGATGAGCCCGTGGCGACGAAGCTCACCTGCGTTGCGGTCTGGACCGGGTTGGGCGTCGCCGCGAAGGACGCGGTGGGGTTCTGGTTTTGAGCCGTTACGGTTCGCGTGATCGTTGCCGTCGCGCCATCGTCGTCGGTGACCCGCAGGCCAACCTCATGATCGCCGGCGGTGTCGAAGGAGCGCGAGGCGCTTGCCGTCGAGCCCGTGTCGGTCTCATAGCTGCCGTTGCCGTCGAGGTCCCACTCGTATTTGGTGACGCTGCCGTCCGAGTCAACGGAAGCGGACGCGTCAAATGTCACCTGGGCCAGGGTCGAGACCGGGTTGGGGGCTGCGACAAAGGAAGCCAAGGGAGCTTTGTTTTGGACAGCCAGGCCGATCGTCGTGGTCGCGACGGCGCCGTCGCTGTCAGTTACCCGCAGACCGATCGTCACGTTGCCTTTTTTGGCGTAGCTCTTCGTCGCGCTCGCCGAGTTGCCCGTGTCGGTCTCATAGCTGCCGTTGCCGTCGAGGTCCCACTCGTACTTGGCGATCGGGGCCTCGGGGTCGGTCGAGCCTGAGGCGTCGAAGCCGACCTGGTCTCCGGTCGAGACCGGGTTGGGCGTCGCCGTGAAGGATGCCGTCGGCAGGGTGCCCTGCACGGTGACGGTGCGCGTCGTCGCCGCCGTTTCGCCGCTGTTGTCGGTTACCCGCAGCCCGACGTCGACGTTGCCGGCGGTCAAGTAGGTGTTCGACGCAGTCGCGGTTTCGCCGCCGTCGGTCTCATAGCTGCCGTTGCCGTCGAGGTCCCACTCGTACTTGACTATGGCGCCGTCGGGATCGAGCGCGGCTGCGGCATCGAGGCCTACCGGTAGTCCGGCGGCAACCGGGTTGGGGCTGGCACTGAAGGACGCCACCGGCGGTTTGCTGAGGCTCGCTTCGAAATGGCCGGCTACTTCGGAGGCACTGAGGGCCCGGTTGTAGAGCGCGACCTCGTCGAGGTTGCCTTTGCCGAACAGGGTGATCGCGTTGCGTGACATGAAGTAGAGGGTGGATTTGGCGAAGTTGCCCGCGCCTGTCCCGCTGGCTGTCTTTTCGTAGGCGATCGGCTGGCCGTCGACGTAGGGCACGACCTGCTGGGCGGCCGGCGCTTGGGTGTCGAAGACGAGCGCGTAGTGGTGCCAGGCACCGGCGCTGGGTCGGGCGAAGTAGGCGTTGTTGCGCGAGCCGTTGCGACCTATCGCGACGCCGAACTTGCCGCCGAGCTCGCCCGCGTTGGGGTCTACGAGGAAGCCGCCGTCGTTGTTGTTGAAGTTGGGGGTGTACTCGAAGGCGAGGCGGTCGTTGTTGGCGTAGGCCGCCCAGTTGAGCCAGAATTCGAGCGTCAGCTGGGAAGTGCCGGAGAGGTCGAGTTTTGCGCTCGCAGTGTCGTTGCTGCCGTCGAAGGCGGCGGAGGCGTTGGGGTCTCCCGCGATCGCTCCGGTCCCGCCGAGGCCAACTCCTCCTTCGGAGATCGCGGTGTTGGAGCCGACGCCGTCGGCGAAGGTGGTTCCCGATTTCTCGCCGAGGCGCCAGTAGTCGATCAGGCCGGGGGTCGAGCTGACCGCGCCGTAGTAGCTGCCGACGACGCTGACGGTGCGGCTCGCCGTCGCCGTTTCGCCGCTGTCGTCGGTTACTCGCAGGCCGACGGTTACGTCGCCGCCGTTGGTGTAGCGCTTCGTCGTGGTCGCCGTCGAGCCCGTGTCGGTCTCATAGCTTCCGTTGCCGTCGAGGTCCCACTCGTACTTGACGAGCGAGCCGTCCGGGTCCGAGGAGGCCGAGGCGTTGAAGCTGACCTGTGTGCCGATCGGCGCCGGGGTGGGCACCGCGGTGAAGGAGGCGGTGGGCGGCTGGTTTTTCACCACCAGGTTGACGCTACTCGTGCTCGTTGCGCCACCGTTGTCGGTGACCCTGAGGCCGACTTTGTATTCACCCGCGTCGGCGTAGCTGCTGCTCGTCGTCGCCGTGGTCCCGGTATCGGTCTCATAGCTGCCGTTGCCGTCGAGGTCCCACTCGTACTTGGCGATCGTGCCGTCGGGGTCCGAGGAGGCCGCGGCGTTGAAATTCACCTGGTTTTTGGTTTCGACCGGGTTCGGGGTGGCGGTGAAGGAAGCCTGCGGCTGGTTGTTGGGGGTCCTGGCGAGGTAGTGGGAGTTGATCTCGCCGGCGTTCAGGGCGCGGTTGTAAAGCGCCACCTCGTCGAGGCTGCCTTTGCCGAACAGGGCGGAGGCGTTGCGCGACATGAAGGAGAGGGTCGAGTTGGCGAAGTTGCCGGCCCCGGTGCCGGTATTGAGCTTTTCGAAGGAGACCGGTTTGCCGTCGACGTAGGGAAGGATCTGCTGGGTCGCGGGAGCCTGGGTATCGAAGACAAGGGCGTAGTGGTGCCAGGCGCCGGCACTGGGGCGAGCGAAGTAGGCGTTGTTGCGGGAGCCGTCGCGGCCGATCGCAACACCGAACTTCCCACCGAGCTCAGCCGCGTTGGGGTCGACCAGGAAGCCGCCGTCGGTGTTGTTGAAGTTGGGCGTCAACTCGAGTGCGAGGTCGTCGTCGTTGGCGTAGGCCGCCCAGTTGAGCCAGAACTCGACCGTCAGCTGGGAGGTGGCGGAGAGGTTGACCGCTGCGCTGGCGGCGCCGCCGGCACCGTCGAAGGTAGCGGCCGCGTTCGAGTCGCCTTCGAGCGCGCCGGGCGTGCCGAGGGTGACGCCGCCTTTGAGGGTGGCAGGGCTGGGCCCGACGATGTCGGCAAAGGTCGTCCCGGATTTCTCGCCGAGGCGCCAGTAGTCGATCAGGCCGGGTGTCGAGCCGATCGCGGAGCTGTAGGTGCCCCCGACGATGACGGATCGGGTCGTGGTCCCGGTGGCACCACCGTTGTCGGTCACCCGCAGGCCGACTTGGTATTCGCCGGCGTCGGCGTAGCTGCTGCTCGTCGTCGCCGTGGTCCCGGTATCGGTCTCATAGCTGCCGTTGCCATCGAGGTCCCACTCGTACTTGACGATCGAGCCGTCGGGGTCAGAGGAGGCCGCGGCGTTGAAGTTGACCTGCGCGTTGGTCGCGGCCGGGTTGGGCGCGACCGTGAATGAAGCCTGGGGGGAGTTCTGCTGGACGAGCAGTGTGCGCGTGGTCGTTTCCACCGCACCGCCATTGTCGGTAACCCGCAATCCGATCTGGCGACTTCCGTCGCTCGCGTAGGAGTTGGTGGTCGTCGCCGTGGTCCCGGTGTCGGTCTCGTAGCTGCCATTGCCATCGAGGTCCCACTCGTACTTGACGATCGAGCCGTCGGGGTCCGAGGAGGCCGAGGCATTGAAGCTGACCTGCGCGTTGGTTACGACCGGGTTGGGGGACACTGTGAAGGAGGCCAGTGGCAGTTTGTTGGTGCGGCTGGCCTGGTAATGGGCGCCGATTTCGGTGCCGCTCAGGGCGCGGGTGTAGATCGAGAGCTCGTCGAGGCTGCCTTTACCGAACAGGGCCGAGGCGTTGCGCGACATGAAAGAGAGAGTCGAGTTGGCGAATTTGCCAGCCCCGATGCCGGTATTGAGCTTTTCGAAGGAGATCGGTTTGCCGTCGACGTAGGGAAGGATCTGCTGTGCGGCGGGCGCCGTCGTGTCGAAGACGAGCGCGTAGTGGTGCCAGGCGCCGGCGCTCGGCCGGGCGAAGTAGACGTTGTTGCGCGATTCGTTGCGGCCGATGCCGACCCCGAACTTGCCGCCCATCTCGCCGGCGTTCGGGTCGACCAGGAAACCGCCGTTGTTGTTGTTGAAGTTGGGCGTGAACTCGAGTGCGAGGTCGTCGTCGTTGGCGTAGGCCGCCCAGTTGAGCCAGAATTCGACGGTCAGCTGCGAGCTCGCGGAGAGGTCGACGGACGCACTCGCGGCGCCGGTTCCCCCGTCGAAGGTCGCCGCCGTATCGAGATCGCCTTCGATCGCACCGGTGGTGCCCAGCGTGAAGCCACCCTGGGCGGTAGCCGGGCTGCCGCCCACGGCGTCGGCGAAGGCGCTGCCCGATTTCTCGCCGAGGCGCCAGTAGTTGTGCAGTCCCGGAGTTCCGACGACTTCAGCGTGGTAGGCGCTGCCTTTGCCGACGACCAGCGCGTGGGTCACCGTGGCGATGCCTCCGCCGTTGTCGGTGACTCGCAGGCCGATCTGACGGTCGCCTTCGCTCGAGTAGGAGCGGCTGGCCGTCGCCGTCGAGCCGGTGCTGGTCTCGTAGCTGCCGTTGCCGTCGAGGTCCCACTCGTATTTGACGATCGAGCCGTCGGGATCCGAAGAACCCGCGCCATTGAAGGTCACCGGAGTTTCCAGCGCGGCCGGGTTGGGGGAGATCGTGAAGGCGGCTTTGGGGGCGATGTTTCCCGGCGTGCCATTGCTGACGACCAGGACGCGAACCGCCTGATCGGTGGCCCCGCCGTCATCCGTTACTCGCAGCCCAACCGTCACTTCTTCGGCGTTCGCGTAGGTTCGCGAGGCCGTCGCCGTCGAGCCGGTGCTGGTCTCGTAGCTGCCGTTGCCGTCGAGGTCCCACTCGTATTTGGCGATCGTGCCGTCCGAGTCGGTGGAGGCGGAGGCGTTGAACGAGACCAGGCTGCCCGCCGAGGTCGGATTGGGGGTGGCCGTGAAAGAGGCTTCGGGCGGTTCGTTGCCGTCAGTGACCACGCCCGTCGGGGTGAGGGGTTCGACCCCGCCGTCGGCGAGGACGTTGTAGGTCGCCTGCTGAATTCGCGAGTCGCTCAGGTCGACCGGTGGGTCTTCGTAGCTTTCGCTTGGTTTGTCGACGTAGTGCGGAGCGAGCCCCCAGGACCACTGGTTGGTGCCGGCGGCGAAGACGAGGGCGCCGCTCGTAGCGCTGTACTTGACCGCGGAGACGGTCGTCGGCTGGCCCGGTGGGGGGGTGCTCGAGTACAGCAGCCCCTCGTCCTGGATCCACCCGGGCGGGCTGGGGGCGCTCCCGACATCGGTCAAGCTGACGCGCTTGACACCGCTCGGCTGGCGGCTCGTGTACTGGGCCTGGGTGGGAATCGTGTCCCACTCCCAGCCGTTGAGCTTGCTGTTGATCGTCGTGCTCCCCGACTGGGATATGCCGGTGTTGCGCCAGATGCGGTCGCCGGCGTATTCGTCGTTGCCATTGGTCGCCGGAATCGTCAGCGGGTAGTCGAAGTTGTCGTTGTCGCCGACGTACATCGAGCCCAGCAGCGAGTTCTCCGGTTCGTTGGGGCCGACGCGACCTCCCGCGGGCGCGTTGGGGTTGCCCGGAGGCGCCCCGTCATCGCGCCAGGTCGTGGTCGCGTATTTGGGGTTGTCGTCGCTGGTGCCGGCTTTGCCGTCCAGGCCGAGGGCGTCGTCTTTGGTTCCTTTGACCCCGTCGGGCCCCCAGTCGTTGACGCCCTTGGAGCCGTCGGGGACGCTGCCTTCTTTGGTGCCCTCGACCGCCTTGTAACAGACCAGGGTGCGACCGCCGTCCTCGTAGCGAACCTTCCAGTAAGCGGTGTTGCCGCTGAAGGAAGCGATGTTTACCCCGGCGTTGCGCGCCGCCTTGTAGCCGTTCATCTCCGCTTCGGACCAGTACTCGTCATGGCCGGAGATCACCAGAGTTTTGTGATTGAGCAGCTGGCCGGGGTTCGAATCGACCGAGACGCTCTCGGTGTAGTCGATGTCGTAGCCCTGGCGCTCCAGCCAAGCGACCAGTGAGAAGTCGGCCTTGAAGAACCAGTTCGCGTCGTTGTAGGAGTTGGTGTACGGCCGGTCGAAGGAGACCTTGACCGCGCGGGCGGTGCCGGTGATCGTTTCGAAGCCGGCCGAGTTGAACCGATAGAGCGAGTGACCGTTGAAGCGGTTGTAGGCCTGGTAGGTGGCCGTTGGCAGCTTGTAGAGAAGGGCCGAGTGGCGGGCGTCGTTGCGGACGGTGAAGATGATCTGGTTGTCCTGGTTGCTGGCCAGGTCCTTGATTCGCGCGACGTAGATGCCGGAGGCTGGCAGCGAGCTTCCCGGCACGGTCAGGCTGTTTTCCCAGTTCTCGCAGGACCAGTAGCCGGTGGTGAAGTCGGGCGATTCGCAGTTGCGGTTGTTGGCGATCGTGACTTTGCTCGCTTTGTAGACGAGCCTGCCACCGGCGCCGCCGTACCAGCCCATCCGGAAGACCGTGACTTCCGCACTGCCGGTGCCGCTCGGAAGGGCGATTCGCAACGGCACGCTTTCGCCGAGGTTGACGCTCGACCTGGTCGCGTAGCCGGTGATCCCACCCTGGTCGTAGTTGGTCAGCTGCCAGGCGCTCGAGCCAGCGCCCATGCAGTTGTTCTCGTTGACCACCGGGTTGGAGCTGGGGCAGCTGACAGCGGCGCCGGCGGGCGCCGGAAGAGCAACGAGGACCCCGAGGAGGAGCAGCAGGATGGGCAGGCGAATTCGCATCGTCAGGAGAGCAACGCGGAACCTTCCCATTCCTTGCCGTGGGCCTAGGATGAAATTCGGCCGAACTTCGGATCGAACTCAGACCGGATGGGTGGCAAAAGTCTGACCGAGATCCCTGCGTTCCTTGAGTGTGCGCACCGTCCTGGCCGTCACCTCGCTGCTGCTCCTTGCCGCCGTCTCGATGGCGACGCACTGGGGTGGCCCGATTTCCTGGGAGACCGACGCGCTCTTCTACCAGGCGAAGAGCGAGGAGATCAGCGGCACCGATGCGGCGACGGCGCGCCGCCAGGTATTCGGCGGGCCGCTCTCTGGGTACGAGCGGGGCCTGGAAGCCGAGGCGCCCGACGAACCGCCGCGGGTCAGCGACCCGGCCTGGGTCGAGTACAGCTCCGACTTCTACGCGCGGCGATTGTTCCTGCCGGCCCTGGCCGCGGCGCTGGACCCGCTGTTCGGCCTGCGTTCGCTGCAGATCCTCTCCCTGTTGGGCTTTGTCTTCGTCCCCGCCCTGCTCTTTCTCCTGCTGAGCCGCCGCCTCTCCTTTGCCGTCAGCCTTTGCGTCGCCGCCGCGATCATCCTCTGGCCGCCGCTGCGAGCTTGGTCGGTCTTCCCGCTGACCGACAGCAGCGGCCTTGCCCTGCTGGTCGCCGCCTTGCTCTGCGCCATGCTGGCGATGGAGCGCGGCCGTCGCTGGCTCGCACCGTGGTTCGCCTGCGTCCTGGCCTTGGCGTTCACACGGGACATCGCCTTCATTCCGGTCATTGCCGCGCTCGGGTTGCTTGCCGTGCGCCGCGACCGGCCGACCCTGACCCTTTTCGGCTGCGGAGTCGCCGCGGCGCTGCCGGCGCTCTTCGTCCACGGTGTCTCGGAGTCGAAAGCGCTCGCCTACGTCTTCGCCAACCACACGATCCCCACCGACACGAGCTGGGGTTCGGTGCTCTCACTGTATCCGTCCAACTTCGGACACATAGTTGGGCGCTACGCCGACTACGCGGTGGGCGAGCCGCTCGTCGTGTTGGCGGCCCTCGGCGGCATCGTCGCCGCCTTCGTGCTGGCGCCGCGACGCGACACGCTGACGATCCTGCTCCGGTCGACGCTGCCCGGCTACCTGCTGCTGATGGCGGTCGGACCGGCCTTTTCCGCCTTCCGCTACGAGCTGGTGCTGCTACCGCTGATTACCCTTGGCTACGCCTACCTCGCCGAACGCGGACTCGCGCGAGTCAGCGAAGCGAGGGGCAATCGCGCGCTCGCCGGCGACGCGATCTCGCCATGAGCTTCCAAGGCCCAACGGGGCAGGCGGATCCTCAGGGCGATCCTTCGGTTCTGCTGATCGCCGTCCACAGCGCCGCGCCGGGCGGTGCCCAGGCGATGGCCCTGGCCCAGGCCGAGCACTTCGCCGGTCGCTGCGCGATCGTCGCGGCTGTCCCCGAGGGGCCGCTGCGCGAGCGCTTTGCGGCCTGTGGCGAGGTCATCGCGCCGGCCCCCTCGCTGCCGACCTGGGATGTTTCCCCGGGCCGCTGGGCCCTGCAGCTGCTGCGCAGCGGCCTCGATGCCTTCCGCCTGGCCAGGGCGATTCGTCGCTACCGGGTCGACGCGGTGCTGACCAGCAGCACGGTGCTGGTGGCGCCGGTCCTGGCGGCCAGACTGGCGCGGGTGCCGTCTTTTGCCCACGCCCGCGAGTGGCCCACCTCGCGCTCGGGCAAGGCCGTGTTCTGGCTGCAGCGACGCTGTGCTGACGTCGTGGTGGCGATCTCGGCCGGGGTGGCTGCGCGTTTCGCCGGCGCCGGCCGCGCCCGCATCGTCCGCATCGCCGATGGCATTACGGCTGGGGAGCGGGAGACGACGCCCGCGGCGCTCGGCGATTCGCTGCGACTCTGCGTGATCGGCAGCCTCACCGGTGGCGACGGCAAGGGCCAGCACCGGGCGGTGGAAACGCTTGCCCGGCTCCAAGCCCTAGGGCTCGACGTGAGGTTGAGTGTTGTGGGCCCGGTCCTCGACGACGCCTACGCCGAGCGGGTACGAGCGACCGCCGCTCGCCTCGGCGTCGCCGCTCGCGTCGAGCTCACGGGCGCGGTCGGCGATGTGCCGGCCCTGCTGCGAGACCACGACGCCCTGCTCTTCTGCTCCGCTCAGGGGGCCGACGTCACCCCGCTGGTTCTGATGGAGGCGCTGGTCGAGGAGCGCCCCGTTGTCGCGACCGACGTCGGCAGCGTCGCCGAGGTCCTGCAGGGTGATTGCGGCAGCGTCGTCCCGGCGGGCGATCCGGCGGCGATGGCCGCGGCCGTAACGGAGCTGGTGGCCGATCCCGAGCGGGCCAGAGCAGCGGCGAGGCGCGGCGCAGCGCGGGTGCGGCGCCACTACGACCGCGAGGCCGGGCTCGAGAGGCTCTGGCAGGAGATCGTCGCCGAGCACGAAGCTCGCGGCCGTGCACAAGTTCCTCCGTCTCTCATCCGTTTCTCAGACGGTCATCCTCCTGACCGCATGGCCCAAGTCGACCGCTAGGACCGCGTGAACTTCATCTACTTCCTAAGAGAGCTCTGGCACCGGCGAGTCGCCGTACTCGTCGCCGCCGGCGGCGCTGCCGCCGTGGCGATGCTGGTCGTCTACAACGTCAGTGTCTCGCCACCCGCGCTGAGCAAGCGCGACCACGTCGAAGCTCGTGGCTCGATCGAGATCCTGGTCGACTCGGCGAAGTCACCGATCGCCGACGTCGGTCGCAACCTGGAACCGTTGACGGCCCGAGCGGGTGTCTTTGCTCGCTACATCGCCGGTGGCAACGTGATTGCGCGAATCGCCGAGGAGACCGGCATCCCCGCCAAGCAGATCGAAGTCGCCGGCCCGGCGCCGCTGCCCGGCGAGGCGGTTGGCGTCACGGCGCCCCCGGCCAAGCTGCTCAGCTACGGGATCGAAATCGTCCAGCGCGACGCGCTGCCGATCGTCAACGTCGAAACTCGTGCGCCGACGGTCGCCGAGGCACGCGCGCTTGCCGCCGCCTCGCCCGGGGCGATCCGCGGGATCGTCACCAAGATCCAGGAGCAGCAGCGGGTTCCGGAGTCGAAGCGGGTCACCTTCCGTGTGCTCGGCCCGGCTCAGGCCGACCTCGCCACCGAAGCCCTCGGCCTCAAGGCCGCGGTCGGGATCTTCATCGTCCTCTTCGCCTTGGGCATCCTCCTGATCCTGGGCGTGCCGCGACTGATCGCTGCCTGGCGCTCGGTCGATGCCGAGCCCCCGGCCGGGGAGCACTTCGGATTCCCCCGCATCCCTCCAGCCCTACCGGGAGATCCGGCCGCACCCCCAGCCCTCGCTCCGGCGGAGGCGATCGCCGAGCGAGCGCAGTTGGAGATGCGCCGCGGCGGCGATGGCTGAGCAGGCGCAGATCTCACGCAGCGAGCTGCGCGAGGCCACGCTCGAGGGCGTGCGCTGGATCTCGGCGACCCGTCTGGCCTTCGAGATCGTCGCCGTTGCCGGCGCGATCGTGCTTGCCCACCTCGTGCCACCGGCGGAATACGGGCGCTTCGCGATCGCCCTCGTGATTCCCGAGGTCGCCCTCTCGCTGGTCAACGAGGGCCTCGGCACGCCATTGGTGCGCCACAAGGCCCTGACCGAGCGGCACGTCGAGGGCACGATGGCGATCGGCGTCGCCGGCGGCCTGCTGCTGACCGCACTGACCTACTTCTTCGCGCCCCTGCTGACCACGCCGCTGTTCGGGGCGGGCACGAGCGAGCTGATCCAGCTCTACTCGCCGGTATTCACGATCGCCGGGGTGATGATCGTGCCGCTGGCGATGTTGCAGCGGCGGCTCGAGTTCAACCGCATTGGTCTCTCGGAAGTGGTCTCCGCCGCTGTGACCACCCTCGTCTCGATAGCCCTCGCGGTGGCGGGGCTCGACGCCGAGGCCTTCGTGCTCGGCAGCCTGGCCGGGATCTTCGCCTGGGCGGCGGTGCTGCTCGTCTTTGCCGGCTCCACCCCGCTGCCGATCTGGCGCCGGGCGGAGGCGCGGGAGATAGCGGCCACCGGGGCTCCGGCCGCCGGCGCCGGTCTCGCCGGCATCGGCAGCCGCAACATCGACTACGCGATCCTCGGTGCCCGGCTGACGCCCTCCGCGGTCGGCTTCTACTACCGCGCCTTCACGCTCGGGGTCGAATACGAGCGCAAGGTCAGCGGCATCGTCTCGCGCATCGCCTTCCCGGTCTACTCGCGGACCAAGGACATGGTCCACCTGCGCTCCGTTCGGCAGCGGATCGTGCGCCTCAACGCCACCCTGATCTTTCCGCTGATGGTCTTCTTCATCGTCGTCGCACCGGTGCTGGTTCCCTGGCTGTTCGGCGCTCGCTGGGAGCCCGCCGTGGTCCTCGCCCAGATCCTCGCGGTCGCGGGGATGGCCGGGACACTGAAGAACACGATCGACCCGCTCGTGCTCGCCGCCGGCAAGCCGCGTTCGCTGATGGTCTTCAACGTCTGCGAAGTCGCGCTCTACGCCGCCATGCTCTTCCTCGTCTCCGCCGGCGGCGACCTGGTCTTGGTCTGCGCGGCGGTGGCAAGCTTCCGGGTGGCGACCTTGGTCAGCTCCTACGCCTTTCTGCTCGGTCCGGTGCTCGACAGCACCTTGGTCGAGCTGCTCGACGACGCGGGCCCGGCGTTGATCGGCTGCCTCGCCCTGGCCGCCGCTGCGCTGCCGCTGCGCCTCTTTCTCGACGCCCCAGCGGTGCCGCTGCTGGCCGCCTGCGCGGTAGCCGGGTTCACCGCCTACGCCGTGACATTGCGCCTGGTCAGCCCGGCCTCCTGGGCTGACATACGCCTCATCGCCAGCCGCCTAATCCCCTGGCTTGATGCGGAGAAGCCACCGCCGGCGATCAACGGTGTCGGTGTACCTGCTCAGGCGAGTGGGTGAGGACCTCTCGAGAGGGAGAAGCCCAGGGGACTTCGGGTTGAGCCGGGCCCTCCCGTGGCATCGAGAGACGGCGGGTACGCCTCTGCGAATGTTGCCGAAGGCAGCCGAAATGCAATCCGAGGTCCGCGCGGCGTCAGCCGCGCTCAATCTCCGGAGCTAAGCGCCGCTAGGCGCGTGCGACATCAATTCCCGCAGAGGCGTACCCGCCCGTCCCATGCAACGCTGGGGACATCGGCTCTGCCGGGGAAGCGACCTTACGGGCGATCACGATGAACTCGTGATTGTTGGTCTCGGTAGCGACGACCTCGAAGGGCAGTCCGTAGAGCTCACGACTGCGCAGCATCATCGCCAGGAAGGAGGTAAGGGTGAAGGTGTGAAAGTGGATCGAGTAGTCCTCGGCCTCGAGCGCCGCGGCGTGGCCGGCGACCTCGTCGGCGGGGACCTTGATCGCGAAGCGGGACCATTCCTCGTAGTGCTGGGAGCGGGACCCCTCGGGACCCTGCTCGTGATCGCGCAGCAGGTGCTCCAGCGAGGTCTCCTCGCGTTCGCGGTCGAAGTCGGTGCGGCGCCGATCCGGCGCGGCGAGATAGAGAATCCCTCCCTCGCGCAGCACGCGAGCATGCGAGAGCAGGGCGCCGATCGGGTCCTGGCAATGCTCGATCAGGTGGTTGACGACGACGAAGTCCATCGAGCCGGTGGGAACCGAGCTCAGCGCCTCGCCGTCGTCGATGAAGTCCGGGGTGACGAGCTCGTACTCGTCGAGCTCGGGGTAATGGGCCCGAAGGTCTTCGACGCCCATCCGGTCGACGTAGCGGGCGCGCGCGCCGCGGGGCAGCGCCAGCGGCAGGTGGAGGGCGCCGACCTCGAGCCCGTCGCCCTGCAGATAGCGCCCGGCCAGGTGGCGGCGGATTGCGACGTGACGGCGCTCGGAGGCGATCACGAGCCGCCGGGTTGCATCCTTCGCCCGCCTCACCTTTCGCCGTAGAACGGTGCGCATGTTGAGACAACGTGCGGCCCTGTTCGCCTCTTGCGCGTGCAAGCGCAGCTGTTCGCGACTCGTTTTTGCAGTGGATGTCAGAACACCGCCTACTGATCATCACTCCCGTGCGCAACGAGTCCGCCCATATCGAGCGGGTCGCCCGTGCCCTGCAGGCGCAGAAGCGCCGGCCCGAGCACTGGCTGGTGGTCGACGACGGCTCCGATGACGAGACCCCGCAGATCATCCACCGCCTCGCCGACGAAATCGACTTCATGCAGGTCGTCTCGACTCCGCCGGGCTTCACCGCTCCGTCCAACGACCGTCTGGCCGTCGCCGCGGCCCCGCGCGCCTTCAACTACGGCCTGCACACGCTCGACCCCAGGGACCTCTCCCTGTTCACGCACCTCGGCAAGCTCGACGGCGACATCGAGCTGCGGCCGGACTATTTCGCCTCGCTGCTCGCCGAGTTCGACCGCAACCCGGCGCTCGGCATCGGCGGCGGCGTCGTGCTCGAGCAGCACGACGGTGAGTGGCGGCCGACAGCGAGCGCGCCCGAACACGTGCGCGGCGCCCTCAAGCTCTACACCCGCGAGTGCTTCGCGATGATCGGGGGCGTCTGGGAGCGACTGGGCTGGGACGGTATCGACGAGGTCGCGGCCCGCATGCAGGGCTTCGAGACCCGCTCCTTTGAGCATGCCGAGGCCCTCCACCACCGCCACACCGGCAGCGCAGACGGCCGTCTGCGCGGCCACGCGCGCTGGGGGGAAGCCCACTGGATCCTCCATCACGGCCTGGCCTGGACGCTGATGCGGGCCGGCAAGGTCGCGCGGATCGAGCCTCGCGGCGCCTCCGGAGCGGCCTACCTCTACGGCTACGTGCGTGCCGCCATACGGCGCGTGCCCCAGGTCGACATCGAGGGCTACCGCAAGTTCGTTCGGGCCGAGCAGCACCAGCGCATCCGCGGCCGCCTGCGCCGTGCGGTGCCGCCGCAGCGCACCCTCGCCTCGCCGGGGGGATGAAAGAAGGCCACCCCGCGGACCGTTCCTAGTTCGCGGGTGAAAGCCACGCCGAAGCTCGACCATGGAACTGGCGCGAACACTCAAGACCCTCTGGATCCGGCGCCGGCTGGTGGCTCTCGGCGCCGTGATCGCGGCCGTCGCCGCTTTCCTCAGCGTCTACAGCGTCGGTCTCTTCCCGCCGTCGGTGCACAGCCGCACCAACGTCTTCGCCACCGCCTCCACTCAGCTGCTGGTCGACACCCCCGACTCGGCCTTCGCGGATCTCGCCAACGACCTGACCCCGCTGGAGACCAGGGCCAGTGTCTTCGCCCGCTTCCTGGCCAGTCCCGCGGCGCTCGTCCTGATCGCTCGCGAAGCCGATGTGCCGGTTGAGTCGATCGAGGCGCAGGGGCCGTACGACATCAATCTGCCGGTAATCCAACAGGAGCCGACCGCGGGTCAGCGCAGCTCGCAGATCATCGGCGAGGGCGCGCTCTACCGGCTGCGCTTCGAGAACAATCCGGTGCTGCCGATCGTCTCGGTATTCGCTCAGGCGCCGAGCAAAGCCGAGGCCGTCGCCCTGGCCGACGCGGCGCCCCGGGCGCTGCGGGTCTACATCAACGAGATCCAGGCCCGGCAGGACACCCCGGATGACCGCCGCGTGGTGATTCGCAAGCTGGGCGACGCCGAGGGCGGTGTGGTCAACGAGGGTGCGAACCTGCAGATTGCCCTGCTCGTCTTCATCGTCGTTCTCGGTGGCTGGTGCATGCTGCTGATCCCCGCCCAGACGCTCGCCCGCGGCTGGCGCGACGCCGACGTCTACGGCGACGAACCGAACGACGGGCCCGGCGCGAGCGCCCGCGGGTTCGGGTCGCGAGGAGGGTTCGGCTACCCGGGCGAGCACGAGCGGGTGCCCTGATGAGGGCTCTGGCGGGGTACGCGCCAAGTGGGGGAGATGACGCGTGGCCGCGCACGCGACGGCCGCTGCCCTGGCTGTTCGCGGCGTTGCTGGCGATGATCTTCCTGGTTCCCTTCGACGCGATCCACCTCAAGGTCGGCCTGCCGTTCAGCTCGGACCTCGACCGCTTCGTGGTGATGGCGATCGTGGTCGTCTGGGCCGTCGGCGCCGCCGTGGCCAGGGCGGAAACGGTCGAACGCCTGCGGCCGCCCGGCTGGGCGATCGGGATGACCGCCTTCGTGCTCGTCGCCGTCGCCAGCATCGCCTTCAACGTGGAGCGGATCACCAACCTCGGCGAGTGGGACGACGCGCAAAAGCATCTCGCCGTCCTCTTCTCGCTGGCGGCGGTCTTCGCGATCGTCACCCTCAACCTGCGCGCGGCCGAGCTGCGGCCGTTCTCGGTCCTGATCGTGGTGCTTGCCTTGATCACGGCGGCGGGCACGATCTACGAGAAGAAGACCGGCTACAACGTCTTCTACGAAACATCGGCGGCCGTCTTCTCGCCTGTCGCCGATGTCGCGGCGTCGCCGACGGACATCAACCCCGACCCGAGCACGACGCCACGGCCGACGATCACCGGCCCGACCCGGCACGCGCTCTCGGTTACCTCGATCCTCGGCATGGCGCTGCCCTTTGCGGTCGTGCTGGCGGCGATGGCGCCGCTGCGCCGCCGGCGCATCCTCTGGGGCCTCGCCGCCTGTCTGATCATCGCCGGGGCCCTGATCACCCAGCGAAAGTCGGGGGCCGTGGTGCCCGCGATGGCGCTCCTCGTCCTCTTCGTGCTGCGCCCCCGCCAGCTGCTGCGGCTGGCGCCCTTCGGCATCGTCGCGCTGGCGATTGCGCTCGTCGTCACGCCGGGGATCTTCAGCACCGTGCGCGAGCTCGGACAGACCAAAGAACAGGACTCGACCGAGGGGCGCACCGCGGATTACCCGGCGGTCACCCCCGACGTCCTCACCAGGCCGATGCTGGGCCGCGGCTTCGGCACGCTCGATTCCGAACGCGTCGACACCTACCGGATCTTCGACAACGAGTACCTCGGCCAGCTCTTCCAGGTCGGCGCCCTCGGCCTGCTCGCCTTCATCGCGATGATCGTCACGCCACTGTTCGTGGCGCGCACGGTGCTGCGCTCCGACGACCCGGTTCGCGGGCCGCCGGCCCTGGCCGCCGGCGCCGCCTGCCTCGCCTTTGGCGTTGCCTGCGCGCTCTACGACATCCTCACCTTCCCGCAGGCGCCCTACCTCTTCCTCTTCATGGCGGCAATGTGCACCTGCGCTGCTTCGGTCGAAGTTCCGGCCGGCTGGACGGCGCGCGTGCCCGCCGTGATGCGGCGGGCGGTGACGGCATGAGCGACCTGCGGCCGGACCTAAGCGTCGTGATCGTGACCTACAACGGGCGCGAGATGGCCCTGCGCACGCTGCGCTCGGCGCAGGCCTCAATCGGCGACCTACGGGCCGAGTGGATCGTCGTCGACAGCGCCTCCGGCGACGGCACTCCGGAGGCAATCGAGCGGGAGTTCCACGACGTCGAGGTGCTGCGCGCCCCCAATCGCGGCTTCGCTGCGGGCAACAACATCGGCATCGCCTGGGCGCAGGGACGCTACGTCCTCCTGCTCAACCCCGACGTCGAGGTTGCCGAGGGCAGCTTCGCCGACCTGGTCGCAGCGCTCGACTCGCGCCCGGACGTGGGGATCGCGAGCGTGATTCAGCGCGGCACCGATGGTGAGCTGCAGCTCTCGATGCGACGTTTCCCCTCGCCGGGCCGGGATCTCGGAGAGTCGCTCTTCGCCGCCCGCTGGCCGTTCTTCAAGTCCCTGCAGGAGCTCGAGATGCGGACTCGGCTCTACGACTACGAGGTCTCGGCCGACTGGCTGGTCGGGGCCTTCCTCTGCGCCCGGGCCGAGGCCGTCGCGTCTGTCGGCCCGATGGACGAGCGCTTCTTCCTCTACTCGGAGGAGATCGACTGGTGCCTGCGCGCTCAGCAGGCCGGCTGGGACGTGCGCCACCTGCCGGTGATGACGGTAACCCACCACGCCGGCCGTCGCGACCGCGGCGATCTGATGGCTCAGCTCGCCCACTCGCGCTCGCTCTTCGCCCGCAAGCACCACGGCTTCTTCGGGGCGCTGGGCATCCACGCCGCGCTGGCGCTGGGGCACCTGCTGCGGATTGCCGCGCGGGCGCCGCTGGCCCCGTTCAGGGGCTCCGCGCGCGAGCGGATCGGTGCCGAGGCAGGGGCGCTCCTCGTCCTGCTCGGGCTCGGCAGCCCGCCGCTGCGGGCTGAGCCCCTCCTGCGCTCACCCGAGCCCCCCGCCACCGTCCTCGACGAAGCGAGGTAGACGATGTGCGGCATCGTTGGACAGGCACGCGGCGACGGCAGCCCGGTCGACGGTGAGCTGGTGGCGGCTATGTGCGCCGGCCTCGAGCACCGCGGTCCGGATGCGCGGGGCATCCACCTGGACCGCCAGGTCGGGCTGGGCATTCAACGCTTGCGCGTGATCGACCTCGCCACCGGCGACCAACCGGTCTACAACGAGGACCGCTCCGTCGCCGTGATCCTCAACGGCGAGATCTACAACTACCGCGAGCTGCGCCGTCGCCTCGTCGCCGGCGGGCACCGTTTCGCCAGTGACGGCGACACCGAGGTGATCGCTCACCTCTACGAGGAGGAGGGGCCGGACTTCGTCAAGTCGCTTGCCGGGATGTTCGGCCTGGCGCTGTGGGACGCGCGGCGCGAAGAGCTCTTCATCGCCCGTGACCGGATCGGCAAGAAGCCGCTCTTCTACGCCGAGCGCGGCGGCACGATCTCCTTCGCCTCCGAGCTCTGGGCGCTGCTGGCCGACGGCGAGATCTCGCGCGAGGTCGACCCGGCGGCGATCGACCGCTTTTTCACCTACACCTACGTCCCCAGCCCCTTCAGCGCCTTCCGCGCCGTGCGCAAGCTGCCACCCGCATCGCTGCTGCGCTGGCGGGCGGGGAAGACCCGGATCGAGCGCTACTGGAAGGCGGACTTCGCGACCAAGCTCGAGGTCGGTAGCGAGCAGGAGGCTGGCGAGCTGGTCCGCGAGGCGGTCCGCGAGGCGGTCCGCCGTCGCATGGTCGCCGACGTTCCGCTCGGCGCCTTCCTCTCGGGCGGGGTCGATTCGACCGCCGTGGTCGCGGCGATGGCCGAGCTCTCCGGCGCGCCGGTGAAGACCTTCTCGATCGGCTTCGAGTCGACCGCCTTCGACGAGCTGCCCTACGCCCGCGACGTCGCCGAGCGCTTCGCCACCGACCACCACGAGCTCGTGGTGCGACCGGACGCCGTCGAGCTGCTGCCGAAGCTCGCCCGTCACTACGGCGAGCCCTTCGCCGATCACTCGGCGATTCCCAGCTTCTACCTGGCCGAGATGACCCGCCGTCACGTCACGGTCGCGCTGACCGGTGACGGCGGCGACGAGGTCTTCGGCGGCTACGGCCGCTACGCCCATGGCGCGATCCTGGAGCACTTCGACTCGGTGCCCGCCGGGCTGCGCCGGGGGGTGGCCGCCCTGGCGGCGCGGGTCCGCGGCGACGGCGACCTCAACAGCCGCCGCAACCGCCTGCGCCGAGCGGCGGCGCTGCTGCCGCTCGAGCCCCAGGACCGCTACGTGCGGGCGATGTCGCGCTTCGGCCTCGACCTGCGCGACGGCCTCTACACGCCTGAGTTCCGCGCCGCACTCGAGGGCTCGGCCGACGAGACGATTGCCGAGCCCTGGACCGCCTCCACGGCGGCCAACCCGATCGACCGGATGCTCGACGTCGATCAGCAGACTTACCTTCCCGGCGACCTGCTGACCAAGATGGACATCGCGACGATGGCCTACGGCCTGGAGGCGCGCTCGCCTCTGCTCGACCAGGAGCTGGTCGCCCTCGGCGCCGCCCTGCCGAGTCGCTTCAAGGTGCGCGGGCGGGAGAAGAAGATCGCCCTGCGGGCGGCGCTGCGCGGGGTCGTTCCCGACGAGCACATCGATCGCACCAAGCAGGGCTTTCAAGTACCGATGGCGGAGTGGTTCCGCACCGACCTTCGCGATCTGGCGCGGGAGACGTTGCTCGGCGGTGCGGCCGAAGGTCGCGGCTACCTGCGCCCGGACGTCGTCGCCGGCCTGCTCCGACGCCACCTCGACGGGGTCGAGGACAACTCCTCGCTGCTCTGGAGCGCGTTGAGCTTCGAGCTCTGGCAGCGACAGGTGGTCGAGGCGCGGCCGAGCCGGGAGCGTGCCCATGCCGTCGCCTGAGTCGGGCTCCCGCGTTCTCGTCCTCGTTCCCGGGACGCTGGGCGAGCGGCTCAGCGGTCCCGAGATCCGCGCCGTGCGTCTCGCCCAGGCGCTGTCGGCGGAGAACCGTGTCACCCTGATGGCGCCGAGTGCCGAGCGCGGCGAGCACGGCGGGTTGCCGGTCGTGCCCTTCTCGCGCCGCCGCCTGCTGCGCGAGGCCCGGCGCCACGACGTGCTGATGGCCTCGACCGTGCCGCCGTTCGCGCTGGCGCTCAAGCGCAGCCTTGGGATCGTGGCGATCTCAGACCAGTACGACCCGGTCGAGCTCGAGCTCGGCACCCTCGGCGAGGGCGCGCATCGGGCCCGGGCCACGGCCCGTGCCGCCCGCCGGCTGCAGCTGCGCAGCGCCGACCTGGTGCTCTGCGCCGGCAGGCGCCAGCGCGAGCTGCTTGAAGCCGAGATAGAGGACTGCGCCGCCGCCGCGCCGCCCCTGTGCACGGTTCCCTTCGGCATCGACGGAGAGCTGCCGAGGGGTGAGGGCCGGCCGCTGCGCGACCACTTTCCCCAGATCGCCGATCGGGACAAGGTCGTGCTCTGGTGGGGCAGCCTCTGGCGCTGGCTCGATGCCGAGACGGCGATCCGCGCGATTGCCACCCTCGCCGCCGCTCGCCCTGACGTCAAGCTCGTCTTCACCGCGGGCCGGCCGCCCAACGGCGATGCCGAGCGCCACTCGGTGCTCGAAGAGGCAAGGGCGCTGGCCGGTGAGTTGGGGGTGCTCGACCGCTCGGTTCTCTTCCTCGACGAGTGGGTGCCCTTCGCCCGGCGCGGCGACTACCTCAGGGACGCTGACCTCGGATTGACGCTGCACCGCGACACCGAGGAGGCCTCACTCGCCGCCCGGGCCCGCTACATGGACTACCTCTCGACTGACCTGCCCTGCGTGCTCGGCCGCGGCGACGAGACCGCGGAGCGCTTCGGGGAGTCCGGTTTCGCGACGGTGGTCGAGGCCGGCCGCCCGGACGCGACCGCGGCGGCGATCCTCGCCATGCTCGACGAGACAGCGGCTGCAAAGGCCGCCGAGGCCGGTCGCCGGCTCGCCGACGAGTTCCGTTGGCAGCGCGTCGCCGTGCCGTTGCTGCTCGCCTTGCGCGAGATCAGCGCGCAGGCAAGGGCCTCTTCCGGCTCCCGCGAGTTCGGACGCACCACCTCGTACTACGCCCGGCGCCTGGTCGACCGGCTGTTGCCGTCGCCCTGAGCGAGGTCGCGGTCAGGGGGCCTCGTAGCCCGCCGGGAAGGGCAGCCCGAGCGGCTCGTAGGCGACGGTCCCCGCCCAGCGTGGAGACCAGCGCCGCAGCGAGTGCGAGCCGCCGGCGGAAGAGTCACTGGAGACGTTATAGTCGTAGAGGCCCCAACTGTCGGCACGGCCCTCGGTCGAGACGTCGCCGCCGTCCCTGGTCTCGGCGAAGACGTTGTGGTGCACCCGATAGCGACTGCCGGGCGGGCTGCCCGCCTCGTCGCGGAAGAGGCACCCCCAGCGACTGCCGACGATCGTGTTGTGGCTGAAGACGAGGCCGCTGGATTGGTAGATCTGGCAGGTGTAGCCGCGCGAGTCGTGGTCGAAGAGGTTGTTTTTGACCACGACCTTGCGGAAGGCGCCTTCCTGGAAGAGCAGGCTCTCCTGGGTGCCGGTGTTGCGGGCGACGTTGTTGGTGAAGGCGACGTCGCGGCCGCCGCCGAATATCTGCCAGAGGTCCTGGTGGTCTTCGTGATCCCCGAGCAGGCTCGGGCCGAGGAAGGTATTGCGATCGACCACCCAGTGCACCGGGGTGGCCGACTGGATGTAGTCGGAGGCGGTGCTGCGGATCGTGTTGCCGCGGATCGTCATGTTGCGGACGTCGCCGACCCCCTCGATCCCGTAGCCGTAGCCGGTTTCCTGCTCACCGCCGTAATCGATGTCGTGGATCTCGTTGCCTTCGATCCGCACGTTGTTGACCCGCTTGCCGATCCTGTAGTCGCCGAAGAGATAGATGCCACCGCGACCGGTGATGTCGTTGTTGACGATGCGAATGTTCGACGCCGAGGGCGAGACGCCGATCCCCTCGCTGAGCTGGAGTCCGACGAAGCGCAGGCCGGAGGGGTCGATCAAGTTGATGCCCGCCACCTTCGCTTGCTCTCCCGGCAGGGAACGAATGGTCAGCGGCCGCGACCTCTTCACGGCGGTCGCTTCGATTGCCGGGTAGTCGCCCTCGCGCAGGCAGATCGTCGCCCCGCCGGCGGCACGGGAGATCGCGTTGGTGACGTTGGATCCCTCGTCGAGGGTCTGGGTGCAGCGAACTTCGAGCGCCGGCGGTTTGGCGTCAGCAGGTGAGAAGTCCGGCAGCGAGGGGGAGAGCTGTAGCCCAGCCACCGCCAAGAGCAGGATCAGCGGAATCCACCAGAGGCGCACCGCCGCATTGTGGCATGGGCGAAAAGTGCGTTCCCCGGTTCAGGGCCGGTAGCCAGCCGCGAACGGCAGCCCGAGTGGAACGTAGTTGGTCGTATCCGACCACGAAGGGGACCAATTTCGTACTGAGTGCGACCCACTGGCCGAGCCGTCCTCGGAGACGTTGTAGTCGTAGGTGCCCCAGCTGCCGGCGCGGCCCTCGGTGGAGACGTCGACGCTCGCCTCGGTTTCGGCAAAGACGTTGTGGTCGATCTGGTAGCCGCTGCCGGCGGCGCTCGAGGAGTAGTCGCGGAAGAGGCACCCCCAGTGGCTGCCGACGATCGTGTTGTTGCGGAAGACCATCCCGGTGGACTGGTAGAGCTGGCAGGTATAGCCGCGCGAGTCGTGATCGAAGAGGTTGTTTTCGATCTTGACATTCCGGAAGGCGCCCTCTTGGAAGAGCAGCGACTCGTGGGTGCCTGTGTTGCGAGCGACGTTGTTGCTGTAGGTGACGTTGGTGCCTCCACCGAAGATCTGCCAGAGGTCCTGGTGCTCCTGGGGATGGGCACCGACCAGGGTCGGGCCAAGGAAGGCGTTGTCGAGGACGGCGAAGTCGACCGGGCTTGCCGATTGCAGGTAGTCGGCAGCGACGCTCTTGATCGTGTTGCCCGCGATCGTGAAGCGTTCGACCCCATTGACGGCGGTGATTCCGTAGCCGTCGGCGGGGCCCTGCGAGCCGGTGTAGTCGAGATCATGGAGATAGTTGCCTTCGATCAGGACGTCGGTGACGTTAGTGCCCCTACTCGCCTCGTCACCGTTGGCGCGGATACCGAAGCGGCCAGTGAACTCGTTGTCGAGGAACTCGATGTGGTTGGAGGCGCCAATCATCTCCGCACCGCCGGTGAACTTGAGATCCCGGAAGCGCAGGAAGCGCGAGTTGTTGAGGATCGAGTAGGAGAGGCTCGCGACTTGATCGCCGCTCGACTGCACGGTGACGTAGTCGGACTTGTTGACGCCCGAGAGATTGAACGACCAGGAGCCGCCGTCGAGGCAGAGCACCGATCCCGCCGCCGCGTCGGAGATGGCGCTGGAGAGGTTTGCGCCGGGGGAGAGGGTCTGACTGCAGTTACCGCTTTCCACCGTCCAGGTACGGCTGGCGGGCGAGGCGTCGGTGTTGCCGGACGCGTCGGTGGCCTTCACCGCAAACGTGTGTGAGCCCAGTGCGAGGGAGAGGTATGTCCGCGGTGAGGAGCACGGTTCCCATAGACCGACGTCGAGCTGACACTCGAAGCTGGAGTCCGCCTCGCTCGAGGAGAAGCTGAAGCCGGCCGTGGTCGAAGAGGTTGTTCCCGATGGCCCTGAGGTGATCGAGGTTTGGGGCGCTGTCGTGTCGGGCGCTGCTTCCACCGTCCAGGTACGGCTGGCGGGCGAGGCGTCGGTGTTGCCGGACGCATCGGTGGCCCGCGCCAAGAAGGTGTGTGAGCCCGCCGCAAGCGAGCCGAAAGAGACGGGTGAGGCACAGTCATTCCACGGCCGCGCATCGAGGGAGCATTCGAAGCTGGAGTTGGCCTCGCTCGAGGAGAAGCTGAAGCTGGCGCTGGTCGAGGTGGTGGTAGCCGGCGGACCGGAGTTGATCGAGGTGTTGGGCGGCGTCGTATCGCTGCCCGTCTGCACCGTCCAGGCCCGGGTAGCGGGGGTCGGATCGGCGTTGCCCGAGGTATCGATTGCCCTGACCGAGACCGTGTGGGCCCCCGGGGTCAGGGAGGAGAAAGATTCCGATTCGGTACACGCCTGCCAGGACGCCGAGTCGAGCTTGCACTGAAAGCTCGACCCGCTCTCGCTCGAGGAGAAGCTGAAGCTGGCCGTGGTTGCCATCGTCGTTCCGGAGGGACCCGCGACGATCGAGGTGTTGGGTGGGGTGGTGTCTCCCAGTGCTCGCACGGTCCAGGTGCGGGCTGCCGCCGAGTCGTCGGTGTTACCCGCTGCGTCAGTTGCCCTGGCCTGGAAGGTGTGTGAGCCGATCGTCAGTGAGCTGTATTCCCGCGGCGAACTGCAGGAGTCCCAAGCAGCCGAGTCGAGCTTGCACTGAAAGCTCGACCCGCTCTCGCTCGAGGAGAAGCTGAAGCTGGCCGTGGTCGAGGTGGTCGACAAGGGGGGCGCGGAGAGGATCGTCGTATTGGGCGCGTCGACGTCGACGGGCGGCCCGGTGGTCGTCGCCACGACCGCGGCGGCAACGGCTTGCAGGATCCCGGCCGGGCTCGGCACGCTTGTCCGGTCGCGTGGGTTCGAGCCGGCGAACAACTCGACCCCGTCGCCGAGCCCGTCCCCGTCGGTGTCGTAGCGACGCGGGTTGGTCTGGGTGCGGTGCAGCTCGATCCAGTTGCGCAGGCCGTCTTTGTCGGGGTCCGCGCTGTCGCGAAGCCTCCAGTTGAGGACGGCGTGCGACGAGTTCAGCCCCCGGTAGTCCGGGGCACGAGGCGAGATCCCGGCGGAGTAGTCGACGCGGTCCGGTTCAAAGCTGCCCTGGGCCGTGGCCGGAAAGACGGCCACGAAGATCATGCACAGCAGAACCCTGCAGGCGCGCACGGCGCCATTCTTGCATGCGGCCAGGTCCGCCTTGGCCGCTTTAGGGGCGGTACCCGGCCGTAAACCCGACGCCCTGGGGCAGGTAGTTGGTCGTATCCAGCCACGAAGGGGACCAATTTCGTACTGAATGCGAGCCGCTGGCCGAGCTGTCCTCGGAGACGTTGTAGTCATAGACGCCCCAGCCGGAGGCCCGGCCCTCGGTTGAGACGTCGGAGCCTTCAGCCGTATTGGTGAAGACGTTGTGGTCGATCTGGTAGCCGCTGCCGGCGGCGCTGGAGGCGAGGTCGCGGAAGAGGCACCCCCAGCGGCTGCCGACGATCGTGTTGTTGCGGAAGATCATCCCGCTCGATTGGTAGAGCTGGCAGGTGTAGCCGCGCGAGTCATGATCGAAGAGGTTGTTTTCGATCTTCACGTTGGAGAAGGCACCCTCCTGGAAGAGCAGGCTCTCCTGGGTCTGGGTGTTGCGCGCCACGTTGTTGGTAAAGGTGATGTTCTTGCCGCCACCGAAGATCTGCACGAGGTCCTGGTGGTCTTGGTGGCTGCCCAGCAGGCTGGGGCCGAGGAACGTGTTGTGGTCGATCACGACGGTGTCGGGGGAGGCAAATTGGATGTAGTCCGATGCCGGGCTCTTGATCGTGTTGTCGGTGATCGTGAAGCGGGCGACGCCGTTAGAGGCGGTGATGCCGTAGCCGTTGGCCGTGCCCTGGGTGCCGCTGTAGTCGAGCTCGTGCATGTTGTTCTCGTCGATCAGGACGTCTGTGACCTTGGAGCCGTTGGAGGCCGCCTGGCCGTTGGTGTGGATGCCGAAGGGCCCGCTGAACTCGTTGCCGATGAACTGCAGCTGGCTGGAGGGCCCGAGCGCCTCGATACCGCCGGTGAAATGCAGGCCCTGGAAGCGCAGGTTGGTCGCCTGGTTCAGCATCGAGTAGGCGAGGGCGGGGGAGGCACCGAGGGCGGGCTTGACCGTGACCATGCTCGACTTGTTGGCTTTGGTCACGTTGACGCTGAAGGAGCCGGTGCCCAGGCAGATGACGGCTCCACCTGCGGCCGAGTTGATCGCGTTGGAGAGGCTTGCGCCGGAGGCGAGGGTCTGGGTGCAGCTTGCTCCGCCGGTTTCCTCGGCTTTGATGGTCCAATCATCCGTCGCCGGGGAGGGGTCGGTGTTACCCGCGGTATCGGTTGCTCTCACCGAAAAACTGTGCGAGCCGACAGCGAGTCCGCTGTAAGACTTGGCCGAGGTGCAGCCGGCCCACGTTCCCGCGTCGAGCTTGCACTGGAAGGTCGAGCCGCTCTCGGTTGCGCTGAACGCAAAGCTCGCGCTTGTCGAGGTGGTGCTTGCCGGCGGCCCGGAGCTGATCGTCGTCTCGGGAGCAGTTGTGTCAGTCGGCGGCGGTGGAGGTGACACTGTCCAGCTGCGAGTAGCCGGCGATGCATCCGTGTTGCCCGCCACGTCGGTCGCTTTCACCGCGAAGGTGTGAGCTCCCACGGCGAGAGATGTGTAGGACTTGGCTGAAGCGCAGGCACTCCAGGCTCCGGAGTCGAGCGAGCACTGGAAGCTGGAGCCGCTCTCGCTCGAGCTGAACTCGAAGCTGGCAGTCGTGGAAGTGGTCGTGTCCGACGGCCCGGAGCTGATCGCGGTCTCCGGTGCCGTGGTGTCGGTTGGCGTTTCCGGCGGGATCGCTTCGGGCGGCGGTGCCGGCGGGCCAAGGGGAGCGCTGGAAGGACTGAGTGGATCGGTCCCGGCGAGCACCTCGGCGCCATCGCCAAAGCTGTCGCCGTCGGTATCGAATTTGCGCGGGTTGGTCCTCGTCTTGCGTTCCTCTGTCCGCGAGCTCAAGCCGTCCCGGTCGGGATCGATCTGCCCTGAGGTCCGTGAGGTAGTCGTGACCCGCTTCTTCACTGCCTGCGCAGACGTAACACCCTTATAGGTGACATGGTGGCTCGCCGCGGCGCTGGAAGAACCAACTAGTGCCAGGACAAGGGCGCTGATGAAGGCGCACAGGTACCGTGACTGGAATGAGCCAGTTTGCTTGCGCATTTGTCCCCTATCGGTGAACCTGAGTTCACCTGGCCCTGATTGACTGGAAGGTGGACGAAGGTCTGAGCCTGTGCTTCAGCTACCGGATGGGCGAGACCCATAGCTCCGAAAATCTCGGAGGGTGGATTTGCCTACTCCTGGAGCCAAAAGTTCGGCAGGTCCGCCGACGTTCCCCAGGTAGATGCGCCGCCACGTTCACCGTTTCCGCAGGTTGCTGCCGCTCTCGCTGCGCTGCGCCCTTCAGGAGCGCTCACCGGGTCGCTCGCGACGCTGGCGCGAACTGCCGGGGATCGAGCGAGTACCGGCCGTGGGCCAGGCGGTTCTGACCTTCGACGACGGACCGGACTCGTCCGCCGAGGGAACTCCGGCGATCCTCGACGCGCTCGACTCGGCTGCGGCAAAGGCCACCTTTTTCCTCGTCGGCGAGCAGATCTCGGCAGCTCCCGACTTGGTCTCCGAGATCCTCCACCGCGGACACGAGGTCGGGGTTCACGGGCAGCGCCACTTCCGCCACGACCGTGTGCCCGCCGAGGAGTCCGTTGCCGATATCGAGGCCGGCTTCGAGGCACTCGAGGCCGCCACCGGTTCGACTCCCCGCTTCTACCGACCTCCTTACGGAAAGCTCTCGGCGCCCGCTGCCGAGGCCTGCCGTCGCCTCGGTCTCGAGGTCGCCTACTGGTCGACCTGGGGCCTCGACTGGGAGCCGCTCCCGGGTGAGCGCATCGCCCGGCGGGTCAACCGCGACCTCGACGACGGCGCGATCGTCCTGCTCCACGACTCGGCCCGCTATGCGGTGCGAGCGAGCGCCGCCGAGACGGCGCGGGCAATCGAGAAGATCGCAGACCGGGCCGCCGCTCTGGACCTCGACCTCGTCACCCTTGGCGACGCCCGCGCCGCGCGCTCGCCGCAAGCCCAGACGGTGGCCTGAACTTGTCGCGCGGTCGCCCCGGCAAGGCGCTCATCGTCGCCTCCCCCGGAGGTCACCTGCTGCAGATGCTCGCTCTCGAACCGGCCTGGGGTGACATGGAGAGAACCTGGGTCACCCTGCGTTCCACCGACGTCGAGTACCTGCTGCGCGAGGAGGACGTCATCTACGGACACGGGCCGACCCCGCGGGACATCCCCAACTTCTTTCGCAACCTACGGCTCGCCTGGCGGGTCCTGCGCGAGCAGGACCCCAGCGTCGTCGTATCGACCGGCGCCGGCTTGGCACTCCCGTTCTTCCTGCTGGGGCGTCTCCAGCGCCGCCGCCTGGTTTACGTCGAGTCGATCACCCGGGTCGAGAAGCTTGCCCTCACGGGCCGGCTGGTCTACCCGCTGGCCAGCGCCTTCTTCGTCCAGTGGGGATCGCTGTCATCGGAGCGTCGGCGCGCCCGCTTCCACGGGAGCGTCGCGTGATCTTCGCCACCGTGGGCTCGACCCAGATCCCCTTCAGGCGCTTCATGCGGGCGCTGGAGTCCTTGCCGGGGGAGCGCCTTTTCGTCCAGCACGGCCCGGTGGACCCTCCACCGGGGGCGGCGCGGGCAAACGCGTTCATGCAGTTTCCGGAAATGATCGAGAGCATGGAGGCGGCTGAGGTGGTCGTCTGTCACGCGGGCGCCGGCAGCGTCCTCTGTGCCCTGCGTGCCGGTCACACCCCGGTGGTGGTCCCGCGCCTGAAGCGCTACCAGGAGACGGTCGACGATCACCAGGTCGAGTTCAGCCGCGCCCTCGCGGCGGAGGGGAAAGTCATCGCCATCGAGGACCTCAGCGAGCTGGGCGCGGCTGTTGCCGCGGCACCGCGGCGCCGCTCGGCCGAGGATCGGCGCGGGTTGCTGCCGATTCAGGTGGCGGTGCGAGAGGCGCTGTACGCCTAGCGGGCCGGTCCGCGCGCGGCCCGAACGACCTCGCTGACCTGCTGCTCGCTCAGCGCCGGACCCATCGGCAGCGCCAGCGATTCGGCCGCGGCCGAATCGACGCCGGGCAGCGCGGTGGCGGGAGCGAAGCTCCGCATCGCCGGCTGCTTGTGAAGCGGGGTCGAGTAGTAGGCGCGAGCACCGATCTCGGCGGCGGCGAGCCGCTCGGCGAGCTTGTCTCGCTCCGCTGAGCGAACGACGTAGAGGTGGTAGCAGGACTCGGCCCCCGCGGTTTCGACCGGGAGCGCCACTGTCTCACCGAGGTCGCCGGCCGCGTAGGCCGCGGCGACCCGCCGGCGCGACTGGGTCCAGGCGTCGAGGTGCGGCAGGAGTACCCGCAAGCCCGCCGCCTGCATCTCGTCGAGACGGGAGTTGTAGCCGACCTCGCTGTGCCGGTCGGTGCCGCCGGAGCCGTGAAAGCGAAGCCGGCGGGCGAGCGCGGCGACATCGTCGTCGTCGGTGACGATCGCGCCGCCGTCGCCGAAGCCGCCGAGGTTCTTGGAGGGAAAGAAGCTGAAGGTGGCGGCGTCGCCGAGGGCACCGGCCCGGCTTCCGTCCAGCTTCGCGCCCGCCGCCTGCGCCGCGTCCTCGAGCACCCGCAGCCCGTTGGCCGCCGCGAGCTCGCCCAGCTCGACCAGCGGTGCCGGATTTCCGTAGAGGTGCACCGGCACGATCGCTTTGGTGCGGGCGCTGAGCGCCGGCTCAACCGTCGCGGCGGTCATCGTGAACGTGGCCCCGTCGACGTCGCAGAAAACCGGGGTCGCACCGGCGTTGACGACCGCCTCGGCCGTTGCGTAGAAGGTCAGCGCGGGCACGACCACCTCGTCGCCGCGGCCGACCCCGAGGGCGCGCAGGGCGATGGTCAGCGCGTCGGTCCCGTTGGCGACCCCGACGCAGTGGCGGGCGCCGAGGTAGGCGGCGAACTCGGCCTCGAAGCCCTCGACCTCGGGGCCGAGGATGTAGCGGCCCGAGCGCAGCACGGCCTGCTGGCGCGCGGCGACCTCGTCGAGCAGCGGCTCCAGCAGCGGCCTGGTGGCAAAGAGCGGAACGCTCACCCCGGCACCCCGGGCTGACCGAGCCTCAACGCCAGTGCTCCAGCAGGTCCTCGTCGGGAACCTGGCGGACGCTGCGTCCCGGCACCCCCATGACGACGCTGCGCGGGGCGACGTCGGCGACGACCACCGCACCGGCCGCGATGAAGGCCTCCTCGCCGATCTCGATCGCCGGACAGACGACCACGCCGGCGCCGACCCGGCAGGCCCGGCGCAGCAGTGGGCCCTGCAGCTCGAGCTCCGGGCCGTGGCGGTCCATCGTGTTGTCGTTGGCGAGGGTTACGCCGGGCCCAATGAAGGCGTCGTCCTCGACCACCGTGCCGGCCGAGAGGTAGCAGCGTGCCTGCACGCTGGCCCGGGCGCCGATCACGACCCCCGGATCGACCGAGCTGAGGCTGCCGACGGTGGCGCCGGGCCCGACCTTGGCACCGTCACGAATCTGGGCGTGATCGCCGACCCGCGCGCCCGCACCGATCTCGACGCCCGCGTGGATCACGACGTTGCCACCGATCAGGACATCGGGGCCGATCTTGACGTCGGCACCGAGCAGCAGCCCCGGCGCCAGATCGGAGGCTTGGAGGGCAGCGCCGCTCACCCTGTGGGTGTCCCGAGATCTCTCGTCTGGGCGATGATCGGCGGCATGCTAACGGTCACCGTAAGACGCAAGCTGCGGGCGGCGGCCGCCGTTGTCGGGGTATGGATAACGCTCTAGCCGTGCCCCGGCCTGCCTACCCTGGCCCGATGAAGATCGGCATCGTCGGATTGGGCTACGTCGGCCTGCCGCTTGCCGTCGCCTTCGCCGAGGCGGGGTACGAGGTCGTCGGCCTCGACTCCGACCAGCGCAAGGTCCAGGGCCTGAACGCCGGCCGCAGCCACATCGAGGACGTCTCCGATCAGGCGCTTGCGCCGCTCGCCCACCGCCTGAGGGCAACCTCGAATCAGGCCGACCTCGCCTCCTGCGAAGCGGTGATCATCTGCGTGCCGACGCCGCTCACCGGCTCTCGCGAGCCCGACCTCACCTACCTGCTCGACTCGGCGACGGCGCTCTCCCAGGTGCTCCAGCCGGGCCAGCTCGTCGTCCTCGAGTCGACCACCTACCCCGGCACCACCCGCGAGCGCCTGCAGCCGATCCTCGAGGAGTCAGGTCTCCGCGCCGGCACCGATTTCCACCTCGCCTTCTCACCGGAGCGGATCGACCCCGGCCGCACCGACTACACGGTGAAGACGACCCCCAAGCTCGTCGGCGGCCTCACTCCCGCCTGCACCGAGCGGGCCGAGGCGCTCTACTCGTTGATCTGCGACCAGGTCGTCGTGCTCTCCAGCCCCGAGACGGCCGAGCTCTCGAAGCTCCTCGAGAACATCTTCCGTTCGGTCAACATCGCCCTCGTCAACGAGATGGCGCAGCTCTGCGACCGCCTCGGGATCGACATCTGGGAGGTGGTCGACGCCGCTTCGACCAAGCCCTTCGGCTTCATGCGCTTCGACCCCGGGCCCGGAATGGGCGGGCACTGCCTTCCGGTCGACCCCTTCTACCTCGCCTTCAAGGCCCGCGAGCACGACTTCTACCCCGAGTTCATCGAGCTCGCCGGCAAGATCAACCAGACCCAGCCGGCCTTCTGCATCGAACGGGTCGAGCGCGCCCTCAACCAGGTCGGCAAGCCGGTCAACGGCTCCAAGATCCTGATCCTCGGGGTCAGCTACAAGGCCGGCGTCGGTGACATCCGCGAGTCGCCGTCGCTGAAAATCACCAAGCGCCTGATCGAGCTCGGCGGCGAGGTCAGCTACCACGACCCCCACGTGCCCACCTTGAAGGAGCTTGGTCTCGGCTCGGTCGATCTGGACGAGGCCCTGGCCTCGACCGACGTCGTCGCGATCGTCACCGCCCACCCGGAGGTCGACCACCGCGAGGTGGTCGACCGGGCGCCGCTCGTGGTCGACTTCCGCGGCGTCACCCGCGGCATCGAGGCGCAGAACCTGGTCAGGCTGTAGGCGACTCGCGCTCAGGCAATCACGGTCAGCGCACCGGGCTCGCTGCGCAGCTCGAGGCGCGTCTTCTCGCCGATGTAGTCGCCGTCGACCTGAACCGGGAAGGGGCGGAGGATCCCCTCCTTGGTCTCCGAGACCGAAGTGACCGTGGCCTCGGTGATCGGGCTGAACTGCTCGATCTGGCGGTGGCGAGCGGCGGGCCGCTCTTCGCTGAAGAGGCGCGACATCAAGGTCGGCATATCGCGCTGGGCGGCCCGCTTGAGGACGCCGAGCGCGAGCGTGCCGTCGTCGATCGCGATCCCCTCGCAAACCCGTACGGGACGGCTGGCGAAGTAGGTGAAGGGGTCTGAGTTCTGGGCCAGGGCGGTGACGCCCTCCGCCGACTCGCCGCCGCCGGTCTCGGCTTTGAGGCGGACCGGATTGACCAGGTAGGAGCGATAGAAGGCAGAGACCGCCGCCCAGCTGAAGTAGTAGGGGCCGGCGGCTGACTTCAGCCGCGGGTGGGCGTCGACCCGCTTCACCACCGTGGCGTCGATGCCGGCACCGCAGGAGAAGACGAAGTGGCGGTGGTCGGCCTTGCCGAGGTCGATCCGCCGCGGCTGCCAGTCGTCGACCAGGGCCAGCAGGTGCTCGGTGGCGTCGACGACGTCGTTGGGGATGCCGAGCGTGCGGCAGACGACGTTGGTCGATCCCCCCGGCAGCACCGAGACCGGCACGTCGGTCCCGGCCAGCCCGTTGACGACCTCGTTCAGCGTCCCGTCGCCGCCGAAGGCGACGACCACGTCATAGCCGTGATCGCGCACCTCACGCCCGATCTCGGTCGCGTGGTTCTGCGCCTCGGTCAAGATCGTTTCCACCTCGAAGCGCCCCTGCAGCGCGTATACCACCAGGTTCTTGAGCCGGTCCGAGACCGTCGTCGCGTAGGGGTTGACGATGATCAGCATCCGCTTCTTGGCGGAGCGTCGGCTACCCGGTCGCCTCATAGCGGATCACCTCCCCGTCGCTGACTTCGCGCACCCGGTCCTCGTTGACCAACAGGTCGGCGTGGCCGATCACCTCGGAGAGGGTGAGGAAGGCCTGGGTGACGGCGACGTTGCCCCAGATCGCCTGGGCGATCTCGAAGCCGCTGCGCGGCTCTTCGGCGATCAGCTTGTAGATCTTCTCCTTGCGCCGTTCGTGCTTGGCGATGCGGTCGTCGATCAGGGCGGCGTGGTCGGTGATCGGCTCGCCGTGGCCGGAGAGGACGATCTCGGCCGGCATCTCGCGCGTCTTGCGCATCGACTCGATGTAGGTGACCAGCGCCTGCGGGCGCCCGGCCGAGCCGTCGAGCGGGCGGCTGATCAGCGGGTTGGAGGAGATGTGGGCGATCAGGTGGTCGGCGGCGATCAGGATCTTGCGCTCCTCGTCCCAGAAGACCGTGTCGGAGGGGCTGTGCCCGGGACGGTGGATCGCCTGCAGGGTGCGGTCGCGGAAGGGCAGGGCTTCGCCGTCCGCGAGCGGCTGGGTGACCTCGACGTGCGAGCCCCAGCCGCGGAAGCTGCGCGAGACGCTGCGCAGCGCCACCGTCACCTCCTCGGGGATGCCGTTGCGGATCATCAGCTCGACGGCGAAGCCGTCCTCGGCCTCTGCGTCCTCGTCGAAGTTGGCGAGCCGCTCGCTGGCGGCTCCGAGCGCCGCCACTTGGGCGCCGGAGCGCTGCACGACGATCTCGGCCAGGCCGAGGTGGTCGATGTGCTGGTGGGTGATGACGAGCAGCTCGAGGTCGTCGATCGAGTAGCCGCGCGCGGCCAGTTGCGACTGCAGCTCGTCGAGCGCCTTGCCCGAGTTGGGCCCGGTATCGACCAGGGTCAGCGGGTCGTCCTCGATCAGGTAACAGTTGACCCGCCCGACGGCAAAAGGTGTCGGGATGCGCAGGCAGTGGATCCCGGCCAGCGCGGCTTGCTCGAGCGCCTGCTCCGGCGTCAGCGTCACGTGCGGATCAGCCCGAGCACCTCGTCGCGCTTGGCTTCCATGTCCTCGCGCGATACGAGCGACTCGAGGTTGAGGCGCAGCAGGGGCTCGGTGTTGGAGGGACGCACGTTGAAGTGCCACTGGGGGTAGTCGACCGAGATGCCGTCGAGGGTGGTCTGCTCGCCGTCGTCGTAGCGCTCGGTGATCTCGGCGATCTTCGCCGCCGGGTCGGCGACCTCGGAGTTGATCTCACCCGAGATGAAGTAGCGCGAGCGGAACTCGGCCATCAGCTCGCCCAGCGAGCGGTCGTCGACCGAGAGCAGCTCGAGCACCAGTAGGGCCGGGATCGTGCCCGAGTCGGCGTTCCAGAAGTCGCGGAAGTAGTAGTGGCCGGAGACCTCGCCCCCGAAGGCCGCGCCCTCCTCGCGCATCCGCGCCTTGAAGAAGGCATGGCCGACGCGCGAGAGGTCGGAGCGACCGCCCTCGGCGGCAACCAGGTCGGGCACGGCCCGGCTCGAGCGCGGGTCGTAGAGGATCGTCGCGCCGGGGTTCTTGGCCAGCGCGGCGCGGGCGAGCAGAGCGCAGATGAAGTCGCCGTCGCAGAACTCGCCGCTGCCGTCGATGAAGAAGCAGCGGTCGGCGTCGCCGTCCCAGGCGATGCCGAGGTCCGCGCCGGAGGCGCGCACTCGGTCGATGATCATCCGCCGGTTCTCCTCCAGCAGCGGGTTGGGCTCGTGGTCGGGAAACTCGCCGTTGGGCTCGAAGTACATCTCCTCCAGATCGAGGCCGAGCCCGTGCAGGGTCGGGCCGACCATCGGTCCGGCCATGCCGTTGCCGCCGTCGACCACGACCTTCATCGGCTTCACCTTGGCCGGATCGATGAAGGAGAGGGCGTGGGCGCGGAACTCGTCCCAGATATCGACCTCCTCCAGCGAACCACCCCCGGGCGCCTGCCCGAGGCCGGCCTCGATTTCCGCCCTGACGTCGCCGATCCCGGCGTCGCCGGAGAGGGGCAGGGCGCCCTCGCGGACCAGCTTCACCCCGGTGTAGGCCTTGGGGTTGTGCGAGGCGGTGACCATCGCGCCGCCGTCGAGCTCGCGCGAGCCGACCAGGTGGTAGAGCATCTCGGTCGCGACCATGCCGGCGTCGAGCACGGTGGCGCCCTCGAAGATCAGGCCGTCGCGCAGCTCCGCCGCCATCGAGGGTGCCGTCAGCCGCATGTCGCGGCCAAGCCCGATCCGCAGCTCGCTCGTCGGCTTGTCGCGCAACTTGCCGATCACGCGGGCGAAGGCGCGGCCGATCGCGTGCGCGGTGCTCTCGTCCATTTCGCTGCCGTGCAGGCCGCGGATGTCGTAGGCCTTGAAGATGCCGGGAGGCGCCAGGATGGGCTGCTCGCTCAAAATGCTCCCTTCAGTGCTGCATAGCTCTGCTCGAGGGTCTGCGGCATCACTTTGGTGTCGGCGATGACCGGCATGAAGTTGGTGTCGCCGCCCCAGCGGGGGACGACGTGCATGTGGATGTGGTGCTCGACCCCGGCGCCGGCGACGCGGCCCTGGTTGAAGCCGACGTTGTAGCCGTGCGGCTCGTAGACCTCTTCGAGGTGACTCATCGCCCGCTGGGCCAGCTCCATCATCTCGGCGACGGTCGTCGCGGGTAGGTCCTGGATCCGGCCTAGGTGCTCGTACGGTGCCACCATCAGGTGGCCGTTCGTGTAGGGGAAGAGGTTGAGGATCACGAAGCAGCTCTCGCCGCGGTGGACGATCAGGTTCTCCTCATCGGCACCCGCGGCCGGCTTGGCACAGAAGATGCACTGCTCCTCGTTGTCCTTGGCTGCGTCCTTCACGTAGGCGAGGCGCCAAGGCGCCCAGATGCGGAAATTTGCCACGGGCCCGATCCTATGGGGACGCGTCGGCGATTGAATGTTGAAAAGGCTGATCGCCGCCGCGTCCGGCTACAGCCAGCCGCGCTTGCGGAAGTAGCCGACCATCCCGAGCAGCAGGACGACCATCATCCCGACCACGACCCAGAAGGCGGTCATGTCCTCCTCGCCGGGCACGGCGACGTTCATTCCCCAGATGCTGGCCAGCAGCGTCAGCGGCAGGACGATGACGCTGATCGAGGTGAGCACGCGGAGGATGTCGTTTACGCGGTGCGAGATCACCGACTCGTTGGTCTCGGCCAGTGAGTCGACCACCTCCTTGTAGTTCTCCAGCATGTCCCAAATCCGCTCGTGGGCGTCGACGATGTCGTCGAAGTAGATCTCGAGGTCGAGGTCGGTGGCGAGGTAGCGCTGCTTGACCTTCTCCAGGTCGCGCAGCACCGGTCGCTGCGGCCGGATCACCTTGCGAAAGTTGATGATCTCCTGCTTGACGTTGGAGATGTCGCGCACGACCTCCTCCGAGCGCCCCTCGAAGATGTCGTCCTCGAGCGCGTCGAGCTTGTTGCCGATCTTGCGCAGCATCGGGAAGCAGTAGTCGAAGCTGTCGTCGACGAGGCGGTAGAGCAGGTAGCCGGAGCCGCGCGAGAAG
>Ga0070682_100000053_pt1 | contig 114824 bp, 93 predicted proteins | sample KBSC63LmetaG_FD_64668 | JGI IMG/M metagenome (GOLD analysis project Ga0070682, IMG submission 64668) | Corn rhizosphere microbial communities from Kellogg Biological Station, Michigan, USA - KBS C6-3L metaG | ecosystem: Host-associated > Plants > Roots > Rhizosphere | place: USA: Michigan...
GCCATTGACGTGGCGCCCATCAGCATTGCCGCATCCACGATTCCCAGCACGGTAAACGAGCGCGGCGCACCAAAGCGTTCCTGAAAATATTGAATGTAGGCGCCCAGTGGCGCCAGGCCCAATGCCCCCGCCACGTACAGGCGTCCCATGACGCGGTGGGCTTTCATGAAGCGCTGACGTATACGCTCCGAAAACTGAAACGGTGCAAAAACAAGCACGATGGTTCCGAAGATGGCGTGCGGCAACAGCCACCACTTAAACGGAGCGTAATGTTGCCAGGCCGGGTTCGACGGCTGCACCACGAACCGTTCGTTGTGATACATGACGTAAGCGCTCGCCAGCGCAATCAGTGAAAAGGTGACGTACTTCGCGTTGACTTTCATGGAGGGCTCCTTGTCTTTAGCTCGTCTTCACTAGGTAACGCGAAATTTCGGCGGGTCAGGGGTCACACGAGGGGAAATTTTTCAGCCTGGGCACGAATTCCAACCCGAAGCTCAAGAGCGTGCGAATTTATAAGGAGGTTGGCGAGAAGAGAGTGGGGCTTCTATCTGAAGTACCGCCTACAAGCGGCAGTTAGTTTTCACCGAAAAGCCGCCTGAGGCAGTAATCCTTGCGCGGTTTACCTACCAACCGCTTTGCGAATCTTAGCCAGATGATGCCAGCTGTGTCGCAGCGCGTGATCTTCAATCACAAACTGCGCGGTCACCGGCGCGTCATAGCTGAGTCCGAATGGCGCGGCCTGATCCAGTTCCTTGTCTGTGAATTTGCGAACCGCGGCCGCCGCTTCAGAACTGTTCTTCCTCAGCAGCGTGAGCGTGTCAGCCTTGCCTGTGCCGGCCTGTTCGCTCGCATGTTTAGCATTCATATCGGCGATTACGTTCCAGGTGACTTCGGTCGCCGCACTGCCGCCGGCGATCACGCGTGCCACTCCAACTTCGATGGGGTAAACGCTCGCCACGTGGTGCACGATCACGCCAATCGGACGACGATCGGTAGCCGAGACGGGGGTCTTCCATTCCGCTTCCGAAAGTCCTTCCGCAAAGGCTTCCAACAAAGCTGCGCCCTCTTCGATGCGATTAGCCAATGCCTCGGCGCGGCGTGAACCGAAATTTTCGTCGGCGTTCAGAATTGCGGTAGCGGATTCTGCAGTTGCACTCATTTCGAATCTCCTTCATTTGTCACACAACAACGGAATAAACGAGCCGGAAACACATTTCTGGTTCGCATCCGACTGTAACGCGTAATCCCATTCGAAACAGGGCCACCGATTGAGCAAAAATGAATCTGATAAAACTGTTATCATGCGCGAGCCATGCAATGTCCCAGGTGCAACAGTCAACGAATTCAACGCGGCTATCACGCCCTGGCAATCCCCTTGCGCCTTATCGGCATACAGGAGCTGCTGTGCAACAACTGCAATCTTGAATTTAAGAAGCTCGATCCCTTAGGCAAATTCAAACGCGCGCCGTCTTCCGAAAAGGAGCCCGCGACTAACAGGCGTCGCGCCCCTCGCTACCGCGCACATCTACAGGCAAATATTCATCTAGCCGAGAAAAACCGTGAGACAGGTAAGATCAGTTATTCAGAAGCGGCACGCGGTCATTGCGAAGTGATAGGCAAGTTCGGCGCAGGGTTGGCATTTGTCGGCAGCAGATTGCCGGAGGCAGAACTTATGCGCATTGGTCGCCTGCTGTTCGTAACCATCCAACTGCCTGCCGGCCGTATCGAAGCCCTGCTGACGATTCTGATGTACAAACGTTCAGGCGGTGAAGACGGTAAGGGCAAGTGGTTTATTGGCGGATCGTTTTCAAATCTGACTGAGGACGACGCAGCGCTGCTCGCCGCGTACCTGGAGAAGCGAGCCGAATAGTTGGTCTGGACGGAAACGGCGCATCCAACACGCGCGCAGAAAGTAGCCAGAGGTGAACCTCTGGATCCGTGCGTTTCTTTTTCCCTATTTTCGCGGATGAAGCTGAAGGTTCTGCGCGTCACTCAACACACATAACCTTAGAGTCAGGAAGGGGGCCTGCCCGCAGTCCCCAATTACTCGAAGAGAGCGGGAACAGGCCCCCTTCCTGACCTGGAGACTCTGTTACTTGATACGTTGCAATGTGGGGTCATCCTGGTAACTTCTGTCGCCCGCTTCGCCGCAATTATCGTTCGAACTTACTTCGTGGATAGCGCTGCAGTAATCCTTCTTCCTGCATCACCTTCTCTATCCCGGCAGTGTCCATCGGTACGAAATCTGAGATGATGCGTGCGCCGCTGTCTGTGATCACGATCATATCTTCCAGTCGCACATAAATTTTCTCCTCAGGTACGACCAGCGCCGGCTCGATGGTAAACACCATTCCGGGCCGCAAGGGTCCGTAATCGACGCCAACATCGTGAGTCGCCATGCCGACCCAGTGGCCCAGACCGCTTCTCGGGTTCGTCGCACCCTGTTTGTAACTGCTAACAAATTCGCGCGCCGCCCGTTCATACTCCGGCTTCGAAAACTTCGCAGCTGCCAGCGCCGCTTCCATATCGCGAACGGCTTCCTGCTTTATTAGCTGCGCGGTTGCCCCGGGTCGGATGTGACTCAGGATCGCGCGGTAACACGTCAAATAAAAACCGTATAACTCGCGCTGCCACGGGCTGAATTTTCCATTGACGGGCCACATGCGCGTCACATCAGCCATGTAGTTGCCGACGTCCGGCGCGTAATCCATCAACAAAAATTCGCCATCGCGCATCTGACGCTGCCCGGCGTTGTAGTGTGGCCAAAACGCATTCTGCGCGCTCGCGATAAGCGAATAATAGGCATCGCCCTGCGCACCGTTGCGGTAAAAAACATACTTCGCGACCGCGTCTAATTCGTATTCATAAATATCAGGAACAGTTGAACGCATGCCTTCGAGTAAACCGAGACCTGACAGCCGGGTTGCTTTCTCGATCATGGCGATCTCGCGTGGGCTCTTGATCAGGCGCAGTTGATCTAGCGTCGGTGTCAGGTCTTCGACAACAAACTGAGGGAATCGCGTCTTGACCGACTGAATCAAAAGCCCTTCGCGTGAACCGCGTCCGTCGAATGGATCCATCGCGTAGTCGCCAATAACCCGTACCGCCAGATCGCGGGACATGGCAGTTCCCTCCGCCGGACTGAAGGGTGTGAATAGCGTCTTCATCACTCCGCCGCGGGCGTATCGCGCGAGGTGTTCGGCTAACAAGTCGATCCCGTAAACATCGTCGACGCCACTCAGCTTCTTGATTTCATCTGCGTCTTCAGCGGACAGCAGTTTCCCTTCGCCTCGTTCACGACCGGCATTGCGATGGGGGAGATAGAGCACGGTGCGCTTCGAGCCACCATCGAGCAAAAGATAGGCGTGGGGCACTTCAATGCCGCACGCGTAATAGAACTCGTTTGACTGGCGAAAGCGCGTATAGCCCGGCGGGCTTGGCGCGCCTTGCAGCAACGCGAGCGCGGTTGGACCGATCGCGTCGAAAATCTTCGCGCGTCGCGCGGCAAACTCCTCGGGCGGAAAGTCTGTGCGGAACGGCGAAAACCCAACCTGCGCGCTCACAGTGGCCGAGATCAGCGACAGCAAGGCGAGCGTGAAAACTGCTGGATGGAAGGTTGATGTTTTGTGACGTGCTGCAATCCGGTTGCTGGGATCCATTCGCTAATCCTTTGGAAGTAGTTCTCGGGAATCGAGCTTTCGGCAGTGATCTATTTGTGTGATTTCCACGGGGTTTCGTGTAGTTTCGTGGTTCGTTTGCCTTAATTGGCAAAGCGTACGAACCACGAAGTAACGCGAAACGGAGAAATGAGCCACACGAATCGGATCACGGCTGGCTTTTCAGTCTAAGTCTTTTTTCTGGTAGTCTTGCGCTTGAGACGTTAACAGATTTTCGGGCAGATTTATCAACATAAATGCGCTGATTTGCACCGCTCACGTTGTCGCGCTCAATGGTTTTGTCCAACCGCACCGCTGCCCGGGGCATCAAAACCTCGCCTTTGGTATTGATAGGACTTTAAGACTTATGCGAATCACTTCTATAAAACTTTTTGCACTAATACTTTTCGGATCGTTCATCGCGTTTCATAGCGTCAACGCGGCCGCGCAAACTGCGAGCGGCGGCGACGTGGTCATGGTCCTACCGTTTGAGAATACGTCGAACCGTCCCGAGTACAACTGGGTAGGTGAGAGTTTTGCTGACTCCCTGGCCGAATTGCTAAACAAGCCGGGGCTGCTGGTAGTTTCCAGTGACGAACGCGAGCTCGCCTATCAAAAGTTGCGGGTGCCGGAGACGGTGATTCCTTCGCGGGCCACAGCGATAAAACTTGCCCGTGAAGCTAGAGCGACGATGGTGGTGATCGGCAGCTACTCCATTACAGCCGTTGCCGAGGACGGTAAGAACGACGACAAAGAAAAGTCGTCGAGCGAGGCCCTCGTACAGGTGACGGCGCGAGTAATCAAAGTTAACGAGGGACGAACGCTTGGCGAAGTTTTGGATGGCGGTTGGGCCACGCGGCAGTTCGATTTTGGCGGGCCGCTAACGACGCTACAGGACATCCATGGCCGGCTTGCTTATCAGATTCTCTATCAACGGGAAAAGGCTTTTGCGTTCTCACAAAATCAGTTAGTCCAGGAAGCCACAAAGGTTCCCCAGCGGGCTTTCGAGGCTTACGTCAAGGGCGTGCTGCTCAATGAGCGCCATCCCAAACGAGAAAACTACCTCAAGAACGCTTTGCGTTTTTACGCGGAGGCAAATGGCGATGCGGTTTATACGCAGGCTGCGTTCGAGCTGGGCCGTTACTACATGATGGCCGGCAAGTGGAAAGAGGCGACGGAGTATTTCGTTAAGCTACAAAAGAAGGATCCGCATTACGTGGAGGCGGCTTTCTATGCCGCGCTTGGTTACGCCAAGCTGGGCGACCTGGGACACGCGCTGGCGGCGATCGTTCCGCTCTCTTCTGACGTGCCGCTGATCGGCGTTTATAACAACGCGGGCGCAATCGCGGTGCAGGCGGCGCGCGAAGAAAAGAAGGACGAAGAACGCACGCGGCTGCTGGCCCAGGGCAGTTCATTCTTGAGTCGTGCCGCTGAATCCTCGCCTGACGATCCCTTAGTTCATTTCAACTATGCAGTGGCGCTATTTCTGTCAGGCAAATACGCCGAGGCGGCTGAGCAACTCAAACCCGTGATCACTGCGGATCCTCGCGATGGGCAGGCCTACTTCTTATACGCCAAAGCGCTTGAAAGAACGGGTAAAACTGAAACCGCGAATGCGGCTGACGATCAGGCGCGCCGTTTTCTTCAGACCTATGCCAAGTGGCAAACCGAATGGCAGAAATCGCAAAGCGTGAGCAATGTTTCGCTGCGCATGCGCGATGTGCTGAATCGCGACGACGTTTCCGGACTTCTCAGGAAGAATGCGATCGAGGCCAATAATCCAGGGTCTGCCACTGAAGATTTGCTGGCGAAAGCGCGGGACCTTTACCAGGCGGGCCGTGACGAAGAGGCGCTGCCGGAGTTACATCGCGTCGTCATGCTGGAGCCGACTAACGCCGAAGCGTATCTGTTGAGTGGAAGGATTAACCAACGGCGCGGCGATCAGGAAGCAGCGATTGCGGCATTGAAAACAGCAATCTTCTGGGATTCGAAATTGATCGACGCTCACATCATGCTGGGCCGCATATTCCTGGAACGCGGCGATCGCGGTGAGGCCATGAAGTATGCAACCAGCGCGATGACAATCGATCCCAACAACCAGGAAGCGATTGCCTTACAACGCCAGGTCACTATGGGAAAAAACTGACGCCCATGAAGTTGTTACTGCTCGCCGGCATTCTCGCATCCGTGGCCGTTCTGGCAGCGCTCATAGTAGTTGCTCTGTACGTTCACAAACGAAGAGGCGTCGGTGACGTTAAACTCATCGGTGAAATCGCTCAGGTTGACACCAAACTGGATCCGGAAGGAACTGTAATCGTATGCGGCGAACTTTGGCGTGCTAAGTCAAAGGATGGTGCTCACCTCGCTGAGAGGACGCGCGTACGCGTAGTGGCATTCGTCGATCAACTTGTCCTCGTAGAAGTTTGCGACTGAGTCTCAGCCAACGCAGCCGCGTTAACGCAGGCCTCCTCTAAAGTTCAATAGCCATCTGATTCCAAAAAAAATTTCCTTTCTGGCACGCAAGCTGCTCTAGGAAGAACCGGCACGCACGGAAGACCAACGTCAAGGTTGAAAGTGCCCCCGCCGCCATCACTTCTCTGAGCGCCGCCTGCCGCTGCGCCAGCCGCCCGCCGAGCAACCCTTCAGTGTTCCCCCCTAAACGTGAACCCGGTCAGCAATGACCGGGTTCCACTTCTTTGGGCCAACGTTTTTTCTGTGACACCGACTTCGCTTTTTCAGTTACAGACTATTCACGGAGTCTTCATACCTAATAGTTCGCTTGTTCCAAAAAAATCTATTGATGGCACGCAAGCTGCTCTAGAGAGAACCGGCACGCACGGAAGACCCAATGCAAAGGTCGGAAATGCCCCCGCCGCCATCCCTTCTCTGAGCGCCGCCTGCCGCTGCGCCAGCCACCCGCCGAGCAACCCTTCAGTGCTTCCCCCCGAACTTGGAACCCAGCCAGCAATGGCTGGGTTCTCCCACGTTTAGGCCTAATAATTTCCGATTTTCTTATTTTCATATCAGCCAACAAGTTTTGCGCTCGCTCTCTTGTGCATTGCTTTGCCTGGACTAAGCTCGACGAATTTTGTCACTTTGACGGTGACGATTTCTGTCGTTTTGATTAGTTTTCAGCAGATTGCACGAGCTCGATTCCTGAACTTCTCTGAACTTGGAAAATTATTTTTCGTGGCGATCCCGTCCGAAGCAAAACTGCGAACGACGCTCGAGTCGTAACGGTTTTCTCCGAGCAGGTTGGCATTCATAGGCGGGTTTGCCAGCCTTTGGTAAACTCGCGCGCAATGTCGCAGCACGCTATCGCAACTGACGCTCAACCGAGACGACTTCGGCCTTTCCGACTTTCAAATTTCTTAACCCGGCTTCGATCCAATGCGCCTTCGCTATCCAGCGTTAGCGCGGCGTTGTTTTCGGCAATACTTCTGGCCGTTTCGTTTCTGGATTTCGACCTCTGGCCACTTGCCTGGATAGCCCTGGTGCCGCTCCTGCTCGTCGTCGCTCGACAAACAAAAGCGCTACCGGCGTTTCTTCTCGGTTGGCTCTTCGGCGCTGTTTTCTTTTTCGGTTCCTGTTACTGGCTCACCCACTCGATCATTCACTTCGGTGGCTTCTCTCCATTCGTCGCCTATCCCATGCTGATTCCTGGCGCGGTGATCCTCGGGATCTTTCCGGCGGTGTTTGCCGGTTTGCTCACACTCACGGTCACGAGGTGGGGAGCGCCGGCACTTTTACTTGCGGCGCCACTTTGGTCGCCGCTTGAATGGGCACGACTCGAAATCACGGGTCAGCTTTGGAATGCCATCGGATATTCACAGGCTTTCCATCCTCGTCTGATTCAAACTGCGGCGTGGGGCGGGGTTTATCTCGTTGGGTTCTTGATAGTGTTAGTAAACGCCGCCGTCACTTTGCTACTACTCAAACGGAATCGGCGCGCGGTGCTCATGACGACCGCCACGCTCGCGGTTGTAGTCGTCATAGTTTTGAGCGCCACGCGCGATCGAAGCTCGACGCCGGAACCACAGCCGAGCGCTATCGTGATCGCGATTCAGCCCAACGTGCCGATGGACCTGATCAAGTCGAGCGCGGAGCTGGAACAACTCCGATTGCGTCACTTCGAGATGAGTCAAACGGCCCTGCGTAATCTTCCCGATGATGGTGCTGCGCGTTTGCTTGTTTGGCCAGAGTCGCCGATGAATTTCACTTACGGCACTGACCAAAACTTTCGTGATCTGTTAACGGCGTTCGCAAAACAGCATCGCACGTCGATCCTCTTAAACTCTGAGGAAACAGCTCCAAACGACGGTGTTTACAACTCAGCACTGCTGATAAATGAAGAAGGTAAGCTCGCGGCTCAATATGATAAGATTCGCCTGCTGCCGTTTGGCGAATATGTTCCGCTGCCGCAATGGATGCCGGGTGCGGGTTTGATAAGAGGAATTGTCGGAGACTTCACACCGGGCACAAAATACGCGTTGATGAACGTGGGTGACGCGCGCGCGGGAGTCTTCATTTGCATAGAGGCTGCTTATCCGGACATCGCGAGGCGGTTCACACGCGAGGGCGCCGATGTGCTGATAAACATTTCGAACGACGGCTATCTGGGCCCGACCGCTGTGCTACGACAACACCTCGCTAATGCGGTTTTGCGAGCGACGGAAAACAAACGGCCATTGTTGCGGGTGACGAATACAGGCATCACGGCTTTTATTGGGCCAGACGGAACGGTTGCAGATGCGACGCACGAGTTTCAGCAGGATGTTCGTGTTTGGAAGATAAGACGGAGCAGCACCGCGCCTTCGTTTTATGCAAAGCACGGCGATTGGTTTATTGCCGCATGTACGTTGCTGTCACTCGCAGTTTTTCTGGTTTCATTTAAGAGGAAGAATTTACGTACGTAGGATTTAGGAGCATCGATGAACGACACCTTGACCATTCAGGAATTGAGAACGATTTTCGACGATTTGAAAACGCGAGTTGAACAGCTCGGGAGGTTTCTTTGATGTCGCTGCCGGCCGCGAGGAGTTGACCCGAATCGAGCAGCAAGCGTCGTCTCCCGACTTTTGGGGCGACCAGGAAGCAGCTCAAAAGTTGTTGCAAAAACGCACTGCGCTGGAGAAGAAGATTCAGCGACAAGAACAGTTTGAATCTGAAGTTGCGGATGCGGGAGTGCTATTTGAATTTGCCGAAGAGGATGAGGAATCGCTGAAAGAACTGCGTTCACTAATCGCGCGACTCGAGCAGGAACTCGCCAACGCCGAAACGGAAATGCTGCTCGCCGGCGACAACGATCAGCTGAACGCGATCTGCACCATTCACCCCGGCGCCGGAGGCACCGAATCGCAGGACTGGGCCGAGATGCTCCTGCGCATGTATCTGAAGTGGGCGGAACAGCGAGGGTTCAAGACTGAGATTATTGATTACCAACCAGCCGAAGAGGCGGGAATAAAGGGAGTGACCTTTAGAGTCGAGGGCGAATATGCCTACGGGTTGCTGGCGGCAGAAGCCGGAGTTCACCGGCTGGTCCGCATTTCTCCCTTCGATCAGGCCGCCCGCCGCCACACCTCGTTCGCGTCGCTGTTTGTCTATCCCGAGATCGACGAAAACATCGAGGTCGAAATCAACGATAAAGATTTGCGCGTCGACACGTATCGCGCGACCGGCGCCGGTGGCCAACATATCAACACCACCGATTCGGCGGTCCGCATTACGCACCTGCCCACCGGCATCGTCGTCCAGTGTCAGAACCAGCGCTCGCAACATCAGAATCGCGCGGTCGCGATGCAGGTTCTGCGTTCGCGACTGTATGAGTTGGAACTCGAAAAACGAAACGCCGAGACGGCAGAACTTGAAGCCGGCAAGACAGACATCTCCTTTGGCTCGCAGATCAGAAGTTACGTGCTCGCGCCCTATCAACTCGTGAAAGACACGCGCACCAAACTCGAGCGGGGGAACGTTGACGCTGTTCTCGGCGGCGACATTGACGATTTTATTAAGGCGTTTCTGCTGGCAAAGAAGGCAGCCTGAATTGTTCGAACGTAATGAGATATGGCAACAACTGAGTTTGAAGATCAACCCCGAATAATTACTCCCAGAAATAGTCGTCGCAATGAAATAGTCGCGATCGTGCTGCTGGCCGTCGGGTTGTTGCTGGCGTTGTGTCTCGTCTCAGCTGCCTTCAATCCGAACGACCCGTCGTGGAATTCCGCCGGTCAGGGCGAAACGCACAACTGGACGGGCGCGATCGGCGCCAATGTCGCGGCGTTTCTGCTGCAGTCGATTGGCCTGGCCGCTTATCTGCTGCCGGTATTGCTGTTCGCCGCCGCGTGGCGGCGTTTCAAAACGCTCAGCCTGCGGGCGCCGTTCTCGCGTTTGCTCGGCTTGGTCCTGCTGACTCTGGCTGCCGCCTCGCTGCTTTCCATTGCCAACATACATCCGATTTTCGACTCGAGCGTCGAGCCTGGCGGCGTGGTCGGCACACTGATCTCGCGCGGACTCGCGAGTGGCCTCAACACAGTCGGCGCGACTGTGCTGCTCGTCGCCGTAGCCGCTAGCGGCTTGCTACTTGCGACCAACTTCTCATTCGTCACTCTTTACGAAAAACTCAGCCACCTGCTAAGCCCCAGGTTCGCCGTCGTCAGTAATCTGCCGGCGAAGTTTCGCACCTGGCGACTTGCGCGCGCGGAAGCGCGGACGGCGCGCCAGCAACAGCGTGAGCTTTTGAAGACCCAACAGTCTGCCGCCGAAAATGCTTTAAAGACTTCGCTTGATCTCAGTCCTGAGGAACGAATCGCGCAATTCATGCAAGGCGATAACGGCACGCTCAGCAGCCAGACGATTAGCCGGGGTGAAGCGGGCGAAACTGCGACCGCTGCGAACCTCCAGGCCGCGGCAGAAACTACGCGCGCTGCGGCTGCTGGCGCAGGACTCGCGACCTCTATTTCTACTGGTCGCGCGACCTCATCGAGATCTAAGGCTGCCACCAGCGTAGTCGACGACGAGAATGAAGCGGAAGAGATGGTGAAGGGCGCATCTGTGCTGCGGCCAAAAGGCGAAAAGCCTTCAACTGCAAAGCTGCCTTTCGAAGCCGATCGGCGCCAGTCGTATTCCGACTATTCCATGCCGCCCTTGCAGTTTCTGAATGAGGCGCCGCCGCCCAGTGAACAAGCCGATACCGAACTGCTCGGCCTCGCCACTCGTCTTGCCGAAAAATGTAAGGAGTTCAATGTCACGGGCCAGATCAAACACATCTGTCCCGGTCCCGTCGTCACCACTTACGAGTTCAAACCTGATCCCGGCGTTAAGTATTCGCGGGTAGTTTCCCTCGTCGACGACCTTTGCCTGGCGCTCAAGGCGGAATCGATTCGCATCGATCGCATGCCCGGCAAGCCACATGTCGGCATCGAAGTGCCCAACCCTCGTCGCGAAACAATATTTCTGCGCGAGGTAATCGAATCGCGCGCTTTCCGCGAGTCGTCGTCGAAACTGACCATCGCCCTGGGCAAGACGATTGACGGGCTCAACTATGTCGCAGACCTCGCGAAGATGCCCCACCTGTTGATTGCCGGCACAACTGGCGCGGGCAAATCGGTGGGCGTCAATTCACTGATCGTTTCAATCCTTTATCGCGCGCGACCGGACGAAGTTAAGTTCATCCTGATCGACCCGAAACGACTTGAACTGGGACTCTACGAAGATATCCCGCACCTCGCTGCACCGATTATTACAGACCCGAAGCTGGCATCGCGTTCGCTGAAATGGGCAGTGGGCGAGATGGAGAAACGCTATCGAGACCTTGCCGGTTGGGGTGTGCGCAACATCGATGGCTACAACACTGAGATTATGCGGCGCAACCTCGTTAAGGAATACGACGAACGCGGCGAGCCGCACAAACCGCTGCCTTACATCGTTATCATCATTGACGAGCTTGCCGATCTAATGATGACTTCGGGTCGTGAAGTTGAAGAGTCGATCACGCGTCTGGCGCAGATGGCGCGCGCGGTGGGCATTCACCTCGTGCTGGCCACGCAGCGTCCCTCGGTGGACGTGATTACGGGCTTAATCAAGGCAAACTTCCCTTCTCGAATCTCGTTCCGGGTTTCGTCGAAAGTCGATTCGCGAACGATCATCGATACGAACGGCGCGGAACACCTGCTCGGTCGCGGCGACATGCTGTTCCTGCCGCCGGGCACATCGCGACTCATTCGCGTCCATGGCGCTTACGTAGACGAAACCGAAATCGGCAAGATTGTGGCGCACGCCAAAGCTCAGGCTAAGCCGGAATACAACGAGACGATTACGCAGTCTGAAGAAGAGGCGCTGGGACTCGACGACAGCAATGGCGAACACGACGAACTCTTTGAAGAGGCGTTGCGTATCTGCGTCGAGATGAAGCGCGCGTCGACGTCAGTGTTGCAGCGACGCCTCCGCATCGGCTATGGCCGTGCGGCCGCAATCCTCGACATCATGGAACGCGAAGGATTGATCGGACAGGCCGACGGCTCACGACCCCGGCCAGTGCTGGGACGCGCCTACGAGATGATCGCGCAGTGGGATGAAGGCGGCGGCGACGAACAATAGTTCTGAGTCTCGAGTTTAAAGTTCCGAATCACAAGTTTGCGGGATCTTTGATCTCGCTCGAAACTAGAAACTTCCCCCTCCGCGACCGCTTCGAAACAATTTCCACCCCACCCTGTGGAAATATCTGTGGACATCGCCCCATAAAACATACGAACTTTTGGAAACATTAGACTTTTAGCATCCTGCACACGCGAGCGGCAGCGTAACAAAGTCTTCACGAACACTCACTTGCATACGTGAAACAGTATCTTTCAGCAGCAAGAAGTTTAGTCCTGTGTCTGTCCCTCCACTCGTGTTTCTTTGCGAACGCGTGTGCGACGCTGCCCCACGCCGTACAGGTTTTCGCAGAACCGACCACGCCCAACGAATCACGCGTGAACATCAACACCGCTACCGCGAGTGAACTTGAGAGCCTGCCCGGGATTGGCAGCACGGTGGCGGCGCGCATCATTGACTACCGCGCTCGTTATGGCGGCTTTCGGCGGGCAGAACACTTGATGATGGTTCGCGGGATCAGCGACAAGAAATTTCGTGAACTTCAGCCGCTCATCACCGTCAACTGATTCCGATTGCTCCCTCTCCTTTTGCGGGTGCCGCTGATCACCGTAAATTCATCCATCTTGGGAGAGGGCTGGGGTGAGGGCCTACTGATACTCAATTTTTGAATCGCTCTGATTGTGCGTGGCTTTCACCAATTTTTGCAGCGCAATTAACTTAGCAAGTATCGCCAGGCCATGTCCCTAACCCTCTCCCGGAGGAGAGGGAACAACAGCTCCGTGATACAATCCCCTCCTAATAAGTTGAAAAACCCGAGGAGAAATAGATGCCATATTCAGAACTGATGATTCGTCCGATGCGCGAAGAGCTGACCAGAATCGGCGTGGAAGAATTGCGCACCCCCGAAGCCGTGCAAAACACGCTCGAAGACAGCAAAGGAACCGTGATGGTGGTGGTTAACTCGATTTGCGGTTGCGCGGCCGGCAAGGCGCGTCCAGGAATCGCGCGGGCACTGCAACATAGCGTGAGACCGGACAAAGTCGGCACCGTGTTTGCCGGCGCAGACATTGAAGCAACCGAGAAAGCGCGCAGTTACTTCACGGGCTACGAGCCATCATCCCCTTCGATCGCTCTTCTCAAAGACGGCGAGCTCGTTTACATGATGGAGCGCCGCCAGATTGAAGGCAAAGATGCTTCGCAGGTCGCGTCCGAACTCATTCAGGCATTCGATAAGTACTGCGTAAAGAGTGAAGCCACCGCAAACTAAGTTTGGAGTACCGCCTTCAGGCGGGTAGTGTTTTTGTTTTGAAACTCTGATAAACCCGCCTATAGGTTTGGAGTACCGCCTTCAGGCGGGTAGTGTTTTTGTTTTGTAACTCTGAAAAGCCCGCCTAAAGGCGGTACTCCAAACCACTCAGTGGATCTCTTTCGATAGCCTCGCCGGTCCCAGCAAATTGGCAAACTCTGAGTGCGCCAGCACAACTTCGGGCGATTGCTGTATCGCCGCAAAATATTTCTTTTGAAATTCACCACCCGCTTCTGACGGAGTCAGCAACAGATTCGCCTGTTGAATGAGCGCGACCGCAGTTGACTCATTGGGCGATTCCTTTGCCGCTAGCATTTCGTCCATCTCTACAATCAACTCTGAAAGCTGGCGCAACCAGGCAAACCACGCGTCACCCATTACCAGCTGTAGAAACTCGTAACTGTTATTAATTTTTCCGTGCGCGCGCTCGTAACCTTCACGCTCGAAATCCAGCAGCGTCTTGTGGACGCGCAACATCACGGTACGTACTTTCGTCAGACGTTCGCGGGTTTCCGCGGTTAACTCATTTTCAGATGTCATGCCAATAATTTAGCGCAAAATGTTACTTCGCGTCTTCGATGATCGCTGCGATGGCGCGATTAACGTCGATGTGTTTGCGGTGAAACACGTGCGACGGCGCCTTCAAGTTGTAAATTCTGATTCGCTGGTTGAGATCGGCGACCAACTCGGTAAACTCTTTGACGCTCCTCGCCCATTCTGCCTGCGACGGCGACTTGCCGCCTTCGCGAAAGAGTGACCAGGCGCGTGTTAATTTCGTTCGGCCGGCGGCCAGACTCGCATCAATGTCCTTTCGTTCCTCAATCCATGCAGGCGCAAAACCGGCGTTCCGAAGCAACCGGTGAACGACCCGCAGATCAGGGTCTTCAAAGGGATTCTCTCTCAAGTCTACCGGCTCGCCCTTGCCGGGCAAGTTATCCAAATCGCCGTTCTCAATCGCCTCCCTGAGCCTCTTTTCCGCCATGGATTCCAGTCTGTGTTCACCGATTACCTCCTTAGCATGTTCGTAACGCGGTGCTCCACCAAACATAAACGTTGCAAGAGAATTTTTAGTTCTCGTCGGTGCGGCTGAGCGCGTCTCATGGTCACCGTTGCGAGCAAACCCATGTGCTATGATCGCGCGCGAATGTTGCCTCCTTTGCGCCTCCACACTCCCATTGAGGAACTGCACAAGTATGGGCTTCCTCGGTTTGGTCAAATCCTCGCGCACAAGCTTGCCCTCGCAATCGCCGGCCATACAAACCAAAAAGATGCTCACTGCGCGACCATCGAAGACCTGTTGAACTACCTGCCGATGCGCTATGAAGATCGCTCCAACCCGGCACTGATTCGCGATCTAACTGAGGGTATGGAAGCGTCGCTCGAACTTGTCGTAAAAATTGCCGGAGCTTTCCAGGTGAAAAATCGGCGTACGGCCGGACGGGGCAGTTTATTCATTTTTGAAGTGACCGCCACGGACCCCGATCGAACCGGACGGCCAGTGGTGGTCTGGTGGTTTGTCTCAGGGAGTCATGCGAAAGACATCATTGATTATTACACCAAGCGTTTCGTTCGCGGGGCGCGGTTTATCACGTTCGGTCGCTGGGACTGGGACAAGCGTCGCGCGACCTATTCCCTGAAGCTGAACAAACCTGCCGACGAACTGGAGTTGTTGCCTTCAAACGCTGCCGCCGAAGTGGCAGACGCGGGAACCGACAGTGAACTGGACACGCTTGAAAGTGGTGATCCAGCACTTGACGTGGTGCACACCGGGCGGCGAGTTGCCATCTATCGCAAATTGGGCGAATTCAGTTCGAAGCGCGTGCGCGAAGTAATGCATGCCACCCTCGCGTTGCTGTCTGACTCCGAACTCTCCGAAACCCTGCCGGTTGATTTGTTGCGGCGCAACAAACTAATTAGTCGCAGCGAGGCGATTCGTGAAATTCATTTTCCAACCGAAGAAGTACCACTGGAGCTGTATAACGCGTCGCGCAGTCCCGCTCATTTGCGTTTGATCTTCGAAGACTTCTTTCTGGTTGCACTGGGAATCAGCTTGAAACGGGGACGACGCGTTGCTGAAGTTAAGGGAACGAAAATCAAACTTGATCAAGCCACCAAGCTCAGGATCGGATCGGTGCTTCCGTTTAAGCTAACTGAGGCGCAACGGCGCGCGGTAAAAGAAATATTCAAAGACCTCAAATCCGAAGCGCCCATGAATCGTCTGCTCCAGGGTGACGTCGGTAGCGGCAAAACGATCGTCGCCCTGACAGCCATCCTCGCAGTTATGGAAAACGGTTATCAGGCCGCGCTGATGGCGCCGACAGAAATCCTGGCCGAACAACACGGCCGGACGATCAAACGGCTGCTCGCGAAATCGCCGTATCGAGTCGAACTGCTAACCGGTTCGTTGCCGGCGGCCGAAAAACGAAAGCGTCAGGTAGAACTTGCCGCCGGGGCGATCGATTGCTGTATCGGCACACACGCGCTTATTCAGGACGCCGTGTCATTTAAGAATCTTGGTTTGGCGGTGATTGACGAACAGCATCGCTTTGGCGTGATGCAACGCGCTGCCTTGCGCGCGCGCGGTTTCAATCCAGACGTGCTGGTGATGACTGCGACTCCAATCCCGCGTTCGCTGACGATGACTATCTACGGCGATCTCGATGTGTCCGTCATCGACGAGATGCCGCCCGGACGCACGCCGATTGAGACGCGCGTGCTAGGCGAAGAGGAGCGGGCCCAGGTAAAAAGTTTGATCGCGACCGAGATAGCGGCCGGGCGCCAGGTTTACGTGGTTTATCCGCTCGTCGAAGAGTCGGAAAAGATGGACCTGAAAGACGCCACTCAGCGTTACGAATATCTGCGCACTCAGGTTTTTCCCCGGCTATCCGTGGGGCTGGTGCACGGGAAGATGAAGGCGGCAGAAAAGGAAAATGTGATGCGCCGGTTTGTGGCCGGTGAAATTCAAATTCTTGTTTCGACCACCGTAATCGAGGTTGGGGTTGACGTGCCCAACGCCTCCGTCATGATCGTGGAGCATGCGGAACGTTTTGGTTTGTCGCAACTGCATCAACTTCGGGGCCGGGTCGGTCGCGGTGCGGAAAAGAGTTATTGCGTGTTGTTGACGTCGGATAAGCAAACGGCCATCGCAGTCGAACGCCTCGGCATAATGGCGCAGACAAATGACGGCTTTGTTATCGCGGAAAAAGATTTAGAAATACGTGGTCCGGGTGAATTGCTGGGCACGCGACAGTCCGGACTGCCTGAGTTTCGCGTTGCGAATATCGTTCGCGACCAGCGGTATCTGGCAGTCGCGCGCAAGGAGGCGGAGTTTTATCTGGCGAAAGGCGAGCACTCAGCTGAAACTGCCAACCTTATCGAACGCGTGCGCTCAGATGTGCGGTTCCAGCTCGCGGCAGTAGGATAACTTAGTTACGAGTTCCAAGTTTGAAACTGAACCTCGTGTCGCAAAGATCGAACTTGAAACGCGAAACTTGACACTTATTTGAGAGTCATCGCTGGCAAATTTCGTGGTCGAAACTTGAAGAGCCCCCCGTCGCTTGAGGTGCGGCCGACGTCTGATCGTTTGCGCGAGACGCTCTTCAATGTCATCGCCCCGCGCATCGCTGACTCCCGGTTTCTGGACCTTTGCGCCGGCTCAGGCGCAGTGGGGATTGAAGCGCTATCGCGCGGCGCGCGGTCGACCACGTTCGTAGATCAAGCTCAAAAAATGTGCGACTTGATCAAAATAAATTTGGATCTTTGTCGCATTGCGCGCAGCGAAAGCGAGGTAATCAAAGCCGAAGCTGCTGGCTTCCTGCGACGGTTCGTCGCCAGGCAGCCTGACTCCGGCAAACCCTGGGACATCGTGTTTTTCGACCCGCCTTACGCGGATGACTATTCGCCCGTTCTTGAAATGTTCGAAGCGCATAGCGCGCCCCTGTTGAGCAACGGAGGGTTATTGATCGTCGAGCATCATCACAAGCAGGAGTTACCTGAGACTCTCGGCAGCCTGAGGCGGTATCGAGTCTTGAAGCAGGGTGACTCGGCGCTGAGCTTCTACGATGGTGAGCGCGAAAGAGCGGGGGTAAACCCGCCTTCCTGACCCTGAGCCTTCCCAACTTGTCGCGTATCGTTTGCGTTGAAAGCCTCGCACTGATGATCACAACTCAGCTTTATTCACCTCAGGGTCAGGAAGGGGGCCTGCCCCCGCTCTTTAAAATCTTCAGCGCTCAGTCGCCGCTCAACTCAATCATTGTTAGAATCCATTCATGCTTGTTCTCGGTATTGAAACCTCCTGCGATGAAACCGCAGCCGCAGTGGTGCGGGATGGGCGCGAGATTGTCTCCTCTGTTATTGCCACGCAAATCGACACGCACAAACGGTTCGGCGGCGTGGTCCCTGAGCTCGCGTCACGCGAACACCTCGACAAGATCGTGCCAGTCGTAGAAGAAGCGTTTGAACGCGCGCAACTGCAACCGCGCGACATCGACGGCATCGCAGTGACGGTTGGACCTGGCCTGGTAGGTTCGCTGCTCGTCGGCGTTTCTTACGCCAAGGCGATGGCGTTTGCCTTAAACAAGCCGCTCGTCGGTGTCAATCACATCGAGGGCCACGTTTATTCTGTGGCTTTTGGAAACCCGCCGGTTGAGTATCCGGCCTTCGCGTTAATTGTGTCCGGCGGTCATAGCAATTTGTTTCTGGTCCCCACGCCCGGAAAATACAAAGTGCTGGCGCGCACACGCGACGATGCCGCGGGTGAGGCCTTTGACAAGGTCGCAAAGATGCTGGGACTTGGCTACCCCGGCGGGCCGATCATTGAAAGACTCGCGCGCGAAGGAAATCCCAGGGCGGTTAACTTTTCCCTCCCGCGAATGGGCGACGGCTCCGCAGATTTCAGTTTCAGCGGATTAAAGACAGCGGTGACCAGGCATGTGCGCGAGTCAGGGCTGCAACCGGTAACGAATGGCTCCGAAGCCACTCAACCAATAAAAGATCTGGCTGCAAGTTTTCAAAGCGTGGTGGTGCGCTCGCTGGTGGGCACTACCGAGCGTCTAGCTCCCGAACATTCGCCGAAGACTCTGATCGTAGCCGGCGGCGTCGCCTGTAACGGCGCCTTGCGCGAGGCAGCGCATGCGGCAGCCGCGCGTTTGGGAATTCCCGCATACTTCCCTTCGCCTCACTTGTCGACAGACAACGCCGCTATGATCGCGGCGGCCGGAACAGTAAAACTTGAGGCCGGCGAACGTGCCGGGTTTGATCTGAATGCTGACGTAACCCTGAGGCTGCAGAACGTTGACAACGAAGAGGACGCGCTGCGCAAAGCCAAAGTCCGCTACCGGCTGTGACTGTCGACGTCTTCTTAAACCGTGGCGTCAAGCCGCCACGTACGAAAGCGGTGACAAGTCACCGCACTCCAAAGGCTTGAGCCTAAAAAGCGACGCGGGCGCACATTGAAATGCGCCCGCTTTCTTCTGCTTACTGCACTGCTTACCGCTCACTGCTCACTGCTTACTGCTCACTGCTCACTGTTTCTCGTCTCGTCACGCGAGACCAAAGTTTGGCCTTATCAACCTTCGATAACGCTTTGCGCGCTCACCGCCTTTTTCTCATAAGCCGCAATGGTCGCAATGTTGCGCTTCTCCAGTTCGGTTAAGGTCGTCTCGTTAAACTCCGGATTCGCCTTGTACCAGGCAAAGCTTTCGAAGTAAGTCTGAAACCATGGCTCCTTCGTAAACACCTTGCCGCGACGCGCGTAAATTTCCTGGCGCATCTTCACAGCGTCTTCAACAAATAATCCGTCGAGCAACGCGCGGGTGATTGCCTTAGTCCCCAGTTCGTCGTGAATCTTCTTCTCGTAAGCGACAATCGTTTCGACGTTGAGCTTGTCCGTGCCCGATAGCTGCTCGTCCTTAAAATTGTCGTCGGGCGAGTACCACGGCTGGCTGAAGAAGTACTGCGAAAGCCAGGGCGCCTGAAATTCGCGACCGTGACGCGCGTAAATCTCGTTTCGCAATAGTCGCAGCTCGTTCAGGCTTAAACCATGCAGCATTTGCGGGGCGATCAATTTGTCCGCAAACAGTTCCATATCGCCCGGTGCTATCGCGATTTTGCGAGACTTCTTTTGCGCCGCTTCAATAGTTAGCAAGTTTTTCTGTTCGAGTGCGGTCAGACTCCGGGGATCGTATTTATCGGCCGGCTTGTACCAGTACCGCTCTTCGAAATACTGCTGCAGCCAGGGCTCAGTGAAACGCTTGCCGTGGATCGCTTCCACCTCGGCGCGTAGCACACGCCATTCGGCACCGCTGTGGGTCCCCAACTTCTTGGCGGTGAGCGTGCGGGTGAGCCAGTAGCGCATGTCGCCGGGCATGACGGTTTCATGTTTGCTGGCTTCAGCGACGCGTATGAGATCGAGGTTCCGGTTCTCGGTTGCGTTGAGCATAGTGTTCTGGAAGTCGGGATTAGGTTTGTACCAATCCTGTGCTTCGAGATAAGTACGGATGCTCGCGTCCTTGAAAATGCGGCCATGACGTCCAAAGACAATGCCGCGCATCAATGTAAGGTCTTCAAGTGGGACGCCGGAGAGATCGGAAGTCTTCAGCGCTGTCTTAGCGAAGTCAAATTTCTGCCAGCGCTCCATGCTGTCCTGGGCATGCACGGAGAAAGCAGCAAGTACAATTACCAGCGGAAGGAATATTCGAAGGAGGGGCATTCTCATGGGAAGTCTCCGGAAAGATTAAACGAACTATTCGTTTGGGAGTACCGCCTTCAGGCGGGTGTTTCCTTTGGATGAAGGCCTCCAGGTCGGTTTAAACAGACCGCCTGAAGCCGGTACTCCAAACTTTTTAGCCAAAGATGTCGCGAACTTTATCTACCAGGCCTTTATCTTCCAAATCCTTATTCTCGACTACCGCAAGTTGTTCGAGAAGTTTGCGCTGTTCGCGTGTCAACGAAGTGGGTGTAACCACACTGACGGCGACGAACAAATCACCGCGGCCTCGGCCACCGAGCACTGGCATACCGTTGCCCTTGATGCGAAAGACCGTGCCTGTTTGAGTGCCGGTCGGTATCTTGATCTTTTCTTCGCCGTCGATCGTCTGCACATAGATGTCAGAACCCAACGCGGCCTGGGCGAACGTCAAGGGCTGCGACGCGTAAAGGTTACTTCCCTGCCGTTCGAATCTTTCGTGCTCTGCCAGATGAATAACGACGTAAAGGTCGCCTGACGGTCCGCCTTGCGTCCCCGATTCACCTTCTCCCTGCACCCGCAAACGCGACCCCGTCTCGACGCCGGCCGGTATCTTTACTTCCATTTGCTTCTCGCGTTCGATACGGCCCGCTCCGCGACATTCCTCGCAAGGAGTTTTAATTACCCGGCCCGAACCGTGGCAGGGCTGACAAGTGCGCGCCACAGAGAAGAATCCCTGTTGGTAACGAACTTGTCCGGTGCCTCCACAAGTGGAACAGTTTTCCGGTTCGGTACCCGGCGCCGCACCTTTTCCGCTACAGGTCTCGCACGACTCCAAACGCGGAATGCGCAACTGCGCAGTCATTCCCTTGAAGGCTTCTTCAAGCGTTATCTCGAGGTCGTAACGCAGATCGGCGCCGCGTTGCGCGGCGCTGCGACGCGAACCGCCGCGTCCACCACCAAACACATCGCCGAACCCGAAAAGATCCCCAAGAATATCTTCAATTCCGCCGAATCCCGGCGCGCCCCATGTCTGTCCGGCGCCGCCCGATACGCCCGCATGTCCGAAGCGATCATAGCGATGCCGTTGTTCGGTATCAGACAGCACCGTATAAGCCTCAGCCGCCTCTTTGAACTTTTCTTCAGCGCTCGCGTCACCGGGATTTTTGTCAGGGTGAAAGCGAATCGCCAGACGGCGATAGGCGCTCTTAATTTCCGTATCCGTTGCGGTGCGGCTGACGCCAAGCACCTCGTAATAGTCTCGTTTACTCATCCGACTCTTCTAAAACCTCTCGCTTAATATTAAATCTGGTTAATTAAAACTTGGTAAATTCACCGGCAGGTTTATCGGCGCTCGCGGGCGACGCATCGCCGGCGGGATTGAGCATGGCGGCGGTGAGTTGACTGGCAACACGCTCGAGCGCTGTTAGTGCTTTGTTGATTGGTTCTTTGCCTTCGGCCTTCACGGCTTCGTCAGCCTCTCTGAAAACTCGCTCGGCGATCTCCTGGTCATTTGCTGATAGTACGCCGCCAAACTTCGCAAACGATTTTTGGGTATTGCGGAGCAGCGATTCGAGCTTGTTGCGTAGGACGACGATCTCCTTCGCTACTCGGTCCGTATCGGCAAACCCTTCGGCTTCTTTAATCAGTTGCTCAATTTCGTCTGGCGCCAGACCTGACGTTGGCGTGATCCGCATCTGTTGTTCGCGTCCCGTCGCCTTGTCCTGCGCGGAGACCGAAACAATGCCGTTCGCATCCACTTCAAACGTCACATCGATTTGAGGCGCGCCACGTGGACTCGGCGGAATGCCTACCAACTCAAACTTACCGAGCGAACGATTGCCGCCTGCCACTTCGCGCTCACCCTGCAGAATGTGGATCTCCACCGATGTCTGATTATCGACGACCGTCGTAAACGTCAGGCTGTTACGCAAGGGTATCGTCGAGTTGCGGTCAATGATCTTGGTAAACAGACCTCCGCGGGTTTCCAATCCGAGGCTAAGCGGCAGCACATCAAGCAGTACGATGTCTTTAACTTCACCAGTTAAAACACCGCCTTGAATCGCGGCGCCCATGGCCACCACTTCATCAGGATTAATTTCGGCGGACGGCTTTTTCCCAAAAATCTTTTCCACCGTGCGTTCAACAATCGGCGAACGCGTTTGACCGCCAACGAGAATTACCTTGTCGACGTCTGACGGCTTCAATTTCGCATCTTCCAGGGCCTTGCGACACGGCTCTACAGTTTGCTCGATGAGATCGCCGATCAGTTTTTCAAACTCGTCGCGCGTCATCGTCTTGTTGAAGTGCCTCGGTCCGGTGGTGTCCGCGGCGATAAACGGCAGGTTGATGTTGGTCTCCATCGACGAAGACAATTCACACTTCGCGCGCTCAGCCACTTCCTTCAAGCGCTGCAGCGCCAGCCGGTCCTTTCTCAAATCGATTTGAGTGTCGTTGAGAAACTCGTCGGCCATCCAGTTCATGATCCGCTCGTCAATATCTTCGCCGCCAAGAAACGTATTGCCGGACGTGGACAACACTTCGAACACACCATCGCTCATTTCGAGGATCGAGATATCGAAGGTGCCCCCGCCGAGGTCGTAAACAGCAATGCGCTCAACCTCGGTTTTGCCGAGTCCATACGCAAGTGCCGCAGCCGTTGGTTCATTGATTATTCTTTCGACATTGAGGCCGGCAATCTTGCCCGCGTCTTTCGTCGCCTGGCGCTGCGTATCGTCGAAATATGCCGGCACCGTGATAATCGCTTCCGTCACTGGTTCGCCGAGAAAGTCTTCCGCGGCTGCTTTCAAACGCTGCAAAACGATTCCAGACAATTCAGGCGGACTGTAACTTCGACCCTGAACGCGAACACGCGCGTCGCCGTTAGGCGAGTCAACAATTTCAAACGCGGACGTCTCGCGCATTCGTTCAACTTCTGCGGAGTTGAATTTCCTTCCAATCAGACGCTTGACGGCATAAACCGTGTTGGCAGCATTCGTCACGGCCTGGCGTTTCGCGATCTGCCCCACCAGGCGTTCGCCTTTGTCGGTAAAGCCGACGACGCTCGGGGTAGTACGTCCGCCTTCCTTGTTAGGCACAATCTGAACTGCTCCGCCTTCAAGCACGGATACGCAGCAGTTCGTGGTACCTAAATCTATGCCGATCGCTTTGCCCATTTTTATTTGCTCGCTCGACTAAGGACCTGCATTACGGTTTGACTGCGACCTTTACCAGCGCCGGGCGAATCAGTTTATCGCCCACCTTGAAACCCCGTACGATCTCCTGCATGACGGTGTCGGGCTCGTAATCCTCTGTTGGTTCGGTGACCACCGCTTCATGCAGGTGCGGATCAAATTGTTCACCTTCGGCCGGCACGGCCTTAACGCCCAGGGCATCCAGCACGCCGCCCAACTGTTTGTAAATCAAATCCACGCCACTAAGAAAATGGCGAAACTCATCCGACTCGCTCGCTTCCACTGATGCTTCCGTCTCTAACGCACGTTTCAGGTTATCCAGTACGGGCAGGAGTTTCGCGGCAATATCAACTACCACGCGGGCGTAAGTCTCAGAGCGCTCCCGCTCCATCCGTTTTCGGTAATTTTCGAAATCTGCCTGGCGGCGCGCGAGACTGTCTCGCAGATCCTTGACCTCATTTTCAAGACGTTTCAACTCCGCGCGGGTTGCGACCAGCTCCGCAACCTCGGGACCGCCCGTAACCGCAGACACTTCCCCGGGCGAGCCATCGGCCTGTGGCGATGGCGTCGGCGGCTCGTCTTCGTGGGCCGGAATTTCTTCGTCGGAAATGACGTCGTTGTCGGAGGTCATAGTGTTGGCGCGATTTTCGTTGGCGGTGGCAGAAGTTCCACTCTCAGTTTCTGATTCATCCGCATCAGGAAAGCTGATCGGGATGCGATTAGACTTCTCACCGTTGTTATCAGGAACCATCCAGCAATGCAGTCGTTCAAAGTAGGTAGGTTAAACCCGAGCTTCTTCGTTCAAGCGGCGCTCTATCAAGCGCGCCATGTAGTTTACCATAGCCATTATGCGGGAATACTCAATCCTCATGGGGCCGACAACGCCGAGCGTGCCGAGACTTTCGGTTGAACCAAAACGGTAAGGAGCCGTTATGAGAGTGCAATTCCGCAATGACGAGATCGGATGTTCACGGCCGATGACAACATGAACGTCACCCTTAGTGGCCGATTGATCTCGCGAAACACATTCGTTGAGGATTTTTATCAGGCGGGATTTTTCTTCGAAGGTGCGAAACAGTTCGCGCATCCGATCGACATCAACAAAGTCCGGCTTACTAAGAATGTTCGACGTGCCGTCGACATAAACATCGCCACTCGCCGTTTCTTCGCCCTCCAAACTCATGTCGCACAAGAGAATGGCGTTGCGCAGCAGCCGATCGTAAAGCGCCTTCTCTTCACGCATCATTTCGAGAATCTCAGCCCGAATGGCCAACAAACTTTTGCCGGAAAACTCGACATTCAGGTAACGTGCCGTCTGTTCCAGTTCATCTTCGGTGATTTGGTCTTCGAGGCGGATAATCTTGTTGTGAATGCTGTTGGCGACCGTGACCAGCACAACCAGAATCCGTTTGTCCGATAGCTGCACGAATTCGATGTGGCTTAAACGGTTTTCAGCCAACGACGGCGAAATCACGATCCCGACATTCGTCGATAGTTCAGACAACGCGTGGGACATTCGTTCCATGATTCGCTCAGACGAGCCGCCCGAATCCACGCCCGTAGACGCAAACACCTTATCAATTGCACGCAGATCAGCTCGTGAAAGTCTTGCCTCTTCAAGAATATGGTCGACGTAGTAGCGATAGCCTTGATCTGTAGGTACACGGCCGGCGGAAGTGTGCGGCTGTTCGACCAGACCCGCCTCCTCCAACTCTCCTAAGACGTTGCGGATCGTGGCTGAGCTGCAGCCAGACCCCTTCGCAAACCGGTCCGACAGTACGAGGGAACCGACCGCTTCGCCTGTGACGAGGTGTTCCTTGATGAGCGCCGCAAGCACAGCTTGGGCGCGAGCGTCGAGAGCGTTTTCGGTGGCAGTCTGGAGGTTTTGATTGCGACGGGGCATTAAATCCTAAGTCGAGCGGGCAATTTCGGCACTTAGCACCGGCGGCAAGCAGTATAAAGGAATCATTTGCTGCCCTGCAAACATTGTATGTTCCGCTACGTAACAGTGCTTGAAGGAATAATTCCTGCTGACACAAACGTTTACGCGGACGGTGGTAGACGGCGCGGGGCAGTAGCCCGACCGGCAGGGAGAGCCCGGCCATGAATCTAAGCCCTGCCCGACGGTCGGGCTGCCGCCAGCAGTTTTGCCCGCTGGTCGGGTCCGATTGACCTTTGACGATTTCCCTCCGTAAGATGAAGCCATTCCAGCCTCAAATCTGCAGCCCCGGATTCAGGCTGGCTCGGAATCATTCGGAGTTCGGTTTCTTCCAGCATCGTTAACAATCCTGCAGTAGTTCGTGTAAGCGTGTGGTCAGGAGTAGGGCGCAATGACAGACGTGAAGAAGTTTTTCATCGACGCTTTTCATCATCTCGGTGGCAATCGCACGATTCCGCCGGTCGATGTTCGCTTCTATCCGTATGCCGGCTTGCGTCACACGATCCGTTTACGGTCAGGACAGGTTTACGTTCGCTTGTCAGACATTTGCAAAGACAGTCCCCCGGAGGTAATGCGTTCGCTCGCCTTCGTGCTGGTCGCCCGATTGCTCGGCAAGAAAATTCCCGCAGTTCATGATCGCGTCTACCGCGAATATTCGCTGACTCCCGAGCAAATGCGATCCTCAGACATTGCACGCCGCAACCGTGGCCGCAAAATGATTTCGACTGCTCGGGGCAACGTATACGATCTCGACAAAATATTTAACAAGCTGAACCGGAAATACTTCGATTCCTCGCTCGAGAAACCCACTTTGACGTGGTCGCAGCGTAAAACGCGCAGCATCCTCGGTCATCATGATCGCGTTTACGAAACGATTACCATTAGCAAATCACTGGATTCAAATCAGGTGCCCGATTGGTTTGTGGAGTTCATCGTTTACCATGAGATGCTTCACATCAAGCACGTCGCGCGCATCATAAACGGTCGCCGCTACTATCACACCGCGGCATTCCGGTTGGACGAACGGCGATATGCGAGATACGAAGACGCGCAAAGGTGGCTCGAACAGGTCGCCCGGCAACGTCGCGTGCCCCGCGCTCGAGCGGCGTGACGATTGGCTAATCTGAAATTGGAACCTTTTAACGACGAGAGCGTTTACATAAGCGAGGTAGGTGGGCTCCTCAAAAAAAGGCGGCCGAACTGGAAGACGATTCCGGAGCGGCCGTCTTTTTACGTTGTAACGCAAACTATTAATTTGCGCGCGTGCTGAAGGCGGCTCAACAACGCAAACTAACAGTTTGCGTTACAAATTAGGGTAATCACATAGTTGAGCACCTGCAGCTGGCTTTCAGTAAACGTAGTATGTTTCACGCTGCCCGACGCCCGTTGACCGCAAGTGTGAGTGACGTTCGAACCCTGCAACGCTGCTGCACAAAATCAGAACTGGGAGCGGTAGCGACCAGCCAAACAATCAAGCAAAGGGAAACATTTATTTGGTTCACAACCAAAGCGTCGCGTTTTAGTTGGGTCTTGGGCTGGTCGCTACCACCACCCCACGCGGGGTGCCCGCGTGGGGACCCCGGACCGCTCCCAGTTCTGATTTTGTCTAGCGAACCTTGACACTCTTGCTCGGCAATATCGCACGAGGTGAGTCAGACATATGAATACCCAAATTAGGACGCGACCGACCTTTTCTCTCGTCTGGACAAGCTCTTAGCCGCTGGCTAAACTACGCGTTTCCGAAATCGGCATGAGCCGGCACTATCTATAAAGTCGTACTAACACACTATATTTTTGGACGGAGAACTACGTAATCATGACAGCGAACCAAATTCGGCGCGGGATGATCATTCTTTATGGAGGCGAGCCCCACAGAGTGTTGGAGTTTAGCCACCGTACCCCTGGCAACCTGCGGGCGTTTGTGCAAGTAAAGCTGCGTAACGTTAAGTCGGGGTCGTCGTTAGAAACTCGCTTTGCTTCGACCGAAAATGTCGAGCGCGTAGTCCTCGAACAGCACGAGATGGAGTTTCTCTACTCCGATGGTTCGCACCATCACTTCATGAATACCGAAAACTACGAGCAAGTTGCACTTAGCGATGAAGAGTTGGGCGACGCGACACCGTGGCTGACTCCAGGCTTGAAAATTCAGGCGGAGTTCTATGATGGCACACCAATCGGTATCGATCTTCCGGCATCAATGGAATTGACTGTCACCCGCACCGATCCGACGCTAAAGGGCGCCACTGTTTCCAACGTCAACAAACCTGCAACTCTCGAAAATGGAGTTACCGTGACTGTTCCTCCGTTTGTGAATGAAGGCGACCGGATTCGCGTAGACCCCAGCGAAGGCCGCTACATCGAGCGCGCCAAGTAGCGTCCGAGCTTCAGTTTGTCTTTTAAGCTGCAAACGGAAGTTTGTCGGACATCAATGACTCGGTGACAGGCAGCCACGCCTGTCCTACCTATGTACGTCATCTACAGCCTGCTTCTGGTTCTCGGCTTCTTAATCCTACTTCCGAGATTCTTCATCGACGCTTTTCGCCACGGCAAATATGTCGCCGGATTTGGTGAACGGTTGGGCTGGCTGACACGGCTGCCTCACAACGGACGACCGGTCATTTGGATCCACTGTGTTTCAGTCGGCGAAACGCAAGCTGCGCGTCCGCTGGTGCAGGCCATTTGCCGGCACTATCCCGATTACCAAATTGCGATCTCAACGATCACGCTCACCGGTCAAACGTTTGCTCGCGAAGTCTTCAAGCAACAGGCCGTCAAAGTCTTTTACTTTCCATTCGATTGGCGTTGGATCGTGCGACGCACGATCAAGGCTATCAATCCCAGCGCGGTGCTGGTCATGGAAACCGAGCTATGGCCCGGGTTTTTGCGCGAATGCAGTGCTCGCAGAATTCCTGTGACTCTTGTCAACGGCAGGCTTTCGCAACAGTCCTTCCGTCGTTATCGGATAATCAAAGCCTTCATGCGCAAAGTTCTGCACTCTTTGACTTTGGCGATCATGCAAACTGACGCCGACGGCGAACGCATTTGCGCCCTCGGGATGGATCCGGAACAGGTCCTGGTTTGCGGCAATATGAAATTTGACGCCGACGCCATGCCGGCTACAGGTGAGCTTGTGGTTGAGCTGCGCGAAAGATTCGGACTACACGGCGCACCTGTGATTCTCGCGGCCAGCACGCATGGCCCCGAAGAAGCAGTAATCCTGAATAGTTTCCGTCAGATACTATCCACGTCGCGACTGCAACCGCGCTTGATGATTGCACCCCGGCATCCCGAACGGTTCGCGGAAGTTGCCGACCTGATCAACATTTCCGGGTTCAGTTGGGTCAAACGAAGCGCCCCGGCGAGTGTCGGTGATACTACCGCACAGGTAATTCTGCTGGACAGCATTGGCGAATTATCCGCAGCTTATCCCCTGGCGACGGTTGTTTTTGTGGGCGGGAGTTTTTCCAAAACAGGCGGACATAACGTAATCGAACCGGCCGCCGCCGGTGTGCCGATTATCGTCGGTCCCCACACGTTCAACTTCCAGGCAATCATCGCGGCATTCGTGAAGGCCGGCGCGATCATTCAATTACAGCCACTTTCTGAATCAGCGACTATCGTTCAACTAACTGATGCGATTTTGAACCTGCTGAACGACGACGCGCGTCGCGAGGAGTTGGGCGCGGCCGCGCGCCTACTCGTTAACGAAAACCGCGGCGCAACGGAGCGTACTCTGAAAGCCCTGGCGCCGATTTTCGCGTTTGCCCGTACCGCCGTGGGGCCCGTTCGGGAAAAATCCGGAGCCGAGCCATGAGCGCGCTGCAAGCAATCGTCCTCTCGCCTTTGAGCACGATCTACTCGGCGATAACGCGCGCGCGCCTGACAGCCTACCAGCGCGCGTGGCTTTCAACTGCAAAACTTCCGGTACCAGTGATCAGCGTTGGCAACCTTACAACTGGAGGAACTGGCAAAACGCCGCTCGTGGAATACGTTTGTCAGCTACTGGGAACTCCTGGCGCGTCAGGCTCTCTGGAACGTGTTTGCGTACTCACTCGAGGTTACGGACGAACAAATTCAAGCTCCCAGGTTGTGGTCTCGGATGGCAACAAACTGCTCGCCAATGCGAATGAAGCTGGAGATGAGCCTTTCCTGTTAGCGAAGAACCTGCTGGGAGTTGCGGCAGTAATTTGTAATCGCGATCGTTTCGCGGCGGGCAATTGGGCGGTGGCAAATTTCGCTACGGAAGTGTTTGTATTGGACGACGGCTTTCAGCATCTCCAACTTCAGCGCGATCTCGATATCGTGACCATCGATGCAACCAATCCCTGGAGCAACAAAAGCCTGCTTCCTTATGGACGTTTACGCGAGCCGGTGTCGAGCCTTTCTCGCGCCGGCTGTTTGGTTATAACCAGGGCTGATCAAATTGAGGACTGCCTTCCCATCAAACAAGTGATTGAGAAATTTGCTCCGGGTAAACCAATCTTCACCTCGCGCATGACTACGGCAGCAATTAAGACGATTGCCGGTGAGGTCGTTGACACTCTACCCGGGCAGATCGGCGCGTTTTGTGGTATCGGCAATCCCGAATCTTTCTTCACGCAACTGCGTCAGCAACGCCTCGCCCCCGTGTTCACGAGAACGTTTGCAGATCACCACCACTATACACAGACTGACCTCGACCGCCTGACCAAAGAAGCCGAGAGCCACGACATTCAATGCCTCATTACGACGGCGAAGGACGCGGTGAAACTCACGTCACTCACGCTCAATCTTCCCTGCTACATTTTGGAAATCGAGATCGTCATCGACGATGAAGAGCGGTTTGCCAGGTTGCTCACGAACGCGCGCCACTCTTAGGGTACGATTTAATGTTTTTTGGAGACATTCGTCTTTGGTCAAGTTGGGTTTGAAGCTCACTCTCGCTTTGGGAGGGTAATGACATACTTGACTGACCAAAACAGAAGCGGACACCCCGCTTTCCTACTCATGACGTAGTGGCGGGATGAGGTCAGTACCACCACGCGGTAGCGGGTGGTACTGACCTCATTTGCCGTCGCACAATTTTGTTGGTCCAGCTTCGATCGTTACGGCAGTTCCGGCGGTGAGACACTCGGCTTCGGTAAGGTAGGTTTTGGCGACGGTGCCTTGGTCGCTGCCGGTGAAGGTACCGGCGGCGCTTCTTCTATCGATGTCGTTGGTGAAGGCAACGGCGGATTAGCCGGCCGGCGATTTGAATTATCGTTCGTGTTTGGACTCGGTTCTTCGACGACAACTTCCGGTGAGCTACCGGCTGGCAATGGCGTGGAGGCATTCACGTTCGCGTTCTCCGGCGTGGTATTGCCGCCCAGTGGAAGATTCGCCTCGGGTGAACCTGTCGCCGGCGTCGCCGGTTCAACCGGACTGCTGTTCGGATCAGCGGCGAGCGTTGTTCCCCCCGGCGTAACTGGCGCCGGCTGATCATTACGTGAGAACGCGTAAATCACACCAAAGATAACCAGCAATCCAACCAGCGACGGTATCAAAACTTTCCAGGGATTAAAGCCCGACGGAGGCGGTGGCATGTCATTCGGCAGCGGCGCGTAAGCCGGCTCCACAATGTGGGGCACGTCTTCCACTATTGGCGGAGGCAGTGGCGGCGGCGTCATCGGTCGCGTTCGCCGACGGACCAGTGTCTCCTCATCGAGGTCGTCGGCTTCAGTCGCAGTTGTGTCGTTCGTCGGCGGTTTGTGACTGCCCGATGCGCCAAGAGCAAACGGTTCCATCCCCGCCGCCACGGTAAAGTCTTCCACCAATTCAGCCACCGACTGATAGCGATCTTCCGGTCGCTTCTCCAGCGAGCGCGCGACGACCCGGCCGATGGCCTCAGGTAGGTCGTTCCGCTCAGCCAATACCGACGGCGCTGGCTCCTGGAGTTGCTTCAACATGATGGCCGTTGGTGAAGGTCCAGTGAAAGGGACGTGACCGACGAGCATTTCGTAAAGGATGACTCCGAGCGAGTAGATGTCGGAACGGGCATCGATATCGGGCGCCTGCGAGCATTGCTCGGGCGACATGTATTGCGGCGTTCCAATAACCAGATCCGGCGCCGTGAGCCCAGGATCATAAGAGCCTTCCGGTTCCTTTATCTTGGCGATACCAAAGTCGAGCACCTTGGCGTAGTCCGCGCCTCCAGTGCTGATTAACATGATGTTGTCGCTCTTCAAATCGCGATGAACTACGCCTTCGGCGTGCGCGGCATCGAGGGCACCGCCGACTTGCCGCAGAATTTCCGCGGTGCGCGCCAGCGGCATTGGTCCTTCCCCGCGGATGATCTCCTTGAGCGTTTGTCCGCTCAGGTATTCCATCACCAGAAACACCACGCCGTTTTCCGCTTCACCAAAATCGGTAACACTCAATGCATGTGGATGGGAAATTTTCGAGGCTGCGCGCGCTTCGCGTGAGAAGCGGGCGACAATCTTCTCGTCCGCGGCGAGCGACGGCCGCAGAACTTTTACCGCTACCGTCTTGTCCATCAGCACGTGTGTGCCGCGATAAACAGTACCCATACCGCCGCTACTGAGTCGTTCATCAATGCGGTATTTTCCGGCGAGTGTTTGCCCGAGCAGAGAGTCGTCGGTCTTCTCGAGCGCTATGCCGTCTGCAGGACAGAGGGTAGTAGTGTCGGGATACTCAGTTCCGCATTTTGGACAAGCTTTCATCGAACGTTGCGTCCTCGCCAGGGTGCAGGCATTCCCGCCTGTCGGTCTAGTGAACGACAGAGTGGGTTTCTGTCGCATTGTAGTTGGGGAAGATCGGGAGAATGTTTAGAGCCTACCATAGAGATTTTGACGCGGCAAAGAGTTGTTGTAAAGCTGTTCGTTATTTGCCTGGTGTCCTAATTACAGGTTTTCTCTGTGCTACCTCTAGTCCTCTGTGACTCCGTGGTGAATTCGTTTAGACAATCAATCAGCACAGAGACACAGAGAACACGCAGGTTGCACAGAGGAGCTCAAATCAGGTCGCTACGGTTATTTGTATCTGCGATCACGTTTCCTAAATCAAAAACCGAAATGCGAGCGCAGCTTTCGGCGACGCTCGCATTCCGGTCGGAAATAGCCTGACTCTTTTTCGATTAGGGTTACACCTTAACGAACACGATAACTAACGCGAACAAAACCAGCGACTCGATCAGCGCCAGTCCCAAAATCATCATCGTCTGGATCTTGGCTGCGGCGCCAGGATTACGCGCTGCACCTTCACACGCTGCCGCGCCAATGCGCGACTGGCCGAGCGCGCCGCCCACCACCGCGATCGCAAAACCAACGCCTGCCGCGATGGCTTTCAATCCGGCGCTGTTGTCTACTACATGGTCGGCTGCGGCAGGCGCCTGGGCCAAAGCCGGCATCGCCGCCATCAAGACGCCGACTACGGCGAAGAAAAGAAATCTCAATTTACTCATTTTCGGTTTCTCCTGCAGGGGACTTCCCCCAGTTCAAGCTCAACCCGGACAAAACAGAACCGGCTGTTATTATTTCGCCTGCATCCGGTATCCACCGCCCCTCTTACAACGGCGCTCCAGCGAGACAGACCTGCTTTTGTGGTTAGTAATTTGCCAGTTCGCTTCCCGCTTGGGCCAGCGTATTTAACTTGCGTGCCAACGTGTACAGCACGTGCTGCATCGCTCGACGCGCGTTCATTTACTGCTTAGGAAACTGCAAGCGCCGGCTGTTCGGTCTGTGCATGACCATGCTGAGACGCTTCAAAATCGCCGGCATGTTCCGCGTGGTCGTCGTGTGGCTCATGCGAAACTTCACTCAGATAAAGCTGTGATAGCAGGATAAAGACAAACGTTTGGATAAAGGCGACGAAGATGCCCAGCGGCATCAGGAAAACCGGGATCACCCAATGAGTGACTGCCGGATACAGTCCGGCGACAGTGTGGGTGACTTTTTCATCGGCAAACATGTTTCCGAACAGACGAATGCCGAGCGAAAACGGCCGGATGAAGTTACTAATTAACTCAATCGGAAAAATCAGCGGGCCGATCCACCAGATTGGTCCCCAGAGATGTTTCAGATGGCCGTACAGGCCGTTTTCCTTAATGCCTATCCAGTTGTAGTAAAGAAATGAAGAAAGACCGAGGGCAAACGTAACGCTGACCGCCGCCGTTGGAGACATGAACAGCGGAAACAATCCCATTAGATTAGAGACGAGGATCAATACCGCAAACGTCATCACCACCGGAAAATATTTCAGGCCGTGCGGTCCGATGATGTCTTCCAACATACCGCGGACTGCGAGCACCGCAACCTCGAGCGTGTGCTGGCCATAGCCAGGCTCTTCCTCGGAAAGCTGCCCTTTGAAAATCCAAATGATCACCACGCTCAAGATGCAGGCAATCACAAACATCACCGTGTACCAGGGGATCGCCGTCTCGGGTGAATAAGGACCAAATACAGCTTCGGGCGTCGTACCAAATTTCGCGAAGAACTTCGTCCAGAGGGGATAGGTGTAGTTCATTTCGAACCGGTACGCCCAATCACCAAAATAGTGATTGACCAGTTGCACAACCAAAGGCGCTTCTTCGGCGTGCTCTGAACCGTGGGACGCAGCTTCTTGTAACCAGAACATCAACTAGTTTCCTCTCGGTGAACAATTAACAAATAAAATTCGCGCAATGCTTCAACAAACAAAGCCACCACAAAACTGCAGAGTCCCGCGATAGTGGCGCCAAGTGAGACGAGCTTGAGCTGGTAAGCGACAAACACGGCCACAGCGATTACCAAATAGCGAAGGACGTATTGCAGCAGACCCAGTTTCGGTTTGGCGCCGTGCGCAACCACCTTGAAAGCAGCCGTCGTCGAAGTGCTCAGCCAATGATGATTGAGCAATGAAAGAATTCCGCCGAGCAATAAACCTGCGGTCACGCGCCAGGGCGCGAAGGGAGCGCTAGCGGCTACTGCGAGCGTGATCGCGACGGCCATCGAACGGAAAATCCGCGTCTCGAGCGCGTGGTTCCCCGTCTCGATAAGCGCAGCTGCGCCCGTATTGTCTAAATTTCTTTTCATTAGCAAAGCCGAGGATTTTACACGGGAAAACGTGTCATTGTCGAGGTGAAGCAGAACTGAGAGAGTGACCGAATTTGAAACCCTCTGTGCAGCCTCCGTGTTCTCTGTGACTCTGTGGTGAGTATCTGCCAAACGTTTATTACCACCGAGACACAGAGGGCTCAGAAATTGCACAGAGAAAACTGATTAGGCGAGTACCTAAAGCTAAAGTCTGGATGTAAGACGAATGAATTGGTAGAAGCCAACAATTGCGCCGACGACGATTCCGACTACGAGCAGCCAGGGTTTGGTTCCCAGCCAACGATCCAGCAACCAGCCAAGCGCGCAGCAGGAGATGACCGCAGAAAACAACATCAAGGCCGCGCCATACGCGATGCCGCTCTTGCGATTTGCTTCCCCATTATCAGGTGATGGAGTGACCATGGCTCATTGCGGGCGGGACGCCCGCGATCCGAATACTATTGCCAGTGCTCGCGCGTTAAGTAATTTTTCGGCAGCTCATACAACATGGCGCGGCTCGAGTGGCGCATCGAATCGTGTATGAAACAGACGTGCGTGCACCAGCACGCTTTGCCGCCTTCAATTGCCTGCACTTCTGCTTCCCGCTCCTGCGCCGACCAGAGCGCGCCGAAGTCGTAATCGTAGTCGGCGAGCGTGGCAAACTTTTCACGCAGTTCGCAGGCGCGCACGTCTCCGTTGTAATCAATCACCGCTGTCGTCTCACCGGCGGTGCAGGGAAAGGGCCAGGCAGTCGGCGTCTGAAAGTTCGCGTGCTGCGTTCGGTAATGAGTGGTGATGGCGCCGACGTAGGCAACATTTTTTACGAACCGCTTGCTCGCATCGTCGTCGACGAACATGCGATCGCCATAGCGCTTCGTGAGTCTCGCGATGTATTCGTACATGCCGGGCAGCAGCTCAGCCGGTATCTGTTTGATCTGGTCGCCCACGAGGGTTTCTCCGCGAACGATGTTGAAGTATTGACCGTCGAGCTGGAAGTTCTGCCACAGGTACTCGCCAAGTTTTTCAATCTCGGTGTAATTGTCGGCGCAAACTACCGTGTTCACATTCAGCCGAAACCGATCGCCAAACTTCTCTTTTAGCGGGTAAAGAAACCTGATGCAGTCCAGCGCCTTTTCCCAATTTCCCGGCACGCCGCGAATTTCGTCGTGCGTTTTGCCATAGCCATCGAGCGCGATGTTTAAGTAAAGATCGAGGTTGGGATGACTGGCGAGTGCGTGGTCTACGATGTCAAAGACACGAGACTTGATCAATGCATTCGTCGGAATGATTACTCGTTGAACACCATTCCGGTTGACGAACTGATCGATAATTTCCGGCACATCGCGACGTAGCGTGGGTTCGCCCCCGGAAAGCCAGAGGTCGGTAATCTGCGGCATCGTGCGGGAAACTTTTTCGATCTGCGAAAACGTTAAGTCGCCCGGTTGATTCAGCTCTTCGTGGTAGAAACAGGTCTTGCAGAACGCATTGCAGCGGGACGTAACAAACAGAATGACGGTGCCGAGACGTTTCTCGCGCTTGGTGGAGCGTAACAACTGAAGTAGTTGGACGGCTTTGTTCATTTTTGTAACGCAAACTGTTAGTTTGCGGGTTTGCTTTATCACCTACCGCAAACTAACAGTTTGCGTTACAGGGAATAACGCTACGAGTCGCGCGCGATGATGACAGCTTCAGAAGCCGATTTCAATTCGTAGGTTATGCCGCGCCATTTTATCCGGCGCGAAAAACCAGCCGTCAATGCGTTCACAAGGTACAAAGCCGATGCGAGCGGCCAGAGAAATAAGTGCGCGAGCATAGCGTGCAATCGCTGGTTCAGCGCCAACTCGACCACTTTGAGTCGGACGAACGCTTTCGCCGCGCCCAGTAAAAAGATAGTAATCAGCAAAATCAATCCTGGCAGATAACTCAGCCCGAGCAGTGCGCGTGCAATAACTAACGCGATACCGCCGAAGAACACCAAGCAAAACAGGAAGCTCCCAATTAGCAGCGGGCGCCATAAATGTGACGCATAGACGCGCGTGATTTTTAGTTGACGATTAGTGAATTCGAGTAATTCATGTGAACCGCAATCTCCAACTGAAGGCACCAGGCATCGAGGCACGAAATGGATTGGCAAGTTCGCTGCGTGCAGCAAGCTCGTTAGCGCGAAGTCGTCTGACACAGTGCCGCGCCAGATATGCGGCAGTCCCAGTTGAGCGAAAGTCGTCCTCCGAATCGCGGTCGATCCGCCCCAGCAGAAGTTTTTGTCTCGGCGTTCCCCGAGGGCCGAGGCAATTGAGGCATTCCAGACTGAGCGCAACTGTGAGCTGAACCCGCCGCGCTCAGGAATAAACCAGCGGTAGCCAGTTGCGGCGCCAATGCTCGTGTCGGCGAGCGGCGCCACCAGCATGCTCAACCAATCGCTGTTTGGACGAGCATCGGTATCAACGAAGACGAGAATTTCAGAGCGCGGATCAACCTCAGAAACCGCGACGGTCAGGTTGTGCACTTTTTGACCACGATCCATCGCTGCGCCGGCGATTACAACACGCGCTGCAACCCTGTCACCCGCTCGAGAAATCGTGTCATTTATTAAGCCTATCGCTGGGTCGTTCTCACGATCCGTTACGAAAACAATTTCGTACTCCGCATACTGCTGCCGGAACAGCGCTTCGATGTTTTCCTTAAAGCCAGTCTCCAAACCGCGACATGGAGCAATCACGGAAACGTACGGTGTAAATTCTGATGTCGAGCGACCACACTCCTCGCGCACATAGCGAGCGAAGCTGAATCCACCCCGCAGTGAAAGTACGCCCAGAATAACGACGACAGCCGCAAAAAAATAGAACGCCAACATAAGTGATAAGGGCGATGCTTTGTTATCAAAACATCGCCCCGGCCATTTCGAATTACTGTGCGCGCGTTAACGCGTCATTAACCGCTGAACGATCTCAATCAGCGGCTGGGGATAAACGCCAATGAAGATGATACCGGCGAGCGAAAACACGAGCGCGGTTTGCAATGCCGGCGAGAGGGAAAGCGGCTTATCGTCGGCGATACGGTCGCCAAGGTACATGACTCTGATAAAGCGCACGTAGTAGTAAAAAGAGACTACCGTGTTAAGGATTGCCCAGCCCGCCAGCCAGTAATACCAGGTTTTGCCATCGGTCTTACCGCGCTGCAGCAAGCCGCCGAAGAGAAAATATTTGCCGATAAATCCGCCAGTCATTGGCAGACCGCCCAGCGACAGCATGAAGATGCCCATCATGGCTGCCATTCCGGGCGCCTTGTGCGCGAGGCCGGTCAGGTCGTCAACGTTGTCGCCGATGATTCCGCGGCGGCGCAAACTGATGATGATGCCAAACGCCCCCATGTTCATGAGCGTGTAGACGAGCAAATAAATCATCAGCCCCGTGTAACCGTAGCTGTTCCCGGCCACGAGTCCCAGCAGTATGTAACCTGCATTTGAGATCGACGAGTAGGCCAGCAGGCGTTTGGAGTTTTCCTGGGTAACGGCGGCCCAGTTGCCGACCATGATTGTGATCGCGGCGACCAAACCGAGCAAGGGTGCCCAGTCAGAGCGAATCGCGTTCAAGGCCTCCATGAAAATTCGCGCGTAGAGGGCGAAGCTCGCAGCTTTAGACGCGGTGGAAAGGAAGGCTGTCACTGAAGTGGGCGCGCCTTCGTAAGCGTCAGGCGCCCACATGTGAAACGGCACGGCGGCGATTTTAAAAAACAGACCGGCAGCGAGCGCAATCATTCCCAGCAACAGCATGGGCCGCAACGATGGAGCGCCAGCTTCAGCAGAACTGGAAGCGATCGCGGCGATGGCACGCCCAATTTCGCCAAGATTGGTGGAACCGGCAACGCCGTAGATCAGAGACATGCCGTAGAGCAACACACCAGACGAAAACGCGCCCAACAGGAAGTACTTCATCGCGGCTTCGTTGGAACGCTTCTCGCGTTTTGTGAAAGCGACAAGTACGTAAAACGTAAGCGCCATCAACTCGAGGCTGATATAGAGCGTGATCAGGTCGAACCCGCACGCCAGAAACATCATGCCGACCGTGGCAAACAGAACGAGCGCGTAGTATTCGCCGTGCTGTTCCCCTTCGATGTCGAGATAGCGCACCGAGATTGCGATCGCGAGCGCGGCGCCGATCAGGAAAATACTTTGAAAGATCAAAGCAAACCCGTCGATACGGATCATTCCGTAAAAGCCTTCAAGCGGAAATGAGGAGCGCGACGCGTACTGCGCTACGAGCGAAACGATGGCGAGCAGAATGCCCGCGAGTGAGAAATAAGCGATCGTCTTGCTCTTGCGATAAGGCAGAATCACTTCCATGACCAGGGCCACGCAGGCACAAATGGTCAGGATCAGTTCCGGTATGATCAGCTGCAGGTCTGACGCACTGAATAATGCCGTGGTGTTAGCTTGAAATAGAAACATTGGTGCGGTGGTCAACAGTCAGTGTTCTGTGATCAGTGGTCAGTGGTCAGTGCTCCGGTGTTCAGCATCCGCAATCGATCGCGCTCATTACTTTTCTGTCAGCGCTGCACGCTGTGGTGTCACTGTTGGTTGCGGCATTCCCGGAATTGGATAGCTCGGCCTGACGTGCCGCACGATTGCATTCACCGGCCGCTCGATGTAATTCAAAAACGGTTTCGGGTACACACCGATCCATAGCGACAGCACCAGCAGCGGCAGCATGTAGGCCCACTCGCGTCCGCTGAGGTCGGTCAGTTGTTCATTCTTCGGGTTATCGATGGTGCCGAAGAACATGCGCTGATAAAGCCACAGCATGTAACCGGCGTTCAAAACAATTCCCAGCGCCCCCCACGCCGCCCACATCGGATTCGCCTCAAACGCGCCTCTGAATGAGAGGAATTCCGAAATGAATACGCACAGGAGCGGCAAGCCAATCGCGGTCATCGCCATCGCGAGAAACACGGCCGCGTAACCGGGCATTACGTGTGACAAGCCGCCAAACTCCGCGACGTTGCGCGTGTGCCGGCGCTCGTAAATTATTCCCACCAAAAGAAACAGGGCGGCGGAGTAAATGCCATGGTTAATCATGTGCAACACCGCGCCGTTGACACCGTTGGGATTGAGCGCGAACAGCCCCAGCATCACGATGCCCATCGACGAAACAGATGAGTACGCCACCAGCTTCTTCACGTCGCCATTTTTCTTGACTACGAAATACATGGCCGCAAGAGCGCCGTAAATGATGCCTACGATCGCCAGAAACACCATCACGCTGCGCACGCCAAACGATCCGAAGAACGATTCGTCAGCGGAAGCCGCCGGAAACATCGGCAGGTTGAAGCGATAGAAGCCGTAGGTGCCGAGCTTCAGCAAAATTCCAGCCAGAATAACGGAACCTGCGGTCGGCGCTTCGACGTGCGCATCGGGAAGCCAGGTGTGGAACGGAAACATCGGGACCTTGATGGCGAAACCAATCGCAAACGCGAAGAATAACAACACCTGCATGGCGCCCATCGGCATGACCGACCCGAGCGCTTGCATGTAGAGAATGTTGAAAGTGCCGGTGCCGTTCTGCGCCGCAGCCTGAATGGTTCCGGCGACCATATCTGCTGCCTGCTTATTGCCGGCGAGTAAATCGATGGTGCCTTGCGTAATCTGACCGGTGAGCGCGGTGTCCTGCGTCAGGAAGTACATCTTCAAAACGCCAAGCAACATGATGACGGAACCGACGAGGGTATAAAGAAAGAACTTGATCGCGGCATAGAGCCGATTTTCACCACCCCAGATTCCGATCAGGAAGTACATCGGCACGAGTGAGACTTCGAAGAAGAGATAGAACAGGAACAGATCCATCGAGGTAAACACGCCGACGACTGCGGTCTGCAATAGCAACAGCAGAACGTAGTATTCCTTTTCACGTTTCTCGATGTATTTCCAGGAAGATAGGGCTGCAATCACGCCGAGCAGAGTGGTCAGGACAATCAATAGCACCGAGACGCCGTCGACGCCCATCTGGTAACGCGCACCGATCACCGGAATCCATTGTCGATCTTCAAGGAACTGCATGCCGCCGAGCGCGCGGTCGTAAGTGATCAGCACAAGCGAGGCAACGAAGGCGAGTCCGAACCAGGCGGTCGCAAATTTTTTGATCAGCGGCGCCTGCTCTTTCTTGAAGAGCGCGAGAATAATGATGGCGCCGAGCGTTGGCAGCCAGGTGACTATTGATAGGATGTTTGTCTTGAGCACTTCAGTCCTCGCTGACCGATGGTTTATCGTCCGCCGTCAAGATCCTGACGTCTTCGAGATCAACATCTCGCCCGGAAGCAGTTTTGGATTGAATAAGGTCGTCCAGGGAAACTACTGCGAATTGTTGACCCTTAACAGTCATTGTCACACGACGCTGCCAGGCGTCTTCAAAACGAATTCCTGGTGTTGATGTTTGTACGTCAAGGCGAATTCGGTCGGTAAAAATGGTTATTTCCGTGTCAATAATTTCTTGAGCGTTGGTCATCTCGGCGGTTCCAAAACCGACCTCAGATAATGCCCTCAGAAGCCTATCGGCGTTCTCTTTCGTCGGCTCGATAAGAATATCCAAATCGAACGTTGCGCGAGGCACGCCGTACAAGACTGCGGCTATGCCACCAATCACCAGGTACTTGACGTCATTCTTTTGAAAGGACGCGAATACGGTCGGAAGCTGGTCTAGCATGCTTCTTCTTTACGACCTCCGGATTGTTTTCAAAAATCAGGGCGGTAAATTCGACCAACATGTTCATTCGTTCCTCAATAGATAGCGTTTTGAACCATCTCGCCTTAGCGTCGATGCTTTCATCCGCGAAACTGTGTGACACTGATTCCTTCATGAGTTAGCGCGTAACACCTCTGAACGCATTCAGGATATCGGCGCCGAAGAACATGGCGACCGCGGCGACCAATCCCAGCACCATAACCAGCGCGTAATTTTGAGTTAACCCCGTCTGCGCCGCGCGGAACACGGGCGACATCAAGCGCATGATGAACGCCGCCACTGCGTTAACCAGTCCGTCGACAAAATACTGATCGGTGCCGCCGGTTATCCGACTCGAAAGCCTCGTTAGCCAGGCAGCGCCGTTGACACCGCCGTCAACAACTTTTGAATCGAATGCAAAAACTCCGCGCGCCAGATCCATCACCCGACGCGTGACGGTCCAACCGAAAAACTCGTCGACCCAATATTTGTTGTAGCTGGCCTGATAGAGCGGGCGCAGGCGCGCCGCCCAGATGTCGGGCAAACGCGTGTCTTTCACGTAGAACAGCAAGCCCAGCCCGATGCCGATAGCGGCGACCAGCAGCGAAATGATGATGAAGGCCCACTCGGTCAGCGCTTCGCTGTGAACCTTTGATTCCACGGCGTGCGCGAGATTGAAGCCTGCATGCTCTTCACCGTAGGGTGCGGGCAATTCCTCGGCTGCCGTGGCCGGTTCGAGGTGCGCTTCAGCAGGTTGGCCGTGGGTCTCGACGACAGCGTGCGTGCCAAACTCTCGAGTGGTCGGGTTCCAAATGATCGGATCCAGGAAGTTGACAATATTCATCCGGCCGCCGACGTGTTGACCGCCCGTGAATGCCGGACTGATTCCGACGAAGCCGCCAATCGTAGCCAGAACTGCCAACACTGCTAGCGGAATCCACATCGAGCGCGGCGACTCGTGCGGGATGTGAACATGGGCGTGGTCGTCATGCGCGGCCACCTGGCCGACATGTTCCCCCGGTTCATGGCGTGGACGATCGCCCGCCGACTCTATTACCGCATCGTGTTGCGTGAGACCCTTGTCGTAAGCAGAAGCGTGTGCTTCATCAGCTTCACCGCCGGCGGGCGCTTCAAGGAATCTCTCTTTGCCCCAAAACGTCATCGCCACTAAGCGTGTCATGTAAAACGCCGTACAGGTGGCGGCGATGGTGCCCACGATCCAAATCAGCCAGCCAATTGGAATGTGACGGGTTGAAGCTGCGTTCCAAAGAATTTCGTCTTTAGACCAGAAACCGCTGAACGGAATGATGCCGCAGATCGCGAGCCAGCCAGCCAGGAAAGTCAGGTAGGTGTAAGGCATGTACTTCCGCAGCCCGCCCATACGCCGCATGTCCTGTTCGTGGTGCATGCCGTGAATCACGCTACCCGCGCCGAGAAACATCAAAGCCTTAAAGAACGCGTGCGTCATCACGTGAAAGATTCCGATCGCAAAGGCGCCGACGCCGCAGGCCATGAACATGAAGCCGAGCTGCGACACGGTCGAGTACGCCAGTACTTTCTTGATATCGTTTTGCGTGATGCCGATCGTCGCTGCAAACAGAGCGGTGGCAGCGCCGACTACTGCGACTACCATCATCATCGTTTGTGAGTGTTGAAAGATGACGTTCGTGCGCGTCACCATGTAGAGACCGGCGGTAACCATGGTCGCGGCATGAATCAATGCGGAGACCGGTGTCGGTCCGGCCATCGCGTCGGGCAGCCAGACGTGGAGCGGCAGTTGTGCCGACTTACCACAAGCGCCAATGAAAAGCCCGAGCGCAATCCATGACAGTAATCCGAAGTTGCCTAGCGTTTCGAGCGGATAACCCTTCGCCTGCGCAAACACATCGACGTATTGCGCGGACCCGAAGGTAGCGATGACGCCGAAGATGGCGAGCGCGAATCCGAAGTCGCCGATACGATTTGTGATGAAAGCCTTACGCGATGCATTCGCTGCTTCCTGACGATCGAAGTAGTAACCAATTAAAAGGTAGGAACAGAGACCGACGCCTTCCCAACCGACAAACATCATCAGGAAGTTTGAGCCCATCACGAGGACGAGCATCGAAAACATAAACAGACCCATGTAAGCGAAGAAGCGATAAAAGCCGGGGTCGCCGTGCATGTAGCCGGTTGCAAAAACGAAGATGCACAAACCCACGCCCGTAACCACGAGCATGAAGATTGAGGAAAGCGCATCCAGCTGGTAGCTCCATTCGACGTCGAGTACCGAGCCGCGTTGGCCTTCGTCGGGAACTGCCACCCCGATTAGTTGCGGGTTGTGTCGCTCTTCCGGAGGAATTTCCGCGAGTTTCTTTGCGCTTTCTGCCGCGCTCGTGACCGCAGCGCGCTCCTCGGAGCCCTGAGTCAGGCGAACGGCGCCGCCGGGAATCCAACTGTATTTGAAGGCGCCATCCTGGCTGGTGACGTACGGCGCGGGCCACAAAGCGTGACTGCTAAATGCATAGGAATAGACAGCGCTGAGTGTGAGCAAAAACGCGAGCGCGATCGAACCCGCGGCAATGCCGCCAATAAGCCGTTCCGAAAAGCGCAGTCTCTTGCCGAGCAAGCCATTAATGGCAGCGCCGGCGAGAGGCAATAATGGAACTAACCAGATATAGCGATGCATAAAATGAACAGCTTGGTCTTTGGGCTTTGGGCTTTGTGCTTTGTACTTTGTACTTTGTACTTTGTGCTTTGTGCTTAGAACTTAGACCTTTGGACTCGGGACTTTGGACCTGGAATTCGTTTCGTTCTAACTCAAGTTGAAATCAAACAGCAAAGTTCAAAGTTCAAAGCACCAAGTTCTAAGTTCAAAGTTCAAAGTTCAAAGCCAATTTTTACCACTTCAAAATATCAATCTCATCGATCAGAATCGTTTCCTTGTTGCGATAGAGTGCAATCACGATCCCCAGCCCAATGGCAGCTTCTGCCGCTGCCACGACGATTACAAACACGGTAAAGATTTGTCCGGCTATTGCGTTCACGTTTCCGGTGTCCTGCAGGTAGCGCGACATCGCCACGAAGTTCAAGTTCGCGGCATTGAGGATCAATTCAATCGACATGAAGATGACGATGATGTTGCGCCGCGTGAGCACGCCGGCAACCCCGATGATGAACAGCAACGCGCCGATGATCAGAAACTTTGACAGGTCGGGATGCTGCGCCTTTTCCCAGGCGGTTGCGATGCGACTATTCGTCGCAACTTCCTGGAAGAACAGCAAGGCATAGGAGAAAATTATCGGCATAGAAGATTAATCGCTCAGGCGAGCGGCTCGACTTGCATGTCGGCCAGCTCCGGATCGTGCGCCACTTCTTTTTGCAAGACTTCGGGATCGACATCATCTACCGAGGCTTCCTGTTTCAGCGTGCGCGCCAGCATCACGGATCCGATAATCGCAACCAGCAACAGCACACTCGCGATTTCGAAAGGCAGCGAGCCGTAGCGATACAAAACGCCGCCGAGGCGTTGCGTGTCGCTGGTAATTCTGGAGGAACCGGTAGCAGACCGATCAAGCGCCGCGTTTCGCTGCTGCGCCTCGGCCGCGGCCGATTCCAGCTTTACGGCGTCTTGTCGCGCGAAGCCTTCGTAACCCATGTTGACTGCGTAAATGAGACCGGCCACCAGCAAGGCACAGAAGATGACGCTGGTTGTTACCTGTCGCGGACGATTAAAAATCTCTTCGTTGCCACGCTCCTCCGCGCCCACGTTGACGAGCATGATCACGAACAAGAACAAAACCATCACCCCGCCGACGTAGACGAGAATCTGCACGCCAGCGATGAACTCCGCTTGCAGCAGGATGAACAACGCAGCCACGGAGACGAGAGATGAAATCAGGAAGAGCGCGCTGTGTATGGTGTTACGCGCCATCACAGTCAAGAGTCCTGCAAAGATGGCGGCGATAGAGAAAATCCAGAAGAAAACTGCTTCCCAGCCAGATAGAACCATTTATGATTTCCGATTGCCGATTTAATCAAACCGCCAAGTCGCAAAGAACGCGAAGAGAAACAAAGTTGCCGCGGACTTACGCGGATAAACGCGGATCAGATCAAAAACTTCCTGCACCTAAGACGGTTCTTTTTCAGATTCGTACAATCCGCGTTCATCCGCGGCTAAAATTATTTCGTATATTTGACCGTTTCCCTGCCTTGTTCAAGCATCTGGCGATTCCAAACAAAGCCGGCGCGCGAATAGGTTGCCAACTCGAAGTCCTGTGTCAGCTCCAGGCATGACGTGGGACAGGCCTCCTGGCAGAGCGCGCAAAACATGCAACGCGAAGTGTCAAAGATGAACTCATCAAGAACTTTCTTGCGGCGCGGTTTGCCGGCGACGATGATTTCAACGTCCATGGCCAGAACGTCGATGCAATCCTCCGGACAAGCGATCGCACAAAGGTTGCACGCAATGCACAGCGTGTCGTGCGTTTCCGGATCCATATTGAGCCGTGGTGCACCGTGAAATCGCGGCGCCACATCGGGCCGAACCTTCGGGTACTGCTCAGTGTAAATGCCCTTGCCTCCCACCGCGTCTTTATCAGTCAGCGCGCCGACGTTGTATTTGAGAGTCAGCTGCAGACCTTTCAGCAGATCGACGAGGAAAAAGCGCTGCAGCTTTTCGATGAACTTTGGCTTGGGCACTTTTACTAAAGGCATGTCTTTAATTTCCGATCGTCAATTTAGCCCTCTCCCTTTGGGTGAGGATTGGGTGAGGGTTGAGCAGTCGCTAAGCCCTCATCCCCGGCGCTTCTCCCAAAAGGAGAAGGGAGTAAATCACGTTCAGTCGCTCGCAACGACCGGCGCCACCACGGCCACCGCCGGCTTCCCTTGCGGCACGTTAACAAGCTTGATGTTTCGTCGCTGGCTCTTCAAATTGAAATCACGCGAACGCCAGTTAATGCGCGCCAGCAAAAGTCCGGCGATTCCCAGGCCGAGCAGTCCCATCACGATCATGATCGCCTTGCCGGTCGGAGTTAAATCAACGCCATTCGCCAAAGACTGCACTGTGGTAATACCGCGCCAACCGTGAAGCGCCTGGACCAGGAAAATCGAGAGCGCGGACAGCGTAATGTTAATCAAGGCAGACGGTATCAGCCACTTCCAACCGATATCCATCAACTGGTCGTAACGGAAACGCGGCAACGTCCAACGAAGCCAAAAATACAAATAAAGAATGGCGCCTAACTTCGCGAGAAAAATCAGAAGGCTGACTATAACATAGAGGTTGTGATAGCCCTTTGCTTCAGTCAGACGGTAAACAAATGGCAGATACCAGCCGCCGAGATACACCGTCACCGCCACTGCCGAGACGATCACCATCGCCGCATACTCGGCCATAAAGAACAGCGACCAACGGAAACCTGAGTACTCGGTATGAAACCCTGCGACCAGCTCTGACTCAGCCTCGGGTAGATCGAAAGGGGCGCGATTGTTTTCAGCGATCCCGCTAACCAGAAAAATCAAAAAGCCGAGCGGCTGGTAAACGAAATACCAAACCGCGTCGCCCTCCTGAGCGCTAACGATTCCGGAAAGTGACAGGGTGCGCGCGAACATTAAAGCGCCGATAAGCGAGAGGCCCATCGCCACTTCATAGGAAATCATTTGCGCACTCGAACGCAGCGCACCGAGCAGGGAGTATTTTGAGTTTGATGACCAGCCGGCAAGAATGAGCGCCAGCACGCCAACGCTGGAGACAGCCAGAACAAATAACAAACCAATATTGATGTCGGTAATTACGGCCCAATCAGGACCGAAGGGAATGACTGAGAAGGTAATGAATGCCGCCGCGACCGCGATGTAAGGCGCAAAGAAGAAGATCCAGCGATCAGCTTTTTCAGGGACGAAGTCCTCTTTCGTCAGCAGCTTGATGCCGTCGGCAATTGGTTGTAGCAGTCCCCACGGTCCGACTCGCATCGGCCCGAGGCGCGCCTGCATGAACGCCGAAATCTTTCGTTCGAGATACGTTGCATACGCGACCCAACCGGCAACCAGCGTGACGACCAGGCCAATCTGGAGGAACGGCCAGATGACGTGATTGATCGTCTCCACCGAAAAAAATCTCAGCAGCAATTGATCTACAAAATTGATTGGAGCGAAGAGAAACACTTAAACGTCCTCTGCTTGTCTCTGTGTCGTCTCTGTGACTTCTGTCTCTGTGGTGGACGATCACACCACAGAGACACTGAGAACCCGGCGGCTACACAGAGAGAATGAATTCATTACCGGTCGATTTCACCGAGCACAATATCCAGAGTTCCGATGATGGCAACCACGTCCGCCACCAGGTGGCCGATGCAAAGCTGTTTCAAAGCCTGAAGATTAATTAAGGACGGCGGGCGCACTCGCACACGCCACGGCTGCGCCGTGCCGTCTGAAACCAGGTAGCAGCCGATCTCGCCTTTAGGTCCTTCAATCGAATGGTAGTAATCACCCACCGGTGGCTTAACGATCTTCGGCAGCTTCGCGTTAACCGGACCGTCAGGCAGTTTGTCGAGCGCCTGCACGACAATGCGGCGAGACTGTCTCATTTCTTCAAGTCGCACCAGGTAACGATCGTAAGTGTCGCCGTTTTCTCCCAGCGGTAAATCAAAGTCCATGTCGGCGTACGCCGCATAAGGACGCGACTTGCGAATGTCCCAGGCGACGCCCGAGCCGCGCAAGGCCGGCCCCGATAACCCAATCGCAATTGCGTCCGGCCCGGAAATCACGCCGATGCCGACTGTGCGACTCAACCAGATGCGATTTTCCGACAAGACGGTTTCATATTCGTCGAGTCGCTTGGGAAAATTGCTGACGAACCGTCGCACGTCTGCGTCAAAATCGTCGTACGCGTCGTTGGGCATGCCGCCCACGCGCCAGGCATGACAGGTAAGCCGCGCGCCAAACTGTCGTTCAAAAATCTTCAGAATCTCTTCGCGTTCGCGCAGCGCCCACAACAAAACGGTCACGGCGCCAATGTCGAGCGCGTGCGTTGCGAGCCAGAGCAGGTGCGAAGCAATGCGGTTGAGTTCGGTGAGAATCGTGCGCAGGTAATGCGCGCGCGGCGGCACTGCGAGACCCATCATCTGTTCCACCGTCTCAACCCAAACCAGGCCATTCGAGACTGCGGCTATGTAATCGAGGCGATCCCAGTAGGGCGCGATCATCGTGTACATACGATTCTCGGCAATCTTTTCCATCCCGCGATGGAGATAGCCAATATCGCAATCGAGATCCATCACCGTCTCGCCGTCCAGTTTCAGGATCACGCGCAGTACGCCGTGCGTCGACGGATGCTGTGGCCCCATGTTGAGGACCATCTCGGGACTGTCGAGCAGCGTTTCTCCGGTGGTGGCGATTTCTACCTGATGCATATGAATTTCGTAACGCAAACTGTTAGTTTGCGATTACTGCTAACTTGGAAAGCAACACGCAAACTAACAGTTTGCGTTACAAATACCAGATGACAAACGAAAGTTTGTCGGACATTACAGCTAGGCGGCGGCTGGCCCGGGCTCGCTGGGTACGTAACAGCCGGTCACGCTCCAGGCCTCGATGACTAAACCAATTTCTCGCGCGTCTCCAGCCGCCCGCTTCTTTGCCAGCTTCGTAACAATCGCGAGGGCCGCGCTCGCTTTGTTCCAAACATTCCGCGGCTCCATCGTCTCCGTCAAAACAAACCCCGCCACCTTAGCCGCCTCGGGGGCGTCAAACACTTTAGCTTCATACTGCGCGGCGATCTCTTTTGGGGTCATTCGTCAGTGGTCAGTGGTCAGTGCTCAGTAGTCAGTAGTAGTCAGAGTCAGAAGCGGTTTCAACTGACAACTGAGCACTGACCACTGATCACTTGTCTTTCGGCATCACTTCTTTGCCGCTCTGCAAAATCTCGCGCATCATGCGCTCCTGCGGCACGGAAAGAATCTCCAAACCATAAGCACGTCTTTGATCCAACTGTTCTCGCTGTACGTCGGTTAGTTCCGGCAGGTGCCGCTTCGTCCACGCATTCTCGATGAACTCGAGGGGATAATCTTTCCTAAGCGGGTGCCCTTCCCAGTCGGTCGGCAAAAGAATGCGTCGCATGTCCGGGTGGTTGTTAAAAATTACGCCGAAGAGATCGTAGACTTCCCTTTCCATCCAATCGGCGGACGGCCAGACACTCGTGACACTGTCAACGCTCGCGTCCTCAGCTAAGGCAACTTTCAAGCGTACTCGCTCATTCCGCGCAATCGAAAACAAGTTGTACACAACCTCGAGCGGTGCAGCCGCGCGCGTGGGATAGTGAACACAGGTCAGGTCCGATAGATAACTAAACTCGGCGGCCGTGTCGTCTCTCAGGAACTCACAAACCGCCAGAATGCTCCCGGCGTCAACCTGGACTGAAAGCTGACCGAGAAATGACGTCGCTTCACCGAGCCCCGCAGCAAACTTCTGCCGCAATGTCGTCACCAGCGGATCCGCTGAAGCATCGACCGGTTTCGGGCCTTCTTCTTTCTTCTTTACTGGAGGCTTGGGTGCGCCGGGTGCGGCCGCTGTCGGCGCCGCTTTATCCGCCAGCGATTCTTTCACAGCAGCGACACGAGACTTCGCCTGTTCGACCATGGCGGCTTTCTCGGCATCCGCTCCGGCGGCCTGACCGGCGTCAGGGATCGCAGCCGGCGGAGGAGTGCCAGCGCTGTCTGCCGGCACGACTACACCAGGGGCGTCTGAAGCTGGTTGCTCAGGCTTGTCTTCGTCGTCGAACATCGATTTTTCTTGCGAAGATCACACGCTCACTGAAAGTGCAATCTCTGCGTGCGATCGCGCCATCGGTTCAGCTGAAGTGTTAATGCTAATGCAAAAGGTCGGCGGAAATTGATTTAAGCATGGCGTTAATTTACTGTCAACAAACTTGTTTTGGCGTTCTCTACGCAACTAACGCTGTCAGTTTTATAACGCAAACTGTTAGTTTGCGCGCGCGGTGAATGCGGCTCAACATCGCAAACTAACAGTTTGCGCTACAGATTCGGACACGAGCCCCACGGAACGCTAACTTGACGATCAGAAGCTTAAAAACTATCATGGTTTGTTTGAAAAATAGGGCATTTAGTTGTCTGTAATGAGGTCCAAGAGATAATGAAACCAGAGATTCATCCTGAGTATAGTGAGATGACTGTGACGTGCGCTTGCGGCGAAACGTTTAAGACGCGCTCGACCAAAAAAGGCGACCTGCACGTCGAAATTTGTTCAGCCTGCCACCCGTTTTTCACCGGCAAACAAAAGCTGGTTGATACCGCGGGACGCGTCGATCGCTTCAACAAGCGCTATGGCAAAAAGACTCCGGCGGAACCGACTACCACTGCGTAATTCGAGAGGACGGACGTGTTCGTTAGAAATCGCCATTAGCTAAACTTTAGAAATAGACGCCGGCTCAGTAACGAGTTCAGGCTTTAGTTTGCTCTACCCAGCGCTAAAGTTGAATTCCAAACGAGGCCGGCGTTAGTGTTTGTAGCACAGACTTTCTAGTCTGTCCTCTGCTGCGAGTGGCGAGATTCCCAAAATGACAGGCAAGAATGCCTGTCTTACAGGTAACCACATTGAGCACAAACGAAAGAGACTTAATCGTCGGCGGCCAGGCGGTGATTGAAGGCGTCATGATGCGCACGCCCAACGCCTATGCGGTCGCAGTGCGCAAAGCTGACGGCACGATCGTTAACATTTCGGCGCGCCTGCCGAAATGGAGCGACAAATATCCGCTGCTCAAACTGCCGGTTTTGCGCGGCAGCGCTGTCCTCGTACAGTCAATGGGTCTCGGCATCAAGGCTCTGAACTATTCAGCCAATGAAGCATTCGGCGACGCACAGGAAGCAGAGCAGCGTGAAGTAAAAGTCGTAATGACGCCGGCGGTGATCGAAGGCGAAGGCGATTTTGCCGGATTGACCGGTGCGGTTCCGGGGTTATTCCCGGTGCCAACTCAAAAACGCGCCAAAGACGAAATGAAAAAGGGCGGCACCGCCGCGGCGGCAGGTTCGATAGTGATCGCGATGCTTTTCAACCTGCTGTTGTTTGTCGCTGCACCTTTGTTACTGACAAACGCAATCTTTGTCGGCGCCGGCTGGGCGCCCTCTGCCGCCGCATCTGCGCCTGCTACGACAGCGCCCGGCGCCCAGCCGTCAGCTTCAACAACGACGGTTGACGAGGCTCCAGCCTGGTACACGCGCGCCTGGTCAACTACGAAAACGTACTTGCATCCGGTTCGTCCTTCAGTCGGATTCAATCTCATCGACGGCGTGATCCGCATGAGCTTTTTTCTCATCATGATTTTTAGTTTTTCTCTGGTGAAGGACATCAGGCGAGTCTTTGAATACCACGGTGCGGAACACAAGACAGTGTTCACCTGGGAAGCAGGTTTGCCGTTAACGGTTGAGAATGCGCGGCCACAACCGCGCCAGCATCCGCGTTGCGGCACCAGCTTCCTGATGGTGGTGATGCTCGTGTCGATCGCGCTGTTCTCGGTTATTAAGTTTGACTCACTTATTTACAACTTCCTGGTGCGCGTGGCGCTCGTGCCTGTCGTCGCCGGATTGTCCTACGAAATCATTCGACTCTCAGCGAGGAAAGAGAGCGGTTGGTTTTTCAAACTGATCACACTGCCGGGTGTTTGGCTGCAGAACATCACGACGCAGGAGCCGGACGATCAGCAACTCGAAGTGGCGATTGAAGCGCTGAAAGAATCGCTGAAACTTGAACCGCAGACGGGCGAAGCCGCGCTCGCGCCCTTATCCTGAAACCGCATGTTAGAGAGACTCGAACAAATCGAAACCCGCTACGAAGAACTTGCAAGTGAGCTCTCGGCGCCCGAACTGTTGGCCGATCAAAAGGCCTACACCAAGGCGGCACGCCAACACCGCACGCTTGGCGAGATAGTTGAAAAGTTCCGTTACTGGAAGTCTCTGAAGGCCGAGCTCGCCGGTGCGCAGGAACTTGCCGATAGTGTTGACGACGATGAAATGCGCGAGCTGGCGCGTGGCGAAGTCGAGGCGCTGCAGCAAAAGCTGGAGGCGACTGACCTTGAACTAAAACTACTGCTCGTGCCTTCAGATCCGAACGATGAGAAAAACGTAATTGTTGAGATTCGCGCCGGCACGGGTGGCGACGAAGCTACTCTGTTTGCCGCCGAGATGGTGCGAATGTACAGCCGCTACGCCGAACGGCAGCGCTGGAAGTTTGAAGTGCTGGAAGCGTCGGAGTCGGGCATTGGCGGTTTCAAAGAAGCCATCATTCTGATTGAGGGCGACAAGGTCTATTCGAAGATGAAGCACGAGTCCGGCGTGCATCGCGTGCAGCGCGTGCCGCAAACGGAAGCCAGCGGGCGAATTCACACGTCTGCGATCACAGTCGCAGTGCTTCCGGAAGCAGAGGAAGTAGACGTGAAAATCGACGCCAAGGATTTACGTATCGACACGTTTTGTTCGTCAGGTCCGGGCGGCCAGTCAGTCAATACTACTTATTCGGCGGTGCGCATTACGCATCTGCCGACGAACGTTGTCGTTTCGATGCAGGATGAGAAGTCGCAGATTAAGAATCGGGAGAAAGCCATGCGCGTGCTGCGTGCGCGCCTGCAGGAACTCGAGGAACAAAAACAACATGACGCGGTGGCCAGCGAACGCCGATCAATGGTCGGTTCGGGCGACCGTTCGGAGAAGATCCGCACTTATAACTTCAAAGAAAATCGCGTAACCGATCATCGTATCGGCCTCACAATTCATCAGCTTGACCTCGTCATGGAAGGGGCGCTGGATGAGATCATTCAGGCGCTGATTACCCACGAGCAGGCCGAGAAACTCAAGAACGAAGCCGTCACGGTCGCAGCGTAAATCTGCTTTCGAGTTTCAAGGTTCAAGTTTCAAGTTCAACCCCCGAATCAGCAACGGCTTAAAGAAAACTCGGTCGACAGATGCCGAGCGTTTACGGAGCCAGATTCTGTTCCGGACTTGAAACTTGAAACTAGAAACTTGAAACTCGCTTTTATGTCGTTAACCACCCACGTCGTCATCATCCGTCACGGCCAATCACAGGGGAACGCCGAAGGACGTTTTGGTGGACACACCGACACGCCGCTGTCGCCGCGCGGCCGCAAACAAGCGAAGGCCACGGCCAAAGCGCTTGCCAAAGAGAAATTCTCCGCGATTTATTCGAGTGACTTACCGCGCGCCATCGAGACCGCGACTCCGCTCGCAAATCTGACCCACGTTCCGCTGCAAACGACCGACGCATTGCGCGAACGCAGCGTCGGAGTGATGGAAGGCTTAACTTTTGAAGAAGCAGCCGAGCAACATCCTGAGCAGTACCAGGCGCTGCTGCGACGAGATTTCGAACATGTGTTAATGGGCGGTGAGAGTTACCGGCAAACACTCGATCGCGCTTCACGCCATCTGGACGAAGCGATTGAGCGACATAAGGGTGGACGGATTGTTTTGTTTGCGCACACCGGCACCATCTGTATTTTGATTTTGCATCTGATGGGCGCGCTTGATGCTCCGGAACTGAAACCAGTGTGGATTGGTACTGCTAATTGCGGCATTGCCCGCTTCGAGTTGCGCGACGACGGTTTTGTGCGCGTGCTTAGCATCAACGACACACGCCATCTGGCGGGAATCTAGTAATTAGCCGCGGATTCACGCGGATGAACGCGGATCAGATCCAAACCAGAAAACACAATTCAGAAACTTCCTAATCAGACTCCTCTTAAGTTTCGGCAATTCTGATCTGATCCGCGTTCATCCGCGTAAACCCGCGGCTAATTATTTTGAAAGTCGCGCTCGCTCGGCGTCAGTCCAAGCGCATATTTTTTGCCGATCCTCAGTCGACACCTCAGACCCTGGGTGCAAAGGTGTGTAACTACTAAGCGGCATCGACCCCGATCTAACTTCCCTACAAATCTGCCTCATTAATCCATCTGGCTTGTCGTATTGCGACCACTCGGAAAAATTCAAATTCTCGCGTCCCTCGTTTACATGGTCGATCACAAACCATGAGACGGGCGCCACGTGTGAGTACCACGGCCAACGCGTCTTGTTTGAATGACAGTCATAGCAGGAGCGATCGAGTATCGCCGCTACTTCGGGTGGCACCTGTAACTTCGATTCGATTGCCTGTGAAGGATCAGCAGCAGGATTGGTCCGGGCCGGTCCGAAAAACTGCGCGATGACCAGGCCGAGAGCGATGATAATTGCCACCCATCGCAGTAGTCTTAAAAGCTTCTTCATTCAGCTGAGCAAATTTCGCCGGCGGTTTCAAAGCACCACCATGATTGCGGACAACCCTAAGCCGAGCCGGCGATCTGAATCTTTTGCAAATATTCCGGACTCAGTTCGAATTCGCGGGCTCCATCCATGACGAACTCCAGATATTCACGGTCAGGCTTCGAATCTTCGCGCCTTCGCTCTGCGATGTATGCCTCAGCATCGACAGTGCTACCGTCAACGTCTACTTTTACTTTTTCTCTGTGATATCCCGGTTCGGTAAGATCGAGAAACTCAATAACATCTTTGTTAAGTTGATAAACGACGCCTTCCATCGAGTCGTCAGGTTCACCCTTGACCATCGTGGCCAAACCGTCCGTTACATGTTCCAGACCAGGTTCAGCGGAGTCAGGTCGCGTTCCAGTGAAAGCAAGCTTATATCCTTTGAGTTTCGCCTTCTTTGGCATGGTTATCTCGCGGAAGTAAGTTTCGTCCATTTCCTTCCATTTGGAACCCAATCGCTCGCGAAACACCCGACTGCACATACTCGTGCCGTAGGCAAAATAAGGAATTTGTTTCGTTTCCTCAGGGGGAGAGGGGAACAGCGGCAAGCGCGCCACGCGGTCAACTATGGTTGTCTCCTGCTTCTCCTGCAGCGGCGCCTCCAGTAACCAATTTGGCGGGATATCTTTGAAAACCTTCGATACAAAATCTTCACCCATGTTGTCGAGCAACAGAAAGCCCAGGCGGTAAGACTTAAACTGCGGCGCCAGAGTTTGAAACTCGCCCGTCGTCAAAGCAGTAATACCATCCCGGCACTCCTTCCGCGCTTTTTCTTCAAGGGCTTGAGAAGCGAGCAGCATTGTCAAACTATAGTCAAAAACCTTATCCGGATTTACGTTGCCCAGTTTCGACTTCACGAACTCAATTCTGTCCTGAGCGCGCAGCCGATCGATGGCAGCTTCCATGAATCGGAAGAAAATCTTAATTATCTGTTCTGGTCCAAAGGAGACATCCTCGCCGCCGACCTTGATATTAAAGAGCTTCGAACGCATTACGAGCATCGACCCAAGACCCGCCGCCATCACGGTTCTGAGTCGGTCGAGAGGGGTTGCGATCGAGACTCCGAACAGGATCAAAATCTTGAGCGCAAACGTGGCGATAACGCCATTCAAGAGGTGATAAATAAGAGCGTGGGGCATGCCCAACGCCTTGATCGGTTCATCACGGAATTTGCTGATGATCTCCGCGAATGCCGTAACCATTCCAAGCAGAAAGGCGATGCAATACATACTCGACTGCGGCACCAGCGAGCCGATAACAGCAGCGAATCCCAATACAAAATACCAGGTATAGAAACCGTAACGGTTGTAAAGAGAGATTAAGATCGCAGCCCCAACGTAAATAGCGAAAACTCCCAGCAAGAGCGCTGCGACCCAGTGGCTGGAAACCCAATGCCAGACGATTGTGAATATATCCATGAGGTTCTCCTATCGCGTACCTGAGAGGTTAGGAAGCACGAGCGGGCACAGACTACTCGCCGGATCCGGAATATTCAAGCTTTTTTGGTGCAAGGATTCCCGCTACGCCTTTACGTCGGATTAGCGTCAAATAACTGCAGGATAAATAGAATTTGTGGCCGGTACATGTACAGCCAAACAGGAAGATATTCGCGATCTTTAGGCGACTATAGTCGGCATACTGACGCCTTCGGACGCCGCTGACTGATCGCCATCGTCGAGCGACACCTGGCGATGAACAGTGCCGTCTGATTCGAATATATAAGCGGAAGGCGCCTCGCGTTTGATGATGTCCTGCAAACGCATCAATCCATAGAGCAGCGCTTCAGGGCGCGGCGGGCAACCGGGAATGTAAACGTCAACTGGAATACAGCGATCGACGCCCTGCATGGTTGAGTATGAATCAAAGGGACCGCCGGTCGACGCGCACGCGCCCATGGCGATGGCCCACTTTGGTTCCGGCATCTGCTCATAAACACGGCGTACCACCGGTCCCATCTTCAAAGTCACAGTCCCGGCGATAATGATCAGGTCGCTTTGTCGCGGACTTGGGCGAAACACCCCGGCGCCAAAGCGATCGATATCAAACCGGCCGGCGCCCGTGGCAATCATTTCGATAGCGCAACACGCGAGGCCGAACGTCATCGGCCAGAGCGCGGAGGCCCGCGCCCAGTTAACTACGGGCGCGCCAATGTCCATCGCTTTGGCGCCCACGGTCCGCCGCACCGCGTTCATCAGCGAATCAAATCTGGTTAGGACGAAGCCTTCATCGTGTTCAGCCATGGCACACAAGGATGAAGGATGAAGGCGGAGGGATGAAAGCGAGTCGCGTGTCGCACCTCTTCATCATTCCGCCTTCATCCTTCATCCTTCATCCTTTCAATCAGGCCCATTCCAAAGCGCCTTTGCGCCAGGCGTAGTAGTAACCGACAACCAGGATAGCGATGAAGACAAACATCTCGATAAGCGCGAACTTCGTAAATGAGAAATCATCGCCCATGAAGATGATGGCCCAGGGAAGCAGGAAGATCGTTTCCACGTCGAAGATCAGGAAAAGCATCGCTACGATGTAATAACGGACGGTGAAACGCGAGTGCGCATCCGTCGTCGGGTCGATGCCGCATTCGTACGGGCGCATCTTTCCCTTGCCGTACACGGCCGGCCGGAGGAATCGACCGAGGATGATCGGCAGCACCGGAAACCCGATCGCGACGACAAAGAAAATCATCACCGGCCAGTACGCAGTAACCGGCGCGCCGATATTTTGCGCTGTAGCTGCGTTTGCGATTTCTGCAGTTGCCTGAAGCAGCATTGAATTTAGGAAAGCGCTTAGCGGACTCGCTTCAATAGCTTCGTTCGCGTTCGTTGGTACGTTAACGACTATTCGGGACTTCGAATGAATTATTCGCTATGGCGAAGGGATATTAAGTGTCGCGCAAGTTCAATGTCAACGAAGACTTTTGCGCAAGCAGTTCAGAGTTCAAACTTTAATTTGCGATTTGGGGCTCGCCTTTGGAGTGCGCCGACTTGTCGGCGCTTTTGCTTGGCGGCCACCTGTCGCAGCCTTGCGTCCATGAATTCAAATCGAACGAACGCGACGACAGGTCGCCGCGAGAGCAAAGCGGCGTCAAGCCGCCGCACTCCAAAAAATCTACCAATTCTTCGCCGCCTCTTCCGCGTCTTCCAGCTCTTCCTTCCGCCGCCAATACCCACACTGCTCAATCAGCTTCCGCGCCGCCGCAAGATCATCCTTCGGCCCACGGGGCGTGCCGTCTGGATTCTTGTCCCACGGATACTTCATCCCTTCGCCCTCATTCTTCATCCCTCCGAACAGCCGCGCACGGTAAAGATGAATGTCCGCCATGTGCAATCGCATCGGCCCACGCTCGGCAATTTCCCAAGCCTCGTCCAAATCTTCCTGCGCGCTCCCGGGGCCTGTGTAGGCGCCGATGAGACTACGCAGCCAAGCTCGGGTTAGGAGACCGCGAGGCAGTTCGTCAACATAACCAGAGCGCCGGAGGTCGTCCACAGCTTGCTCAATTGGCGGTTCCGGGCTTCGGCTTTCTAAGTTTTCAAGAATTGACTCATAGAGCATCGCCCGCGCAAGTGTGAGACGGTAAAGCGCGACGTCTAGTAAAGGAGGCTTACGCGATGCTCGCTGCCACCACTTCAACATTTGCGCCGAGCGCTGAGAGACCGCGCGGCACTGTTCAATTTCTCCGGGAGCGCGGTCTTGCTGTCCACTCTCAGTATTAGGGCGGAGCCCCAGCTTTGCCCTTCCGAGAATGATTTGCCACGCTGCGCGCTCAGGGGAGGCGAGAAGCAGTTCGCAATACTGGAAGCCGCGCAGCGAGTAGAGCAGCGTGTAGGCGGGCTGCCTCTCCTTCTGCAGTTGCTCGGCCTCGCGGAAACGCGTCTCCGCCACGATCCACCTGCCCGCGTGGTGCAGGGCGTCGGCATATGTAGAGCCTCTCGACACTCGCTGCATCGCATCATCGCTGCGGTCGGCGAAGATCACGGCCTGCTCCGCGTCCGCCACCGCCCTGGACACCTCGCCCAGCTTCAGCTCCAGATCGGTCAGGTTGCTGCTTCCAATGGCGGCGTTCGTCCAATCTTCACCCTTAGCGGCGAGTTCTACGCCGACCCGCATCGGTTCGAGGGATTCGATCAGTCGGCCCAAGGCGCCAAGACAATAGGCGGCATAGTTTAACAAGCTTCCATGTGTGGTCTCTTTGAGCTTGGGAGAGACGCGACTCCACGGCTGCTCAAAGAAGCAGGCGGCAGCTCCCAAATCGGAACCGAGCGCACCGAGTTTGTGAGTGCTGTAGTAGTCGTTCCCCTTGCGGATGCGGGCGAACCAAACATTGTCATACACCTCCTGCTGTAAGCCCGCCTGACACCCGTGGGCCACTGCTTGGTAGAGCGGCTGGAGGTCTTCGAGCGTAGGTTCGTCGCCTTCCTTTGTGCTCTCGCAAAGGTATTCGTAGAGCCGTTTGTGACCGGCACGCCAAGCCTCCGGATTATTTGCCTTCAATTGCGCCCCGAAATACTCACGAATCAACGGGTGGCAATCGACGGAATCATCGTCCTTAACGCCGACAAGATTGATTTCCTGCAACCGGCTGAGCGCGATCTTCCAGTCTCTGTCTAACCCTCCGACAATGGCATCGTTCAATCCCGCGATCAGCGGTTCCGCCCGCAAGGCCATCAGACAACCATTCGATGCCGGCCGGTCAAAAAGTCCGAGCAGACGTAGAATTGCCAACTGCCGTTTCGCTTGTTCATCGCCCGCCGCGAACCATTTCTCGTAGGCTTCGATCGCTTTGAACGCGTGCCCATACTTACGAGTCGCGTCGTTCTTGTACTCTGCCTCAGCGTCGGCCAGCTTCATGCAGTCGCGCCGACGAATGTCCCCGCCCTCGGTCAGCTTCAAGTATTGTCCGACGAGGAACAAAGTCAGCGCGTGTCCATGCACCTCGCCGCTCGCCTGTTGCAGTTCCTTATCATCGCGAGCAATTAACTTCTCGCCCGCTCGGACTGCCCCCGCATAGTGGAGAAGCGCCGCGCCGGCGATCGGCGACAAGACTTCAAGCGCATGATCGATCGCCGTTTTACCGTAATGTTGCTTGATCTCGTCGACCTTTTCTCGCGTGGTCACTACACAGAGACCGGTATTTCGACCGGCCAGCCCCCGCAGCAGCGCGGCCACGCCCGGATCGGTCAACTGGCCGTGCATCGGCCCCGGCGGATACTGCAAAGGCTCAAGGCCGTCGAGCACCAAGAGGCAACGTTCCGCACTGACCAGTTGTGCCAGGCGCGCGCCGCGTTCCTCGGGACCACCACGATTCGCGTCGGGGTCACCAAAGAAATTGAGGGCGGCAATGATGAACGTTTCCGCCGAGGCGGTGCCCTGATCTTTCGTTCCCTGGCTGTAGAACGACCAATCGAAGACGCGCTCAGCCCCACGCCAATCCTTCAGCGCCAGCTCGGCCATCCAACTGGCGACCAAAGACGTCTTGCCTTCGCCGCCTTTGCCTCGAACGACCACTACGTTCTTGTGCGAGTCGTTCCAGGCCGCGTCCAGCATCGTCAACTCTTCATCCCGGCCAATCAGCACCTCAGCGCTGTGGCGCAGTTTTGTAGGAGGAACTTCAATGCGCGATTCCAGCCGTGGGAGAATTTCGACCAGGTCACGCAGCACGGCCGAACTAAGACGTTCCTGATTAAGAAACTTACCGCGATCTCGTCCGAGCGCGCAGATTCGAGCGTAGTGTTCCTTTTGAGATTTTTCCTGAGCTGCATCAAAGACAAAACGTTCTTCACGCGGACAGGTGAGCTCGTTGAGTTCGAAGTCATTGGGAAGGTAAATGAAGATCGGGCGCTGGTGATAAATCGCCAGATAGCATTCCCATTGCGTGTAAGAAAATCTAGGGTCCGATTGTTTCAGACTATCAGCCAGTTGAGGCAATCGCTGAGCGAAGTCGGGATATCGAGCGAGCAGATCATTCACAGCCACCGCTTCGGGAACCGCACCGGTTGCTTTACCGATCAAATGAACGACGCCGTCACAAGCTTTGATGTAGTCGTCGAGTTTCCCGAGCGTCGATCCGCCAGAGACCATGAAGTCTTCCTGCACGGCTACATCCAGTGTCGGCCGTTTCAAATCGTCTGCCAGCAGTCGGCGATGCGATTCAAACTCGCTGCTAACCGCCGACAGAAATAGTTTCTTGTTGGATGCTGGCATGGTGATTCGTGAACAAGCTCAAGAGTATGGCTTTCGCCTCTGAGCGTTTGAGAATTCCGGCGCGGCAATGTGAGCGCGCGTGAGAACGAATCGCGACTTCTAAGACGAAGTTAAAGAACTAGCGGGCGCAGTCTATCATATTATTCTGTGCCGGATTTCGAGTGCGCTGCTGCTGAAGCTCAACCGACGTCGCGACAGGTCGCGACGTACCAAAGCGGTGACAGGTCGCCGCACTCCAAAGAGATAACTTTCAGTGTTTATTTTGCCCAGCGAGCAACGCAACGGCGTGGGCGAGGACGGGTGCGATGACGGCGAAACTTTCGCTCACCGCTTTTGGTGAGCCGGGGAGATTGACGATCAAGGTGTTGGAGTAAACGCCGCACACGCCCCGCGAGATCATGGCCATGGGTGTTTGTTTGAGTGTTTCGTTACGCATGGCCTCTGCAAGACCAGGGGCTTCGCGTTCGATGACCTTGAGAGTTGCTTCCGGTGTGTTGTCGCGCGGAGCGAGGCCGGTGCCGCCGGTGGTCACGATGAGGTTGACGTCGTCGCGGTCAGCGAACTCTTTTAGCGCCGCAGCAAGTGGATCGAGATCGTCGGAGAGGATTTTGGTGGCGACGATTTGGGCGCCGATGTCTGTGAGCAGCTGTGCGAGGAGTTCACCGGATTCGTCTTTGCGTTCGCCGCGTGAGCAGGCGTCGCTGACGGTTATTACGACGGCCTGAATGGGCACAGTCGCACGGATTACTAGCTCGCGAATTTCAATTGGCATGGTAAGTATTGGCTGACTGGTCGGCTGGACTTCGCATATTTAAAAGAGCGGGGGCAGGCCCCCTTCCTGACCCAGAGATTATGGAACTTGAACTCTTGCTTTCATCTTGAAAGCCTTTCGAGCTGGGGGTCATGATCGACTCTCTAATCAGCTCTGGGTCAGGAAGGGGGCCTGCCCCCGCTCTTTGTGTTTACCCGCTCTTCACGCGGCTTCGACCAGGCTAGCGTCGTGCAGCGCGCGCGTGTTCGCGCAACCAACAACGATCCATGACAACGAGTAACCCTGCCTCTTGCGCACGACGCGCCGCTCCATGATCGATCACTCCGTCCTGCAGCCAGACCGCTTTAACGCCCAACGCAATTGCTTCGTCAACCGCTGCGCCCGCTTCGGTCGAACGGCGAAACACATCGACCAAATCAATCTTGTCAGGAACGTCGGCGAGTGACGCATAGGCTCTCGCGCCCAACACTTCGCTTTCATTCGGATTCACTGGAATAACTTTGTAACCGCGGCCCTTCATGTAGGACGCAACGCCGTAAGAGGGGCGATAGGGATCCGAGGACAGGCCGACCACGGCAATTGTTTTGCACTCGTCGAGGATTCGATTGATTGTTTCGCTACTGTTGATTTCCATTTTTACCAGACATAAAGCGTTTTCGCGCTTCGCGCTCATTGCAGGCAAGATGCCTGCGCTCCCAGCACTCGTTGCGCCCTTCCGCCCTCAGGAGGTTTTCGCTCCAGTTATGAAGGCCCGCCTAAAGGCGGTACTCCAAACTATTCCCTAACGCGAAACTTAATTACCGCACGGCTGCGCTAACCGCATGCATTTCCTGTAGTGAACGCACCTTCATCGCCTCGCCTGCACTGCGCGCGCTGATCGCTTCAACGATCGCCTGTGCCCCCGTCATAGTCGTAACACACGGAACATTGTACTGCAGCGCGGCGCGACGAATCGCCTGTTCGTCAAAGTGTGAGGCGCGCCCGAGGGGCGTGTTGATGATCAATGCAATCTCGCCGCGTTTGATGTGGTCAACGATATTCGGTCGGCCTTCGTTCACCTTAAAAACACTCTCGACCGTCAGTCCAACTTCGCGCAGACGTTCAGCCGTTCCGAGTGTGGCCACAATTTCAAAACCAAGGCGCGTGAGTTTCCGGGTCAACAGCACGGCTTGCCCTTTGTCGCTCTCATTGACGCTAATAAACGCCTTACCGGTTTGAGGTAGCGAAAGTCCAGCCGCGATCATTGCCTTGCCGTAGGCTTCGCCAAAACTTTCGCCGACGCCCATCACTTCGCCGGTCGAATGCATTTCCGGACTGAGAATTGGATCCACGCCGGGGAATTTCGCAAACGGAAACACCGGCGACTTGATGAAGAAGCGGCTGACGCTCAAATTCTCCGGCAATCCAAAATCCGCGAGCGGCTGACCAGCCATCACGAGGGCCGCAATACGCGCAATCGGAACTCCCGTGGCTTTGGAAACGAACGGCACCGTTCGCGAGGCGCGTGGGTTCACCTCGAGCACGTAAACCCGGTGATCCTTAATTGCAAACTGAATGTTCATGAGTCCCCGCACGGAAAGCGCTGTTGCCAGCAGCCGCGTGTAGTGCTGCATCGTCTCAATGTGTTCAGGGTCGATGCGAACCGGAGGCAACACACACGACGAGTCGCCCGAATGTATCCCGGCCTCTTCGATGTGCTCTTGAATCGCTGCGATCACACAGGTCCTCTCATCGGCCAAGGCGTCGACGTCAAACTCAGCCGCGCGTTCCAAAAACTTATCAATCAAGACCGGACGATCGGGAGTGAACCCAACCGCTGTACGCACGTAATCATCAAGGCTTTCCTCGTCGTAAACGATCGCCATCGCGCGGCCGCCTAACACGTAACTTGGTCTGACCAACACCGGGTAGCCAATTTGTTCGGCCACGCGTTTCGCTTCTGCTCCCGTGGCAGCCATTCCGTTTTCAGGTTGCGGAATTCCGAGGTCGCGCAGCAAGGCTCCGAAGCGTTTGCGATCTTCGGCGAGGTCAATTGCGTCAGCGGCGGTGCCGATAATCGGGACGCCCGCCTGGTGGAGTCTCATCGCCAGATTCAATGGCGTCTGTCCACCAAACTGCACGATCACCCCTTCCGGCTTTTCAACGTCTACAATGTTCATCACGTCTTCAAAAGTGAGTGGTTCGAAGTAGAGACGATCAGACGTGTCGTAATCCGTCGAAACCGTTTCCGGATTGCAGTTGACCATGATGGTTTCGAATCCCGCCTCGCGCAGCGCAAACGAAGCGTGGCAACAGCAGTAGTCAAACTCGATTCCCTGCCCGATGCGATTCGGACCAGAACCAAGAATCATGATCTTGCGACGATCGGTGGGCGCAGCCTCGCTCTCCGTTTCGTAAGTCGAGTAGAGATAAGGCGTGAACGATTCAAACTCGGCGCCGCAAGTGTCGACGCGTTTGTAAACCGGAACCACGCCGAGACTCTTGCGATGCGCGCGTACTTCATCTTCAGTTTTGTCGGTGAGATACGCGAGCCGGCGATCCGACAAGGCGACTTCTTTGAATGAACGCAGCAACTCCGGCGAAATGTCTTCGAGCGCCTGTCCCTCGACCGCTTGCTGGATTTCCATCACATCCTGGAGCTGCTCGAGAAACCATGGGTCAACTCTCGAGAGACGATAAATCTCGGCAATCGGCCAGCCGTGTTGCAAAGCGTAAGTGATGTAGGAAAATCGTTGTGAATTGGGGCGCGCGAGCTTGCGCTGCAATTCGTCGTCTGAAATATCTTCGAGACGCAGGGGCTTCACCGCTTCCAGCGATCGCAATCCCTTGAATAGCGCTTCCTTGAAAGTGCGGCCGATGGCCATCACTTCGCCAACCGACTTCATCTGCGTGCCCAAAACGTCTTCTGCTTCCCTGAACTTTTCGAAGTCCCACTTGGGAATCTTGGCGACGACGTAGTCGATAGTTGGCTCAAACGAAGCTGGCGTCTTTTTCGTGATGTCGTTCGGGATCTCATCCAACGTGTAACCAACGGCAAGCTTGGCTGCGATTTTTGCGATCGGAAATCCCGTTGCCTTGGAAGCCAGCGCCGACGAACGCGAGACACGCGGGTTCATTTCGATGATACGGACCTCGCCGTTTTCCGGGTTAACGGCAAACTGAATATTCGAGCCGCCGGTTTCCACTCCCACCTTGCGAATAATCACGATCGCCATATCGCGCAGTTGCTGGTACTCGCGATCGGTCAAGGTCTGCGCCGGCGCCACCGTAATCGAATCTCCGGTGTGAACGCCCATCGGATCGAAGTTTTCAATTGAGCAAATGATGACGACGTTGTCCGCAAGATCGCGCATCACTTCGAGTTCAAATTCTTTCCAGCCCAGAATTGATTCTTCGATCAGCACTTCGTGAACCGGCGAGGCGGCGAGTCCGGCGCGCACGATTTCTTCAAATTCTTCCGGGTTGTAAGCCGTGCCGCCGCCCGTGCCGCCAAGCGTGAACGAGGGCCGCGTGATCGCAGGGTAACCGGTGACTTCGACAATCTGCTGCGCTTCGTCCCAGGACTTCGCAAAACCTCCGCGCGGCATCTTCATGCCTACCTCATCCATTGCCTGCTTGAACAACATGCGGTCTTCAGCGACGCGAATCGCTTCCCGCTTCGCGCCGATCATTTCAACGCCACATTCTTCGAGCACGCCTGAATCGTCGAGGGCAATCGCGAGATTCAGCGCCGTTTGTCCGCCGACCGTAGGCAGTAACGCGTCGGGGCGCTCCTTACGAATGATTGCACTGACGGCTTCAACAGTCAGAGGCTCGATGTAGGTGACGTCAGCCGTTTCCGGATCCGTCATGATTGTCGCCGGATTGGAGTTGACGAGTACAACTTTGTAACCTTCCTGGCGGAGCGCTTTGCAGGCTTGAGTGCCGGAGTAATCGAATTCGCAGGCCTGTCCGATAACAATGGGACCGGATCCGATGATTAAGATTTTTTGGATATCAGTACGTTTAGGCATGGAACCGGAAAAAGCGACCATCAAAACGAGAGTCGAACACAATCACACGGGCGATTAAATCGGAGTCGCAGCATTATACATAGCAACACCGAGCGACGGAATTAAGGTGAATTAGAGGCGGCTTTGCACAAAAAGTCGACGTGGCCGCGGTTCGGCTATGCAGGCTGATGTGCGGAAGCGCTCTGCGCTTCCGTCCCCGGCCCAAATACTCCGGGCTGCGCCCTAAAAACTGGGCGTAGCCCGAAATTTCAGCGTCGAACTTTCCGGAAGGCCGCAGGCCCTCCGCACATCTGATGGCATAGCCAAGGTCCGGAAGACTTTTTGTGCAAGGCCATTAGAGGCAGCGATCTATTTGTGTGATTTCCACTGGGCTTCGTGTAGTTCGCGGTTCGTTTTCCTTAATTAGCAAAGCGTACGAACCACCACGTGACGCGAAACGACAAACGAAACACACGAATCGAATCACCACTGAATTTGAACGAAATTTGTGAGACTAGCCGGGGCTGGATTCAAACCGGCGCTGGTCGAGACGTTTGCGATAATCCTCGCCTTCGATCAACACCTTCTTGCACATTTCGTAAAGCCGGCTGCGTAGCGGCGTGCCGATTCGCTCTTCGAGCGTAGTCATTTCCTGAATTCGTTCGGCAGCGAAGGTTCGTTTGCGTTTAGCATCTTCGGGCTGAGGCTGAGCGTCAGTCGCGCGCGGTTCGTCGAGGTAGTTCGTCGTGAAGATGGTCAGTTTTTTATTGTTGTAGCGCGTGTTTATGATCTGGTAGAGCGTATCGCGCACCCAATTGGTAGGCACGCTGGCGCCCAGTTCGTCGAGCACGAGAACCTCTGCCTGGTAGACGGGCGCGAGCACGCGCATCTCCGACGTTTGTGAGATCGGGTTGTAAGAATCCTGAATCGCCTTGAGCAGAGAACCCGATTCATAAAACAAACAGGTCACACCCTTGTTCTCGATCAAGTCCTTCAGAATCGCGATCGCCAAATGGGTTTTGCCCACCCCAACACTGCCCATGAAGAGCAGTCCCGCGTCAATCACCGGGTACTCCTGCACCAGCCGGCTGGCAAAGCTGTGCGCGAAATACTGCGAATCGTTTTTCGGATAGTAGTTATGAAATGAACACTCGCGGAAACGCACCGGAATACGCGCTGCGTCCAGCGCCCGTCCCGCGCGATTAGTGCGACGGCAATCGCAAATAGCAGCGCCTTTACCGGGCTCGAGCCTCGTACCGGTGCCAAAGCAAAATTGGCACACGCTGTCTTGTGGCTTCGGCACTTTGACGCCGTTTGCTTCGTGCAGTCCGCTCACAAACGGTATCACTCGGTTGTCTGAGTTGTCTGCTGGCATTCGGATTACGGCCGGTCGTTATCGGGCTAATCGTGCGTTAGAATCGGTCGGATTATAACACCCGTGAAATCAACCGCAATGGAGACTGACGAGATAACACACCGGTTCTCGCTGCAACCCTTCACGTTAAGCGAGCATCAGGAAGAGACGCGAAAACAAACAAGACCGGCGTAAGAGTTGTTGCGCGGCAACAACAGCGAGTTTCATATTTATCAAGGGTGGACTATTGTTATGGCTGGAGGTTTTGTCGACACTGAAATGCGCTTGTGGCACTCATTGCTGAGTAAATTAGGACTGAACCGGGTTAAGGCAGAGCGCCACCCGATCCGGGTTTTTCTGCTGGACGACGACCGCCGACGCCATCGCTGGTTTTCCAATCGATTTAAGGGAGACTCTGTCGATGTAGCCCAAACCGTGAAGCAGGCGCGGGAGTTTTTGTCAGCAAATTCCTACGATGCGATATTCCTGGACCACGATCTTCATCCGGAACATTACAAAACCGACGAGCGCGATGATGCGCGCACCGGCTTCGCGATAGCCTCGTGGTTGGCGGCCAATCCCGAACTGCAGCCCGCCTCTACCATCCTGGTGCACACGCGTAATGCCGATGGCGCCATGCGCATGGTGGAAGAGTTACGCCGCGCCGGCCGGGCGGCGGAATACGTGCCCTTCCCGCTACTCGAAGAACGCATAAAGCGTTATTGGCGACATTAAAAACCCCCGAGAAATCGGGAATGGAGTCGTAAAGAAAACCTATCGCGATGATCTCGTGTCACTCAACCAGCAGCGTGAGCCCCATCGCAAGCGGCCAGAGCAATTTGCTGACAACAGAGAAAATGAACTTGTGGTAAACGGCCGCGTCATCCAGGTCGGATTATCTTTTAGCGTTTAGCCCGAGAACGGAAGTATCATTATCCGCAGATGCTTCCGTACCTAAAAAGCGCCGCAGTCGAGGTGTTAATACCGACTCTAGTTTTGCTCGAAGACTGCCAAGATGGCTAAGCACTCCAAACAGTTCCATAATTACAAACACAACAACAGAACCACCCAGAGCTATATTCGCGATCCCGCTATGAATGGGGTGCCCCAGCATCACCTCTATTGCGCCAATGATGATAAGAGCAGAAATAATCAGGAACGTGAGTCCTGAAATCATCCTGGCAATCCAGAAGACTCTCCCGTCAACGACTGATTTAAGTCGCTCGTATTCTTCAGCGAAGTTTCGCGCTTGCTTTGCAGGATCATCAGAGTCGGCTTCAATGTCCCTAACAACATCATCTATCAACTGCGATATCTCTATGGGTCCCTCTATATCGAAGCTATGGGCCTGGTTTTTCCTGACCTCGTTGAGGCGTTCAATATGGCGCTCCCAGTGATGTCGCGATGCGCGCGGCGCGGCGCGGCCCAAACCAATCAATTTCTGTAACTCCATAGTAACGGCTAGTTGGACTGGCGGAGCTGGCTCTCGCGGCGGGATCGACGCAATGATTTCGAGCGCTAAATCTATCTGCTTAGCTACCTGCACCGGCGTCAGACCTTCAACGTAAAACTCTGCATACTCGAATATGCCATCCAAACTCTCAGTCCCATAACGTGGGGACAGGCGTTGAGTTTGAGCGATGACAGAGTTCGACCAGGTTTTTAACTCAAATCTAAACGAGTTTTTACTCTGATTATTTAAGCCAGAAATGAGCCGCTGTTTTAATACTTGCCCCTGATCTAACAAGGACTGAAAGTCGGGGCTGAGGGCCTTCATCTTCATCACTCGCAGCGTCGCCCACGTTTTTATTTTCGACTTAACGGCTTGATCACGATTTTGGGGGGTTGTTTTCTTTGTATCCTTACGTCCGCTGCTCTCCTGTAATCCCCTTTATTAAGCGCGGATTTAACGAAGATTATCGCTTCCTCAAAATCCGCTATGAAATCACTCTTGCCTCTTTCATCAAGCGAGTTCCTCAGCAATTCTATGTACCTTTCGATCCTTTCGACGAGGATTCGGTGGATCCTTATCAACGTTTCTCCGTCCGTACTGTTAAACTTTGTCGGCGCTTCACGTCGGAAGCGATCGATATAGTCTATGTGTGAAGTGATTAATCTCGTAGAGTGAAAATATCCCTGGTCTACCGCGACACTAGCGTTACCTAAGTGCCTAAAGCAGTAGTCTGAAGTGCTAAAGTTATGCCCCACCACCGCCTTGTATTTATCGTTGAAAAACTTCTCCATGCTGACGATGTGATGAGCCACAACCTTCAATACATTGTCAATGGCTTCTTCAAAGTAAAAAGTTTTCGGTGGACTTTCGATCTCCCACTGCCTTATGCCTAAGGGGTATTCATTCTTTGCCAAATTCGAATAGAACTCGAAGTGTATGAGGATGTATCTAACGAAGGTGAACCCGGCAAGATTCACTCGTAGTTTAATATTACTAAGGTCGATTCTGTCGTCTTGCGTTCTCGGCTGCGGCGAATCTAACGTCTCTCTGTTGGCGTACTTCCTTGCGGTTTCATGTATGAAATAGCTCTGTTTTTCCCGCGTTAAGTTAACGTTGTAGATTGTCAACAGATGGGCCCAATTTCGTTCGTGATATAAGAAGCATCGGGAAATTGCCTCAAGAATGCTTTCGACAGAATAAAACTTTTCCAGTCGTTTGATGCAATCGGTTAATTGGATCGACTCTGAGAGGTCAGATTCTGATATGCCGATCTCGTTTTTCTCGCGATTATACTTAGTGGCGTTGATAAGAAACGCCAGCAGCACCCTGTCAATGTAACACCAACCATACAATGGGATTTCTGCTTCTTTGTACCTCTTAAGGAAGTTTTCACCGAGAGAATAATTGATCAAACCGAAAAGGAGATTGCCTCGTCCAATGAAGGACAGATCTTTTGTCAAACTATCCGGGTCTTCGGTCTTCACCAATATGTCTGTTAATGCTTTTACTACCGTTCGATAATCCTTGTTAAAGAGGGGCAAAAATACTTTTTGGAAGTAACTATCATGCATCAATTGTCTTAAGAAGCTGCTTACTGCATTAAGAGAGATCTTTCCAAACAGGTGTTCGCTATCAAAAAGCTCCTGCACAAAAGCTAATCTCTTCTCAAGAATACGTTGGCATTGAGCAGGCTTGAACGCTAACTTGAAGGGAACGATATTATTGAACGAGGTTCTGCTCGCGAGATGGTGATTGGCCAGCGCTCCACTTGCATCCCGCAAACAGAAGATAAAGCGGAAGTTACTCATCGAGATATTCTGCTCGGCAAAATCTCCAATTTTTCTCAGCACGTTAGCATCGACTATGGACCTATTAAGGTAATCGAGAAATGTGGCCGACAAGAACTCCAGTTTTACGTTGTCGAGGTTGTCGAAATAGATCACCGTGGTCCGATCATCCTGTACATCGAGAAACAAATGGCAGAAGAAACAAGTAAAGGTGTCCTTGACGTCGAATTCCGTTATCACGTCCAAAATACGATGTGGCAATAGTGAACTTGGCGTAGATGTGTACTTGTAGAGCTTATCGGAAATTAGTTGTTTAGCTTTCAGCTCAGTGCGATTCGCAACCAGGAAGGCGATTGTGCGAATAATATTCTCCCGGTTGTACAGGTACTGCTTTATCAGGCTCAAGATCTCGTCATCGGTATTGTTTGGTGACTGATAAATCGATCTTTCGTCAAACGTGAGGTAATAGTGAGCGAAGGATGGCGTTCTTTTTATGAAGGTCTTTATGAAAGTAGATTTCCCGGTGCCCGCATATCCGCTAATAAGAATCGAAGTATTTCGTCTCAGGTCACCATTGATAATTTGTATGAGCTTATTCGCGTGCTTTTCATAATCATCTTCCACATAGAGTTGTTTGTTATAAAAAATGTTCTCAGTAAAGGTTTCATCGACATCCATCTTGTCGTCGAAAGGGCTGCCTATCAAGATGTCAACTAGAGTTGGCTTTCTGGCTTTCAACAGTTCGATTTCTTCCGCGAGGCCTGTGGATGCGTCGGCGAAGTGATCTGAAGTTTCGTGATTCATGATTCGTGAGATGAAGTGTGGGCAGTGCTAAGGTCAGGCTTAGCAATACATGAATAGTTAGAGCGCGTTCATTCTATAGTGTAGATTTCATACATACAACTTGAGAAGTGACGGTCGTATTCAACTGCGGGAAATGATAGGTGACGCACTGAACCGACCGCGGACGCGGTCTTTTCAGGTCCGCCCACCGAACGCGAATTACGAGTAGGCAAAGATCTTGGGCCACTCGAATAGTAAGATGCGAGCGCTTTGCGAAGCGGACGAAGCAACATATTTCGGATAAGCCACACGTTTCGGGAAATGGAAATTTCTTGAGCCGAACAGGGAGAGAGAGGCTATGGCTAACCCGATGTACGCGTCTTCTACGCGCAAGGATTTTCCACTGTTTTGCTGTCTACAATTGTTGAAAGTTTTGGTGGCCAGGGACGGATTTGAACCGCCGACGCCGGCCTTTTCAGGGCCGCGCTCTACCAACTGAGCTACCTGGCCGTTGGGTAGGAAAGACCGCGTAGTATAGGGAGTTAGCTAAAGAAGGTCAACTTTGAAGGCGATCGCGGTATTTGTCAGATTCGTCACAGAATTTCGTTGACGGATTAAATCCGAGGTGTATAATTCCACCCGTTGAGGATGGGGTTGACGCCCAAACGGCAATCCGGTTGAGAGACGACATCCGATTCAAAATTGAAAGTGCCCGCCAGTGCCAGCTCGGCCGCCGATCGCGCCCCCCGCAGTCGCTACCTTCGAGCTGGCACAGCTCTTTTTAAGGCCCCCGATTTTCAGCAAACCTCAATTCCCTAACCAGCTATTCCAGCTCGCTCCATTAAAGCTTTACGCTCCTGATTCGCTTCTTTTACCACCGACTCTTCGTCGAGCATCAGTAATTCTCGGTCTCTCATTAGTAATTCGCCATTGATTATTACGCTTTTGACGTCAGACGATTGTGCGGAATATACGACCGCGCTGATCGGATCGCTGTGGGGCGAAGAATGAAGCGTATCCAGATTTACGAGGATTACATCGGCCTGTTTGCCTGCCTCCAGCGAGCCGATTTCGCTTTCCAAGCCGAGCGCTTTGGCGCCTTCAATCGTCGCGATACGCAGTGCCTGGTTGGCTTGCAACGCCTCCGGCCCAAGCATGGCTTTTTGCAACAGCGCCATGCTGCGCATTTCGGTGAACATGTCGAGGCGATTGTTGCAGGCAGCCCCATCCGCGCCGAGCGATACTGAAATACCGCGCCGCAAAAGCTTCGTGATTTCGGCCACACCCGACCCGAGCTTCAGGTTTGACGACGGACAATGTGCGACGTTGGTACGCGTGCGCGCGAGTATCTCAACTTCCTGTTCGTCGAGATGCACACAATGCGCTAAGACGACGTGCGCACCGCTCACACCGAGCGAGTCGAGATACGCAACGTTACGCTGTCCAGTCTCACTTTCAACGAGCGCACATTCATTTTTGTTCTCAGACGCGTGCGTGTGAATCATGACGCCGTTTTCTTTCGCCAGCTCGCCGACGCGTAGCAGGAGCTCTCGGCTGCAACTCAACGCGAAACGCGGAGCAAAGCAGTAGCGGACCCTCCCACTTCCCTGCCCGTGCCAGGCGCTTAACAATTCCAGCGATTCCTGGATTGAAGCTTCAGTCTGTTCATGTAGCGGACCAGGTACGTCGTCGCCTTTGTCCATCATGCATTTGCCGACGGTGGCGCGAAAACCAGTTTCAGCTATCACCCGGAAAACTGCTTCGGTGTGATTGACGGTCTCCATCGTCAAAGCGCAGGTAGTGCCGCTCTTGATGAGTTCGGCTACGGCGAGTCTGGCAGAAGCGCGAATTGAGCTCGCGTTGTGGGCGGCTTCGAGCGGCCAAACGCGCTGCTTCAACCACTCGAGCAAAGGAAGATCGTCAGCAGCGCCGCGAAAGATGGTCTGGCAAAGATGGAGGTGGGTTTGCACGAAACCCGGGAGCACGACGCAACCAGCGGCATCCAAAACCACGTCGGCGCTGGTAGGCGTCGAACCAATGCTTTCAATGCGCCCGTCACGAATAAAGAGATTGCCGCTGATGATCGAGTTCCTCTCGTCCATCGTCAGCAGAGTTGCGCCCTTGATGAGAATTGATTTCATAGTAGGACAGGCATGCTTGCCTGTCGTTATACCGTTAGGAGGCAGAGCTAATGTCTTGTTACCAGCGGCGGATTATCCGTTTAGACCGAGAAGGTGTAAAGCAATAAATAGGCGCTCGACCGCGATGGACTCCTCCTCGCGGCCGAACGCCCGATTCCCCTGATTTTTACTTTATTTCTTCTCAGCCGCAGCAGCTTTCGCCGATGGAGCTGCCGGCGCGGCAGCCGGCACTTTTTCCTCACGCACCGCCATACCGAGTTTAACCTTCACTTCTCGCTCGATACGTTTCAGAATCTCCGGCTTATCTTTCAAGGTCTGCTTTGAATTCTCACGACCCTGTCCCAGGCGATCGCCCTTATAGGAAAACCACGCGCCGCTCTTGTCGACCACATTTTGCGAGACGGCAAGATCGAGCACGTCGCCCTCGCGCGAAATGCCTTCGCCATACATGATGTCAAATTCACACTCGCGAAACGGCGGGGCCACCTTATTCTTGGCGACCTTTACGCGGGTGCGATTGCCAACCACGCGATCCCCATCCTTGATCGCGCCGATGCGCCGGATGTCGAGTCGCATCGAAGAATAAAACTTGAGCGCGCGGCCGCCCGTCGTCGTTTCCGGACTGCCAAACATCACGCCAATCTTTTCGCGAATCTGATTGATGAAAATGAAGCAGGTGTTTGACTGGGAAACGATGGCCGTCAGTTTACGCAACGCTTGCGACATCAAACGCGCCTGCAAGCCTGGGAGCGAATCGCCCATCTCGCCATCGAGCTCGGCGCGCGGCACAAGTGCGGCGACGGAGTCCACAACGATTACGTCAATGCCATTGGAACGCACCAGGGCTTCAGCGATCTCAAGTGCCTGTTCGCCGGAATCAGGCTGCGAAATAAGCATCTGGTCAACGTCGACGCCGAGTTTGCCCGCATAATCCGAATCCATCGCGTGTTCCGCATCGATGTACGCAGCCACGCCGCCCGCCTTTTGCGCTTCGGCAACAATATGCAGCGCCAGCGTCGTCTTACCGGAACTCTCCGGCCCATAAATCTCAATGATGCGCCCGCGCGGCACTCCGCCGACGCCGACGGCCACATCGAGACTGAGGGAGGTGGTTGAGATGGCGGGAATGTCCGACACTTCGCGCTCGCCCATGCGCATGATCGAGCCTTTGCCAAATCTCTTTTCAATGCCGGATAGAGCCGCCTCAATTGCTTTGCCGCGGTCTATGCTGATTCGGTCGTCAGATGCCATAACATACATCGCTTTCTTCTGCTCCTTTTCTCGGGTGCGGTCAGAGAGCTCCTCTTTAACCGCCTGTTTGCGGGGAGCATAACACAACAAACGCGAGAATGGAACAGTGTTTCATGCCTGCAACACAATTTTTTTCCGGAGGGTTTCGATCAATCCGGGTCACACAACGCCGCCCTCTCGGCGTTGTGTTTGGAGTGCCGCCTTTAGGCGGGCTCGTTGATTTGGCTTTTAACTACCCGCCTAAAGGCAGTACTCCAGACTTTCGCGATACCGCGCCCATCGTTTTGCGATTCAGTCATGCGGCCGCCGTTTCTTCGGCAGTCAGGCTCCGCACGTAGCTTCCGATTTTTTCTACCAGGTCAGGATCGCCTGCTAGTTTTTCGATTTCACTGACGATCGCTGAACCAACTACCGCGGCGTCTGCATAGGTGCACGTTTCAGATACTTGTGCGGTGCTCGAGATGCCGAAGCCGACGGCAACCGGCAACTTCGTGAACCTGCGCACCCGTGTCACCAGCGATTCTGCCTCGCCGCTCAGATTCTCGCGAGCCCCAGTGACACCAGCGCGCGAAACCGCATATACAAAGCCACTTGCATGTTCGGTGATTAGCCTCAGACGCTCGTCGGTCGAAGTGGGAGCCACCAGGAAGATGAGATCGAGATCGTGTGCCCGCGCGGCGGCAACAACCTCGTGTGACTCTTCGGGCGTCAAGTCAGTTACCAGAATGCCATCGACGCCGGCAGCGCGCGCGTCACGCGCAAGCCTGGCGATGCCATATTGCATCAACGGGTTCAAGTAACTAAACAAAACGATCGGGGTCTCGAAACGCGCGCGGGTGCTAGCGATAGTTTCGAAAATCCCTTGCAAGCCAGACCCGTGTTTGAGCGCGCGTTCAGACGCGCGTTGAATTACCGGACCGTCGGCCATCGGATCGCTGAAGGGAACGCCCAGCTCGATTACCGTGGCGCCAGCGTTCGAAAGTTCAACGAGCAATTCTGCGGTCGTTTGTAAATCAGGATCGCCGGCTGTGATAAAAGGAATGAAGCCCTTCTTGCCATCACGTTTTGACTTATTAAAAGCAGCTTCAATTCGACCCAAGGTTTCAGCACTCCAGTTTGAGAAAATGAATGGTAGTACGGACGCAAACTAAGAGTTTTGCGTTACGAAAAAGGCGCGGTAGCCACTAATCAACTAACCAGCGCTGTCGCGCACCGTGTTTACATCTTTGTCGCCACGTCCTGACAGATTCACCACCACAATCTGATTCCGATTCATCTTCGCTGCGACTTTCATCGCGTACGCGATCGCGTGAGCAGACTCGAGTGCCGGGATGATTCCTTCAAGCCTGGCCAGAAGGTGAAACGCGTCCAGCGCTTCGTCGTCAGAGACACGATCGTAAGTGACGCGGCCAGAGTCGTGCAGCGCCGCGTGTTCCGGTCCAATCGAGGCGTAGTCAAGTCCCGCTGAAATGGAATGCGTGGCGGCTATCTGGCCATTCACATCCTGCAGCACGTAACTCATCGTCCCTTGTAGGACGCCGGGACGACCGCCACCGCTCTCGTTGAAGCGCGCTGCGTGGGCGCCGATCTCATTGCTGGTTCCGCCGGCTTCAACGCCGACCATACATACTGATTCATCCTCCAGAAACGGATGGAACAGTCCGATCGAATTTGATCCGCCGCCAACGCAGGCGATTAACAGATCGGGCAGCCGGCCTTCCTGTTCGAGAATCTGTCCGCGCGCCTCACGTCCGATCACAGTTTGGAAATCGCGCACCATCAACGGATATGGATGTGGACCGAGGGCGCTGCCCAGCAGGTAATAGGTGTCGTCGACGTTGGTCACCCAGTCGCGTAAGGCTTCGTTTATCGCATCTTTGAGCGTGCAGGATCCGGCGTTGACCTCGCGCACTTCCGCGCCGAGCAGTTGCATACGGAACACGTTCAACGCCTGCCGCCGCATGTCTTCGGCGCCCATGTACACGACGCAGTCGATACCAAACAACGCACACACCGTGGCGGTGGCGACACCATGTTGACCCGCGCCGGTCTCGGCGATCACCCGGCGCTTGTTCATCCGCCGGGCGAGTAATACCTGTCCCAGCGTATTGTTGATTTTGTGTGCGCCGGTATGAAGCAGGTCTTCGCGTTTGAGATATATTTTGGCGCCGCCGGCGTGTTCGGTTAATCGTGCTGCGTGAAATAAAGAGGTTGGCCTTCCCGCATACTGCCTCAGGAGGTCAGACAATTCTTTTTGAAACGAGGCATCGTCGCGGGCCGTGAAATACGCTGCGGTCAGCGCTTCCAGCGGCGCCATTAGAGTCTCAGGAACAAAGCGTCCGCCATAGACGCCCCAATGTCCCCGATGGTCAGGTTGTGATGACATAACTAAAAAGAAAGCCCGCCCGCTACCGCAGGCGGTTCTGACAAGAAGCGGCCGCCATAGACGCCCCAATGTCCCCGATGGTCAGGTTGTGATGACATAACTACCGAACTAAAAAGAAAGCCCGCCCGCTACCACCGCGGCTCTGACAAATTTGCTTTGCGCACTGCGGCAACGAAATCGCGAACCTTCGCATGATCTTTCTTACCCGGCGCCAATTCAAGAGAACTGCACGCATCGACTCCGAATGGTCTGACCTCGTCGATCGCGGCGCCGACGTTCGCGGGAGACAAACCACCAGCGAGAATACAAGGTGGCTTCACTACGCTGACCTGAGCAGCTTGTGACCAATCGCTGAGCTGGCCGGTTCCACCGGGCAGCGCTGCATTTCCGGCATCCAACATGATCATGGTCACGTCGTAATCGAAAAGCCTCTCAAGTATGAAGCCCTCGCCAGTATGAAAGACCTTCATCACTGTGTGCCCTCCCTTACCCAGGCTTGCACAGTATTCGGGCGTTTCGTCGCCATGGAGCTGCAGCACCATAACATTGGAAACGCGCTGAATTCTCTGAACCTCTTCGAGAGTCTCATTTACGAAAACTCCGACCGTCAGTATTCCTGCCGGTAATTTATCGATGATTGCACGCGCTGCCTTGGGTTCAAGGTACCGCGGACTCGACCGATAAAAATTGAAACCTAACGCATCAGCGCGCGCATCGACGGCCGCGAGCGCGTCCTCCAAATTGGTAATGCCGCAGATTTTGACGAGCGTGCTCATGAGCCTATTAGCTCTCCCGCACGTCGAAAGCGTTGGAGTTCAGCCACGGGATCTTCCGCGCGCATCAACGTTTCGCCCACCAGAAATACCCGGTAACCGACGCCCGCCAGCCTCGCGACTGCGTCAGGATTCAGACCGCTTTCACTAACGAGCGTCGCTCCCACCGGCGCAAACTGTGCAAGCTTTACCGAAGTTTCGATCGACACTTCAAAAGTTCGCAAGTCACGGTTGTTAACTCCCATGATCTTTGCGCCGCAAGCGACCGCGCGTTCCATTTCTGTTGTGGTGTGAACTTCTACCAGAGCGTCCATGCTGAGCTCGTCTTCAGTAAGCTGCAGCAATCGCTGCAGTTCGTCATCAGAAAGCGCGGCGACGATTAGCAGCAACGCGTGGGCCCCGGCTGCCGCTGATTCATAAACCTGGTACTCGTCAAAAACAAAATCCTTGCGCAGGACCGGAATGGAAACCGAGCCGCGCACAGCGCGTAAGTCATCGAGCGAACCGGCAAAACGATTTTGTTCGGTTAACACTGAAACCGCGGCGGCACCGCCGCGCTCATAACTCAACGCCATTTCAGCAGGATCGACATCCTGGCTGATCCATCCTTTGGAGGGCGAACGGCGTTTAAACTCGGCGATGATATTAATGCCGTCGCGTTGAAGTGCTGCACGAAAGACATTTGGCACCGCCCGTTCCCGAGCTTCAACCGCAGCTTCGCGAATCGCTGCCAGCGGAATCGCTTGCTGAGTCGCTTCAAGCTCGCGACGCTTCTCATTCATGATTTCACGAAGCACGTTCATATCGTTGCCAAAGCCGATGCGGTCTGATCAGTTGGTTGCTGCGATGAGCTGTTCGAGTTTCATTTGTGCGGCCCCGGTGTCCACGCTCGCCACAGCCGCTTCAGCTGCGGCTTTTAACGACGGCGCCTTGCCCCCGACAAACAGCGCCGCGGCCGCATTTACCAGAACCAAATCCCGCGCGGCGTCGCGACGTTCACCCGATAGAACATCACGAATAACTCTCGCGTTCGCGTCCGGGTCACCACCGCGTAGCTCCGACAGGTCGTTTTCCTCCAATCCAAAATCGCCAGGCGTGATCTCGAAACTTCTAACCGCGTCGCTCGATACCTCGGCAACGTACGTTTGCCCGTGAAGGGTGATCTCATCAAGCCCGTCTGCTCCGTGAACTACCCAGGCGCGCTTCGTTCCTAATGCTGCTAACACTTGCGCTAGCGTCTCCACCAGCTCGCGTCGCCAGACACCCACGACCTGCATTGGCGCCGCGGCGGGATTGCTCAACGGACCTAACAGATTGAAAGTCGTTTGGATGCCAAGCTCGTGACGAATGCCCGCGACGCGTTTGGTAGCGCTGTGATAAAGCGGCGCGAACATAAAACAGATGCCGATTTCGTCGAGACACTTCCCGGCGAATTCGGGCAGCGCCGAGACATTGACGCCGAGCGCAGTTAAAACGTCCGCGCTTCCCGAATTACTACTCGCGGCGCGATTACCGTGTTTGGCAACGGGCAGACCCGCGCCGGCAATAACAAACGCTGCCGCGGTGGAAACATTAAATGTCTTGGCGCGGCTTGAACCTGTCCCTGCCGTATCGACAAACGTCTCGTGACAACTTTTAACTTTCGTGGCGCGGGCACGCAGTGCGTCCGCCATACCGGCTAGTTCCGCAACCGTTTCGCCCTTTTGTGATAGCGCCACGAGCGTCGCGGCTATCTGCGCGTCAGTCGCGTCAGCGGCAAGCAGAGCTTCGAGCAACTCGGCTGCTTGTTGCCGGCTGAGATCCTCGCGCCTGGACAGAGTTGATAAATGGTTGCGCAGCGTGGCGTTCATTTTTTGGAGTGCGGTGACCTGTCACCGCTTTGTTACGTCGCGACCTGTCGCGACCGATGTTCGGCAGATTCAACTCTAAGCACTGGGCGACAGGTCGCCCAGAAAGCAAAGCGGTGACAGGTCACCGCACTCCAAAAGTCTTGAATGTCGCCGTGGGCGGCTATTCCAATTTACTCCAAAGGTCAGTGCTACTTCTCCGCGTCGCGAAGCATTTGCGCCATGTCGTGGCGCTTGTTCTTCGCCGCCCACGCTGAAGCCGTCACGCCCTCGTTATCTTTCAACGCCGGGTCGGCGCCGCGTTCGAGCAATAGCTGCGCGGCCCCCTGATGGCCGTACACCGCTGCCCACATGAGCGGCGTCCCACCAAGTTTGTTCTTAGCATTAACGTTCGCGCCGGCATCAACCAGCATGCGCACCACATTCGCCTTCCCGCGTTGTGCTGCAATGTGCAGTGCGGTGTCGCCGTCAGTATCGCTGAGGTTGGGATTGGCGCCGCGCGCAAGCAGTTTCTGCACGGTGGTTTCGTCTCCAGCCGAAACATACCAAATCAAGGCGGTCATGCCGCTGAAACCCTGCGCGTTGAGATCGACGGTGGGCTGCGACAACACGAGCGCTGCGGTCTCATCGTTTTTCTTTTCGAGCGCGCGCAGGAGTGCGTTGTAACCGGCATTGTCGCGTGCGTTAACATCCGCGCCGCCCTGCAACAGGACTTTTACGAGGTCAGCATTGTCGTGCGCGGCAGCGTTGATTAGCGCAGTCGCGCCGTTATCATCCTTGACGTTCGGATTGATACCGGCGGCAAGAAATCCGTTGACGGCGCTCACATCGTTTGCGTTCGCAGCCGCGAGAAACGATTTGTCGTCGAACGGGTAACCACGTAACTGCAAAAACCGCTTGGCAGCGTCAGGGGTCGGCTTATCACCGCGCGACTCTGCGCAGGCAACAACGCCAAGCGCAATCAACGCAATCGTCGCCATTAGGAAGCAGTGTCGAATTGTGGCCAGGCTTTGCACAAAAGTTTGAAAGGTAATTAAGGACCGAAACCACAAGAGCGCTGAACGGGGCAGTGGCCCGACCATCAGAGATGGCTTTTCTACGCCTCGAGCCCTCCCTAACGGTCGGGCTACTGCCGCTTCAGCGCAATGCCTTGTGCTACTTCTTGCACGGAAAAACGGTTGCGCGATTGATGCGCACCGGCTTGGCCGGTTTCTCCGCTTCGGCAGGCGCTTTGTTAATCGCGTCCGCCACTTCAATGCCCGTGGTAACACGCGCGAACGCGGAAAACTTGCCGTCGAGATGGTGGCCGTCACCGACCAGTATGAAAAAGTGTGTGGTGGCGCTGTTAGCGGCTTCAGGACGAGCCATTGAGACAATACCGCGCACGTGTTTCACCAGCCCCGGTTCATCCGGAAGTTTCCGCGACATGCGTCGCGAGAGATCGTAATTCCACTTTTCACTCGTTGAAAGATTTCCACCCTGAATAACAAAGCCGGGGACCGTGCGGCTGAAGGTAGTGGTGTCGAGCGTGCCGGTTGCAGCTAGATTCAGAAAATTGCGCACACTCTCGGGCGCAACTTCCGGCATCATTTCAATTTCGATGATGCCCGCTTCGGTTTCAAATCGAACGCAACTCGCCGCCATTTTTTCGACAGTCGCGCCATCGAATGGTTCCGGTGATGGGGCCGCTTCCGCTGGCCGTTGATTCGCTTTCTTCGAGGCGTCAGTTTGCGGATCGGCAACCGGCTGTTGCGCGCGGACACCCGCTACCCACAAGAGTGCAACCACAACTAATAATGAAACTCGCGCAACTTTGGAAAAATCGTTCGTCATAGAAAGCACTATGTTACTCACTGGGACCGCGGGCGTCCCGCCCGCAAACGCGCCGCAAGGCGCGAAGATCTTAGCCAAATACTGTTCGCGCTACGCGCTCATTGCGGGCGGGACGCCCGCCGGTCCCAGTGAAAGGGAGACCCTGGTCGCGCGTCCCCATGAATAATTACATAAATGAAGTCGCCGATAACCACTGCCCGCCATCTACCACCAGAATCGCGCCATTGATAAAACTGGCGGCGTCGGAACAAAGAAACAGCGCCGCCGTTTCGATGTCTTTAATACGGCCGAACCGCCCCAGCGGAATCTTCTTCTTAAGTTTTTCTTTGATGACATCCGGGACTAGTCGTTTCATGCCTTCCGTATCTTCAATCGGACCCGGCGCGATCCCGTTCACGCGAATGCCGTAACGTCCCCATTCGACGGCAAGATTGCGCGTCAGCGCGTCAACCCCGGCCTTGGCTGCCGACACGTGCAACTGCATCGGTGTGCCGACGTAATGCAGCGTGGCGCTGATATTCAGAATTTGACCTTGATGCTCCTTCAATTGTGCGAAAGCGGCACGGCAAACGTTGAACGTACCTTTCAGATCGATTTCGACTACGGTGCCGAAGCCGTTGGGCGATAAAGCTTCGGCCGGCGATAGAAAGTTTCCCGCAGCACCGTTCACCACAAGGTCGATCTTGCCGAAGCGTCCGACAGTGGCGGCAATCGCTTTCTCAATGTCTTCCGAATTGCGCACGTCAGCAGCGATGGCGATTGCTTCGCCGTGCACCTTCTCATCCGCGTCGTTGATAGCCTTGGCGGCTGGTTCAAGATGTTCGAGTTTGCGGCTGACGAGTGCGACGTTCGCGCCGGCTTCCGCGAATGCACGCGCGACGCCGCCGGTTATGCCAGTACCACCGCCAGTAACGAACGCCACGCGTCCGTTAAGAATCCCATCGTGAAAAATATTGGTCATATGGTTTTGTCAAAATCGTTCCGACCCACGTTTGTAAGCTGCGAGCTTAGCTGGGAGCGCAGGCATCCTGCCTGCAATGAGCGCCGTTTCGGCGCGAAAACGTTTTAGCGAAGCGAATGCAGACAGGATGCCTGCGCTCCCAGCCGACCGCTAACCGCCCGCGATGAATGGCCGCGACTGAACAATATAAATCTGTCCCTTCATGTACGCCCATTCAATGTCCTGATCGCGACTGCGGAACACACTCTTGATTCGGTTTGCAGCCGTGACCAGGCGTCGAATGACTTCATCCGTCAACACGACGCGCTCACCGGTGATAGCGACTTCCTTCACGCCGCCGTTTTGATCGAATGTTAACAAACTATCTTCATCAGACCGCGTCAGCACCTGGACCGCATTCGCGCGCTCGCGAAAAATAATCTGCTCCGCAACTTTCTTCCCTTCGACAACTTTAATTCCCAAACCCCGTTTGGCGCTGATGTAGATCGCGTCGCGGTTGTCCTTGTCGAAAGGGTCGGTCGTAATCATCACGCCTGAACTCTCTGAATTAATGCCTTCCTGAATCAAGACCGCCATGAAGATCTTCGAATGATCGATCACTGCACGTTCGCGCGCCTCGTAGGCCTCGAAATTCCAGAGCGACGCCCAGACGGTTTTGATGGCTTGAATCAGCTGTTCAGGTTCACGAACATTCGGCACGGTGGTGTAGAGGCCCGCGCCGCTGAAGTTCGGCAAGTCTTCGGAATTAGATGAACTGCGAACAAACAAACCCTTCCCCGCATACTCAAGTTTGATTTTGCGCAGAATCTGATTGCGCAGACGCGCGTCGAAACTCGCATGTTGAATTCGCTCGCGCAGAGCCACCAGCTTTTGCCGGCGGTAGGCCGGATCGTGCACAAACTTCTGATCGTTCAATAACTCGTAAATCGCGTCGTCAAGTTTGTTCGATTTCAAAAACTGATCGTAGTAGTAAAACGGGATCGTGAAGCCACCGGGCACGATGATGCCGGGCAATCGCGCGTTCAGCACCTCGCCGAGGTTAGCCGACTTACCGCCAAAAGCAATCGCCGAGCGCGCGCGCTGCTGGCTGAGACTCAGTAAGCGCGTCTCCGATAGATCGAAGCGCGGCTTCATCACGTCAAGTCTCTGCGCCAAACGGCGCTGGTATTCGCGCAGTTGATCAACGCCGGCGCGCTTGATGGTGTAGCCATCGCGCTTCGCGTCAAACTCCACCCACCAACCGTCATATTGTTTGAATAAAGCCTGCGCGTTTTTCACATAAGCGTTGGGAATGCCCCAGCCTTTCGCCAGCAAATTAATGTGTGAAAGCGGCGTCGAAGGTTGCGACGTGATCACGCCCGCCACCGGCGGAAGCTGCAGCGGAACTTCATCGAGCACCAGGATTTCGTTGAAGCCAATCTCAACGTGTTCGTCCAGTTTCGGAATCACGTGAATGCGACCCAAACCCTTAGCGACATTCAACGCCTGGTATTCCTGCTCCTTAGCGATGTCGCTTTGCGTAACGCGTTCCAGGCCGGCCAGCTTGCGCGATTCATCGTCCTGGCGGATTGAGTTTGGCTTGTAAGCCACCGGCTGAAAGAACGTCGCTTGGATCAGGTCGGCGACCAATTGAATTTGCTCGGCCGGTATCAGATCCCCCTCCCAGAATTCGAAGGTCCAGCGTTTCAGCGGCGTCTGGTAGGCGAGGCTGCCAAGAATGAACCGCCGGTTTGGCTTGAGGTAATTGTTCTCGAAAAACTCTTTGCCGCGCTCCAGCGACAGGTAGGTGCCGTTGACGAAGTCCTTGTGAAACGCATAACGGCGAGTGTTCACGTAGTAGATCTTGTTCTGATCTTTGCGATCGATAACGAACAACACGTGTGGCAGCGCGTATGGCGTGTTGGCATCGTAGGTGACGGCGAGCGTATCAAACTCAGCTTGGGTCTTGACGGCTGGCAGCGAGCGCGGTGACTCAGTCTGCGCGGCCACTCCGTAAGAGCCGCCGAACCCAGCGATCAGAGTCAGCCCAATTACTAACTTTCTTACTAAATACATTCGCTTTCCTATTGTCCGTGAAAGGAACGGCTGAATTGAAGAGCGGGGGCAGGCCCCCTTCCTGACCCTGAGCTGCACATCGTTGAGCTGTAATAACCGACTTAAAGGCTTTCAACCTAAACGATACCCGACTCGTTGCGTTGTCTCGGGGTCGGGAAGGGGCCTGCCCCCGCTCTTTATTCAACTCAATCTTCGAGCGTTAGGTTATTGAAGTTCCTTGCCTGTCCGCACCAGCAATTCTAGCAAATCATCAATGTGCCGTCGGCGCGTCAGGAAGCTGTTAATGTTCACGCGCAACGCGCGTCGGCCATTAAGCACTGTGGTTGTGATCCAGGCTTCACCACCACGCTCAATTTTCTGTTGCAGCTTTTGCTGCAAGCTATCGAGCGCTGACGCGTCGGCAGCGGACGCCGAACCAGGCACAAACCGGAAACAGCACACAGCGGTTTCAACCGGTGACACGCGTTCGAAATCAGCCAATTCATCAATCCGTGCCGCGAGGTACTGAGTCAATTCGATCTGATGCTCGATCACGGACGCATAACCGCTGCGGCCCATAAACTTCAGCGCCATCCAAAGCTTTAACGAAGTGAACCGACGCGTGCCCATCTGGCCGTAGCGGAAGAAATCGAACTCAACGTCAGCACCACCGCGATCTTCGTTTAGGTATTCAGGGGTGATGTCAAAAGAATCGCGCAGAATTCTGCCGCCCTCACGCACGAGTACGGCGCCGCACGCAAACGGCACAAACATCCATTTATGCGGGTCAAACGTTATCGAGTCGGCCAGTTGAATGCCGGCAAGTTTGTCGCGGTGCTTATGCGAAAACGCGAGTGTGCCGCCATAAGCCGCATCGATGTGATACCAACAATCATTCTCGCGCGCGATCTCTGCGAGCTCCATCAATGGATCTATGACTCCGGTCGAGGTCGCTCCCGCGACGCCAACGATGCAACACGGCACCAAACCCAGTTCGCGATCTTTTTGAATCTGCTCGCGCAAGGCGTCGGGTCGCACGTGAAAATTGCTGTCGGTGGCGATCTTGCGTAAGTTGTTGCGACCAATGCCGAGGATGTCGACGCTGCGTTCTATGGAAAAATGGCACTGCTCGGAGGCGTAAACAGTCAGATCGCCAGCGAGCGATCGCAAACCATTCATCGCTGCGGGCACCGGCGCAGCCTCGTTGCGCTGAATGCGATCGCGTGCACATTTGAGCGCGATCAAGTTTGCTTCAGTGCCGCCGCTGGCCAGCACGCCAAAGCTTTGCGCGCCGTAATCAATTAGATCGCAGAGCCAACGCAGCACGCGCGCTTCGATCATTGCCGATGTCGGGCCGTTGCGCCACGCGCCGGCATTTTGATTGAGCGACGAGCTGAGAGCGTCGGCCCACACACCAATTGGCAAAGGAGTCGGGTTGAATTGTCCAAAGTAACGCGGACTCGCAACCTGCATAGCATGTGGCAAAACGTCAGACGTAAACGCCTGCAAGATTTCCTCGATGGCGATTCCCTGCTCCGGAAGGGTCTCATCAAACAAACGTGCAAGATCACTCGGAGTCGCCGGTGAAGTTACCTTCCTTTGGTCGAGCGTCGCCGCGTAATCCGCGATGATAGCGGCAACAGCAGGCCCCAGGCGTTGGTGCTGTTCCACGAAATCGTCCATCAGTTGTTCAGCTTGATAGCCAGTCATATAAACTCGCACTCAATTAGGATGGCAGACGCTCCCAGCATCGCATGCAATGCGCGCAACGGACAAAGATCAAATGAACCCGAACACACAAACACAAAAGTTTAGAGACGCCTTGAGCCGCAACGCGCCCGACTATGGCGTAAGCCTCACCGCCGGCGCAATCGAGCAGTTGTCGCAATACTATGAACTGCTGAATCGTTGGAACGCGCGCGTGCACCTCGTGGCTCCCTGTTCCCCGCAGGAGTTTGCTAGCCGGCATGTGTTGGAATCGTTAACGGCCCTCAAGCATTTGCCGCAGGGTGCAATTGTTGCGGAGGTAGGCGCCGGCGCGGGTCTCCCGCTTATTCCGTGTCTAATCTGCAGGCCTGACCTGCGTGCGATCCTGATTGAGTCGGCCCAGAAGAAAGCGGTCTTTTTGCGGGAAGCGCTCGCGCAAAACGGCGCGGCAAACAGAGCGAGCGTGCTAAATGAGCGTTTCGAAATGGTGCCGACGCCCGCAGTCGATGTGGTGACTTGTCGCGCGATTGAGCGCTTTGAAGAAATGCTCCGTAAACTCCTGGAGTGGTCGCCGAACGGTGCAACGTTGCTGCTGTTTGGAGCGCAGCGATTAGATAAGCGAATTGAAGGCCTGGGTTTCACCGCGACGAAGGAACTGATGCCAAACTCTGAGAAGCGTTACTTGTATGTGGTGAAAAAGGATGAGGTCAGTACCACCACACGGTAGCGGGTGGTACTGACCTCACTGGGCCAGAATCAAAGCGGCGTTAAGCCGCCGCACTCCAAAAAACTACGGGACGATATCCAGTCCAATCAGTTGCTGACCTGAAATCACGAACTCCGCTGGTGGCAATTCCATTTCATAGACTGCGGACAAAACCGTCGGCGTGTAGCCACCCGAATTCCTATCACTGTTCAGCGTGGCGACGACCGATGGCGGAAGGTTAGGCAATTCACTCGTGCCAATTACGGCGCCAGGCGTGATGCGAAACAGCTTCACATACAGTCGATCGCTCTTTTTGATCTTGTTGATTGTCTTAACAAGCTGGCCCAAATCCTGTGGCACAAATACCTTGGCCGCTGAACCTTCCTGCAGCGCGCCGCCGTCGCCAACGAAAACCAGCAGCTGTCCGGGTGTGGCATCTTCAGGAATCTGCACCGGAATTCGCTGCACAAACTGCTTACCGGATTCGGTTCGCACGTACGCCTGGATTTCGATCTTTTCGCCGCGATGTGCTTCTGTTTTGCTGAGCGCGATACGTTCCAGCGTGCCGGCATATTTCGTGTCGGTCGAGGAGATGTCCAGGTTTACGCCCTGAATTTGCACGTCATCAAAGCCGCTGCCAAGCAACGAACTAATCGGGCCGGCAACCGAGCCCGCCGCGAGAATCGGGGAGTTGGCTGCAGAAAATCTCCGATCAACTTCGATTGGATCCTGTCCCTTGATGTCGATTGCGCCTTTGATCGTGATCGTCGAATCGCCCAGCGCGCGCTCGCTTGAAGTGATCGTGTTGAAGACGGTGATGTTCAGCAACAGCGGCGTCAAAAAAGAGTCGTTCGCGATTTCGTAGGCATAAGTCTCGGTGCGATCTCGACTCGTGTGCAGGTTGATTTTGACCGGGATCATCTTCGGCGCTTGCCCTAACTTACCAAACACTCCGGATGCCCTGTCCTGTGAAATCGAACCCATCATCGCGCCCGGCACCGAGAGCTTGAAGGAATTGTTCACGTTTGGAATCACCGTGACCACTGCCGTCTCGCTCATCGGCATATCTGCGGCGCCAAGACCAAGGAAGGGATGGCCAAAAGCGTAGATGCGATCGCCGTCGCGGAAAGTGACCGTACCTGCCGCGGCGATTGAATAATCACCGCGCACAAGTTGCACGCTTACCGAAGTTCCCGGCGTCAATGTCTTCTCGTTCGCTTTCGCGAGCGGCGTCATGCCGGCTGCACCACCAGCGCCGGACACCGGCAGCAGACCGCCGGCGATAAGTTGTGGAGCAAACATCTGCAACGACTCCTGGCTGATTCCGGAGAATACGAGTGGAGTCGCTATCGGCGTCATTTGCTGCCCCATCAAGGGCAACAGCGGCGAGCCTGCCGAAACGGGAGCTATCAACGAAGTGGCGTTTAAAGCAGGCTTAGGAAAGTTCGGCTTCCAATCAGTCGCGGCAAGCTGTGCAAATGAGACGGCGCGGGGTTCTGCTGGTCTGACAGTCGATCCCGCGGAGCCGCGCTCAAACACGTCGATCATCTGCTGGATCGGAGTTATCCCGGCTATCGGTTCTTTGGCAAAGGGAAAGGCGAAGGCAATCGCGCCGACCAGTTTGTTGTCGATGTAAACGGGTGAGCCGGACATGCCCGCGAACACTCCAGTCCGTTCGGCATTTGCGCCTGACAAGCGGGCAATGATTGCTGTTTGTCGCGGCGCCGGATAGCCAGGCAAGACGCCGAGAATCTCCACACCAAAGTCTTCCGCTTCAGTGCCGGAAAAGACGGTGCGGGCGATTCCCTTCATACCGGGCCGCAAGTCTTCGAGGGGGAAAAACCTGGGGTCCTTAGCAGTTACTGTGGCCGCCTTCTGCGCCATGCCGAAGCTCGTGAAACTCGTAATAGCGACCACAATGAGGAGAAACTGGATAAAACTTTTCATGCAAAATACCTTTGTTGCTGATAGTGTCAATTCGGAGCCCTGATCGGGGGTTCGAGGCCAGCGCGACTATAGCTTTCGTCATCACACCGGTCAAGGTAATGCCTTAGACGCAGCAACGCGCGCAAACGTTCCTCCGTGTAGTCAAACTATTTACGTAATTCTGCTGGAGGCATCAGGACTTCTCGGTATGACAGATTCTATCCAGGGCTTCATTCTGACGGGCGGCGCCTCGCGACGAATGGGCAAAGATAAAGCAGGCCTCGTGTGGGACGGCCAAACATTCGTCGAGCGCATTGCCCGAGAGTTGCTGCCGATCACACCCTCAGTAAAACTGGTCGGCACCGTTACCCCTCATGATGAATTTGAAGTCGTGCCGGACGTTTATCCTGCCTGGGGCGCACTCGGCGGAGTCCATGCGGCCCTCGCGGCCTGTACCGCGCCCTGGGCGTTCGTCGTCGCCTGCGATTTCCCTTTCGTCACTACCGAGCTTTTTCAGCGACTCGCATCGCTGCGCGAGGAGACTGACGCGGTCGCGCCTGTTCAGCATGACGAAATTCCCCAACCGCTCTGTTCCCTTTATCGCCAGGCGTCGTGTCTCTCGGTCGCGACCGAACTGATCAAAAGTGGCGAAAGAAAGCCGATTGCTCTGTTACAATCAGTTCGCACGCGCTGGGTAAGTTTTAGTGAACTTAGTAATCTCACGGACGCGAATCATTTTTTTGACAACATCAACACGCCGGAAGACTACGCTCGGCTGAACTCGAAAGGACTCAGCGTGACCGACGCGGCGATGACCCGAGACGATCGCCTTTGACCAGCGATCTGGTAATTCCTGGTTTTACCCCCAATTTCATGGCAACCCGACGACGATTCGGCAAAAAATTGGTGCGGCTGCTCGTACCGATTGTGTTGGTACTCGCAGTGGCGCTGCTAATTGCGCTGGTATCGATCGTCTATGGAATTACACGTCCGCCGCGCCGCTCTTATCTCGTCACGCCTGAAACGTTTTCAACCCTAAGCGGCACCGGCAAAGCTCTAAAAGTTACTGAAGAAACCTGGAGCAATCGCGACCGCACTATGGCGCGCGGTTGGTTGCTGCGCGGCGTTGAAGGCGCTCCGGCCGTAATTTTTCTGCACCGATATGGCGGTGATCGTTCGCTGCTGTTAAATCTCGGGATGAAAGTGAATGAGGCTACCGGCTGCACTATCCTGTGGCCGGACTTACGAGGTCACGGATTGAATCCAACGGTTCAGTGGACTTCGTTTGGCACCCGCGAAGGCGACGATGTATTGGCGGCAATCGATTTTTTGCGCAGCCTCAAAGGCGCTGATAAGCATAGTCAGTTAATCGCGGATCGACTCGGCGTGTACGGAGTTGAATTGGGAGCGTACGCAGCCCTGCGCGCGGCCAGCACGGACTCAGGAATCCAGGTATTGGCGCTGGATTCAGTACCCTCAGATCAGGACGAGTTGGTCGACGCGGCGGTGGATGGCGATGTGCGAGTACGAAATAACGCGCTCAACTTTCTGGCGCGCCAGGCAACGAAGTTCTATTTACTCAGGCAATACGACAACACGCGCTCCTGCGACCTTGCTCGGTCACTGGGGCCGCGGAAAGTGATGCTGCTCGCGGGTGAGGACGGGCGGCTGTTGCGTGAGTCGACCAAAGCGCTGGCGCCGTGTTTCAGCGATCCGACCCTCGTGGAAACGCGAACCGACTCGCCCCTGAGCGGGCTCACCTTGCCATCGGCGACTGGACAGGAAGGCGAAACTTACGATCGCCCGGTCATCGATTTCTTTGTTAAGAATCTTCGCTGATTGGCTTTGCACAAAAAGTCTAAATCCACAGCTGAGGAATTGAATTGTCCTGGTAAGACAGAATCAGAACCGGGAGCGGTAGCGACCAGCCGAAAAGTCAACTGCATGAAACTGAGTGTTCGGCTGGTCGCTACGGCTTCCGGTTCTGATCTTGTCTGGGGCTGCGGTCAAGAAACCACGCCCGCGACTTCTTGTGCAACTATTCGCCGATTAGGGTGGGCTGACTGCCAGCAATGCGAACCTACCGTTGTCACCTAAGATATCAATCCGCATCGAACTCAATTCTCTAAACTGCATCACGTCTTTCAACGGCACCATTGTGAGGATAGTGGTCTGTCGTCTGCGGCTCTCCCAAACGATCTGGCCGAGGCCTTCGTACAGTACTGGCTCCCCATCGGATTCATAAACAATCCGGCCCGCCGCATAAAACTCTGGACTGCGATCATCGCGTTGCAGACCGTAAAGCGGGGCGTTGGAATAGCCACGCGCATCCGCCTCTTGCAGTAAACGCCTCGCAGATTGACGTTCGGTAAACTGCGGCGCCAGGCCTAAACCTAGAATCAAGACCAACAGCGTAGTGACGCCAAAGCAGATCAGTGAAACCGGATTGCGACGCAGCAGCAACGGCACGCAGCCGGCGACGAAGAGCAACAGGGCCATCGGCACGGCATGACTCAGCGGCAGCCGCCCGGTTTGGCCTGAGTAAATGAGTGTGCCAACCGCTAGCAGCAGACTAACGACTGCCGTTGTTGTTGGTGGCCAGCGCGATGCATCCGCTGACCTCGCGCTCAGCCGCCAAAATCTTTCGCCGACGATCAAAGCTGCAGCCGGCAGCACCGGCAGCAAGTATCCCGGCAGCTTCGAACTCGAGAGGCTAAAAAAGATCAAGGGAAACAAAATCCACGCAAGCGCGAAAATCATTAACCGGCGAACGCGATCTTCAGCGCCGTCGGCTCGGCCCGGACGAAACCACTTGCGAGCCTGCATCAGTCCATCAATCAAAAAAGCAGTCCAGGGCAGAGCCAGCAACGGCAGAATCAGCAGGTAGTAATAAAACGGCGCGTGGTGATGATATTTGTTAGAGAGATAACGCGCGAAGTGGTGCTGAATGAAAAACTGATCGATGAACAACCACCCATGCAGCCTGATGACGGGCAGGTACCAAACACTGGCGACGATCACGGCAAGAGGCAATCCCCAGATCAGGCTGAACAAGGTACCGCGTCGCGGCAGTCTCCGCTCAAGCAAAAAATAAAGGCCAACCACGCCTGCCGGTAGAACGATGCCCACCAATCCCTTCGCAAGCAGTGAGGCGCCAACGCACGCATAACACCCCGCAAGAAACGCGCGGCGCAGTCTAAGGTCCGACTCAAATTCGTGGAGCAGGAAAAATGCGAGTGACCAGGTAGTGGTCATTGTCAGGACGATATCGAAGCTGGCCGCTCGGGAGAAAACGATAATGCCGAGCATCGTGCCCGCTGCGAGCACTGCCCAAAACATCAAGCCGTTGCAGTCATCGAGACCCCGCGTTACGCCGCGCGCCACAACCAGCACCGCGACCACGGTGAGCAGGCCGGAAACTGCTGCCGGAAGCCGCGCCGCAAACTCGGAAACTCCGAACAGTTTGAAGCTGCCAATCATCATCCAGTAGAGCAGGGCCGGCTTTTCAAACCACGTATGACCACCTAACGTTGGTGTTATCCAGTCGTGACGGAGAAACATCTCGCGGGCGACCTGCGCATAGCGAGGCTCGTCTGGTCCAAGCAAAGGAAAGCGACCTAAGCCGTAAAAATAAAAGGCAACGAATGCGAGGAAAAGGAGAACTGTGCCGCGCTTGGCAAGGTTTGAAGGATGCAAGTATATTCGACTCCGAACAAGATAAGCAGAAAGCGGTGCTGCCCTGGTTTGGTTTTGTAACGCAAACTGTTAGTTTGCGCTCGCGTTGAATGCCATTCATTCATCGCAAAGTAACAGTTTGCATTACAAACAAACTAAACCAAAAAGCGAATACAGTAAAACTAATGCCCTTGAAAACCGCCGTCATAGGCGTGGGCCATCTGGGCCGGCAACACGCGCGCATCCATGCCGATCTCGCAGCCGAAGGGTTGACCCGCTTTGTATCTGTCTGCGATCTCGATGAAAAGACGGCGCGCGAAATCGCTTCCGAGAGAAACGTCGAAAGCACGTGCGACTGGCGTGAATTGATAGGACGTGTCGAAGCGGTGAGTTTGGCAGTACCCACCGAGTCGCATTGTGAAATCGCGGTGGGCTTGCTCGAGGCCGGCATTCATGTGCTCGTGGAAAAGCCAATCGCCCGGAGCCTCGCGGAAGCCGATCAAATGATTGCGACGGCGGCGCAGAGTGGCGCCATGCTGCAAGTCGGCCATCTGGAACGGTTCAATCCCGCGTTGGTAGCGCTGCGACCCCACGTACGGAACCCGGTCTATTTTGAAATTCACCGCGTTGGCGAATTCACGGCGCGTTCGCTCGACATCGACGTAGTGCTCGACTTGATGATTCACGATCTCGACATCGTGCAATGGCTGGTGGGTGAAGACGAGGAAGTAACCGAATTGCACGCGGTCGGTATTCCCATATTAACGAACAAGGTAGATGCGGCGAATGCACGGCTCGAGTTTTCTACCGGCGCGGTTGCGAATATCACCGCGTCGCGAGTTGGAACCGAGAAGATTCGCAAGATGCGTTTTTTCCAGCCGCACGATTACGTGGCCGTGGACTACGCGACCAGGCATGCTTCGATTAGCAGTCTGGCGCCGCCCAGCGCGACCGGCGCCTGGCCCGGCGTGCACACGAAGAATCTTGACGTAATCGATATTGAGCCGCTGCGTGCGGAAATACTTGGGTTCGTTGAGTCCGCGCAGACCGGAACAGCCCCCGCGGTTTCGGGGATGGAAGGCAGAAACGCACTGTCACTGGCATTGCGTGCGCTCGAACGTATCGCCGAGCACACGGGCAAAGTGCAAGTTGGAACTGCGGTGAAGTAACTGATGACAGCAGTGGTCGCGATTTCATCCTTCTTGTCCGAACGCATTGCCGCCGGTGATTTTCCGTCTGCTGTCTATCTCATCGCTGAACGCGGCCGCGAGGTATTTGTCGACGCGCTCGGGAACGCCGTTGCAGAGCCGGAACAGATCGCCGCCTCACTCGACACGATTTACGATCTTGCTTCACTCACCAAGCCGCTCGCCACCAGCATGCTGTGCGCGCGGCGCGTTGAGGCGGGTGAATTAACGCTCGACAGTTCTGTTTCCCATTACCTTTCGGAATTTAGCCGATCCGACAAACAGAAAATTACCGTCCAACATTTGCTCACCCACAGTTCCGGTCTCCCTGCGTGGCGACCGCTTTATCAACTTGCCGGTCAAACAGAACAAGCGCTGACGGCAATCGCCGACGTAGAGCTGGACTACGAACCGGGAACGCGTGTCGTCTATAGCGACCTCGGCTTTATCGTGCTGGGACTGCTATTGGAAAAGCTATCGGGCAAGCCGCTCGCGGAACTAGCGCGCGAAGAAATGTTTGCTCCGCTCAATTTGCAGCACACATTTTTCAATCCGGAGCTCGCGTTGCAAACGGGAATTGCCGCCTGCGAAATGGGCAATAACTACGAACGGCAGATGTGCGGCGAATCAGACAATGACAAGAAGAGTTGGCGTGAAGAAGTGATCTGGGGTCAGGTGCACGACGGCAACGCTTATTTTCTCGGAGGCGCCGCCGGTCACGCCGGACTCTTCTCCACCGCACGCGAAACTTTTGCAATCGCTTCGCAGTTTCTCGGCCGTCACTCTAAATTATTGAAGCCGAACACTTGCGATTTGTTTCGCACTAACCTCACGAACGGATTGGAAGAGGCGCGGTCGTTTGGATGGCAACTTGCCGAAACAAAAGACTCGGCGGCAGGCACTGACTTACCGCGCAATAGTTTTGGGCATTCGGGTTTCACCGGCACGAGCTGTTGGATCGATCCGCAGCACGAACGGATCTTTATTCTTCTCACCAATCGCACTCACGCGCGCGTGCTGCCCTTCGCAAATATCAACAGCGTGCGACGCCGCTTTCACAGCCTCGCGGCTGCCGCGCTGGATGCTCCCACTGGAAGAGGGTCGGCGGATGAGGTCAGTACCACCACGCGGTAGCGGGTGGGTCTCTTGATTGCCAATTGTCGATTACCGATTTCAGATTCATGTTTGCCCAAGGTCAATCCGCAATCGGCAATTGATAATCGGCAATCCGCAATTGGCAATTGGCAGTCAAGAGACCCACCCGCTACCGCGTGGTGGTACCGACCTCATTGCCGTCGCAGAATTTTGTTGGTCCAGCGGACTCTTAGCCTTCGACCCAGATGGTCAGCCAAGTATGTCATTGCCCTCCCAAAGGGAGAGGGAAAACAAATCACCTCGCCGTTGTCTTTGGCAGGATCGTAAAACTGTTCAGACCGACGAACACGCGATCGCCGCGCTTCAGCTTCACGGACAAGGTTTCGGGTTTCGGCCGCGTAACAATGATTGGCTTGGCGCCCTGACTCTCGGGAGTTTCAGTCGTAAGGTAAAAAGGCGTTTCGCGATTATCCACCGTTGCGTTTCCGCTTGGATCGAGTCTCACCCGCACACGTTCGTAAGCCCCCACGAAACTTGTTTGGTCAACCACGCCACTGGTAAAACAGGCCCCGCCGCTGGGCAACGACTGCGTCTTGCTGAGAATCACGTCTTCCGGACGAAAAACAATTTTTACTATCTCGCCCTCCTTAAACCTTGCGTGGTCAATAGACGCCGGAACGAGGGTCGAACCAATCTCCACCTGCTCCCCACGCACCGTGCCTTCGAGAATATTCGCGGCGCCAAGGAAAGTAGCTACATACTCGCTGGCCGGATTGTTATAAACCTCAGCGGGCGTTCCGATCTGTTCAATGTGGCCGGAGTTTATTACCGCGATGCGATCGCCGAGCTCGAGAGCTTCTTCCTGGTCGTGGGTAATGAAAATCGCCGGCACGTTCACCTTTTTCAAGAGCGCGCGAATTTCACGGCGCAAGTGTCCGCGCGTCTGCGCGTCGAGCGCGCCAAACGGTTCGTCGAAAAGTAAGACCTCAGGCTTGTACGCGAGTGTGCGCGCGATCGCCACGCGTTGTTGTTGTCCGCCCGAAAGCTGCGAGGGATATTTCTTTCGATGGTCCTGCAGCTGGACTAACTCCAGTAATTCATTGACCGTTTTCTTCACTTCCTTCCGCGGGCGATGACGAATGCGCAGGCCGTAGCCAATGTTTTTCTCCACCGTCATTTTTGGGAAAAGCGCGTACGACTGAAAAATAACGCCCACGCCGCGCTCGCGCGCAGGTAGCTCAGTCACGTCTTTATTGTGCAGGATGATGCTGCCGGTGTAGGGCTGTTCGAGGCCGGCAATGATTCGCAGGATCGTCGTCTTGCCGCTTCCGGACGCACCCAACAACACCAGGGCCTCGCCCTCGGCGACGTGGAAGGTGATGTTTTCAAGCACGCTCGCCGTACCAAACGATTTGCTTATTCCCTGGATGCTCGCGGCGTAAGAGGGATGCGCGCTCGTTGACGCGTCCGCGGCTTCAGGTATTTTTGCCGGCTGCGGTTTCACGTTAGTTTCCCTGCTCGACATCAAACCCCAATCAAGATCTTTTCCGACAAATTCAAGATTCCAAATTCCAGATTCAAGATTCCAGACTAGCGGAGCAAACGAATGGTTTGGTGCGAACTCAATCCACGTCCAGCCAGTCTCGCGCAAAAAACAGCACGCTGAAAATCAAAAATGAAAACAACGCGAGCACGATGGCAATGGCATTCGCCGCCTCAATCTGCCCTTCGTTGAACTTCGCAAAAATATACAGTGGCGCGGTCTGTGTGCGACCGGCGAGATTGCCCGAAACCATGATGGTCGAACCGAATTCACCGACCGCGCGCGCGAATGTTAAAAGTGCGCCGGAAACAATCGCGCCGCGTAGCGACGGCAGCGTCACGTGCCAAAACGTTTGCCAGCGCGTCGCGCCGATCGTCGCTGACGCCTCTTCCAGCGATCGGCTCATAGTGTCGAATACGGGTTTGATAACGCCAAACGCGAGCGGGAAGGTGACAAAGATATTTGCCAACACTATCGCGCCGGCGGTGAACATTACTTCGATTCCGTGCGGTCGCAGCAATCGTCCCAGCATGCCATAGGGACCCCACAACATTAGTAGGGCAACGCCGGCCACAGCTGTTGGAATTGCGGTCGGCAACGAGATGGTTACGATCAGCGCATTACGTCCCCAGAAGTTGTAACGCGAGAGCACGTAAGCAGCGAACAACCCAAACACTACATTAAACACGGTCGCCCAGAAGCTGGTGACCAGGGAAAGCTTGAGCGCGAAAATAGCTTCTGCGGCGGTCAGCGCCGACCAAAAACTCGCGAGGCCTTTGTTAGTGCCGAAAATAAAAATTGACAGCAGCGGCAGAAACACAAGCGGCAACATCATGAACACCAGCATGCCGATGCTGAGCGGCCGCGCTACATCAAAGCCACGCACGTGCCGCATTGTCGGTACTATTGAACTCATGTCGTAATTAGTTTGGAGTACCGCCTTTAGGCGGGGTTTTTTGTCCGGTTTGAAAAGCCCGCCTAAAGGCGGTACTCCAAACATCATCAAAGACGAACCTGAAACTCGAAACTCGAAACTTTTTATTTCCGATCCCGCACCTGGTTTTTAAAGATTTGTTCGATCACTTCCGGATACGCCCGCTGCCAACCGCCGAAATATTCGATGGTGAACGGCATCTCGATGTGGCCGAATTCTTTGTTTGCTTCGTTCAAGGCGCTGTTAGTAACTGAATAGAAGTGGTGTTTCACGAAAGCCGCTTGCGCGTCGTCACTCCAAAGATATTGAACGAACGCGTCGACGACAGCTCGTTTGGCGGCTGGCACGTTGCGATCGATGACGACTACGGGATGCTCACTGAAAATTGTTGCCCGCGGCATGATGATCTCGAGTGGCTTCCCGCTCTCCTTCATCAGCAAACCTTCCAGCTCGTAAGTGACCAGCGCATCGCCGTTACCTAATTCAAAAGTCGTCCTCGCTTCACGCGCTGACGAAGGCGTGACAAAAACGTTTTTCCAAATCGCTTGAAGCGTTTGTAAAGCGTGAGCTTGATCGGGTTCGCCGTGCTGCGCTTCAGATTTCTTCAACTCCGAACCATAGATCGCCAGTACTGACCACTGTGCGCCGCCCGAACTGACCGGATCAGGATGAATCAACTTAACGCCGGGCTTTGCGAGGTCTGGAAAGTCGTGAATGCCCTTCGGGTTTGCGCCTTTTACCAAAATCACAAACGGCGTCTTGTTGATAATTCCCTGGTAAGGAAACGTGTGCCAATCGGTGGTGACGAAGCCATTGTCCTTTAGCCTTTGGGCGTCGCGATCGATTGAGAGAATCGCTACTTCGGCGGGCACGCCCTGCAGGATTTGATTGGTAATTGTTTCAGAGCCGGCGAATGACGACGTGAAGCGTACGTCCTGTCCGTGCTCCTGCTTCCATTTCGCGACAAATCCGGGGTAGATGGATTTCTCGAGCGCCTCTTTCATTATCGAGAACCCGTAGAGCGTGATACTCAGTCCGCCACTTTCAGACGGCGGTTTCGGCAGGCAGCTGCTACCGGCTAGAATCAGCGCCGTCAAAGTAGCGAAGAACGCAAACGAGCGATTGAAGGTACGTGTGCGCAAACCGGGGTTCCTCGGCTCAAAGTTTCTCGATACGGGGGATTAGTGGTCTATACCATACCTGCGGCTCATCTGGAAAGATGATAGTAAAGAAGGCAGCAGGCAGTAGCTCCGGCTGGGAGCGCAGGGATTGTCTGGCTGGGAGCGCAGACATCCTGTCTGCCTCAACGTTCGTATCCAGGTAGGCGGGCAGGCAAGATGCCTGCGCTCCCAGCCTAAGGTTCGAGGCCACGTACGAGGCAGACAGGATGTCTGCGCTCCCAGCCAGCCGAATGCCTCCGCCGCCAGCAGCAAATGGGCGAGAAACAAATTATGAGCAAACGACTTACTCTTTGTGGGCTAACCCTACTATTGGTGGCCTCATTCAGCTGTAGATCAAAAACGGGTACGTCAGAACCGGCGACATTGACGATCGCTGCTGCCTCAAATCTCAGTGACACGTTTGAAGAACTCAGCCCGCGTTTCACCGCAGCCACGGGCATTCGCATCGTCGTTAGTTTCGGAGCGACGGCCGATCTTGCGAAGCAAATCGAGCACGGCGCCCCGTTTGACGTTTTCATGGCTGCCGATGCGGAACACGTCGAGCAACTGGACAGCAAAGGGCTGCTGTCGCCTGGGAGCAGAACAAACTACGCTCGCGGTCGTCTCGTGTTGTGGCTGCCCGCGAGCAGCAAGCTGGCACCTCAAACCATTGCGGACATTCGCGCGCAGGATTTTGGACGAATCGCCATTGCCAAACCTGATGTCGCACCTTATGGACGCGCCGCCGTTGAAACCCTGCAAGCGCTTGGCATCTGGAACGACGTTCAGCCGAAAGTCGTTTACTCGCAAACCGTGTCGCAGGCTAAGCAATATGCGGCGACCGGCAACGCCGAGGTCGCTTTTATCCCGCTCGCGCTCGTGAAACCCGGCGAGGGCAAGTACCTCGAGGTCGATCCTCGTCTGCATCACCCAATCGATCAGGCGATGGGAATCGTAAAGGAATCACGGCAGCAGGCGGGGGCCATACGCTGGCTCAGTTTTGTGATGAGCACGGAAGGCCAGCACCTTCTGGCAAGTCATGGATATGAAGCGCCACCTCCTCCAAATAAGATCGATTGAAACTCCACTCGACTTCGCCAATGCGACTCAGCCGTGATATGAATCTCCTGTTATTTTTTCGGATGAAATAGCATCGCCGCTATGTACGGGAGCGCGCATTACTGGTATGCTGCTCCCGAATTTTATCGGCCCCGGAAGTTTCGTAGGCGAGAACCCCTTTCAAACCCGCGCTTTCTCAAAACAAGAATTCCACAGGGTTGTTGAAGTGACCTTTGACCGGAGAAGTTATGAAAATCCTACTCTATAACCCTGACAACGGTGTGACGCGAAATTTCATGCCTCACTTATGGATGTTCTTGTTGCAGGAATTAACTCCTCCCGGACATGAAGTAATCCTGATTGATGGCAATGCGAAGGCGATGACCGACGATGAAATCGTCGAGTTTGCTCTCCGCGAAAAGGTCGGACTGGTCGGTATTGGGGCGATGACGCGCATGGTGGCGAAAGCGTATCGCGTAGCCACCGCCCTTCGTGCCGCCGGCGTCAAGGTGGTGATGGGCGGACCGCATGTCACCGAATGTCCGGATGAAGCGATCGGGCGAGACGGTGGACCGCGCTACGCAGATGCCGTGGCTCTCGGCGAGGCTGATGAAACCTGGCCGTTAATCGTCGAAGATGCAGCTCGGGGCGAACTAAAGGAAGTTTATCAACCGGAGCGCGACGAGAAGGGTGTAGACCGTAAGCCGAGCCTGCAGCCCTATCCATCCATTCCCTGGGAGAAGTTGGATCTCAACCAGTTCAGCCTCGTGCCGAAGATGTTTCGTTCACCCCTTTCCGGGCTTGGCGCCGGCTGGGGTTCGTTTCATGTGGTGCCGATGGAGACCGGACGCGGTTGTCCTTACGGTTGCGAGTTCTGCACGGTCACCGGGTTCTTTGGCGACTCGATTCGCTTTCGGACGAATGAAAGTGTCGTAAACGAACTTCTGCGACTCAAAGCGCGCGCGCGTCGTGAGCGCGGACAGATAGCCGTTTTCTTCATCGACGATAATCTGGCGATCAATATCAAGCGGACCAAGTCATTACTGCGCGACATCATCGCCGCAGACGCTCAACTGCCGTGGGTCGCGCAAATCAGCGCCAACCTGTTACGTGACGAAGAACTTGTAGACCTAATCGCGGCATCCGGCGGTCAATGGGTTTTCATCGGTATGGAGTCGATTGATCCCGCCAACATGGCCGACGTCAATAAGAATTTCAGCAAGCCGGGCGAATACGGCGCCGTGCTCCAGCGCCTGGCCGAACGAAACGTCTACGCCATAACGTCGTTTATTTTTGGCATGGATAACGACACCACCGGAGTTGCGGATCGGACCGTCAACGAAATCAATTCATGGCCTCCAGGGCTTCCGGTCTTTGGTCAACTTACTCCGTTCCCGGCAACGCCACTCTACGATCGCCTGGCAAAAGCGGGACGATTGGCGCGCCCGAAACACTGGATGGATTTTGCGCCCTTCTGGATGGCGCATACGCCGCTCAAAATGACGATTCAGGAAGCGCGTCACGAAACTGATCATGCCTGGCGGCGGTCGTATAGCCCCGAACGAAACGCGGAAGCGCTGCAAGCGATCAGCGACGCACCTTTCCGTTATCGTCTCAGTCATCTGATCTCGCGGCTGTTTTTCCGTGGCATCTATTTTCCGCAGATGAACAAGCGGGCCTGGCTGAAACTTGTGTTTGACAATCGCCGTCCGATTTATGGTTTGACGAAAGAAGCGATTGGCATGTATCGCTCACATCGTAAGCACGCGAAGCAACCAATCGAAGGATCGGCGCCCGTGATGAACGAGCAAAAGGCCGCTTGAGTTTGGAGTACAGCCTTTAGGCGGGCTTTTCTAAACTGCTTACAAAGACAAGACCCGCCTAAAGGCGGTACTTCAAACGGCGCGCTCATCAGATTTCGTGTCAACGCCAACGCCCCAACCCGCGGGCCTGCGCGCCCGGCTCACTGACTTCCTCAGTCTCGAAGCAAACGTCTCAATAGCTTCCGCCGCCGTCTTCCTCCTCGGCCTCGGTGAAGAACTCTGGAAAAAATTCCTTCCCAAATACCTTGAAGCATTAGGCGCCAGCACTCCCGTGATCGGCTTGTTCGGCACGGTGGAAGATTTTTTCGACGCGATCTATCAGTATCCCGGCGGTTGGCTTGCCGATCGTCTCGGCCGCCGGCGCGCGTTTCTGATTTTTGTGGGACTCGCATCGGCGGGCTACGTGATCTACTTCTTCGCGTCAGCCTGGCCAGTCGTCTTTTTGGGCCTGGCCTTCGCGATGGCCTGGCAAAGCATGGCGTCGCCCGCGATTTTTGCGGTCATTGGTGATTCCCTACCGCCGGAGCGACGCGCGATGGGATTCACGTTGCAGTCAATCCTGAAACGCGTGCCCATCGTGGTGGCTCCGATAATCGGCGGCGCGCTGATCGCTTCGCTGGGCGTGGTGAGGGGCATTCATGCAGGCCTACTCATAACGCTCGGGCTCGCCGCCGTGACCTTGCTCCTCGTCACCAGAGTGAACATCGTCATCAAAGCTTCGGACAGCACCAGCATCGCCGGTGTATGGCGTTCCTTTCACGCGGCATTAAAGCGGCTGCTCATCTCCGACGTCATCATCCGGATGTGTGAAGGAATGACCGGCGTACTCACAATTCTCTACGTCACCAACGTTCAGGGATTTACCACGGCACGTTATGGAACTTTGATCGCCATCCAAATGGTGGTTTCGATTCTGGTTTACATTCCAGCAGGAAGGATTGCCGGACGGATCGGCCGCAAACCGTTTGTGATCGTTACCTTCGTCTGTTTTGCGCTGTACCCGCTGGCAATTATTTTCGCTTCCAGTTTTGCGTTATTGGTTCTCGCGTTTGTCATCGGCGGCCTGCGCGAAATCGGTGAACCATCGCGCAAAGCTATGATTGTTGACTTCGCGCAAGACAATTTGCGGGCGCGGTCGGTAGGACTTTATTACCTCGTGCGCAGCCTCTCGATCACGCCGGCAGCAGCAATCGGCGGCTTGCTTTGGAAAGTGACTCCACAACTTCCCTTTCTCGTTGCCGGAGTAATTGGAATACTCGGCACCGTCGTGTTTACTCTGACCGTAGAAGAGAAGTTCGCCTCCTAACTTCCTGACGTTAATCCAGTGCGAATGTAGTACTATGAGCGCGCGGTCGAGCCCCCAAACTAAGCCGCCAGGGGTTTTGGTATGCGTTATTCCCTCGCTCGAAGCGCGCTCGCTTTTCTGCTGACGTTTCAGATTCTGACCCTCCCCACATTCAGTCAACAGGATTTAGGCAGGCCGAGGACTGTCTCGCCGCGACCGGGCGCCGCTGAAAATGCGTCTCCGGAGTGGAAAGTTGATAACTCCCAGGTCGTATCCGCCGAGCCCTCAACTACAACTCTAAAACAGGAACCAACGATTCGAGTCGCACTCGCGACCGATGTGCGTTCGGCGACGATCTCGACGGCCGGCCGGTTGTTGAATGGCAATGATGAAGGAGAGAACTTTGCGCCGCTGGAAGTGACGCGTCTGCGTCTTGAGCCTCACTTACTTTCACCAGCTCCCCTGCCCGACTCCGCCGCGTCTGCGGTCATTCAGATTGAGGGTCTGGCAAGTCGAGATGAAGCTCTGATGAAGGTTAAGGACGTGCGGGAAGCGATTGCGGAAGATTCACAAGTTGCTTTCGACGATTCCACCAAAACGTGGCGATTAGTTATTGGCGCGCCGCGATCCGCAATTGAAGCGGAGGAGTTGCGGGCTCGACTCGATGACGCTGGGATCGATGCCACCGTAACTTCGCCCACGCCAACCAAAACCGCGACAACGAGCACGTCAGCAACGATCGGAGTCGCTCGCTACCCTTTAGTCGAAAAGAATGCTTCGCCGCAAAACTCTGCCGCGCGTAGCCCGCGCCCAGCCGCTCGTTTTTCGTCGCCGACCCGCGAAGTTGTGGCCTTCGCTCCGAGCGCAGGGCGACTGTTCAGCTCAAGTGCCCCGGTCACCTTCGCCAGCGACAGCGTTACCACTCCCGTTCGTTTTGACGAACGTCCATACCGCGGTCGCATCGAAGTATTCACTAACACTCGCGGAGCGCTCACGGTAGTTAACGTGCTGGGACTGGAAGATTATGTAAAGGGGGTGGTACCGAACGAACTTTCAGCGGGCGGCTTCCCCTTGCTCGAAGCGCATAAAGCGCAGGCGATTGCGGCACGCACTTACGCGCTGAAGAATCGCGGCCAGTTTATGTCGCAGGGCTACGACCTGCTGCCGACTACGCGCTCTCAGGTGTATCGCGGTCTGGTTTCGGAAAACGCGCTGTCGTCGCGTGCAGTGGATGAAACTCGTGGCGTGGTCGCGACCTACAACGGCGAACCAATCAACGCGCTTTACACTTCAACCTGTGGCGGTCGTACTGAAGACGCGCAAAATATTTTTAATGACGCGGTCCCCTATTTGAAAGCGCGAGAATGTGGCGCGGAAGGTCACGACGCGTTTAAGAGTTTCACAGTCACAACCAATCGGGAATTGCTCGAGTTGAAAGAGCTGCAGCACGTGGCGCAGGCTCGCGACGCTGCGCTCTTGAGCGTGCAAAACTTTACCTCGCTGCGCAAAATTTCCGATTCCTGGCTCGACGACGACGCGGAAGTCCCGGAGGTGCGCAGCTGGCTGGCTTCGGTCGCAAGGCTCGCACATCAGATCGCGCCGGCCGTTACTGAAGACGTGAACAAACCGCCCCAATTCGCGACCGCCCTCAGTCTCGCCGCTTTTGGCGAGAGCCGCGCAGGGACGTTATTGAACAATGCTGACGTCGACTACTTTCTTGCCGTGCGCGACGCAACCGACATCCCCGCCTCAAACCGTGCCGACGTAGCAATGCTTATTCGTGACGGATACCTGCCTGTCCTGCCAGACAACACTTTGCGTCCGCGCGATGCAATCTCGCGAGGCCGGGCCCTGCGCGCGATCGCGCGTTTGCTCGAGGGTAGATCACTCTTGCAGCTTCAGAAAGGTAATGCTCGACCAGCAGCGGACGACAGTCTGGTCCTGCGCAGCACGAAGGGCAAAGATCAACCGCTAAAGATCAGCAGCGACGCGTTCTTGTTTCGCCAGATTGGCGAAACCGTTTATCCAGTTCGATCAGTCGCGCTCGTTGGTGGCGAACCCGTAATTTTTCATGTTAACACCAGCGGCGAAGTCGATTACCTCGAAGTCAGACCGGCGCCTAACGGCGCAGCGGCCGATCGTTTTTCACCGTACAGCAACTGGACTACGCAACTGTCTCCGGGCCAGGCGCAAGCTCGACTGGGACGCTTCGCGCGCGGCATCGGCAGCCTCGTGGATTTGCGTGTGGTCGCGCGCGGTGGTTCGAAAAGGGCGATCAATCTTGAGTTGATTGGAACCGAAGGCACGCGACAAGTATTCGGCGGACGCATTCGTTCAGCATTAGGTTTGCGCGAACAGCTATTTGTGATCGAGCGGAATTACGACGACAACGGCCGACTGGTGAGTTTTAGCTTTCTCGGGCGCGGTTGGGGACACGGCGTTGGGATGTGTCAGGTGGGCGCGTATGGTCTGGCAAAGCAGGGGTTCAGTTACGATCAAATCCTAAAAGCGTATTACACCGGAATCGAACTGACCCACATCTACTGACACGTTTGGAGTTTCGTTTGGAGTACCGCCTTCAGGCGGGTAGTTTCTCTTCGTTTGGAGTACCGCCTTCAGGCGGGCTTTTCCAAAACTTTACACGACCGTTGCGCCCAAAAGAAAAAGCCCGCCTAAAGGCGGAACTCCAAACAACATGCATAAGTCACGGCCAAATCTGGTAACGCTGTATGTAGTCCCCTCCTGTCCTCTGTGCGATCATGCACGTCAATGGCTGACGAAACACCGTGTCATCTTTGTGGAGCGCGACGTGGCGCGCAACTTCGGTGCGCTGCGAACAATGTATAAGCTAACGCGCCAAAAACTGGTGCCCGTGTTCGAGGCAAACGGTCGCGTGCTGGTGCGCCCGACGGACGCGGAATTAACAGAACTGCTTTTGTGAACCTGAAATGCGTTTCTCCCGCAACCAAATAATCGGCGCATTGATCCTGCTCGCAGTGCTCTGGATGTTAGTTTTATTCCGCATGTTATCCTCTCGCGCGTGAGCGCAAACTCAAGCCAAAACAATCTGATCGCACTAGTTGGGCCAACTGCCTCGGGCAAGAGCACGCTCGGAATTGAAGTTGCGCTGCGTTTGGGCGGCGAGATAATCAATTGCGATTCCGTCCAGGTGTATCAGGGGATTCAAATCGCGACCGCAAAGGTCCCTCCTGCTGAACAACGAGGCGTGCCCCATCACCTCATCGATTTCGTTCCACCTCACATCAACTACACAGCCGGTGACTGGGCGCGAGCAGCGTTAAGGACGATTGCGGACATCCAGAAACGTGGCCGCGTGCCGATTCTCGTGGGCGGCACCGGATTATATCTGCGCGCGCTGCGAACCCCTTTTTTCGTAAGCCCGGCGACCGACGAGCAGCTGCGCCGCCGGCTAAACGAGTTGCGTGAACGCCGCGGAGTTGAGCACCTGCATCGTTTATTAAAACGTCTGGATCAGAACAGTGCCGCGGAACTCTATCCCCGCGACTGGCCGCGCGTGCAGCGCGCCATCGAAGTGTACTTTCAGACCGGGAGACAAATGTCGGATCAGAAAACCGCCAGACCCGAGCCACATCAGAGTGCGCAGAATTTGGATCTGATAGTGCTTAATCCACCGCGTGCCGAGTTGTATGAACGGATCAACGAACGGGCGGACGCCCATTTTGCCGCCGGCTTGGTCGGGGAAGTTGAAACACTGCTGGCCCAGGGTGTGCCCGCCGGGTCGAATGCCCTGGGAGCTCACGGCTACCGCCGCGTAGTCGAATATCTCCAGGGAAAACGTGATCTGCCAAGCGCCATTAATCAGACAAAACTTGACGTCCGCCATTATGCAAAGCGGCAAATCACCTGGTTTCGTCGGGAATCGGGAGCAATTTGGTTCAATGGCTTTGGTGAAGACAACACGATTCAGAGCGCCATCCTTGAATCGCTGCAACAATCGCGCGGGCGACAGCCTGAACAGACGTCCCTAACCTCTTGGCAGAGATAAAAATGTGACATAACCACAGGATAAACCCTCTTGTCACTATTCAACCGCTGCGGTACTCTGGGCAACAGTCCCCCGCCCACCGGTTTTATTTCCCAAGGTGCCAATCATGTCAGACGGAAAGCCTGCGCCCCAGAATATTCAGGACGCGTTTCTAAACACCGTCCGCCGGGAGAAAACTCCGGTAACGATCTACCTTGTGAACGGAGCGAAGTTAACGGGTCGCATCCGCAGTTTCGATAAGTTTTCCATCTTGTTGGAATCCGGCCCAAACGATCAACTGATCTTCAAACACGCCATTTCGACCATCTCACAGAGCCGGCGTTCCAGCGGCGATTTACGAAATCAGATAAATACCGATATCTCTGCAAGTGAAGGTGGCAGCCACCTGGGCAATGCGCCGACTAATCAAACTTTCGAACCCCGCGACTCGCTCGAATCCTGACATTCCTTTAAACTCTGGCAGTTCAAATCGCGCTCAACGAATTCGCGTCTTCGTGGTCTCGTGCCCAGGGAACCTACGTGTCAGGAACTTTCATAACGTTCGAAGGAATTGACGGCAGCGGCAAGTCGACACAGTTGCGACTGCTGGCAAACTTTCTGCGCGAGTCGGGCTGCGAAGTCGTATTGACCAGAGAACCTGGCGGCACGCCCGTGGGTAACCGACTGCGGGCTGCGTTGCTCGATGCACACGAGGAAGTGGATCCACTTACGGAGTTGCTGGTTTTCGCGGCTGATCGCGCGCAACACGTCAGGCGCGTGTTACGCCCGGCGCTGGCCGCCGGCCGGGTGGTTTTTTCGGATCGTTACGCTGACGCGACCGCCGCTTATCAGGGAGCAGGTCGCGGTTTCTCTCCCCAGTTGATTTCAGAAATTATTCAGCTGGCAACGGAGGACCTCAAACCTGACCTGACTTTGCTTTTCGATCTTTCAGTTGACGATTCGACGACGCGAACTCGGCGTCGCACCAACGGAACTTACCAGGGCGACCGGCTCGATTCGGAAAATGCTGAATTCCATAACCGCGTGCGCGACGCTTACTTGCGTTTGGCAGCAGCCGAACCCGAACGCATTAAGGTGATCAGCACAAATCAACCGCTCGAGCTGACTCATCAGCGTGTCAAAGAACTAGTGGTTCCCTTTCTGCATAGGCGCGGTCATGCCTGCGATGCTCAAGTTAGTTCCGTTTGACGACGAATCATAACGACGATGTTTGACGATCTCACCGGTAACGAACAGGTCAAAACTTTACTTAGAAGAACGCTCGCGGCCGGACGCGTTCCCGGCGCACTTCTCTTCACCGGAGAGGACGGCGTGGGCAAAAAGTTGTTCGCACTCGAGCTGGCCAAGGCGTTGAACTGCCGTACGCCTGTGGAGTTTGAGGGTTGCGGTCACTGTCCAGCGTGCGAGCGAATTGCGAAATTTAACTATCCGCAAAGTAGTGACTCTGACGATTGGAAAGGAATTATCTGGACCGATCATCCTGACGTTGGCATGGTGGTGGCGCCCAAACGCGTCATCCTCGTAGAACAAATGCGCGCGATAGAACGCGAAGCGAACTACCGGCCGTATGAAGGCAAGGCGCGAGTGTTTCTAATCGAGGACGCTGATAAGTTAAATGAGGCATCGGCTAACGCGCTTCTGAAAGTTCTTGAAGAGCCGCCGCACACTTCTCACATCGTGTTGCTAACTTCGCGACCGGCAATGTTGTTGCCGACCATTCGCTCGCGCTGCCAGATGGTTCGTTTCTCACCGATTGCGGCGGAAGAAATTGAGGCTTATTTGGTGCGAAACAAATTCGCGAAGGGCGCGGAAGCACATCTGCGCGCGAGAGTTTCGGGAGGCAGCCTCAGTCGTGCAGTCGCTGACGGGTTTGATGAATACCTCGAGCAGCGAAAGGCGATGCTGCAAGTCTTGCAGGCGCTGGCGATGAAAGGCGATCGAGTGGACCTATTGCGTTCGGCCGAAGAGTTCAACGACGCGCGACACAAGGACGACTACGAATGGCGCCTTGATATTCTTGAAGCGCTGATACGCGATGCCTGGACACTCGCGCTCGGAGTTCCCGCCGAAAAGCTGGTCAATGAAGACTTGTTGCCGGAATTGCTAAAGATTAGCGAGCGTCTTGATACGGAGCGGCCAGCCACATGGCTTTCGCAGATCGAAGAAATGCGTGAACAGTTGATTGTCAATATCAACCGCAAGGCCGCCACGGATGCGCTGTTTCTGACGATGGCCGCTGCGGCTCCGCCACTGGAGCGCCGCCGCTTCGTTCCCAAGTAACGTCGTTCGCACAAGATTAGCTTGCGGCTTTTTGCGAGGTCACTTTAAGACTACCGGACCAGGCGGCCAGCGCATCTGCGAGTGGCTTCACGTGCTCGGAGTAGCGAAGGACGCGGTCGTAATGCCCGGCCGCAACCTGCTGTTCGCCGTACTGCTCATAGAACGGCGGGTTCCGAGACCAGTAACGAACATCAACATCTGAATCAGCCGCACGTAGTCGTTCTACTCTGAACGCGTCAACGGCGGCGCCCTCAAGCGCTTCCTGAACCTCGCCCACTAGCTCACGGTAGCCATACGCGGCTGTTATTTTTCGCTGAAACGCCGCGTCATCCAGTTGCAGCCAAAACTTATTTGCTTGAGCTGACGCCGCGCCCGGCTGAGGCTCATCAACCAAAGAGAAGGCAAGATTGAGAATCCCTTGACGCACAGTCTGAGCCGCCGCGTCCACAGCCGCGTCGATGACCAGGCGACACACGTCATGCATTGGGTTGTAACCTTCCATTGCATCGCCGGCTACTAACTCAATGCGCTCCCTGATTAACGCTCGGCTTAGTTTTCCCGCAAGCTCGATAAACAGATGGAAATCGCGGTTTAGAATTGCAGCGTAGGCGGCGCGATCGGTGAAGCATCCATAGATGCCGCCAACCTGCGCCCTGGCCCGATCGATTACTGCCGTAGTTGAACCAAGCCGTGATTGGGTTGACCGGCCCGAACCATCGGTTAGCACAAACACGATAGGCCGGGCTGCTTCGAGCCAGCCGTGAACCTTGAGTTCATGGCCAGGATGGGCAATCACCAGCGCGGCCCTTTTACTTGCGAACGGGAAATGTCCGTTCCCTGCCTTTGTTTCGCTCAACGATCCACACCAATCCCTGATAGACGCTCGACCAGGTAAGTCCGATTGAAACCAGATTCTTCAAACGACTCCTTTTCGGAACTCGGCCGCACAAATTGATAACCCTCGTGCAGAGCGTCGTAGTGAACATGCCAACCGCGGGCCCGCTCGGCCGGGTTCCACCTGGCCTTTCGCTCTCGAAACACCTTTTTCTCTCCGTGTTTTTGCGACCTGAAAGAATAGTGTTTCAGTAAAAATTTGAAAGGATAAACACGGCGTCCGGCGAAGACCACGTCGTGCCCCGCCGAAGGAATTGTCGAAATCGGCTGCCCGTAATTCTTCCAGGCCTTTCTTTGAAAAGGATGCGAGAGATGTTTGAAGTCGAAGTGTTTGAAATAGTGTTCGTGATCCATTCCCGCCTCAAACGCCTCATCCACCGGATGAAACTCAACGATGGTGTGATCCACGCAATTGAAGCCCGCCAGATCGACGAGGTAAAGAGCGTCTCTATAACTAACGCCCGGCCAGGGTGATTGCAGCACCTCATCGGCGCCACGCCGTACGAACCAGTCGGCATCGATTTCACCGCTGAGCTGCTCAATGCGTTCGAGCATCGCACCCCAGTCAAAAAAGTCCGAGGGACCCGACCGCGGAAACCTTTCGACAGTTATAGGCAGCTGAGTTTGCAACTGCTTTACTAAGTCAAACGTGGCATCGGTCGACCAATTTTCAAGCACGTGAACCGCAACGCCCTGGTCGGTCCACTTCTTAATCGACTCCACAATGATGTCCGCTTCATTGTAGGCCGCCATGAATGCTACCACGCGAAAGTCTGCTGGGACCGGGGGCATCCGACCCGCGTTCGCTGCGTTATTAGCAATTACCGCGATGCTTGTGTCCTTCCGATAGCTCGCATTATCCGCGGCAGTCAACCCGACGAACCCAACATTCAGTCCTGCCGCGCGCAGCAGTTGTTCCAGCTCAAGTTGCCGGCTTTCGCCTGAAGCCCCTTTCGAAAGCGTCAGAATACAAGCCGGTGAATGATCGAGCCATCGCTTCAACTCGCTCAGCAAGTTAATGGGATTATCGAGTTGTTCGAGAACACCGGAGCAGACGATGACTGCCCGTTTCAAGATATCTTCGGGCCGCAACGTTACATCCGGACGCTCCCAATCGCGTGCCAGCCACGTAGCAAATCCGTAGCGTCCGCGGTACGACTCCAGGTCCGTCTCACCGACAATTCCGGTAACCGCAAATCGTGGGTAGATCTGCTTCAGGTTGCGAGCGGTCGGCCGACCCATCGCGATTATTTGCGTACAGTCGAACTTGTCTGCGAGGTAGGCTGCGAAGGGATAGACGTCAGGCTGGGATTCGAACTGCGAACTGGTGCGGGCGTCGCTTAACAATCTGACACCCGATCGCGGACTGCGCGAAATAATCTGCGCCGCATGACGAATATCGGGCACGTGCTTAGATACCGGTCTCAAAAAACGACCAATGTGCTGCCGTATCGCGGAACGCCGTTTCTGTATCACGTGGCCTTACTCAAAGAATAACCGCCGCCGATCACTACAGACTTCGCAACACCGTATCCTCCAGTGCGGGCAAATCAAAGTCGCGCTGGAATAGTTCGTCAACAGTTACCTTATCGTGATCCAGCAGGTACTTCACCAGCTGATAGTATTTGAAGTACTGGTAACCGGTGCTGTCGCGGGGATTCTGCTTCCAAAGTTTCACCCCGGTCTCGTAACTCAGCGTTGAGCCGCCCGCCACGTATTCGGCGTAGCCTTCCTTTTTCCAGTTTGGCAGCATGAAGTTGCGCCAGTAACCGAGCTTCTTTCTCACCAGGAGATGCGTCGTCTCGTGTGCGATTACGCCACTCAAACTTCGAGAATTGTTTTCGGGGGCGTCGCGAAACACGAGGTCTTGCTCGACGCTCGCTTTATTGATGAAAACATTGGCAGTCGGCAGCAGCGGATAGCCTTTGCCAAAGGAGTTGCCGCCTACGTACATGCTCAGCAACGCATACAAACGCGTGCTGTTGGTTAGAAAAACTTTGGGCCTTAGTTGCGGATCGTTAATTTGTGACGCCGCCAAGTTCGCTTCGGCTTTGTCGAGGACTGCATGAAGATCCGTGGTTAGCGGCTCGCGTGAATAGACCTGGAAATTCTTGTAGCCGGTCTCATGCGCAAATAACGCCTGGGGAAAACTTAGCAGGAGAACATACGTTACGACGCCGGCGAACAGCATGTAACGAACGACTCGATAAGCACGACTGTTGGTTTTAGCAGCACGGTACCGGCGATAAGCGACGCGGGCAGAAGAGAACGCTTTTTTCACGTGACTGACCTCGGCTTCAGGAGATGATGAAACTTTTGGACTGCCGCGGCTTGACGCCGCTTTAGTTTTTCAATGAATCGCGAACTGATATTCAACGATTACAGAGCGGCGTCAAGCCGCCGCACTCCAAATCCGCGCACGTTCAGAAGCGTTAAGTGATCGAGACGAGTTGAGGTTCGTCGGTAACTGCAGCGAGTTCTTTTTTCGCTTGAATCTCGTCAAGCAGTTTTTCAGTTTCCATCACAAAGGCGTCAACGATATTCTCGCCAGCAACTTTGCGCATCGGGATACCATCCTTGAAAATCATGCCTACGCCGCGTCCAAAGGTGACTCCGAGTTGCGAGTCATGAGCTTCACCGGGTCCGTTAACTGCGCAGCCCATGATTGAAAGGTGCAGCGGCTCTTCAACGTGCGCCAAACGCCGTTCAATCTCCGTGACGATCTCGACGAAGTTATCGACGTCAAGGCGGCCACAAGTAGGACAGGCAACGACGGTCACGCCGCGGGTTCGCAAACCGAGCGACTTCACGATTTCCCAGGCGACGCGCACTTCCTCCTGCGGCTCCGCGGCAAGTGAAACGCGAATCGTGTCGCCGATGCCTTCGTGCAACAGTATGCCGAGTCCAATTGCAGACTTGATGGTGCCGCCAAAGGCTGTTCCCGCTTCGGTCACACCGAGGTGCAAAGGATAGTCGACCTTCGCCGACAGCAAACGATAGGCGGCGACAGTGCGTTGAACATCTGAAGCTTTGAGTGAAACAATGGTATCGGTGAAGCCAAGGTCCTCAAGTATTTGAATGTGACGCAGTGCTGATTCAACCATCGCTTCGGGCGTCGCGGTGCCATACTTCTTCAACAAATCCTTTTCCAGCGAGCCCCCGTTGACGCCGATCCGGATAGGTACTTTCTGAGCCTGCGCCGCGCGCACGACTTCAACTATTCGTTCGTGTTTGCCAATGTTGCCGGGGTTGAGTCGGAGCTTGTCGATGCCCGCTTCGAGCGCCAGCAATGCGAGTTTGTAGTGAAAGTGAATGTCGGCAACGAGAGGTACATCAGGCACGCGCTTGCGGATCGCTTTGAGCGCAATGGCTGCGTCGTTGTCAGGAACCGCGAGGCGCACGACTTCGCAGCCGGCCCGGACCATCTCTTCGATCTGCGCGACGGTAGCGTCAACATCCGCCGTATCAGTCTTCGTCATTGACTGCACAACTACCGGCGCGCCACCGCCAATCTGAATGTCCTTAACTTTGACTGCTCTCGTCTTCATCTCAAATACTTTCGAGTTTCGGGTTCCGAGTTTCGCGTTTTATCGAGCGTCAAGTCCAGGCTGCGAACTCAAAAACTCGAAACTCAAAACTTATTTCGTTGGCGTCGATGCCGCAGGCGGAGTGTTGCCGCCGCCGCGCCAGATAGATGCCTGCTTCAAAAGATCATTGGTAATTACAAACACCATCAACAAAATCACCATCACAAAACCAACCTGTTGAATTCTATCGCGAACACGCATCGACAGCTTCATGCCTATCGTTGCGAGCGCCCCTTCGATTAACAAAAGGAAAATCGCGCCGCCATCGAGCACGGGAATTGGGAACAGGTTGAAAATGCCAAGGTTCAGACTCAAAAACCCGAGCGTTGTGAAAAATCCACCCCAGCCGAATTTCTCAACTGCCGACCCGGCTGCTTTGTAAATTCCCACCGGGCCCGAGAGGGTATTACGCGCCGATCGTTGTCCGGTGAAAAACTGCCCCAGGGCTTTCCCGGTAAGCCGCAAAATCTCGATGTTATTTTGAAATGCGTACCTGGTGGCGCCAACAACTCCGACTGGCACGAATGGCACATCTTCAGCCGGCGTGAAACCAAGCCGGTCTTTTCCATCGGGCAGTTTGCGCGAGGTTGCGGTTATGTCTTTCTGAACTCCGCTGCGCTTTACAGAGATCGTGATGGGCTGTCCCTTGTGTTCGCTGATGAATTGCGACACTTGTTCGGCGCTGCGAACCGCCTGACCGGCAATTGAAAGAATTTGATCGTCGGCCTGCAGTCCTGCTTCCGACGCGGGCGTGTTTGGTGAAACCTCGCGAACCACAACCGGCACGTCGCCGTAATCGGGCACAAAATCGAGGAAGCCGGCAGTCTCACCGTCTTCGGTGCGTGAAATCGGCGTGATTGTTAAGGGCACGCGTTCGCCGTTTCTTTCAACAATCACGGGCAAAGGCATACCCGGCGACAACAATGCATCGCCGCGAATTGTGTCCCAACGTGGATGCTCGATTCCGTTGAAAGCGACAATGCGATCTCCCTTGCGCAATCCTGCTGTTTCCGCAGCGCCGCCCGTCGCGAGGTTGCTAATAATCGGCGCCGGTGTCGCCGGCACTCCGTACATCACTGCACCGGCGAGCGGTATCGCAAGTGCAGTCAAAACGTTCATTACCGGTCCGGCCAATGCGACCAGAATTCGCTGCCAGCGCGGGCGCAAGTCAAAACGTTCGTGTGCGGGAATGTCGGGAGCGCTTTCTCCCTCGATCGGCGCATTGGATTCATCGCCACCCAATTTCACATAACCGCCGAGCGGAATGGCCGAAAGGCGGTAGTCAGTGTGGCCAAACTTTTTTCCGAACAGCCGGGGGCCGAACCCTACTGAGAAGGTTTCAACGCGAATCTTGAACAGCTTGGCAACCAGGAAGTGGCCGAACTCATGGATCACAACTGCGGATCCCAAAATCAATATGAAGGCGACTGGATATATCAGATAACTCATCAAGAAGGTCTCTTTCTTAGCTCAATAAATGGTCAAACCCGCCGGCCCCGTTTAGAGTCAGATACCTCCCAACCGGTTGCCGCAATCGAGTTTACGCGGCGCATTCGAGGGCGTCAAACCTCATATTTGTTAGAAACTCTCTATCCCTTTTCATTTGGGAAAAGCGGGTGAGGGTTTAGAAGCAATCCAAAAAATTTCTGCCTTCTCCCTTTGAGAGAAGGGCCGCGTATGAGGGCTTAGGCGCGTGTTGCTTGAAAGAACCTTGCCGAGCAAACTTTCCCGCTCGGTGGAAAGTTCGCGCGGCATAATCAATGATAGTTGGGAAAAGGGTAAGCCCTCACCCCACCCTCTCCCAGCGGTATTCATATATCTGACTCACCTCGTGCGATATTGCCGAGCAAAAGTGTCAAGGTTCGCCAGACAAAATCAGAACTGGGAGCGGTAGCGACCAGCCCAGGACTCAACCTAAACCGCGTCGGTTATGAA
>Ga0070682_100000054_pt1 | contig 112635 bp, 91 predicted proteins | sample KBSC63LmetaG_FD_64668 | JGI IMG/M metagenome (GOLD analysis project Ga0070682, IMG submission 64668) | Corn rhizosphere microbial communities from Kellogg Biological Station, Michigan, USA - KBS C6-3L metaG | ecosystem: Host-associated > Plants > Roots > Rhizosphere | place: USA: Michigan...
TACCGTAGTCTAAGCTCACCCCGAAAAACATTAACGTGATGAAATATTGATCAGCATGGCTAAAGTTATTGCAGCATCCTTTCTCTTATATATTTAACAGGCGAGCTGCCGAAACTCAGGAATTTTTCATGGAAGTCTTTGAGACTGTACTTGTCACCCATTTTCTTTTTATACTCATCCCGAAGTGTCTCGATCGCAGTTGAACCTGTAAAATAAGAGCAAAGTTGTACCTGCGATACCGTTGCCCGATGGTATTTTTCCTGCACCTGGGCCATTGTTTGAAAACATTCCTTGTTTAAAAAATCCACGATCTCTTTTTCAGATTTGTTCAAACACTGTATCTCGTAATCGATGATCACATTGGCCGTAACCCGCAACATCGCTGTGCCCAGTGCAAGCTCTATTTCGGGCGAATGATTGCCCCAACCGTTGTCCACCATCATCGATTCCACATACACGGCCCAGCCTTCTATCATCGCGCCGTTTTGAAAAACCGAACGCAATACATCAGAAGATTTTTTATTGTTGTAAATACCCTGCATGCAATGGCCGGGTACTGCTTCATGCATTGTGAGTATCTGTGAGCCATAGTAATTGTCTTCCCGCAAAGCACTTTCCGCTTTTTCGGGAGGGTAGAGCGTGAGGTCATCAATATTATAATAGGTAGTTCCCTGTTTTTGATAAGGAGGAATGAATTCCGCGCTTGCGGTAGTTACCCCTCGTGCATATACAGGCATATACCTAACCTTGATCGGGGCGGCATTGGTATCAAAATCGAACAGGTTTTTTTCAAGGATGAATTTTTTTATTGCGGTAACCTGGCTGTCGACTGAATTGAAAAAACCTGCAGGAGTAGCGTGTTGGAGTTGGATCTTGTTTAACACCAACTGAATCAACTGCGAACTATCTTTGGGCTTGGTTTGGTTTGGGTAATATTTCGACCACACCGTATCTGCTGCCACAAACATTTTTTGGCGATAGAATTTACTGGCTTCAATGGCTTTTTCGTAGGTCTGCTCCGGTGTGAGGTCGGTGGCGAGATCAAATTTGAATTTTTCGGCGAATAATTTTTTACCAATTCTAAAATCCCTGAACACATAATTCTTGTTGGCGACTATTGCTTTTAAAGAATCGATAAAGCCGTTCATTGCATTTACTGTCTTGTCGATGTTTTGCTGCAACGCTGATCTTTCTTCATTGCTTAAATGCGAAGACTTAATAGAATCCGCAAGCGCCGCACCAAAAACATCCAGTCCACCTTTATTTTGAATGATCGCCAGCTCAATATGTTCTTTGGTTGGTTTGTTGAGATTGTGCAACCCGGCTTTGTAATACTCATCTGTGTGCTGCAAAAAGCGGGAGAGTATTTTTAACCTTTCGTCCAGCGAAGCATAGGGCTGGTTAATGATATAATCACATAGCCCGCTGATGTTGTAGGTGCTGGCATCCCATTCCTGTACCTTGAAAACAGATGTATACCAAATGTCTGATTCCAATTGGTTGTTGATGATATTGAAGCTTATTTTATTATTCTCATTGAGCTGCGTGTAATCGATCTTTTTCAAGGAATCCATCCAGTTGTTGGAGAAACTCACATTGCCGGCAAATGCAGCGCTATCGGGGATGACCAGCTTATCATAGTATTTGCCGTATCCATTATAGATGGAACCTGAGGGGTATTGTTTCCAATAGGCATCGAGGAAGGTATTTTCAAAACTTGCGAAGGATTGGTCGGCGTTAGAGCTGTCATTTGTTGGGCTGGAATTGCAACCAAAGCTTAACAGCAGCAGGAGGACAAAAGAAGATGAAATAATATTTCTCATTTTTTTCAGTTTAACTGGTAACAGGGAATCGTGAGATCGGCCAATTCTTAAATATATACAACCTCTCTTCAATATTATGCTTTTTCTTTTTTGCTTCGCCCAAAAAAGAAACAAAAAAAAGCGCCCGAAAAAAATTACATCCTTTTTTCGTCCCGCACGTGCGGGATGATTTAGCTTGTGTACTACTGTAAACTCAGCTTCAGTAATACTATATCGGAGCGAAGGTCCGTGAGAAGAATGAAACGAAGTAAAGAGTTCATGACTCGACTTTTCACCAGTACCTGTGTAAGGCGCATTATTTGGTTCGGTTCCGCCGTAGGCGGGATTGGAAAAATGCGAAGCATATTTTTCCAAAGAAGCAAATAGAGCGCCGGCACAGGTACGCAGCCCCGCCGGCTGTGGAGGCGAAAGCAGCGATCCAACAGCTGTAGCAGATGTTTACAAAACAGTCTCTTGAAGTTTGTAGCTTATTTACCTTGAAGATTCTCCAATTTCTTCCTCGTATCTGCACTCTCTTTAATTGTTAGCGCCTTTTTGAAATTGCTGATAGCATTGGTTTTATCTCCAACGGCTTCATAATAGTCTCCCATTGAATCGTACACATTAGAACTTTCAGGATAGTTGTCGATATTATATTTAAAGAAGCGTTGGGCTTTATTGAATTGTTTGCTTTGCAGCGCCTGGTAACCCATACCATTCACCTGGTTTTCCGGGAGCTTCACTTTATATCCCATTTCTTTCGATACATTGGAAAAATGCTTTTCGTATTTATCGACCAGTGCTGCGCTTGTATCTATAAAATCCTTGAAGCTGAGTTTTAGAGGATAGAAACTGAAAAAGAAATGGAGTGCATCATATTCGGCTATAAGGGGAACAGAGCCATGGTCATCATCACTATAGTATTTGCCCCGGTATTTTAAACCGTTGGTTTTATTATTCTCTAAATACCTCCTCAATGTCAATATGGAGCGGATATGATTGTGCTGCATTGCGGTGTCTTTCACCACTTTGTCAATGGTCATGCCATCATCCATTGTATTGGCAATGCCCAGGTAGAGGGAAGTGCCGGAGAATTTCTGATCTGCTAATACTTTTTTCGATTCTTTCAAAAGGCTTTGTTTATCCCACCACATGCTCGGGTCGATACTAACATAGGAGTTGAATAAATTTGTGTGATGCACCAGGGTTTGCATCACCATCAGTCCGCCCAACGAATGCCCGATAAGCATCCTGTATGGTTCCGTTGGATATTTTGCATCGATATAAGGGAAAAGTTCTTTTTCCATAAAAGAGATGAATTTTTCGCCACCACCTGTTGTTTTGGCCGAGGCGCTGTCCAACATCGGGAGCTCAGCATCAACGTGAGTGGGAGTGAGGTCTCTCCATCTATCAGTATTGGGAATACCCACGATGATCATCTCAGGACAGATCATATTTCCATTGACCGTGCTCAATTCCTGGATCATACCTACTACTGAAGAAAAATGAGCATCTCCGTCCAATAAGTACACAACGGGGTATCGTTGCTTTGTAAAGAGGTCATTGCCACCATCATTTGGCACATAGATCCAGATGCTTCTCTTTTCATTCAATATTGTTGACTGGATGCTATCGATCTTGCCGATGACAATTTTATTATCCGTTTGGGCTTTGCAGCACAGGCAAAGTCCAATAAATGAAATTGAAAAAAGAAGATTCTTCATGTAGTAATTATTTTGGTTTGAATAATTAGGGTAAATCGTGAAAGGCTCACATGTGAAGCCGTGTTGCCTCCAAAGTACGTGGATTAAATTTAAAAAAGCAATTTCTGCGGGGAGCTGCTCTTATTGAGAGGTCAAGTCCATATTTGGCGTAGTATTTGATTCCAATTCAAGTTAATAGCTTTCAGATGATTTACTTTTATTCTTCTCTCGAATGACAAAGTTCACAAAATGGCTCCTGATCACTATAATCAGTGTGGCGTGCAGAGGACCGGTTGACAAAAATATTGTCGACAATAAAATAGAGTTGTCAATTCATGCAGATACTTCCCCATCTCCATCCGATAGCTATCGGATTGCTGTCAAATCACAACAAATTCCCATTGCTATGTCGGGCGTAACGAGCCATGAACTGGTTGAGTTTGCACGAACCTTAATGGGAGTTCCCTACAAATATGCTTCGACCGATCCATCACAGGGCTTTGACTGTTCGGGTTTTATCACTTATGTTTTTAATCATTTCAACATTCAAGTGCCCAGGTCTTCAGTCGATTTTACAAATGTTGGAAAAGAAGTGGATGTGCGAACTGCCAGGGAGGGGGATCTGATCTTGTTTACGGGAACCGTCGACTCCATTCGTGTTGTCGGTCATATGGGAATTATAACCGAAAATGTTGATACGCTAAGATTCATTCATTCTACCTCCGGAAGGGCATATGGCGTAACCGTAAGCGTGCTGGGCGATTACTATAAGAGAAGGTTTGTAAAAGTGATTAGGGTGTTGTCCGACTAATGATCCGGACAGCTGTCAGGTTTCTGAAACCTGACGGGTGTCCGGACCGAAAACTGATTGGCATGATTGCTGCTGATCTACTCAAAACTTGAACAATATGAATGCTAAAAAGATCTGGGCCAATTTTAGTGTAAAGGATGTAAAGCGCACCAATCAGTTCTACACAGAAATTGGTTTTACTCCCAATAAGACAAACAACTATCCCAAGCTGGCTAGTTTTCTTTTTGGTGACGATGATTTTGTGATCCATTTTTTTGAACAGGGTTCACAGATAGATGAATTTTTAACATCCGGGTCAAAAATTGCCAGCGAAATTATCTTCACACTTTCTGCAGAAACAGAGTTGGAAGTGAAAGAATTGGCAGAGAAGGTGAAAAACGCCGGAGGCAATATTTTTCAGCCGGTGCGCAGAGACGAAAACAATTACTATGGTTTTGCCTTTGCTGATCCCGATGGCCATAAATTCAATGTACTATTGATGGATAATATGTGACAAGATCCCGGGTCTCTTTCAATTTATCAATTACCTCCAAACCCGGTGCTGCTCTTGGTTCTTTTCTTTTCTTCTTCTGAAGCATCTTTGTGCTCACGGGCCGTTTTCACTGTATTGCTGCCGAACCTCCAGGTAAGCGCTGTTTTAAACTGGCGGCTTTCGAAGCTGCCGCTGAACCTGCTGTACTGTCCGGCAAAGTCAGAGGATCCGGTGAACTTCATACCAAAGAAGATATCGGATACCGAAACCTTGAAACTGCCTTTGCCTTTGAATATTGTTTTCTGCATACCGGCATCCATCGTCCACATCGACTTGCTTTTGAAAGCGCCTTCCCAGATCGAAGGTGAATTATACCAGCCGCTTATTTCTCCGGTCCAGTCCTGTTTCTTCCCAAACTTATAGCTATGCTGCATATAAATATTAAATGAAGCAGCATCCAGATCCACCACACGGCTGCCACCACCAAAGTCGGCTTTATAATGTGAGTAGTTGCCGCTGAAGTTAATAAAGGCCGAATAGGATTTGTACATAAAAGGATAGCTGATGTTTAGCGCCAGCACATCTTGCGTGGCCAGGTTTTTACGGGTAAGAAAGCTCTTTGACTTTTCCGTTGTATCCACCAGGAAGGTAAACACATCCTTTACATGGCTGTAGCTGAGTGAAGTATTGAGTTTGTATTTATAGGAATTGGTCAGCGTTACAATATTTGTGTATTGCGGCCTCAGATCAGTATTGCCTTTCAGAAAAGTATATTCATCTAGTTTAAATTCAAAGGGGTTCAGGTCCTGGTAGGCGGGCCTGTCGATCCTGCGGCTGTAAGATAGGCCCCATTGGTTCATCGGATTTTTATTGAACGTAATGGATGCGCTGGGAAAAAAGTCGGTATAGTTTCGCTTAAAGGTTTGCTTGCTGCCGGAATTTACAGAACCATCTGCGTTAAGGCCATAAGAATTGCCGGTGGAAACGGTGTTCTCCATTCGCACGCCGAACTGAATCATTTTTCCTTTCAGTTGCCTGTTATAATTTACATACAAGGCATTGATGTTTTCTTTATAGTCAAATTCATTACTTCTGCTAACATCAAGTGATTTGATCTCAGGGCTCAGTTGCTGCACATCAAAACGCTGAAAATTATTATTGGTGTTGATCGATGATATTTTGCTACCTAATCCAAGTCTTCCTTTCTGAAAATTTTGTTCGTAATCTGCTTTGAAGGTGTAAATATCAATATCGGTAGGGCTGATAAAGCGGTATATCACTTGGCTTTGCAATGAAGTGCCTGATGCATCGTAATAAAAATTGGGCTGCAACTGGTTGCCTTTATTCCTGAAAAGGCCATAATCGGCATCTAAGTTAAATTCATGCCCGGCGGTGTCGGCAAAGCGATAGTTCAGGTTGAAGTTCACATTGTGGTTCTTCAGCTTATTGACATTGTTGGTCATCAATATCCTGTTCACCGCACCGGTTGGTTGATAGCTGATGAGGGTGCGACTGTTGTTATTAAAACTGTTCTCAGAAAGATTGCCGTTTATCAGTACACCAAGCGTATTTTTTGTATCAATGAAAATGTCGGCGCCGGTTTTAAAAACATGGCTTTTAGTACCCATAATAAGATTGACGTTGTTATTGAAAATGGTATCCAGCACGATCCTGTACAGATTAAAGGGTGAATTGACCTTACTATTGCTGTAACTATAGTTGCCAAAAATATTCACGCCTTTGTTGCGATGATTGAAATTGATGTCGCCATTATACTTTGGATATACCCCGATATTATAACCTGCATTTACCGAGCCATTGCTGCCAAATGCTTTATTCTTCTTTAGTTTGATATTGATGATACCCGCATTGCCGGCAGCGTCATACTTTGCAGAAGGATTTGTGATCAGTTCTATCGCTTCCACCTGTGCCGACTGAATTGATCTCAGGTAATTGGCAAGATCGGCACCCGCCAGTGGGCTAGGTTTGCCATCTATATAAACCTTTACGCCATTTTTGCCGGCGAGCCCCAGGTTATCGTCTTTGTCCACCGTTACTCCCGGCGACTTGCGCAGCAACCCGAGTACATCGGTGCCTGTGGCATTAATGGTTCCTTCTACATTCAAAATTGTTTTATCTGCCCGCACTTCCACCATTGGTTTTTTAGAAGTGACAATTACATCACCTAAGTTGCCGGTGGTTTTATCGATCGTCATATCTGGTACAGAAAATTCCGCTGTGCCGCTTACTTCGAACGCTGCTGAACATAAAGGTGAGTATCCGACATGTGTTGCGCTTATCAAATAAGTACCCGCACCAGGAGCAGCGAAAGAGTACTTTCCGCTGGCGGCTGTAACAGCTAATTTAATTACTGATGAGTCTTTGCCTCGCAATAATGAAACGGTGGCCTTATCAATTCCTTTTCCCTGACCGTCTTTTACAACTCCTGTTATTTGCTGTGCCATTGCTGTTGAACATAGCAATGCTACTACTGTTAAAAACAATACTGACTTTTTCATTTTGATGTTGCTTTTGAGTGCTACAAATTTTTTATGGGCGTTCTTCTCCCTCCCGATAACTATCGGGACCTGTGATGTAGGATCACAGCGATTGACGTAACCACAATTTGTGTTGGCTTAAAACTTACTGGTGGTAATTGCTAGTTTATTTTTGATCGAAGCTCACCATCCATTCAATACCGTATTTATCCCGGAACATACCGAAGTAGGAGCCCCATGGACTGTCAGCGATAGGCATTTCAACCTGGCCGCCGGAGGAAAGGCCGTTGAATAATTTGTCTGCTTCTTCTTTGCTTTCTGCATGTATTGAGATCTTGCTCCTGGTTTCATTTTCGTTATGCTTTCCAATAAATTCAGGAGTGTCACTTCCCATTAGCACGTCGCTCTTACCGATCGGCAAAGCGATATGCATGATCTTATTTGCCTCAGCCTCAGGTATAGGATGTTCGGGGCTTGAAAAGTCTTTAAAACGGACTGTCCTTTCGAACTCTCCGCCAAATACTGATTTGTAAAATGTAAACGCTTCTTCGGCATTTCCGTTGAAGTGAATGTAAGGATTGATGCTTGCCATAATTTTATTTTTTATTATTTTTAATTTTATTGACGATACAAAAATAGAAGCTGTTTCGTGGTTTAATACTGTGTAAAAACGACAATAATGGGGCGAATCGCGCCATATACCAAGTTTGATTATTTTACCAGGTTACCTCTTTTATTGGTGATCTTAACTCCATCTAGTATTGCTGCTTCAAGAATATCGATATTGATATCTTTCAATGTTTTGAACTTGATGCAATACCCGGTCACGCTTGCTTTACCCAATTTTTTTTCATAGGTATTGGCCAGGTATTTTTTATCATCAATGCCTATGATATAGACAGAAATACCGGTTGTATTTGCGCTCAATCCAATTTGATAGAACTCCCTGGTTGTAGCATCAGCATATTTCATTGACTGTGATCCATATCCTATATTGGGATTGGAAACGATTTTTCCTTTGTCGTCTTTACCATCAAGGAACCATAATTTAGCTTTTGGTAGCGCCTTAATTATCCGCTGATGCAATTCCTGCAGTTCTGCACGTTTTGGCTCAGGCTGGCTGGTAATATACTTTTTGATTTCTTCCTTTACGTTCATATAAAATTCAAAGTTTATTTTGCTTTTTAGGTATTGTATCAGTTTGAAGAACTGTCAGGCTGAGCTTGTCGAAGCCGGGGCTATAGATAATGCTGTTATTTTTCAACCCGGCTTCGACAAGCTCAGCCTGACAGCTTTTTTTATCGCTCACAATTTCAAGATGATGCACCACTACTTTTTACCAGATAATGCGAAGCCATTAATTACCGGATATTGAAATATTTTAGCGAAAATCACTTTCCGGATAATCCCGAAAGCTTTTGGGATGCCAATAGATCTTCCAGGTTGGTCAACGACATCTTCATTCCTTGTGTAAAGCCTTCCAGTATCCTTTCTAATCTTTCAAGCGATTCATTGTAAATGGAAATGTTCACTGTTGTTTTCCCGTTTTCTTCGCTGAAATTATGATCCCAATCAGAGCCGTACGGTTCAGGGTTTTCATCCTTGTCCGTAAAAACGTTGAACATTTTAAAGTTCGTCTTCGGTGTGATGGACTTGTATTCCTGTAATGCCCAGCGCTCATTACCATCAGGACTTACCATTGCATAAAACCTTTTACCACCCACTTTGAAATCCTGGTATTTTGTTTTTGAGGTCATGGGTTTTGGTGCGATCCATTGGTCGATCAATTCTGCTTTGGTAAAAGCATCCCATACCAGTGAAAGTTCAGCATCAAATTCCCTGGTTATGTATACCATTTTTGTTGCTTTATCTACGGTAAAATCAAATAGCAAATTGTTGTTCATTTTTTTGGTTTTTAATTATTGATGAATTACAGGTTTTAAATTGAATCACAGATTTTAAATTGATTCAATGATTTCACAGATTAGAATCTGTGCAATCAAAAAATCTGTGATCATCTGTGGTTTAAATTATCGCTTCGCCAATATTGCATCCAGGTGCTCCATCGCCATAGTAAGCCCTTCTTTGAATCCCATTGCGATAGTTTGTTCCAGCTGTGCCAGTTCGGAGAATTGCATGATACCGTGCACGAGTGTGTTCTCACCCATATCGCTGAAATTCATTGTCCATTTCGAACTGGGCATTGCAGCATTGATATTTCCATCGGAATCACAAAAAGCATCGTTGGCCAGGAATCGGTCCTGTGGTTCGATCTTTACATAGGTGGTGATCGACCAATGTTCTTCTCCATTTGGCCCAACGGCTGCATAGTGCCATTTACCACCTTCGCGGAAATCCATGCTTTTTGTTCTCGATCTCCATGGCAAAGGCATCCACCATTGGTCCAACAACTCGGATTTTGTATAGAAATCCCAAACGGTTGAGCGATCGGCCGCAAACTCGCGTTTGATATCGATGATCTTGTTTTGTTTATCGACGGTGAAGTCGAAGAATAAGGTCGTGCCCATTTTTTTTTGTTTTTAATTACTGAAATATCACAGATTTTTAAATTGATTTTTTGATTGCACAGATTAGAATCTGTGCAATCAAAAAATCTTTATTAATCTGTGATTTTATTCTTCATTTTTTCTGTTTTTTCAATGTTGATAATACGCTGTCGAGTTGATTGAATTTTGTCTCCCAGATTTTTCTGAATTGTTCAATCCATTTATCGATCTCTTTCATTTTTTCAACTTCTAGTGAGTAGTAAATTTCCCTGCCTTCTTGTTTCGATTTCACCAGTTCGCATTCGGTAAGTATCCGCAGGTGTTTCGAAACAGACTGCCGGGTAGTATGGAAGTTATCGGCAATGGCATTTGGCGTCATTGCCTGCGACGCAATTAAAATGATAATTGCCCGCCTTGTCGGGTCGGCTATCGCCTGGAAAATGTCTCGTCTCATTTTGTTTGATTTTTTACTTGCGCAGCTAATCGGTTGCAAATATAAGCGCAACTATTCGGTTTCGCAAATATTTTTGGAAATATTTTTTTTGAAGGAAAATGAAGGGAAGTTTGAGGTCGTAAGGTGTGGCTGTATGGATATTTTATTTACAATTTTCTATAATGAAGCGCAATTACGCCACAGCCAAAGGTTTTAGACTCCATTAGATCCAATTTAGTGGTGCCGGTTATATCTTTAAATAGCTGCATGCCTTTCCCTATTATTATCGGATTAACAAAAAGCCAAAACTCGTCAATTAGCCCTTCATTTAATAAGGATCGGGAAGCGCCGGGGCTTCCGAATATTAAAATATTTTTTCCTTCTTCCTGTTTTAATTCATTTATGCTGTCCGAAAGATTCTCGCTGATAACTTTTGTGTTGACGAGCCCTGTTTCGTTAATTGTCGTTGACAACACAACCTTTGGAACTTTGCTATACCATTTGGCGTGTTGGATAGTGTGTTTGGTTGCGTTTGGCTGTTCGCCTGCATTCGGCCAGTAACTTTCCATCAATTGATAGGTTATCCGCCCGTAAAGTGCGGTGTCGGCATTGGATGTCATTGTAGCGACAAAGTCAAGCATCTCCTCGTCTAGTTTTAACCAGTTCAATTCTCCGTTAGGACCTGCTACAAAACCGTCGAGAGATATGTGCATAAAAAAAACTAAATTTCTCTTTGTCATTTTTTAATTGTTTGTTTTATTGTGGATTTGTTTCTTGCAAATGTTTATGCTCTGTGCTGATCAGCTTTCCAATTTTTTACAGATTGCTTGATTTCTTTAGGAGTTAGATCTTCCCTAATGGTTCGCTCCACCAAAGAAACAAATTCTTCATCACTCGCAAAGCGCAATGCAATTACCTGGTAGATGGTCAACCTATTGGGAAGCGGATTTCCAGTTAAAATGAAATATCTAAAATTCTCTTCTGCCCGGATAGCTCTGTCTTGTGCTTTGAGTGCAAATGATCTGTTGTGAAACGATACACTAATTAAGGTAAAAACTAATAGTAGAAATAGCCACGCTTGTAATACCTGCTCAGTTTTACAGGTAACTAAATTGTACACTGCACCTGCAATAAGCAACGCCATCGCTAAAAATGTAAGAAAATGATAGAGTGGTACATAATGTACATGGTTCTGGTAGGTCTGTTTTTTACTATCTTCTTTCATTTGCGTTGTGCAAGGTTAATAGATATTGTTTTATTGGAATCGGAATCTTGTCCGTAGGCTTAATGTCAGGCGGGGTATTAGTATTCCGTCTGCCTGGAAGGTCAAGCCATCAGGACTTGTATGTTTGAAGTTACACGAAATATTTATCATTAACGGTCACGTCCGCTTGTGCCAGCTCCGTGTTACACGCCGCTTTGTTGTTGCTTGTTATAGGCATTTTGCAATTCTTCAGTTAATTGTTGACTTAACTCAGGACGGCCATGAAATGCAGCCGGGGTATTTTGAAAACTGGCGATTCTGAATTGATCATTTTCTTTTTGTGCTATTAGTACCTGGATCGCATTTACGTCCGGTTTAATTTCTGAACTACCAGGTGGAATCATCCCCACTACTGCCCGAAGTAGATATACAGATGAAGAAAGTTGACGGATATCCCGTACTATACTAACATATCTTGCTATCTTATGGCTCGCAAATATTTGAGTGAGATCATTTTCAATTTGCTCCTGGCCTTTCATCTGGCTTCCATCAAATCCTATCGCATCGCCCTCACTGGTAAACAGTTTGGCAAATGCTGAAGCGTTATTATTATTCCAGCTGTTGAGCAACAACTGGTAAAGTTCGCGAATCTTTAATTCGTCATTTTTGCTTGTATTGGTTTCCATTGCTTTAAGTATATTTTACTGTTGCGATAAAGTTCATGTTGTGTGAAGTTTATTTAAGAAGATGTTCGCCTATTTCATCAATATCATCATCATTACCAATTCCCTTTGGATTTAATCCATATTCATTTTTGCCAACTTCACTGTCAGCAAAAAGCATCCAAAGCATATAAAAAGGGACGAGTTGATACCATCCACTGTTGCCTCTGTCATGACATCTTTTTGCACCTTGAGCAAGCATAATCCAAACAAGGGGAATCAACAATAGAATCCAAAAAACAAAAGGAAATATTTTTTGACTTATAATCTCTTCGCCTACCGTTATTTGAAAGGTAATCAAAATGATATCATATATAATTAGACTTATGCAATATTCAGTTCTTCTAATACGACCATCGAATGAGAGTAATTTTTTAAACATAAGGGATTAAATATTATATATATGTCGGTCAAATTTCACACAATACATAAATTTATGCTATAAGACGCGATTGCGCAAAAAGTCGGGTAGCTGACAGTCATTAATTTAACATGACACTTTTTGAATCGTCGTTAGGACCATTGGATCTATCAAATAAAAAGACCCAAACCAAGTTTGAGTCTTTTCTTTTGTGCGGCAAAGGAGATTCGAACTCCCACACCCTTTCGGGCGCTACCACCTCAAAGTAGTGCGTCTACCAATTTCGCCATCGCCGCATCTTTTAAGGGAAGCAAAAATAAGAATTCAGCAGTAAACTCAGAAGTTATTTCTTAAGGACGATCCTAAACGTGGTTCCTTTTCCTGGCTCAGAAGACTTTACAAATAATTCTCCCTTGTGGTATTGTTCAATAATGCGCTTGCTTAAAGAGAGTCCCAGTCCCCAACCTCGTTTTTTTGTAGTGAAGCCGGGTTTGAAAACTTTGCTGATATTTTGTTTGCTGATGCCTTTGCCGGTATCGGTTACATCAACAGTTACCTGCGTTGCTGCATTTTTTATGTTCACGCTGATGCTGCCTTTGCCTTCCATTGCATCCAATGCATTTTTCAACAGGTTCTCTATCACCCAATCGAATAAGGGGCCATTGATCATGGCGATGATCTCGCTTTCGCCATTGGTATCAATGCTGAAACTCACTTTGTCCGTTGCCCTTCTCTTTATATAGGCGATCATTTGATTGATCTGCTCAACGATATCGATCTCTTCCAATTGAGCTGCGCTGCCGATCTTTCCAAAGCGGTCGCTTACCAATTTTAGCCGGTCGATGTCCTTGCTCATTTCCTTTACGATCTTTTCACAATCGGGATTGTCTTTCAACATCTCCACCCAACCCTGTAAAGAGGAGAGCGGTGTGCCGAGTTGATGGGCAGTTTCTTTTGCCATGCCCGCCCATACCTGGTTCTGCGTTGATTTGTTGCGGGTAGAAATGGTGATCAGTGTAATGATGATGAACAAGGCCACGATCAGGAGTTGGATGAGTGGGTAGTACCGCACCTCCTGCAGCAATGCGGAGTCGCCATAATAATACTTGTTGACGATGCGGGGCTCCGTGTTGATCTCAACAATGATCGGTTCGTGCAGCTTGCGAAAATCCTCGACCTTATTCTTTAGATAATCTTTGTCGGCTTTTATTTTGTTAGTGTCGAGGTTTAGGCTTTGTCCGGATGGGACATCATTTTCGCCTGTTTCGATGATCGGGATCTCTTTATTTTCTGACTTGATCAAATTGGTAAGGTCAAGTACGGAACTCTGTGCCGAAGGGTCGGCGCTGGCTTTTAATGATTGCACCCATACATTTACTTTGGCTTTTTCATCCCTTTCGATCTTTTTGGCCAAATAATCCGAGTAGAAGATGGTACCGGTAACAATACCGATAGCCACCAGTGCCAATGCATACCGCCAGTTTAGTAATTGGGTGAACATGAGGCAAAGATAAGAAGTTGGTAGTTGGTAGAGGGTAGTTGGTAGTGGGTAGTTGATAGGCAGAAGTCAAAAGTAAAAATTCAAAAGTTAGAAGGCCCTGTTTTGACTTTTGATTTTTGACTTTTTACTTTGTTTAAATAAACTAAGTTTGTGCCATACATATTTCCCCGATGAATGGAGCAGAACCCATCAATGTTGCTGAAGAAATAATGACCGAACCACAAGACAGTGTTTTGCCTGGTTTGAAAGGCGAGCCATCCGTCGCTGTGGTTATTTTGAATTGGAACGGCAGAAAATTCCTCGAACAGTTTCTTCCCTCTGTAATAGCTTCAACTTATTCTAACCTGCAGGTCATTGTAGCTGATAATGCATCTACCGATGACTCCATCGAGTTCCTGGAGTTGATGTATCCAAAGCTGGGTATCATCCGCAATACAGGCAATCTTGGTTTCGCAAAGGGATACAATACGGCATTACTGTTGGTGAAGGCAGATTATTATGTATTGCTCAACAGTGATGTGGAAGTAACACCCGGTTGGATAGAGCCCATCATCAAATTGATGCAAAGCGATGAAAGCATCGCGGCATGCCAACCTAAACTGTTGGCCTATGCCAATAAGGATCAGTTTGAATACGCCGGTGCAAGTGGTGGCTGGCTCGATCGTTTCGGCTACCCGTTCATGCGGGGCCGCATATTTGATGTTTGTGAAACGGACAGTGGACAATATGATGATGCGCAACAATGTTTTTGGGCCAGCGGCGCGGCATTATTCGTGAGGGCGGGGGCATACCATGAGTTGGGAGGCTTGGATGAATTTTTCTTTGCCCACCAGGAAGAGATCGATCTCTGCTGGAGGCTTCAGCTGGCGGGTTATAAGATATTTGTTGAGCCGGCGTCGGTGGTTTATCATGTTGGGGGCGGAACATTGTCGAGGGAGAACCAGCGCAAGACATTTTTGAATTTCCGCAACAACCTCATCATGCTGGCGAAGAACCTATCATTTGGGGTAGCATTGTGGAAGATCCCTTTCCGGATTGGGTTGGATACGCTTACCGCCTGGCGTGGTTTATTTGGAGGCAATGGCGGGTATTTTGTTGCTATCATCAAGGCACACTTACATTTTGCAGGATGGTTATTGTTGCATAAAAGGCGATCTATCTTTCCTAAAAAGAGAGGAGGGGCAGTAGCCGGATGGTTCAATGGATCGATCGTATGGGCGTATTTTGTCCAAAAGAAAAAGACCTTTTTAGAAATTGTTTTTAACAAATAAGTTTTTTTGGTGCCTGAACCTTATTTTTGCACTGCAAATTGATATAAAATGGAGCCTGAAGTAATCGACACTACACATAAGGATTTTACACATAACTGGGTATCATCTTCAAGGTTTATCTGGTTTTGCCAGGTGTTTTTAGTGGTTGCGCTGATCGTAGGCGGATGTTATAACCTTTACACACACCGTTACAAGGGCAAGCCCGAGGTGAATGTGCCGGATAACACGCTGTATAATCCTAAATACAAATAAAATTTTTGTCGTAGAAGCTACAAACCTTATTTTTGCAATCCGAAAATAAGTAGAGTTCTTATCATTAATGCGGAAATAGCTCTCCCGATAGTTATCGGGATGGTAGAGCCGATTAGTTCTTTAATAAATATGCGGAAATAGCTCTCCCGATAGTTATCGGGATGGTAGAGCCGATTAGTTCTTTAATAAATATGCGGAAATAGCTCATTTGGTAGAGCGCGACCTTGCCAAGGTCGAGGTGGCCGGTTCGAGCCCGGTTTTCCGCTCAGATTTCAATCCCGACCTTGTCGGGATTTTTTTTCTTTAGTCACTACCGGATCCAGGGTAGATATCTAGTCTTGGATTGACTTTAACCACTCGGGTGGTGGAACTGGTAGACACGCAGGACTTAAAATCCTGTTTGCAGCAATGCAAGTGTGGGTTCAACTCCCATCCCGAGTACAATTTAGCCGATCATTTGATCGGCTTTTTGTATTTTAGGCCATCATGTTTTTTACCTACATCCTGTACTCTGCCAAATACGACCGATATTATATTGGCCATTGCGAAGACTTGGGAAAAAGGCTCCTCCGTCATAATAGTAAGATGGTAACCGCTACAAAGAATTTTATTCCGTGGATAATTGTCTACTATGAACAGTTTCAAATTCGAATGGAAGCCAACAAACGAGAATTGTATATAAAGAGAATGAAGAGCAGGAAGTATATCGAAAAACTAATTCTGAACTGGAAGACACGTCCCGATTAGAAATCGGGATTTGCAGCAACGTAAGTGTGGGTTCAACTCCCATCCCGCGTACAAATTAGCCGATCATTTGATCGGTTTTTTTGTTTAATACAACTTATGTCGCTTCAGTGCCTAAAAAAGGAAAAATAAATCAAATATTTTTTAAAAATTATTGTTGTCGTATAAATGCTATAACGACAGATGAACATGTTTTGCGAAAGCGCTTGAACGAAACGTAAAATCCAAAGACCGTTTGTAGCAATAATGCTACAATGCAGTCTGGTTGTACATCTCAGCGATATGGAAACGATGTTTCAACACGTATATTTTCTGCAATAATATTTTAATCGCTCCCGTTTTGGCATATAACTAAATGCCGAAAAATGAGGATTCGCTACCCCAGAAAAAAAATTTCTCCTTCTGCAGGCAATTGCAGAAACCAGGCAATATACCTGAACAGGAGCAGTAATTTATTTTACTCCCTACTTGTATTCTTTTTTCTTTTCACGGCAACAAGCCCAACAAAGGCACAATGTATTTCCACCGGTGCTATGACAGCGAGCACATTTACCAATGATGGTTCAAACGGTGGCAACTTTTCTTTTTCTAATCCTCTATTCGCTCAATTGTCTGATGCCAGCAGGGCCACAGCTTCGGCAATAATATCAATACTGAGTGGCAGTTCCAATTACCTTAAAGTAACAAACTTCAACGCATCGGTGCCGGTAAGCGGAACCATCTGCGGCATAGAGTTGAATCTTCAAAAAAGCGCCACGGGTATCAATATTCTTACTTCAGTTTCAGATGGCGAGATCAAATTGGTACAGAACGGCAGCATCGTCGGAAACAATAAAGCAGTCGGTGGCAAATGGCCAACTTCTGATGCCTATTTCACATACGGTGGTAGTGGCGATATGTGGGGCACTACCTTAACGCCGGCAGATGTAAATGCTTCTAATTTTGGATTTGTGATATCTGCTGATCTTGTTGGGGTATTGGCATTACTACCTTCGGCGCGTATCAATTATGTAGAACTGACTGTTTACTATACTGTGCATATACTACCCATTACACTCACCTCATTTGAAGTGAGTAAAAAGAATACTGCAACACATCATTTTAGCTGGTCGGTACAAAATCAGCAAGACGTTGCTAAATATGAAATACAGTACGCCAACGATGCTATTAACTGGCATCCCATCTATGAAACTACTCCTACAGCTCCGGGAAAATATGATGTTGAACTTCCTGCCGAGCATGCGACAAAAAACTATTACCGGTTATTGATACGATCGAAAGATGGTTCTTATCAATATTCTTCGGTGAAGATGGTAGGGAACAACCCCGCCAATTCAACACAGGTGATAGTTGGGTCCGCAACGCTTGATATAAAAAATGTGGCTGCAGATGGATATGCTGTTCTGATCGATTCGCAGGGAAGATTGATCAGCCAAAAAAAGGTTTCACCAGGAAATCTAAACCAGGTAGATATCTCAACACTGGCTAAAGGGATCTACTTATTGAAGGTGGCGGATGTGGTTGAGAGATTTATCAAGCTTTGATGAATTCCGAATAAAAGTCAAAAATCAAAAGTCAAAAATTTGAGCCTTCAAATTGAGGCCGCTCAATTTTTGACTTTTTACTTTGAACTTTTCATTTCCTCGGTAGTTCAACGACAGCAGTGGTATCCCTTCCCAATTCACTCACGATATAGATCAAGCCCTTATTCTTCTCTATCAAATTCTTGCAGATCTTTAAACCAAGCCCCGTACCTTTTTCATTCATTGTTCCCCTGGCCGAAGTAATGTGCGTTGTAGAGAATATTCTTTGCAGATGCTCTTTTGTGATGCCCCGCCCGCTATTGGTGATCGCTACCCGGCATTTATCATCGGAGTTAGAGAAAACTACTTTTATATCTTCTCCAAGCGGACTGAACTTTATTGCATTGGTAATGATATTCACCAACACGATCAAAATATGATCGGCATCCGCATAAGCAAAAAGAGGAGCATCAGCAGGGAATTGTATTTTTAGTTCTTTTTTCTCTAATAAAGGCTGCACCTGCACCAGGGCCCTGTCGAGTACATTATGCAGGTCACATTTCTGTATATGCGGTTGCATTCCATCCACTCCTTTTTGGTTCCATAACAACAGGTTGTCGATGATGTTCATGCTGTCTTTTACCTTGGCCTGGGTGAGTATCGATATCTCCAACATCTCTTCTTTTGTGAACTGTGAATACTCGATGTACTGAGAAAGGATGTCGGCAAATGTTGCTACCGGCGAACGCAATTGGTGATAGACGATGGACGATAATTCTTCATTTCGATCTTTCAGTTCTTCAATATTCTTATTCTTTAGTTCAAGGCTTACGGCCTGGTGGATCAGCAGCGTGTTATATTCTTCAAGATTCTTTTTTTCCTCGGTTACTTCCTCTAGCGTTTGCAAATAGGTTTTTTTGATATCGTATAAAAAGTAGATCAGGATCGAGAGGTTGATAATGATATTGATCACCTTTATATAGTAGGGTGCAGGCTCGGTGGGTGGGACATAAAATTTTACGATCTCCACGGCAAGATAAAGCAGGGCATAAAAAATAGACAGGTATAAAACCTCCCTGCGAAGCCCGTAAAATAATACTGATAAAAAAGTGATCAGCAATAGGTAATATTCCTGCCCGTTGTTGAATAAAACGCTGGCTCCTGCACAGTTCATCGTGATCAGGAAAATAATGACGATCCTGAATTTCTCTCCTTTTTTCTTGTAATTGCCATACAGCAACAAGGCTATAAAAAAAGTAAGGATAATATAAAACCAGGTAAGCAGGGGGTGTCCTGTCGCCCAACATATCGCGGCAAAGATCAAAATTACGGGAAGGCAAAGGAAGGTAATGATATCGACGACCTTGATCCTCTTTTGTTCAATAAAATTTACGGAACCATCTACACCAAGGTTGATCAGGCTTGTCCAGGTATTTCTAATCTTTGCTAGTAAAGTTTTTGCCATGGCCCTGGTTTTATAACGGATACGGGTTTGGTCCTAACCGAGGAGAACCTCAGGTATAGATCCCTTGTATTTTCTTCCAATGGGAATTTCATTCAATTCAATGGTCAAATGGTCACTGGCTATTTTTTTTACGTGCATTTTGTTAATGATAAAGCGTTTGTGCACACGGATGAAATCCTTACAAAGTTCGTCATCCAGTTTGGTGAGACTGGTCCTTATCATATACTGCTCTTTCTGGCACTGAATATGGCAGAAATTCCCTTCAGCCCTGATAAACAAAATGTTCTTGTAATTCAATTTCACTTTTTCATTTCCATAGCCTTTTACAAACATGAACCTGTCTTCAGCCGGCGCAATTGCTTTTGAATGCTCCATCACCATGTCGATGCAGGTCTTCAAAGTGAAGTGATGAAAAGGCTTTACAAGATAAGCTACCTGCTCATGCTTGTGTGCCTGGTTATAGGTATCAAAACGTGTATCGGCAGTTATCAGGATCAGCGGAATATTGTTGTGCGCCTTACAGATATCGATCAACGACAAACCCAAAGGTTTTTGATCGTAATAAATATCTGAGATCACCAGTTGTGGATTTGTTTTTTCGATCAAGTGGTTGAGGTCCGTTTTATGATCGGATGTCACAGGTTCATCGTAACCCAGCTCCCTGATCTTCGCCTTAATAGAGATCAGGTCAATGGGGTCATCTTCTATGATGAGTATGGTCAATTGCATTGGTTGGGTTTAGATAGGGCCAAAAAAAGCCAAAAAAACAATGCTAAACAGTAGTAGTAGTATTGCCGCCGGGTAGCATAATTACGAGGGCTCGTGTTTTTACGATAGAGGCTGGCGTTTTCACTACAAAACGAATTTTTATATATGTATTTCTCAGATATGCGATAACTACAATAAATGTACTCCATTTCTAATGCCGCTGGTAGTGATTTACCGCATATTAAATGTCGTTTGCATACCTTTTTCCGTCATTTATAACGCCTTTCGCATATCACTATTGTTTCGCAATTGATAATTAATTTCTTTTATATAAGCGAGTAGTTTTATCATCAATCGGATACTTCCCCTTTTTTAGGACCGGAAAACCCCGTTGTCGTCTGGGCAAAACCTCCCCCGATGAGACAAAAGATTGGGATCATACGCTCACCCTAATGGCATTTTAAACGAAACACAAGAACCAGATCAACAAGTATCATTCAACAAGACCAAGCGCAATCTTCAAACTCATTTATTAGCAGTCTCCTTGTTACAGGCGATAGCAGCTTCTGAAGTCCAATTTATCCCGTGCGAGCCCCCGCATTTATGCTGGTAGAAATTAATTAGTAGTAAACTTTTAAACCACAGCGTCATGAAACTATTGTACACCCTTGCAATAATGTTCCTGTTATTGGACACAACAGCTTTTTCCCAGGTCCAGAATAACAAACATATTGCCGGCTCATTGGCCCAATTAACAAACAACTCTTCCGGTAGATCATTAAATGCCGCCACCGACGAATGGCTCGATCGTGCGCAGCAGTATATCAAAGAGACCGAGTATCATTTTAAGAACGATGGCAACTCAACCACATTCTATGGCGCAAATAAAGTTCAGCACCTGCAATTTGCTATCACGCCTTCGGGATATAGCATTTCGCCTTTGCAATTTTCCGCTGAAAAAAAGGAGAGCTCAAACTGGCAGGAAGATCTGTCTTTTTCTGAATTAAGAAGAGGAGATGATCATATCGCGATCGGAGATGGTGCTACCATTTCGCGAAACAATTCTTTTTTGACCTATCAATATCCAAATTTCAGTGTTGAATTTATAAACAGTGAAAAAGGATTGCGTCAGAATTTTATCATTCAAAACAAACCTGCAGGCAATGGCGACCTGCAAGTAGTATTAAAATTAAAAGGTGATCTATCAGCATCCCTGCTCAACAATGGTATCCAATTCAAGGATAAAACGGGTGCTACAAAATTATTTTATACAGATCTGAATGTTTGGGATGCTGATCATCGTGTGATCAATGCAAGCATGCAGTTGACTGATAAGAACACTTTGGCAATCGTAGTTAACGATAAGGATGCAAACTATCCGCTCACGATCGATCCTATCAACAAAACTCCAGAGTGGACAACAAGTGCGGATGGTGTGCTGCCATCGTTGGTGGGCCAGTTGGCTGTCGATGCGGCGTATGGCTTTACCGTAGCGGGTTTGGGCGATGTAAACGGAGATGGCTATGATGATGTGGCTATCGGCGCACCAACATTGGCCGACGTGATCTCGGGCACGGGAACACTTGCATCAGTGGGCGCAGTATTTGTTTATTATGGTTCTTCATCAGGATTATCAACGGTACCGGCTGCGGTATTACAACCAACAACTCCTGTAGCAGGTGCATTGTTTGGATACAGTATTGCAGGCGGCGATATTAATAATGACAGCAAAGCAGATATCATCGTGGGCGCTCCGATGGACGTGGTGAGCATCACCGTAGGTGGTGGTGGAACAGCATCAGGCACGGTTGGTAAAGTGTATGTGTACAGTGGCGCTACTTTAAGCACCGGTGTTAGTCCATTCCTACAACTTCAGTTGAGTGGTAATGGTATTTTGGAAAATGGAGTTAACCTTTCGGTTAAAGCATTATTTGGATTTTCGGTTGCTGTTACGCAAGACCTGAATGGTGATAACAATAATGATATCATCGTTGGTGCGCCAGCTTATGCGGGAATTAAAACTGGACTTTTAGGTAATTCATTACTTGATGTGCAATCGGGTGGTGCGTTTGTTTTTCTTTCAAATACTAATGGCACGCATTCCCTGACAAAATTAAAACCTATTGAATCGGGCCTTTTGGGATTGCCGATTTTACAATCGAATATCAACGGATTGCTCTTTGGTTACAGTGTTGATGGTTTGGGTGATTATAACGGGGACGGCAAGCCCGATGTGATCGCTTCCGCGCCAGCGGGTATCGACCTAAGCTCCTTGGGGGCGATACTAAATGGCAAATTGCTGCAAGGTAGCGCTACGGTTTACTATGGCACGGGCACAGGTATCAATGTAAATCCGGGTGCTACCCTTGTGGCAACTTCGGGAGGTTTGCTCACCAATATCACCGGCACGATCGCCAACATCGCAAATATGTTCGGTACCGCTGTGAGGGGCGTAAAAAATCCTGATGGAACAAGAAATGGAAATGTGCTGGTGGGAGCTCCATTAGGAGGAGATGTATTCAATATACTTAGCTTAAAATTAAAAACAGGTACCGTTAGTGTGTTTAAGAAAAAGGCTTCTTCTCCCAACGGGGATGTTATTCCTGACCAGGTATTGGCTTCACCTCGCAACAGCAATACCATTCTCGGGATCATACAATCAAATCTTTTATTCGGTTACTCACTCGATAATACTTTAGATATCAACTGTGATGGATATAGCGATATCATTGTTGGCGAACCGGCTTCATCAGGTGTGCAATTGCTCAATGCAAATGTTTCGGGTGGCGCTGCCTATGTGTATCTTGGAAATTCCACCGGTACTTATCAAACAAGTCCATTCTGGACATTGACCGCAACAGAAGATGCATTCCTGGGTGTCAACGCTACGTCATTGATCGGGTATAGTGTAGCCGGTGCAGGCCATGTAAAAGGAGTCAACAACGCCAACAAAGTATTGATCGGCACGCCTTCAAGAACACTTGACTTCGGTTCGGGATTACTGAATCTTGGAGGTACGCTTGGTACGATATTCAGTCTCACCTCCGGACAAAATGGTGTTGGTAAATCTTATGTATTTGATCTGAATGCTCCCTGCTTCTTCATGCTTCCCGACCTTACCCCATCGATATTCAATGATGGTACTACCTTAAATCAAAATACCAGCAGGGATAATGTGATTCGCATCTTTAATATTGGCGCAGGACCTACTACCGGAACCATCATCTTCACCGTTCCCAAAATGCTTCCGGCTTATCAATTAACGGTGAACGCGAATGAAACACAGATGAATGTATTTGGCGGAACAACGGTAAAGAACAACGATTGGACGATCGTTGAGGAAGCCAGCCGTTATGTGTTCACTTCAAAACCCGGCGTTGTGATCGCTGCAGGTGGTTTCAAGGATGTGGGCATCAAGAACCAGGCAGTGGGCATAAAAAATTCCACTGGTAATTTGAGTGTGCAGATCGTGTTTGGTACAGGTGGCGGAGAAACTCCGTTCAACAATAATACAGATAACAATACCTATTCGACAAACTAGATTTCCGTAACCTAAATCATCCGTTATGAAAAAGATATTGATCAGTAAAGCTTTTATACTAGCACTCTCATTGAGTGCGATCTCCGGCACAGCATCAGCTCAGAATGATGCGGATCCGGCAATTACATCATTTAGTTTCGATGCATCTCCGATTGTTATGGGCCATGCCACTACTTTGGATCTGCTCTTTTTGAATAATGGATTCACTACATCCATTCCTCCCGGTGCATTGGGGTTAAAAGTATCCTTGCTTGCAACGGGGGAGTATGTTGCAGATCCGGAAAATATCGCGGCCATATCCGGTAACTACGCTGCAAAATTCAACTGGAGCTATAACTCCAATACAAAGACTTTCACCGGCGTTTCTAATCAAATGATCGCACCCGGCGATGGCGGAACGATCACGGTGAATGTAAAGGGAGTAAATGTGGTTGGCGCTTCATCATCGGTAAATGCAACTGCAACAATTCAATTGTTGGATCCTGCCGCTTTTCCGAGTGACAACAGCAATGATAACCTCACGACCGCCCTGGAAGTTGTGCCAACCGGCCCCCTGGCTATCTCACTGTTGAATTTCAATGCGGTCAAACAAAGCAACACGGTTCAGTTGAATTGGAAAACGGCTTCAGAAGTTAATAGTAAATATTTTGAAGCGCAATACAGCAAGGATGGTTTTTCCTGGATAAGTATTGGCACCGTAGCCGCGGCGGGTAATAGCAGTGTTGAAAAAAACTATAGCCTTATTCATGGCAATCCTTCAGCAGGAAGTAATTACTACCGGTTGAAACAGGTTGATATCAATGGAGATTTTGTCTATACCGATATCCGGGAAATAAATTTTTCAAGCGGTACCGGGATAAAAATTTTGCCCAACCCGGTTGTAAGCAAACTCTACCTTAATTCTAATACAGCAACCACATTCAAATCAGTGATTCTCCTTACCGCCGAAGGCAAACAATTAGAACAGCATGAGAAATTCATATCCGGGAATAGCCTTGATATGAGTAAGTATCCCCCTGCGGTCTATACGGTCAAGATCACCGACATGCAGGGTAACATTGAAGTCAGACAGGTGGTTAAAAATAAATAGCTGCTTTTCTTGTGGTTTAAAGCAATGTTTATTTGCTTGTTGGCTTCAATGTTTTTTTAAAAGGTAAAATTCAAAAGTCAAAATTCAAAAGTTGGCCTTTAAATTAAAGGCTGCTCCACTTTTGACTTTTTACTTTTTACTTTTGAATTATTTATAAGCGTACTCCACCGATCCCTGTATCGACCCTTCCTTCGAATAGCAACGCTCTGTTGTGCGCAGGCCATTCTCGTAAGTGTATCTCCAGGTAAAATAATAGTTGCCGTCATTTTCGGAAGCCTGCATCCTGGTTACCTGTCCCTCGTAGTTGTATTCAAAAAGAAAATCGGTAGTGAGCTTCTTTGTGGTAATATAGCTATGCGCTATCTCGGTGATGCGTTTTTTTGAGTCGTAGTAGTAAAAAAAATCTTCACCCGTCTTTGCATTTTTTTCTATACCAATATTTCCGGCCTCGTCGGCCTTGAAAAGGATGGGCATGGTATCGACGCCATTTTTGATCACCAGCAACTTAGTTGGCATGTCGCCGGCCCCGTATTCGTAAACATGATCTTCCGTCACATCATGCGCATCATCGTCGGTGAAGCTGGTGGAGGAATAGATGCGGTATAACCGTCCCTGCGCATCATAACTGTATGTCGTATTGGTTGAAGATGCTTCGGAACTATCTACTGTGCTTTCGAGCAAACCCTTGTCGTTGAAACGCGAAATGAACCAGGTGGCATAGGAGTCCATCGTTTCGGTAAATAACTGGACCTTGGTATAATCCCTGTTGAATTTCTTATTGCAAACGAATCCCTGGCTTTCCGTGCCGTCTTTTTCCAGCGAAGTGGTCTTCATTTCCCTGATCTTTTGTGCTTTAAACACGGCCATTTCGGTCAGCAGCCTTTTGTTGAGCACGATATCGTTGTAATAATATTGAGCACTCGCACTCCATCCGGTCAACAGCGACAATGCTATAATAATCTGGATCCTTTTCATTAATTGTTTTTTCAGTATCAAAATTACTCTATCTTTTCCAACGTTAATGATACCTGGAGTTCATAACCACTTAAACTTTACTATTTTTAACAAAATTAACCCAACTTGAGCCACCTTGCGGAAAGGAAGGAAAAGAATTGCCTGAATTGCAATGCCCAACTGCAGGGCAAGTATTGCCATATCTGCGGCCAGGAAAATATTCATCCGAAGGAAACGGCCTGGCACCTGGTGAGCCATTTCTTCCAGGACATCACCCATTTTGACGGAAAATTTTTCAGCACGCTCAAGTTATTGATATGGCGACCCGGTTTCTTATCCCGTGAATATATGGTGGGGCGAAGGGCCAGTTATCTGAACCCGATAAGGATGTATGTATTCACATCCGCTTTTTTCTTCCTGATGTTCTTTAGTTTTTTCAACAAGGCATCCGAGCCCAGCTTCGACATCAATGGTAAATCGCTTGACCAGGTAGCCAAAATGGATTCGGCCACATTTGCCGACTTCACCCGGAATATTAACAGGGAAGATGATAAACCTGATCTGCCGATGACTAGAGAGGGGTTCAAAGCTTATACCGATTCGATGATCGGCAAAACCGGTATCCACCTAGGGCGCGGCAATTACAAGTCGAAAGCTGAATATGATTCTTTAATAGCTGCCGGCACGATAAAACATTATTGGTGGCAAAAGATGCTTACCTACAAGCAAATAGAGATAAATGAAAAATACAACAACAATTCTTCACGGATCCTCGAGGCCTTTAAGGAAAGCATCATACATAGTCTGCCGCAGATGCTGTTCATATCATTGCCCTTGCTGGCGCTATTGCTGAAGTTGTTATACGTGCGAAGAAAACAATTCTATTATGTGAATCACGCCATCTTCAGCATACAGTTGTACATCTTTATTTTCATCGCCTTGCTGATCACATTGGGCCTCGGTAGTTTAAATACTCAGCTTCATTGGGGCCTTATCACGTTCATAAGAGGATTGATATATGCCGGGCTGTTCTTCTATCTCTACAAAGCCATGCGTAATTTTTATCAGCAGGGCAGGGGCAAAACGATCCTGAAGTTTATTTTGCTGAACCTGATGTTTACGATCGTGATGATATTTCTCTTTACTGTTTTTGTATTCTTTTCATTCTATAAAATCTGATAAACATGACGACTGGTTCAAATACGGAGGCATTTGCAAGATTGGTGGGTATAATGGATGACCTGCGGGAAAAATGTCCATGGGATAAAAAACAAACCATCCAAACCCTTCGCCAGCTTACGATCGAAGAAACCTACGAACTAGCCGACGCTATTACCGACAACGATTGGAAAGGTATCAAGGAAGAGATCGGCGACCTGATGCTGCATCTTGTGTTCTATGCAAAGATCGGGACAGAGCAAAACCAGTTCAGCCTTGCGGAAGCGATCAACGGGGTTTGCGATAAATTGATAACACGGCATCCTCACATCTATTCCGACACGAAAGTAAATGACGAAGAAGATGTTAAAAAGAACTGGGAAAAACTGAAGCTCAAAGAAGGCAAGACCTCGGTGCTAAGCGGTGTGCCCAAGGCCCTGCCGTCGATGGTAAAAGCCATGCGCCTGCAGGAAAAGGCAAAGCAGGTGGGCTTTGAATGGGATAATAAGGACCAGGTATGGGATAAGGTGGAAGAGGAGCAAAAAGAGCTTTTTGAAGCGATAAAAACCGGGGATAGCAACAAAATAGAAGACGAATTGGGCGATGTTTTCTTCTCGCTGGTAAACTTTGCAAGGTTTTTGCAGGTAGATGCTGAAAATGCACTTGAAAGAACGAATAAGAAGTTCATCGACCGGTTCACCAAAATGGAAGAAGCTGCTAAACTTACAGGAAAGCAACTGCATGATATGAGCCTGGAGGAGATGGATGCCATTTGGAATCAAATAAAGAAAGCTGACGTATAAGATATTACACGCAAAGGCGCAAAGAAAACGCAAAGCCGCTATAAGACTTTGCGACTTTGCGAAGCTTAGCGACTTTGCGTGAAATCATAATCCCAATTTAATCATTGCAAGACCAAATCTCATTTCGCCGTTTCTTGTACAAGAACAGTTACCTGTTGGTGATTGCTGCCTGGTGCATTACCCTGTCGTTTATCGTTGATCTTTATTGGACGGCCAATTCATCAGTAAGAGGAGTGCAGGAAAAGATCCAGGATGATGTGCAGGCGCAGGAACGTGCATTTGACAGGTTGTTGAAAGATACTGCGGTCATCAATAAGATAGCAAACAACCGCTACGACGAAACCCTGGTGCAGCAGCTTCGTGATAAGAATTTTTTTTTCTACCGCTATTTTGTAAATGACATCGGCTTGTACCATCTCATTTTCTGGAACACGCAATCGGTGATGCCATCAACGGCGATAATGGAATCGCCGGATAGTTCAGGGTTTGCCAAACTGCCCAACGGATATTATGTGTGGCGAAAATCCATCAGCGCCAATAGCATTACCGTTGCATTGATCCCGGTCAAATGGAATTATATCATCACCAACGAATACCTGGAAAATACTTTTGTTGCCGGAAAGGGCATCGAAAATAGTTATGATATCTCACCAAAACCAACTACTGCTTCGGTGCGGTCGGTCAATGGCAAAGAATTATTCTACCTCGTTAAAAAATACAGCAACAACATCACTACAAATAATTTGTTTGCCGTGTGGCTCCGTATCATCGGGGTGATATTTTTGTTTTTGATGATCCACCTGCTGGCAGGCTTTTTCGCACGAACAAGAGGTTGGGCCGTTGGTACAGCGTTCTTACTGGGCACGATCCTGTTGTTGCGTGTTGCCAGTTATTATCTGCCCATCCCCCTTAATTTCCGCCAGTTCGAATTGTTCGATCCGGCGATCTATGGCTCCAACATTGTATTTCGATCGCTCGGGGATCTGCTGATCAATTCGGTACTGTTTACCTGGCTGGTATTATTTGTGCGGCACCAATTGCAGGAAAAATCTATTGTGCTCGAATCGCGGTCACCCAATTTTAAATGGATCGTGCTGGTGGGTGTTACATTATTATTACTTGCTTCCACCTTCTTGTGCGGACAGGTCGTTCGCAGCATGGTTGCCGATTCACAGATATCTTTTGACGTAATAAATTTTTTCACCCTCAATTTTTATAGCGTTGCCGGTTTCGTGGTATTGTGTTGTATTGCCATTGGATATTTCATGTTGAGCCAGGTATTGTTGTATATTTTAAAACCACTGTTCCCAAAAAATCTTGTCCCCTTATACCTCGCCGTCTGTATCGGAGGGCTCATCTACCTAACCTACAAACTCATTCAATCCGAGGCCAGTTTTGAATTGTTCGTCCTCGTATGGCTATTGTTCTACCTGTGGCTGATGAACAGCAATTACCTCACCTTGCTGGCGACTGGCATTAGTTCATCAAGATTGGTTTTCTGGCTATTCTTTTTTTCGATGTCGATCACCGCGGTCATCATTCTTGAAAATGATAAGAAAGAATTGCGCCTCCGCGAACGTGCCGCCGAAACATTGGCTACCAAGGCAGATCCTTCGAGCGAAACGCTGATGAACACATTGCTCGCAGACTTCAGGAATGAATTCCTCGCGGAAAATTTCAATCGATTCAAATCCGATTCTTCCTCCAGGTTTTTCAAAGACAGTATGGTGAATAGCAATTTTTCGGGATATACCAATAAGTATGATACCAAACTGTACACTTTCGATGCTAATGAAAAGCCTTTGTTCAATCCCGATTCAGCAGACTTCAACGATCTGAATGCCGTGTTGAATACACAGTCCAAACCAACAGGAATTCCTGATCTGTATTACTACGATCAATCCTACGACCGTTTCAGTTATATCTGCCGGAAAAATATAAAAGACATCTACGATAGCCTCGTTGGTTATGTGTTCATATTGGCCAATCCACGAAAGAACAAACCCGAGACGCTTGACCCCGAATTGTTTTCGAGGGGACATAACAATGCGATCGAGAACTCTTCCATTTACGCCTTTGCCGTGTACAACAATTTGCAAATGGTGAACAGCCACAACGATTATCCATTTGCTTCCAGGATATCACTGGCACAGGTGCCGAAGGAGGATTTTGAATCGTACCAAAAAAAGAATTACAATGAACTTTGGTATAAAGCTGGTCCGCAAAAAGTGGTCATCATCGCCAAGGAAGAGAATCTTATCATTGAATCCATCACTTTGTTCTCTTATCTCTTCTGTGCCTTCCTGGTAGTTACGGCTATGTTTTGGCTGGTAAATATTTTCATTCGTGCCCGCATAACCAAGCAAAGGTTCAAGGATTATTGGCAGCTCAGCATCCGCAACCAGATCCATGGCACCATCATTTTCATCAGCGTATTATCTTTCCTGGTCATCGGTGTTGCCACGATATTGTTCTTTATCAACCGCTATCAAACTAATAACCGCGAGCGACTCAGCGTGGCCATACACGTGATGGAAATCGAAGTGCGCAGCGCTTTATCCGATATCTCCATCTTCGATGACGTGGTGAAAGTTTATGATGTGGGCTACCGCGAAAAGCTGGAGAAGATCATCGCCAGGATATCCGAGATCCATGCATTCGATATCAATCTCTATGATCTTGAAGGCAACCTACAGGTCTCATCCCTGCCACTGCCTTACAAAAAAGGCATCGTTAGCAACAAGATGGACCCGTTGGCATTTTATCATTTGAGCAATCAAAAAGAAGTGCAGTATTTCAGTGAAGAGAAGATCGGTAAACTGAATTATGTAAGTAATTACGTGCCGGTGATAGATGAAACGGGAAGAGAACAAGCTTATCTTAATATTCCCCATTTTACGTCACAAAGTAAATTGAGGCAGGAGATATCTTATTTCCTGGTAACGATCATCAACCTCAATGCATTCATTTTCCTTATTGCCGGTATCGTGGCATTGTTCATCACCAACAGGATCACGAGGTCGTTTTCTTTTATCAGTAATAAGATGAAGGCTGTTAATATCGGCCAGCTCAATGAAGCGATCGACTGGAAGCGCAATGATGAGATCGGTGAACTGGTAAAAGAATACAATAAGATGGTCGGTAAGCTCGACGAAAGTGCCGCGGCTCTCGCCAAGAGCGAAAGGGAAGGAGCCTGGAGAGAAATGGCGCGCCAGGTTGCGCACGAGATCAAGAACCCGCTAACGCCAATGAAGCTGAGCCTGCAATACCTGCAAAGAGCGATCATCAGTAAGTCGGATAATGTTGCCACGCTTACGGCGAGTGTTTCGGAAACACTGGTGCAACAGATCGATCACCTCAACCGCATTGCCGGAGACTTTGGACAGTTTGCCAATATCGGCCATCCACACAACAGTATCTTTGCATTGCATGAAGTGCTTAGGCCCGTTACACAATTATACTCGCACGAAGATAAGATGAAGCTGACGTGGAAACCTGTTGACAAGGAAGTAATGATCAATGCCGATCGTACGCACATTAATCGCCTGTTCACCAACCTTATTCAAAATGCACTGCAGGCTATTCCCCCTGAAAGAACCGCCACCATTGACATTGATGAAACACTGAATGAAGATACCATCCTCGTGCGTGTAAAAGACAATGGGCTCGGTATCCCGGAAGATATGCGTTCAAAAATATTCACGCCCAATTTCACCACCAAGACATCCGGCACCGGGCTCGGACTCGCCATGTGTAAAGGCATCGTTGAAGAAGCCAATGGAAAGATCTGGTTTGAAACGGAGATGGGAGAGGGGACTACTTTTTTTGTGGAACTACCGATAGTTGTTTAAATCAAAGGGTCAAAAGGTAAAAGTCAAAAATAAAAAGTCAAAAACTACAGCCTTCAAATTACTGGCTGTTCAACTTTTGACTTTTAACTTTTTCTTTTCCTAAATACTACCCGTTCCGATAACGTGCATGCCTTCCCCTTCCATTATCATCCCTGCGATCATTATCGGGTTTGTAATAAGCACGCCTGTGGCGATCATTGTCTCTCCACACGTCGGCACCATTGTAAAATACTTTAACCCGATCATTGCCGATGCTGAAGCCACGAGGTAATACCGATGCGGTTACCCAAGCCCTGCCACTATTGTAGATATAACAGCTACGGCCTCCATCGTAATAAACATTCGCGGAAGGATAGTAGTAATAACTCTGTGATCGGTTTGGATAAGATGATTCAACACGGCTGGTTGTACACGACGTCAATATGCTAATGACGGCGATGAAAGGAAATAATAATGCTTTCATGGTTTATAAGTTTTATTTAAACTAAAAGAATATAAACCGTGCCGGAAAATTATAAAGGATAGTTAAGAGAAGAAAGTTGGTAGTTGATAGGTGGTAGTTGGTAGTCGGTAGTCGGTAGTCCTTAGTCGGGAGCCCAGACTACCGACTAAGGACTACCGACTTGTATTTTAAGCTACCGCCTTATTGACCAAATCCGCTGCCTCGCTCAATAGAATAGCGCTCTGAACTTTCAACCCGCTTTCATCAATTAACTTTTTTGCAACATCTGCATTGGTGCCCTGCAACCTTACAATGATGGGGATGCTGATATTTCCTATTGATTGGTAAGCGTCGATAACGCCCTGCGCAACTCTGTCGCAGCGCACGATGCCGCCGAAGATATTAATGAGTATCGCTTTTACTTTTGGATCTTTTAGGATGATGCGGAAACCAGCTTCCACTGTTTGAGCATTCGCTGTGCCGCCTACGTCAAGGAAGTTTGCGGGCTCTCCACCACTAAGTTTGATCATGTCCATCGTAGCCATTGCCAACCCTGCGCCGTTTACCATGCAACCTACGTTGCCGTCTAATTTTACAAAATTCAAATTGTATTGTCCTGCTTCAACTTCAGTTGGATCTTCTTCTGTTAGATCGCGAAGCGCAGCAATATCCGGGTGACGCATCAATGCATTGTCATCAACATTCATTTTGCAATCCACGGCAATGATCTTTTCATCGCTGGTTTTAAAAAGCGGATTGATCTCCAGCATTCCGCAATCCAACCCAACATAGGCGTTGTATAAATTCGTTACAAATTTTACGCAGTTCTTAAATGATTCGCCGCTAAGGCCAAGGTTGAATGCGATCTTCCTCGCCTGGAAACCTTGCAACATTCCTCCGGGATAAACCCATTCTTTGAATATTTTCTCAGGCGTATCATGTGCCACGTCTTCGATATTCATTCCACCTTCGGTGCTGTACATGATCACGTTTTGTCCCTTGGTCCTGTCCAATAATATAGACAGATAAAATTCTTTCACCGGGTTCGGCCCTTCATAATATACGTCCTGCGCCACCAATACCTTGCTCACCACTTTTCCCGCAGGACCTGTTTGTATCGTCACCAGGGTGCCACCCAATATATTTTGTGCTATTTGTTTTACATCTTCGGCATTCTTACCAACCGCCACACCACGCTGCTCTGTACCGACGATCTTTCCTTTGCCACGTCCACCTGCATGTATCTGTGCCTTTACTACGGCAAACTTGCTTCCGTATTGGGTATGGATCTGTTTGTATGCTTCCTCCGCCGCGCCGGGAGTATTGCAGGCAATGCCTTCCTGTACGGGTACGCTGTATTTTTTCAATAATTCCTTCGCCTGGTATTCGTGAAGATTCATATAATGATGATTTGTGGCGAAGATATAGAAAAACTGTTTTGAGTTTGGTGTTTTTGGTTTTTTGTTACGAGCATTTGTTCTTTGCTCGACTTCTGTGGCGTCGTACTCTTGTACGGTATACTATTTTTCATCTTTTATCGAAGCGAATGTCTGAACCTCAGATTTACTGATTTACTGAATACCCTGAAATGCAGGTATGAAAATCAGGATCATCAGTCAATCAGACAAATCTGAGGTTCAGACAACCCATAACCCGTAGCTCATAACCCCTAACTCCTAGCTCCAAATCCTTAACTTTGCGTGAAATGTATTTGCCAATGATGGAAAAAATCAAGGAAGCTGTTGATCACATTAAAAGTATCTATAACCAACAGCCATCCGTGGGAATTGTGCTGGGAAGCGGTTTAGGAAGTTTTACCAAAGAGATCAGGATCGAAAAAGAAATAGCCTATGGCGATATTCCGCATTTTCCGGTGAGCACCGTGGCGGGACATAGCGGTAAACTCATCTTCGGTGAGCTATCGGGTAAAAAGATCGTTGCGATGGCCGGCCGCTTTCATTATTATGAAGGATATACGGCAGAGCAGATCGTGTTTCCAATTCGGGTAATGAAATCGCTCGGTATTGAAACCTTATTACTGAGCAATGCTGCAGGTGGGGTAAACCGTTCGTTGAAAGTAGGGGACCTGATGATCATAACGGACCATATCAGCCAGTTGGTGCCTAATCCATTGATCGGAAAGAATTTTACCGAACTCGGACCAAGGTTCCCTGATATGAGTGAACCGTATAAAAAGGAACTGATCAATAAAGTAAAAAAGATCGCTGCTGATAAGAACATTGTGGTGAAAGAAGGTATCTATGTTGCGGTTACCGGTCCCACGTTTGAAACCACGGCGGAATATAAAATGATATTATCGATGGGTGGCGACGCAGTGGGCATGAGCACCGTACCTGAAACCATCACAGCCGTGCACATGGGCCTGCCGGTATTTGCCATGAGTGTGATCACGGATGAAGGCATACGCGATGATGGAGGCGTTACCACGCATGAAGAAGTATTACACGCAGCCAGGGCAGCAGAACCGGCTTTTGCAGCATTGTTTATCGAGTTGGTAGCACAACTTTAACTTTTTTGTCGCGTAAATATTAAGTCATTTTGAAAGTGTTAAACGCCAGCCTCTGTCATTTCGATCCCGATAGCTATCGGAATCGAAATGACAGACAAATTTTAAAACGCATCACTGCCGAAAAGAGCATAATAATAAATGAAGTATTTTTTAGCCCTATTGATATCATCTTTTGTGTGCACTGTTTCTTTTGCGCAGAATGATATTTTTAATAAGCTCAGTCAGCGGGTCACTACTGTCGGTGGCAAAACCTCCGGCGCCGGGGGAACGGATACCATCGGCTTCGTTCACCGCGACGATCGCAAGGATTCCATTTCAATTACCTACAAATACATCGACTCGGTGCGGAGCATGCCGTTGGATTCTACGCTCAACGACTTCGACAAATACTTTTCAATGCCTTCCGGTTATCAATCCATGGGCAACAATGGCGCCGCTGCTTATCCCTTTGTTTATAAGCCCTTTGCCAAACCAGGATGGGACGCAGGTTTTCATGCCTTTGATGTTTACCGGTTCACGCTCGAAGAAACAAAATTCTATAAGACCAACAGGCCCTATACCCAACTCAGTTACCAACTGGCATCGGGAAAGGAACAAATGATCAAGGCCTTTCATACGCAGAACCCAAGGCCCAATTGGAATTTTGGTTTCGACTATCGCCTCATTGCCGCTCCCGGTTTTTTTGTATCGCAGAATACCAATCATAAAGGCTATCGCATTTTTTCTACTTACCAGGGCAAGCGGAAAAGATATGCCGGTTATTTTGTGATGCTGGGCAATACCTTGAAAGCATCTGAGAATGGCGGAATAAAATATGACTCCTCTCTGTCTAATCCTGATCTGAAAAAAAGGTTTTCGGTCGACGTGAATTTGGGTAATGAAAGCCCCTCCGAATCAACGCCGTTCAACACCACGGTGAATACCGGGAATGTGTATAAGGACTTCACATTTTTTCTGCGCCAGTCGTACGATATCGGTAAAAAAGATTCTGTGGCGATAAATGATTCCACTACGGAATATTTGTTCTTTCCCAAACTCCGGCTGCAACATAGTTTCACCTACAGCACTTACATTTATAATTTTTTGGACAATATTGACCCTGCGGTCATTCCAAATTTCACGCTGGCGGCAAAATCGGATTCGACCTATTTTAAAAACTACTACGATACGGCCGTTGCGGCAACTGCAGGTACAATACTGCAGGCTAAAGAAAAATGGACCGTCATTCGCAACGATGTCTCTCTATTGCAGTTTCCGGATACCAAGAACTCCGCCGAGTTTTTGTTGCTTGGCGCAACGTTGGAAAATATCAAAGGCGAGTTGAAGAACGGCACAAGGAATTTATACAATACCATCTTACACGCCGAATACCGCAACAAGACCCGCAATAAACAATGGGATGTGCTGGCAAAGGGTGAATTCTATCTGAATGGTTTCAATCACGGAGACTACAGTGCTTATGCAACTATCAGCAGGTATTTCAATAAAAAATTCGGCGCCGTACGTTTGTTCTTTAATAATGTGAACCGTAGCCCATCTTTTATCTACAATGATGCTTCCTCATTTAATTTTGGGAACAGTAGTCTCACAAAAAAAGAGAACATCATTTCCTTTGGTGCAGAAGCAAACAATTCGCTCTTCAATCTTGGATTCAAAAATCATATCATCACCAATCTTGCATATTTCACCGATTATTATCATACCGCACAGAGCAGCAAGGTGATCAACCTGTTGCAGGTTTCTGCCTCAAAAAAGATCAAGCTTGCAAAGCGGATCTTTTGGTACGCCGAAGCATCCGTGCAACAAACCGATGGCAGCGCCCCGGTAAAGGTGCCGCTGGTATTTACCCGCAACCGTATCGCATTTGAAGGAACATTCTATAAGAACCTCAAGTTGAGCACCGGCATTGAAGTCCGTTACTACACGCCTTACGAAGCGTATAATTATTCGCCGGTGATGGGCCAATTTGTGCCACAGGATACTTTTAAACTCAAGAATGCACCCGATATTACTGCATTCTTTCATTTCCGTATCAAGGCCTTCACCGCTTTTGTGCGTGCGGATAACCTGAATACCGTATCGCTCGCCAATGGTTTTGGTTTTACCAATAATAACTACGCTGCTGCCCATGTGCCTACTCCAGGTTTTATATTTAGGTTCGGCATACAGTGGGGGTTTGTGAACTAGTTCGCAGTTCACAGTGGGCAGTTGGCTTGGCGGAACCTTATAGGTTGGTCAAATACCGAAATCAAGTAAATTTTTCCCCTTATCAGCTTGCAATGGTGGAATCGTATTCCCACATTTCTACGTCAGATATCTTGGCATGAAAACTGTTTTTTGCTTGGTAAAATCTTAAAAATGAAAAATCAAGAACTTATATCAGTGCTTTACAAATGCTCGCTGGCTAGTAATTTCTGCGCTGCTTCGTGCCTGGAAGAAGACGATGTGAAAATGATGAAGGACTGTATCCGACTGGATATGGATTGCGCCCAGATCTGCAGTTTAACCGCCGCATTACTGGCACGAGACTCAGAACATGGTGAACACCTTTTGAAAGAATGTGCAGAGATATGCGCACTTTGCGCTACTGAATGTGAAAAACATGCATCAGAAATGGAACACTGCAAAGTGTGCGCTATGGCCTGTAGAAGATGCGAGGAGATCTGCATGGCGGCATGAGTGCGGAGCAACTTGTTTGTTTTAACAAATTGCATTCGCCGTTAATGGGTATCTTTGCGGCAATGAAGAGATATGGCGTCGCTATATTGTTACCTATTTTATTTATTCTTGTATTTGTAAATGCAAGTTTCGTTTCTATTGAGACAGTTAAGCCCACTTCTTCAATTGATAAAAGATCGGAAGCCTGTTTCAATGCACATTTTCATATCCCCGATTCGGAACTTGAACGCAGTAATAGGCAAACCCATACTGGCTTTGCATACCAGGGAATACAAAAAATACCAGGTTATTTAACGGAGAACTTAGCGCATTTATTAATTTCTTCTTTAGTTTATCCTTCAACTACTTTTTCAAAGGTTGAATTATTTGATAATAATTATCTTTCGTACAATTACCCTTCACACAATTTTTGGTAATTACCCCGTAATTTTTTTTCTTTTCGTTTAACAGGATGACAGGTTTGTTGGTCCTGATCTTATCATTTTATTAAAAATATAATTTATGTCGACTATACTCATTGCCCTTGGCATGGTGGGCTTTATTGCCCTTATTATTGGGATACTCATGTTTGTTCACAAACGAGATCAAAAAACTGAGGCTGCTAAGAATACAAGTGTTTCTTAGCTCAATATTTCATAATTAAATTATTAGTGTAGGCATGTTCAATAGGGTGCAAACGTTTTTGTTGATAGGCTCGTTGTTAACGGGTAGACTGGGTGTGCCTACATTAATATTCTTCGCCATCTCGCGAACTAAAGGGGAGAGATTGTTAAGAGTTGAACATAAAATGATATTTTTGCTTTCTTGAAACTTCTTACGTTCATATTAGCCGCATATATTTTATCCTGCTCGGTAATTCCCTGCTGCGTGGAAGATAATTGCTGCGATGAAACAACAAAGACCGCTCAGCATCAACGGCAAGACGAGGATTGCAAAGGCAATTGTTCGCCTTTCTTCGCTTGTGGAAGTTGCGCAGGGTTCTCTATCAACCACACGATGCTTCAAATGGAACCGGTTGTATTTACATCCGATACTGTCTATGGCGAATTTTATATTTGTTCCCACTCCAATTATATCTCATCGTTCTGGCAACCGCCTAAAAACAACCTATAAGGTTCCAGGTAGAAGCTTTAAATCAGCAATCTTTTCCGCAACCTTATAGGGTGTTTTCAACGCTGATCATCTAACTTATTTTAATGTATTCAAATGAAGAGAATTATTTTCCTCAGCATACTGCTGTCGATGCCTAACATACTATTGGCTCAATATAGTTTTAAAGCCATTATTAAAAACGATAAAGAGCCGCTCGCTGGTGCTACTATTACCCTTAAGGGAACGAACAAAACGGCTATCGCTGATAGCAGGGGTTTGGTATCGATCAATAATATACCTGCGGGAAAGCAAACGCTGATCATCAGTTATGTGGGGTATGAAGAAAAAGAACAGGAATTTGAATTTCCACTGGCATCAAATGAAGCAGTAGAAATTTTACTGGATGCATCTGAAGAAGATGAAGAGGCAGTCGTTGTAACCTCAACAAGGATAAGCCGTTCGATCAAAAACCTTCCGACAAGAATAGAAACCATTTCCGGCGAAGAACTGGTAGAGAAAGCGAATATGAAGCCGGGCGATATTCGTATGCTGCTCAGCGAAAGCACGGGCATTCAAACGCAGCAGACCTCCGCAACTTCTTATAATTCGAGTATCAGGATACAGGGACTTGATGGGAGATACACTCAAATAATAAGAGATGGATTTCCACTCTACGCCGGCTTCTCTGGTGGACTCAGTTTAATGCAGATCGCACCCTTGGATCTGAAACAAATCGAGGTAATAAAAGGGTCTTCCTCAACGCTGTACGGCGGCGGCGCAATAGCAGGGCTGGTGAACCTGGTTTCAAAAGTTCCCACGGCAAAAAGAGAATTGAGTTTCATCATAAATGGAACATCAGCCGGCGGACTTGACCTCAGTGGTTTTTACAGTCAGCGTTTTAAGAAGACGGGAATAACCGTATTTGGCTCAAGCAACTCGGCGAAGCCGTACGATCCTGCCGGTATTGGATTTACAGCCATTCCAGAATTTGAACGGTACACGATCAACCCAAGATTTTTTGTTTATGGTAAAAAAATAACCGCCAATATCGGCTTCAGCTATATCACCGAAAACAGAACGGGCGGATGGATGGATCATATCAAACACGGAGGACCCGGATATTTTGAAAAAAATAAAACGGATCGTGTTACCACCCAGGCTGAGTTGAACTATCGTATCAATGAAAGATCCGGCATTAGTTTTAAAAATAGTTATAGCCGGTTTAACAGGCTTATTGAGGTGCCGGGTTATTCATTTGAAGGGGTTCAGCAGTCTACTTTTTCCGAACTGACATATAGCATGGGCAAAGAAAAAACACAGTGGCTTATAGGGGCAAATCTGATCACTGATGATTTTGCTGAGCAAATGCAAAACAGCAATTCATTGAGAGATTATCACTACAATACGCTCGGCATGTTTTTGCAGAACACCTGGACGGCTTCTGATCGCTTTAGTTTGGAGACCGGTCTTCGTGCTGATCACGTAAAACAATTTGGGTTTGAATTATTACCAAGGATATCGGCAATGTATAAATTCAATACTCACCTAACAGCAAGGCTGGGCGGTGGTTTGGGTTATAAAACGCCATCTGTATTTAATGAAGAATCGGAAAGAGTGCAATTTCAAAATATACTGCCCATAGATCAAAGCACCACCAGGGATGAACGTTCAGCCGGGGTAAATTTTGATGTCAACTACAGTGCAAAGATCGGCGGCATTGGGATCAATATCAATCAACTTTTCTTTTACACAAATCTGGATAAGCCATTAGTGTTGACAGCATCAGGCGCCGGCTATCAATTTGTAAATGCCAACGGACATATCGATACGAGGGGAATGGAAACTAACCTGCGTTTTACCTACAGTGATTTCAAATTGTTTGTAGGATATACCTATGCTGACGTAGACAATCATTTTAATAATATCAAAAGCTGGTTGCCATTAACGGCACGTCATCGCCTGAACAATGTACTGATGTTTGAAAAAGAAGGAAAGTTAAAGATCGGGCTGGAAGCCTATTATTTCAGCAAACAAAAACTGAATGATGGAAGCATTGGCCGGTCGTATTGGACAGCAGGCTTAATGGGGGAGAAACTCTGGAAGCATTTCTCTGTTTTTGTGAATTTTGAGAATTTTACAGACACCCGTCAAACCAAATTTGATGGTATTTATACGGGGACTTTTACTAACCCGGCATTTAAGGATATCTACGCGCCGGTAGACGGCTTTGTAGTGAATGGTGGCATTAAAATTAAATTCTGATAATTTAACAGAAACACCAGGAAATAATCTATATTTTTGTAGAAGTTTTGTAGAACTAATGAAAAAACTGTTTCTCTTCATATTGACAATGATGTACATGACGATGGTGTCGGGCGTAGGCATCGACGTACACTATTGCATGGGTAAGAAATCCGGCGTTGATCTTTACGGACCTACACCAGAGGGAAAATGTGGCAAGTGTGGCATGAAGGAAAAGCCAACGGGTTGTTGCCAGAGCCAGCATAAGTTTTTTAAATTAAATGATTCGCATAAAAATGTAAATAACAACCTTAGCCTCGCCGGATCAGGTTTAAGTGTGATAAATTTTGGTTCTTTATTTAAACCCAAGCCTCCGGTTCGTATTACCTCAGTTGAGGCAGAAGAATACTCTCCACCTTATGAACCGGGCCCCTCGCCGATCATATTACATTGTACTTTCAGGAAATAGAATTGAATTGATCTTTTTACCGGCACCGATAGCTGCCGGGCACTGTGCTATTGCACTTTGATCAATTTTTTTACACTAAATTCTATTAGAATGAAAACGCTTAATTTATATGCTGCAATTCTGTTCAGCATTTTCGCCATCAATATTTCCTTTGCACAAACTGCGGTTAAAAAAGAAACCCTTAAAGTATGGGGTAATTGCGGCATGTGCAAAAAGACCATTGAAAAATCCGCCAGGTCAGCCGGTGCATCCTATGCCAGTTGGAACGAAGGCAGCAAGCAATTGAAAGTAACTTATGCGGTGAGTAAAACCTCCGGCACAAAGATCCAGCAAGCCATTGCAAATGCAGGCTACGACACGCAGGATTTTACCGCTGATAATGCCGCCTATAATAATTTACACAGTTGTTGCCAGTATGAAAGAAAAGCTGCCTCTGTTGGTGACAATGCCAAAGGAAAAAGCTGTTGCAGCAAAAAAGGCGACAATGCCATGAAATGCTGCGCCAACGAAAAATGCGGTAAGGATGCAGATGCTTGTAAAGGAATGACATGTTGTAAGGACAAAACCTGTTGCAAATCATGAAAAAAATATTTTTAATAGCCGCCATCCTGTTTTCAGTAGCTTCCAGCGCACAGGTCAGCAGTGTGAACCTACAGGCAAGTGGTTTAACCTGCAGCCTTTGCAGCAACGCCATCAATAAAGCCCTGAAGTCACTGGATTATGTGGAAAAAGTGCAAGCCAATATTAAGACATCCAGTTTTGATATTTCATTTAAGCCGGGAACTAAACCAGATTTTGATCAGTTGAGAAAGAAAGTGGAAGACGCCGGGTTTTCAGTAGCAAAATTCACTGTAACCCTTCATTTTGATCATGTAGCTGTGGTGAACGATAATCATGTGGTCATTGGTGATATGGTGTATCATTTTCTGAATGTCAGGGATCAGACGCTCAATGGCGATAAAGCGATCCGGCTGCTGGACAAAGGATTTGTTTCGACAAAAGAATATAAGAAGAACGGAAGCCTGACAAAAATGGAATGTTATAAGACCGGGGTGGCTGGGCCCTGTTGCGCAAAAGATAATTTGCCACCAGGAAAGCGGATATTTCATGTAACCATTTAATTTATCCCGGCATCGCCTTTCATTGGCGGTGCCGTTTTTTTCTATGAAAAAATTTGCAGCGATAGTGTTGATCTTTTTTTGTCAACATGGGAAAGCACAAGAGCTATTCACTTTTACCGAGCCAGCCAGTAATATGGCTACGTCGAGCGTCGGTCTTAGGCTCAATAATTATTTTATGAATGAAGCCAATAGTTCAGGAACGGAGTATCACCTGGTACCCGAGGTAATGGTTGGTGTAAGCAAGAAACTCATGATGCACGGCGAAGTGTTTTTTAGCAACCGCAGTACCAGTCTTTCTTTTGAAGGCGGGGCGGTATATGGCAAGTACCGGTTTTACAGCGTGGAGGATATACACAGCCATTTTAGGTTGGCTGCGTTTGGAAGATTGAGTTTGAATAATAGTGTTATTAACGAGGTAGCCATCAATCTCAATGGAAATAATAGCGGCTATGAAACCGGCATCATCGCTACCAAATTGATCAACAAATTTGCCTTTTCGGCGTCGGCTTCTTTTTTACATGCTACCGATAATGGCGGTGGCCAGAAATTTCTTTATGGCAATGGCGAACGAAATGCAATGGCTTATACTATTTCCGCGGGGAAATTGTTATTGCCCAAAGAGTACACCGACTACAAACAAACCAATTTGAATGCGATGATCGAATTTTTGGGACAAGTGAATCCAGCTAGCGGTTTGGGCTATCTGGATATCGCTCCCTCATTGCAGGTGATCATCAAGAGTGTGGCAAGGATCGATATCGGCCAGCGGATAAAATTAAGCGGTAAATTGCAGCGTTCGGCGCCGGGAGGAACGTTTGTGAGGCTGGAGTATAATTTGTTCAATGTGTTTAAATGAGTTTGGGTGAGTCACCCCATGAGGGTGGCTCACCACGCTAACATCAGCGGTGAGCCACCCTCATGGGGTGACTCACCGAAAAATTACAAAATGAAAATAATAAGATCCATATTAAAATTCATCCGATCATTGTTTCAGAAAAAAGAATGTTGTAAATGATAAAACTATTCGTTGCCGCTTTCCTATTCCTGGGTATAGGCACTGTGCAGGCTCAATTACATCCGCTGACCTATGCGCCGGAGATCACCCTGCCCAATGCTCACGACAGTATCACCAAGCTATCTTCTTTTGAGGGTAAAGTGGTGCTCATAGATTTTTGGGCGTCCTGGTGTGGGCCATGCCGGGCTGCAATTCCGCAGGTAAAGCGATTGTATAAAAAATTTAAGGATAGAGGATTTGAAGTGTTTGGAGTTTCTCTCGATAATAAAAAAACAGAATGGCTGAAGGCGATAAAACACGACAAGCTCCTGTACACAAATGTGATGGACCAGGATGCCTGGTATTCAAAGATCGCTGAACAATATTTTGTGGATCAGATACCGATGAGTTTTTTGTTGGATAAAAAAGGGATGATCATTGCTATAGATCTTGATGGGAAGGAGTTGGAGAAGAAGATAGAAAGCCTGCTTAAATAATATAAAGTCATAGGTCAAAGTTTAGAAGGTTTAGTTGGTTTAGAAGGTTTAGTGTCTCAACATCCTAAACCTTCTAAACGATCTAAACCTTCTTATTTGCGCGTATTGATCCTCCACGATGCCCCGATCGCCAAATACCAGGCCGGCGCAGCCCTGGAGATACCGAACCCCGAAGAGATATCTGCTTTAAAATTGGAATTGAAATAATAAGCCAGTCCGGCATCGATATTATGTTGCGGCGCTTCTATTTTCGATACTACTCCAAATGCTTCAATATACCCATACCAATTTTCAGCAAGATCAAACCCCGGTGAAATGCTGTACACCCATCCCGGCTCATTATTGAATCCATCCCATTCGGCACCGAGGTTGTAAGCCAGCGCCATTTTCTTTGTCAGCGTGTTTTGCATACTGAACCGAAAATTCGGGGCCAGTTTATCCGCCTTTAAATTCTTTGATGCAAGTGTGGGAAACACGACATGAAACAATAAACTTGTTTTTGGGAACCATCTCTTTTCTTCCGCCAATGCGATCTTAGTGCCCAACTCCAAGGGTTCTATGCCATTTTCATACGCTGTTTCGCCGTTTGATTGGAAGATCCTGTAACGCTTTATCGAGGTAATAAGACGTAATTCAAATCTCCTGGAGATGCCGTACTTGATGAGTGATGTGGGCAACAAGAATTCATTCTCCGGCGATTTGAGCCGCTGTACATTCAAGCCCAGTTCAAGCTGCAACCAGTTCTTCGAAACAAGAAAGGGGCTTTCGGTTTGGTCGGGGCGATCGGTATCGATCCTCTCCACCTGGGCATTGGCGGTAAAGACAAGCGATATGAACAAAATAAGCAGTGAGCAAAATTTAGGTATCATTCTAAAATATAATTTAGACTTGTCTAAAATTTAGACAAAGATAGGGCACTGTTTTGAAATCGGTAATAAAGAATTTTCCTACTAAAGCACAAAGAGCATAAAGTTTCCTTTGTGCTCTTTGTGTCTTAGTGGGGGATAACCCCGGTTGATATTACATTAGCTTATTGTTGTCGCCGTACCGATGATCAGCTTTTGAAGATTCTGTTCTTTGAAATAGGTTTTACAAATTCCATCGGCTTGGGTCAGTATCTGTTGAAGATCGGGTTGATCGCCTCCAATGAATTCTTTGGCCTTATTCAATGCATCTGCTTCGCTAATGGCCGAGAGTTGTTGCAGTGCTTCCCTGATGGAGACGAGGCGAAGCCCGCTATCTTTTAGTTTACCGAGCTGAGCGATCATCCAGCTCAGGGCGTAAAAATAATTTTGTTCCAACAATAAAAAATCCGTGTTATCCCCAGCGTCCGGCATTTTATTGAAGGGTGAGTTGGTGATCTCGGGCGTAAGGTATTTTTCCAAAGCTTTCACAAGGGGTTTTGGCTGTCCGTTCTTCAACTTACTGCTGCTTAATTGAATGGCACCCCTGACTGCCTGTGGATAGATGCTGAGCCAGCGCAGCTTTCGGCGCAATTCATGCACATCAGACTCTACATTTGTGAACTGCCAATTTGTTTTACCTGTGAATTCAATGATCTCTGTTATAGCAGTAATATAAAATTTGCGAATGCTTTTGATCTCGGCCGAACTTTTTTGCCAATCCATTTCACCCAACTTCTTTTTCATCTTTGCTATCCTGTTCTTTTCGGCCCCCAGCCACTCATTTTCTTTAAGCGCTTCATTGAGGCTTTGTATCTTTTCTCTTGCTTGTGCCTGCAAGTAGCTGGTAACATTCGCTGGTATATTTGGGTTGGCCGCAAATTCCTTTGCAAACGCATCGTAATAGTCAATCGCACCAAGTATGTCTTCCAACAGTTTGAAACGCTCCTTTAACTTAGTGAACTTTTTCTTGTCATGCAGATAAGCATACATTTTTGCCAGTCCTTCCAGCATGAAGAGGGGAGTGCGTGCATTATTTTGATACAGCCAAAGGCCGGGATTCTTTTGTTTTTCCGCCTTTGTTAGTAAAGCTTGTAGCTGATCGAGATGATAGTTGAATCTTGTTATGCCATTTTTCATTTTCAATAGATTTAATGCCTGGAATATTTTCACAGAGTTCACAGAGGTTTTCACAAGTTTCACAGAGAGGCCTCAATAATTTAAGCACTCGCTGCTTGCTCACTTTGACTCACTCTGAGACCTTTGTGCATTCGTCGAGTATCTCTGTGAAAAAAGACGAGACCTCCTTATCGGGGCTAAGTAGTTTCAAAAAACGCAACGTTGCCTCCCACCCATTCCTTATTCTTATTATACCTGGTGCCGATCATCTTTCCTTTGCTCAGTCGCGCCAGGTTGTGAACAGCCTTTGGCCTTGCCCAATCTTTTTTCCAAAAATAAAACAACCTGATCTCCGCTTTGGCAGGCTCATCGGGCGTTTGAATAACATCGGCATATTTCACCTTACGTTGCAGAATCCAGTTCTCCGGGTCTTTTACGGCTTCGATATCAGTCTGTGTTACGTCGATCACCACACCCATTCCCGCAAAAGAGAAGAGCGGCTTCAGCACGTAATTCTCCAGGTCAGTTGGCACTTCTTTCAACTCATTTAAAAAATAGGTCTTGGGCACATAAGGATTGTTGATGAATGGCAAAGTGAATTTGCTGATGCGATAGAACCAATTGGGATGTGGCACCCATTCTACATCATATTCCTTTGTAAGGTCGATCACATCACCCAGGCCTTCTTGTTTTTGCAGGTCATCGAAGATGAGACGGTTGTAAATTCTTTTCACCTGTGTCTTTACGCCGTCATTATCGTAATATAATTTGTTGCCTTCTGCCTGTAGTTTGGTAAGACAAACCGTTTTGATGCCCAACAATTGTTCCGTGCAATAAAAATCGATCCTGGTTTTTTGCTGCTCAGGGAATATCTCCAGCAGGATCACATTTTTAGGATCATGATCGCCAACGATGATATCTTTTAACAACTGCACATAAGTTTCTTTTGTATAACCATTGAGGTAGGGCGAAAAATTGGAAGGCAGGTCCGCATATTCGGCCGTCAATTCGGAATGAAATGCCTGGAACGCATATAGCGTGGGAAATCCCTGCATTTCGATCAACTGCGGTTCCAATTCGCCTTTTTGATTTTCGCAAATGCCGAAGTCAAACACCAGGCATTCAGCATGACTGCTTTCGTTGGGTACCCTCACGTTGTCCGGTATGCCGCGTTCGGTAAGCTCTTTGAATTTGGGATGAACGATCACGTCGATGATATCTTCACAGGCATCCAACATTTTTTTTGTAAAATCCTTCGGCACAAAAACCGGTGTTTCGGCATTCCTGAAATCGAGGGCGCCAGGATGCAGGTTCTCCAGTTTGGCCATATAGGCATCATATTTTTCCTTGCTGAAATTCTTGTTGAATCGCTCCCTTAATTCCTTTATCATGAAGATGGTGTTTTGACTACATTAAAAATAATCAATTTGTCTGAACTATGATTTATGTGATTTGTGTGATTAAGATGATTTTCTTTGGAAAGCAACTATTACAGATACATGGGTGCTACCACATGCCAATCGTGTTCGTCATGCGAATCACATAAATCATAGCTCAGACAAGGATTTACACCTCTGCTGGTTGCAAATTCTCCAGCGCCAGGAACAAGAAATTAGGAAGGATATGCGCATAGGTCCACATGATCTTTTCAGGGTCGTTCAGTTGCTCGATCATGGAATGCCATTTGGCTTCGCCGTGGTTGTCGATAACGGTTTTTTTCCTGTCTTCCGTTTGCAGGTGAAGACTCATACCGATCGCATCGGCTTCGGGATGAAACTGTGTGCCGATCATATTTTCATTAAAACGTATGGCCATGATGGCTCTTTCGAGTGGGATATGCGGACGTTCTTTTTCGATGGCGAGAATGCTGCCGCCCATTTCGCGGAGCAGGTTATGATTGGGCTCGGTAACCTGGTAATCCCTGCTATCAACTGCATAAAAAGGATCATTTAATCCGTTGAAGATCTCTTCATCCTTTCCACCTTCCAGCAAATGCATGGGGAAGACGCCAAATGATGTACTCTTTCTTTTGGTAACATTGGCGATGGCGTAATGGCGACAAACCAATTGAAAAGAATGGCAGATAAAGAACACCTGCTTCTTCTGAACATGGGCCTCATTTTGGTTCCAACGTTCAACTTTAGATAACCAGTTGAAATATACTTTTTCCCATTCACTTCCTTCGCTGTCTATTGGGCTGCCTGGACCTCCACTGGAGATATAGATATCGTAACTGAGATCGGGGACATTTTTTTCGAGACGCACCTCAAACTCATCAAAGCTGAGATCGATATTATTGTTTTCGCCAAATTGGTTCAATATTTCGCGGATACAACGCATGCCCTGGTTGGCAAATCCTTCATAGAGATCGAGTATGGCTACCCGAATAGATTTCTTGTCGGTCCAATTCATACGACAAACATAACAATTTTTTAAAACAAAGGTTTTGATGAGGTAATATCAACTTATTAACGGATTGTGGAAAGATAGGGGCACGACGGCTTCCCGCCGTCAGACCTTTTGTTGAAAAGTACGATTTATAAATGGAATTTTTTTGTGCCTGCATTGCAAGGGTCTGACGGCGGGAAGCCGTCGTGACCCTGTGAGCTACCGTATCAACGTCACCGTTCCCTTCTTCTCCATCAGCTGATTGTTTTCATCATGTCCCCTGATGATCCACACATAAGTACCCATGGGAGCATCTTTGCCCTTAATGCGGCCATCCCATCCCTTCATCCATTCGCGTGTCTGAAACAGTAGTTCACCATAGCGATCATATACCATAAAATAGTCGGTGCTCTTCATGCCCACGGGGATCGGTCGGAAGATATCGTTCAATCCATCTCCATTCGGCGTGAAGGCATTGGGTAAATAATATTCCGGACCAGCATATACTTTAATGAACACATCATCGAAAGCTTTGCAGCCGATCGCGTCTGTTACCCACACGCGGAAATAAGTATCGTTGTGCAATATTGCCGTGGGCTTTTGTAAAGTAGGATCATTCAACGGACCTGCAGGCGACCATAGATAACTTACACCGCCGGTGGCTTTCAGGTGATGCGGCTGATCCAGCAGGGCAGTGGTATCATTTCCCGCAAATGCCGGAACCGGGGCTTCCATGATCACCCACATACTATCGGTTACAGTGAAATTACATCCATAGCTGTCCTTGACCGTTAGCACATATTGTTGCGTACTGTCGGGTGTGGCCACAGCAATCGGTAGCGTTGGAGGCACCACGGTTGCAGACGGTGTCCACGCATAAGTTACGGGACCGGAGGTATTGGCTACACTGCCATTGAGTATGGCAAATGATTTATAGCAGATCGTTGTATCCTTACCTGCAAGAGGTATAGGCTTATGCAAAACATTAATGGTGATACTATCATCTCTAAAGCAAACGCCCCATTTTGCGTGCAGGTAGTATTTTGTTGTATCGTTTGGTGTGGCGATAGGATTTCTGACTGTGTCGTAGTCCAGGCCTGCTCTTGGCGTCCATTTAAAAGTATCTGTAGCGGCATTGGTTTGAGGCAATAATGTGATGGAGCTACCAAAGCAAATGGTAGAATCGAGACCGAGATCAAGTCGCATGGTGTCATTCAATGCCACAGTTTCAGTGGTGGATGCGGTGCAACCATTGGCATCTTTAACCTTAACATTATACGTACCACTCACCAGGTTGTTGAAAATACTTGTCGGGAAATAATTTACTCCTCCATCTATCGAGTATGTATAAGTAGGGGTGCCACCGGTTTCAGAAACGAGTATACTTCCATCATTGCCGTTGCAAGTTGCAATGGTAGAAGAAGATGAAACGCCGAGTACAGCAGGATCGTTTAAAGTGTATGGGAAATCATATATACAACCGGCAGCGTCTTTGATCCTGATGGTATATGATCCCGCGATCAATCCACTGAACACAGGACTTGCCTGGTAGGTTGCACCGCCATTTTTCGAGTATTGATAAGGAGGAACTCCTCCCGATGCATTCATGGTAATGCTACCATTGGCGTTGCCATTGCACAAAGGATCTGCAAGAGTTGTAGTTGATGTAATGGCCGGGTTGCTTGTAAGCGTGGTGTTATTTGTACCGGTACAACCGTTGGCGTCGACGAAATCAATTGTATATGGCCCAGGTGTAAGTCCGCTGAAAGTATTACTTGCTTGCGGCGTGCCTCCGTTCAATTGGTATTGATAAGGTGCCGTGCCACTCGTAGGGTTAACTACGATCATGCCTGCATTATTTATGTTTGCGCAGGGCGGACTTGTAGCGGTGATAGTTGAAGTAAGTGCCGTACTACCCGCAGCTACGGTAACAGTTGTAGATCCGGTGCATGTTGACCCCACGACCCGGGCGATGACGGTATAGGTACCAGCGATAACATTAAAAACCGGTGAACTTTGCCAGGTTGCTCCACCATTGATAGAGTACTCAATGTTGGCACCCACAGGATCTGCCACGGTGATCTTTCCATTGTTGGAAGTAGGGCAGGTTGTTGCGGTTGTATTGACTGTAAGTGGATTCAGCGTTTTATAAACGATGATCGTATCAGAGCCTTCGGTTTCAATTGCTGGGTTATCACATTTATGGTAATATGCGTGCACTTCATAGCTCATGCTATCTTCGGTCTGACAAACATTGGGAAATGAGGCCTCCAATTCTCCGTTGCCCAGGTCAACTGTTGTTCCCGTTGTCACCAGCACGCCGTTTTTATAAAGATCTACATGTGATAACAGTGAAGTGGGTCCGTTTGGAACAAAGCGCCAGCCTTCATTTGATATAGCCTGGGTGAATGAATTTCTGCCGGGCGGAGAAGCATACAAAGAGCCGGGAGTGCCATCCTTTTGAATTCCTATAATTGTATTTGAACCGGCGACCGAGCAGAAGGGTTTATCTTTTACAAAAACATCAATTAAGCCAGTACCCTCGTGCAAAACAATTTCAAATGTTGATCTTAATGACTGGCAATTGTATAACCTTACGTTGTAAAAGCTTAGCACATATCTTCGGCAGGGAGCACTGCCTTCCATCCTTGACTCAATTTTATAATTAGCTGTATCTCCAATATCAGGATATATATCCTGGAGTGCGCCCATGATGGATGGTTTCGGGTACAACGACACACCGTCCGGAGAGGGACATGCACCCGAACCCTGGTTGCCTGCTCCGATCCATGGTATTGAACGATCAACCACATAGTTATTGCCTTGCAGCGCATCCCCCAGATTAAAACTTATCACGCCATTTGACCCAACTACGAATTGAGTGGCGATACTACCGTAGAAACAAAAATTAAAAGGGAGCGTAGTAACTGCATAGAATTTATCATCTTGTCCGGTACCTGGAGCTAAACATGGATGTAGATAAGCAGGCGCAGTAGTCACGAAAGGATAAGGATTATATGGAATTGAAATGACGTTGTAGTCTTCTGAGCTCTTAATATTTGGGATCTTGGCTTTTAAGGTAAGGCATGCATTCAGGCAGGAGATCGTGGTGTCGTTGCCTACATAAAAATTAAAACATGACTGTGCTTTCAGTTCTGACGTGGTAATAAAACTAAGAAAGAGGCAGGCCAATAAAATCTTCCTCATTGGAAAAAAAGCATTGTAATGATGAGCAATGAAGTTAAATAAAATCCAGTAAAAGACGCTGAATGTGGAGAAAATGCAGCTTGTTTCACCCCGCAATAGCGGGGCAGAGATAAAATACAAAAGTCGCGATGAAAGAAACTTTGCCTCTTTGCGCTCCCTTAGCGCCTTTGCGTGGAATATCAAAACCCAAATCTCACAAAAGCTTCCATCGCCGCATATTGCGTAAGGCCCAGGCGGGCGTAGAGTTGTGCAGTGTTGGCATTGCGTTCTTCGGCTCTTTGCCAGAATTCGCGGTCATCACTGCCGAGGAAGGGCACGATATCTTTTTGGGATTGATGGATAAAAATGCCGTGGCGCTTTTTCACCACCTGGTCGGGACTCATCGGCACAGCCATATCTATTTCGGTGATATCCCATTCCTGCCAGGCGCCCTTGTACAGCCAGAGCCAGCAGTCGTTGATCCAGGATGCACCGGATGCTTTTATCTCTTTCAATGCTGCCATCACCACATCAAAACAAACCTTGTGTGTGCCATGAGGGTCGGCAAAATCGCCGGCGCAATAAACCTGTTGCGGTTGTATGTTGTTAAGTAATTCGACAGTAAGATCAACATCCGCCTTGCTCATCGGTCTTTTCTCGATCGTGCCGGTTTCGTAGAAGGGAAGATTCATAAAATGGAACTGATCAGCATTCAGTCCAACGTATTTGCAGGTAGCTTTAGCTTCGCAACTTCTTATCAATCCTTTTATCGAACGAATGGTCTCTGTATCTTTTTCACTCGATCTTTTTATTTTCAAAAAAGCAGTGGCATCGGCGAGTATCTTTTTACTTTTTGTTTCGTCAATGTCGAACATGTTTTCAAAACCCACGGCAAAATCGATGAAGCGGGTAACGAATTCATCCGTCACCGCAATATTACCACTGGTTTGATAAGCCACATGCACATTATGCCCCTGGTCGTGCAATCGCATGAAAGTGCCGCCCATGCTGATGATATCGTCATCCGGGTGAGGGGAGAAGAGCAATACTTTTTTCGGAAAAGGCTTATGACGTTCCGGATGCGAAGTGCGCTGATCGGTTGGTTTTCCACCAGGCCAGCCGGTGATACTGTCTCTCAATAAATAAAATACCTGGAGATTGATCTCATAGGCATCGCCTTTCTCTACTAAGAGATCACCGAGGCCGTTATCATTATAATCGTTGTTGGTAAGACTCAATATCGGCTTGCCTTGTTTCAAAGAAAGATTTACAACGGCGCGTTTTATCATTGCATCGGTCCATGTGCACTCACCTGTTAACCACGGGCTCTTGAATCTTGTCAATTCTCCCGCCGCTGCTTCATCGATCACAAACAAACAGTCGTCGTGATTTTGCAAGAGCGAAGCGGGTATATCTTCAGAAGCAATTCCTTCCACGGTTTTTTGTATGATGGCCGACTTCACCTGTCCCCATGCCATCAAAATGATCTTCTTCGATCTAAGGATCGTGCTGATGCCCATCGTGATCGCCATGCGTGGTACCTGGCTCATATTGCCAAACTCATAAGCATTGGCAATGCGAGTGCTGTTGTCGAGTGTTACCAATCTCGTTTTGGTATGAATGCCGCTACCCGGCTCATTAAAACCGATATGTCCATTTACGCCAATACCGAGAATTTGCAGGTCGAGTCCCCCGGCATCTTCTATTTGCTTTTCGTAAGCGAGACAATGTTCTTTCACCTCATCTTTTGGTATCATGCCATCAGGCAGGTGATAGTTGGATGGATTGATATCAGTGTGCTCAAACAAATTCCTGCGCATGAAATAATGATAGCTCTGCAGCGCATCCTTATCCATCGGGTAATATTGATCGAGGTTGAAAGCGATCACATTTTTAAAACTCAATCCTTCTTCCTTGTGCATGCGCACGAGTTCGGCGTATAAAGTTTTGGGAGTAGAGCCGGTAGCGAGTCCAATGACGGATTGTTTTCCTTCGGCTTCTTTTTCTTTTATCAGTTGTGCGATCTGTTGTGCAACAAAAACAGATCCATCGCCGGAGTCGGGAAATATCTTTACCGGAATTTTTTCTAAAGAATCTATGAGGTCGATCTTGGGCATGTTTTAAAATTAACTTTTTTTCTCTGAACTATGATTCTTGTGATTTTTATGATTAACATGATTGGAGCATAAAATAGCGATCAGATATTTCAAGTATGTAGCACTCCAAAGGAAATCATATAAATCATACAAATCACAAGAATCATAGTTCAGACCTTACTCCACCTCGATCTCATCCACAAACAACCAACTCACGTACCCCGCCCCCGGATTACCATCAGGTATCTTCCCTTCATTCGCTATCCAAACTTTTATATAACGTGCATCAACGGGAGCGAAATTGACCGTCATCGTTCCATTCATGTTATTGCTTGTGATAAAATCTTCTGTTAAACCAAGAGATTTATAGTTGATCCCATCAGTAGAATAAAAAACGGTGACCCTTGATGGCTGCCATATCCAACTTGCTTCTCTTGTCAGTGCGTGAACGACAACTTTGCTGCAGGTTTCATTTTTACCCAAATCAATGATCGCTTCACAATCGCTTTGGAAGCCGAGGAATTCATTTGATTTAGTAAAGCCTTTCTCATTTTGGACACCATTAACTAAAGTAAATGCACCGTCGCCAGAGTAAGATTTTGATGGCTGATCGGTGAGGGTTATTTTTTTGCCGGTGGCTTTGTTGAAGAATAATTTTTGGTCAACGATATTCAGCAACAAATTTCGTTTTGTATCAGCAACACTTGCTTTTACGTAGTTGTACTCCTTTGTCTTAGTTGTGATCCCATTGCTATAGGTGAAATTTGATTTAATGAGGAATTCCGGGCTTTCCTTTCCCAGAAAAAGTCCGTGGTGTACGTCAGTGAAGTTTGAAGATTTTCTATTTATATAATCGTCAACCGCATAAGACCCATGATCGTTGCTGCTATCCGACATTATGATAGTTCCGTTTTTATTTTTTGTTTCCACTTTCCAAATTACACCATCGTAATTTTCGGTAGGTAAGACCGTTACTTTCAAATCATAATATGCTTTGCTATAATTGATCTTCTGTTTATCCAATCTTTCAAATATCCGCGGCAATCTTTTTTCAAAATCAGTCCAATTCTTTTTCTCTTTCGGCGTCCATAATACTTCACTCAATGCCGCCATTCTGGGAAAGATCATGTATTCAACTTTTGATGGATTGGTTATGTATTCTGTCCATAGATTACCCTGTGCGCCCAATATATGCTTGCCTTCAGCTGCATTCAGCACTGGGGGGATAGGTTCATAGTTATAAACATTCTCCAGGGGCAGGTAACCGCCAATGGTAAGACTGTCTTCATTCTTACTTTGACTATGATCGAAATAGCAATTGCTTCCCGGCGTCATGATCACATCGTGATTTTGTTTTGCTGCAGCGATACCACCTTCTTCGCCGCGCCAGCTCATTACTGTTGCGTTGGCTGCCAATCCACCTTCCAGTATCTCATCCCATCCGATGATCTTTCGGCCCTTGCTGTTCAAATATTTTTCGATGCGGGTTACAAAATAACTTTGCAGTGCGTGCTCATCTTTTAATCCTTCGTCTTTTATTCTTTTCTGGCAAACAGGGCAGGTCTTCCATCTAACCTTCGGACATTCATCCCCACCAACATGAATATATTTTGAAGGAAACAATTGCATCACTTCATCCAAAACATTTTCTATGAATTTATAAGTAGAATCATTGCCTGCGCAAAACACATCATCCGCTACACCCCATGTTTCCCAAACCTTGTAGGGGCCCTTAGTGCAGCCGAGATAAGGATAACTTGTTAATGCAGCAACTGCATGTCCGGGCATTTCAATTTCGGGGATGACGGTGATGTAACGATCCGCCGCGTATTTCACGATCTCCTTTATTTGTTGCTGTGTGTAATAGCCACAGTACTTTGTGCCATCATATTTATTGGTTCCGTAATTACCAACCAACGTTTGTGCCCTGCAACTACCGACTTGTGTGAGCAATGGATATTTTTTTATTTCGATGCGCCAGCCTTGGTCATCGGTTAAGTGCCAGTGGAATGTATTGAATTTGTATGCAGCCAGGTAGTCAATATATTTCTTAACAAATGCAACAGGGAAAAAATGCCGGCTTACATCAAGGTGCATACCACGATAAGAGAAACGGGCATAATCTTTTATTGTGCAGCAAGGAATAGTGTAATTCTTGCCAACCTTTTGTATGAGTTGTTTTAGGGTTTCAAATGCATAAAAGGTTCCCAGTGTCGATCCCTTTATATGGATCTTGTTGGCTGTTATTTCCAATTCGTAATAGCCATCCTGCCTTGGTTTCTCCGGTATCAAAACGAATATCTCTGTAGGTAAACCATAGCTATGTGAATCTTCATCAATAATTCTTTGCTTTATGCCGCAATTCTTAACCAGGTAGTTTTTGAAATCCTCTACACCATCGTTTTGGCTGTTATCTTCATAATCAACAACAAGAAATCCGAGTGGTTCTTTTAATACACAGAAGCCTTTGCCCATTTTCACTTCTGCAGGCATGGGCACAAGGTTCAAATTATTCTGCGCTTTGCTGATCAGCGAAGCAAAAAGAAAGAAAACAAAAATATTTTTTTTCATCATTGAATTTTAATTCTTCAAAACCGGCAACACGATCTTACTCGCATTCGCCGCATCATGATAGATCCTTATCGTTGCTTTTTGGAAATCCTTTTCTGTTGCATCAGGTATGCGCATAAACTTTTGTGGATTGCGATCAACCAAGGGAAACCAACTGCTCTGCACCTGCACCATGATGCGATGTCCTTTTTTGAAAACATGGGCCACATCATTCAGCTCGATCCTTACTTCACTTACCTTATTTGGAACAAAGGGCTCGGGTTTTTCATAGCTGTTGCGAAATTTCCCCCGCATTACTTCGGCTCTCACCAACCTCTGTAAACCAGCCATGGCGACTCCTCTTGGACTGTTCTTTGGATTTGGTTCGTTATCGGGCAATACATCGATCACCTTAACGATGAAATCTGCGTCGGTGCCGGTTGTGCTTACAAAAAGATCAGCGTTGATACGTCCGGCTAAGGTCACATCTTCAGTAAGTTCTTCCGTTTCAAAGAATACAACGTCTGGTCGCGATGCAGCAAAGCGCTGGTCCTCGGCCATGTATTCATTGTTTCTTCGGCCATAAGTTCCGTTTGTATAAGGAACAGGTTTGTTCGGATCGCTGATGTATTCAACAAAGTTGTTGTATTTATTTTTTTCTCGCGACAATTTACTACTGTCAGTAAAATAATAGTTGGTGGCAACAGTTGTTGGCGGCCAGGTTGCATAATTTTTCCATTGATTGCTTCCGGTTTCAAAAATAGTGGCTTCTGCTGCATTAAAACTCCCCTTATCTTTTAAATAGAAATTGAAGAAGGTCGTCTCCAAGGAATCCTGGAAATATTTGGAAGTATTGCTGCCAAATTCATGTGTGGCGAATTTTGTCCATTCCGCACTTGCCCATGCACCATGCGTCCATGGCCCCATCACGAGGCGGTTGGTATTCACCGGACTTTGCCTCTCGATCGCTTCATAAGTATGCAATGCACCAAATAGATCCTCTGCATCAAACCAGCCGCCAACAACTAATGTAGGGATCGTAATATTTCTTAAATGCGGACGAATATTGCGTGCCTTCCAATAAGCATCGTAAGTATCGTGCTGCAGATATTCATCCCAGATAACGCTTTGATGGTTGTAATAATTCGGGCCGTTGGTGTTCTTGATCGTTCCCATCTTCAAGAAATATTTGTACGCGTCTTTTGAATTCGAGGTGAAAACCGGTTTTTCATAATCTTCAACAGGGCCAGGGCGAGCCATGTCGAAATAATTCATGAAGGAAAAATTATCCAAGAGATAAAATGCGCCATTATGATTGGCATCGTCGCCAACAAATTCATCTGTCACCGGAGCCTGCGGACTTACCGCCCTGATCGCAGGGTGTGCACCCGGCAAGCATGCTGTTGCGTAGAAGCCGGGATAGGAGATGCCATAGAGTCCTACGCGACCATTGTTGTTAGAAATATTTTTCAGCAGCCAATCAACAGTGTCGTAAGTGTCGCTGCTTTCATCAACATCTTTGTTTGTTTTCTTATTAGCGATATTGGGAGTTACTTCCAGGTTCACGCCTTCGCTCATGTAACGGCCACGTACGTCCTGGTAAACAAAAATGTATTTCTCTTTCATCAGCGATTCATTCGGTCCAACGCGTCGCGGAAATTTATCCTCACCATAGGGCCCGGCAGAGTAGGGCGTACGTTCCATCAAAATCGGCAATGGCTTCGACTGATCTTTTGGAATGTAGATGACGGTGTGCAGTTTGATCCCGTCTCTCATCACAATATCCGTTTCTGTTTTCGTAAAATTCTCTTTTACAAAATTAGATTGACCTTTGGCAAGAGCGATGAATGCAATTGAACAACTTATATAAAGGATTATTTTTTTCATTGAATAATGGGTAAGATGATCTTAGATTGATTTTGTGCATCATTGTAAATACGAATGGTGGACTTTTGAAAATCCTTGTCATCACAATGGTAGATGTCGGTAAAAGTTTGAGGATTCCTGTCCGCCAACGGAAACCAGGAACTTTGAATTTGTATCATCAACTTATGACCTTTCTTAAAAGTATGTGCAACATCAGGAAGTGTATATTTTACTTCAGTTACCTGGCCCGGAACGAATGGTTCAGGCTTTGCAAAACTATTGCGAAATTTCCCCCTCATGATCTCGCCACGCACCAACATTTGATAACCGCCCATCGGATAGCTAAGACCATTTCCCTTGCCGTATTGCGTTGTATCGTATTTAAAGTCATCCGGAAAAACGTCAATGAGTTTTACGACAAAATCCGCATCTGTTGTAGAAATGCTTGCCATGAGATCAGCTACCAGCGGGCCTCCTAGCGTAAGATCTGCTTCCAATACACCAGTGCTATACGTGAGCACATCTGTTCTTCTGCTTGCGAAACGTTGATCATCGGTCATATATTCTCGTGTGCGGCCCATGTGAACATCTTCTGTGTAAGGAACAGGATGGGCAGGATCGCTGACATACTCCATGTAACATGCAGGCCGTTTAGGTCTGTCTTCTGGCTTAAAAAAGTTGCTGGTATTTTCAAATGATAGAACACCGCTACATTTTAAATATAAATTTTTATACTCTACACCTGTCAGCGGCCATGTTTCCAATCTTCTCCATTTATTCTCTCCAGAAAAAAATACATTTGCTTCAGCGATATCATGTACCGTTCCTTTTAACCTTAAATAAAAATCAAAGAAAGGGATCTCGATATTTCTCTGGTAATATTCACTTGTCTTCGCTCCAAAACGAATATTACCCATATAGGTTCCATCGCTTCGTCCGCCCCAGCCTCCATGAAACCAAGGGCCCATTACCAAACGGTTGTCGGTGGTCGGTGATTTTTGTTCGATCGCTTTATATAAATTCCATGCACCAAAACAATCTTCTGCATCAAACAATCCACCCACAACCAACATGGCGGGTTTTACATTGGTTACAAAATTTCTTGCGTTGCGGGCCTTCCACCAATCATCATAGTTTGGATGCGACATCAGGTCTTTCCAAAACGCAATGCTATCACCCATGATCCTGGTGAAATTTTTCAAAGCACCCGTTCTTAAATAAAAATCATAGTTGTCCGGCGTAGGAATGTCGAAGCCGCCGCTACCAGATGTTGTTGGAACCGGGCGTGGTTTACCAAAACCTGAATAGAAACTGAATGCATCCATCTGGAAGAATGCGCCGTTGTGATGAAAATCATCACCCTGGAACCAATCGGTAACCGGAGCCTGCGGGCTCACCGCCTTCAATGCAGGATGGCCGCTCAATGCAGCCTCGGTAGAGTAGAAGCCCGGGTATGATATGCCGAATACACCAACACGTTTGTTATTGCCGGGAATATTGTTGATCATCCAATCGATCGCATCGTAAGTATCGCTGGCTTCATCGAACTCTGTTCCTTTTTTATTGGGGTTAAAAGGCCGCACGTCTTCGAACTGTCCCTCACTCATGTATCTTCCTCTCACATCTTCAATGGCAATGATGTAACCTTTCTTTAAATAGTTTATCCAATAAGATTCATAGATGCGTGGGTTGAATTTATCTTCTCCATAAGGGTTGCAACTATATGGTGTGCGATTGAATAAGATCGGGTGTTTCTCCGATGAATCTTTTGGGATATACATCGCGGTAAACAATTTAATACCATCCCTCATGGGTATCATCCTTTCTATTTTGTAATAGTTATCCCGAACCCAGGCCGAATCAGTGCTTTGAGCTAAGAGAGATAAAAGGGAGAAAGAAGCAAAGAGGAGGAGAAAACATTTTTTCATTTTGTAATGATTTGAATGCTAAATTTAATGAAACTAATGCGTTGAGCCATTGAAATCTGTCGGTATTCGGAGATTTCGCCTCCGCAGCCGATGAGGTTATAAGGGAGCCTCATCCCAACCCCTTTCCTGAAGGAGAGGGAACCCGGAGATTGAAGCGAAGATTATGTTTTGCAAATTGTGCAGGCTGGTTGAATGATTGATGAAAAATATTCTTATGTTGATATGGAAGATATGATGTTTGGATATGGTTGATGCACCGCTCCTTCTCAAAGAAGGAGACGGTGGATGAGGCGAGAGGAGTCGAATAAAGATCAAATGTACAAGAGTGCGACGCCAATGAAGCTAAATAGAATTACAAATGCTGGGTGCAAAAAAATAAAAAACATAATTTCGGCGGCAAATCAAAAGATCTTTTGAACTTCTAGATTCGGGTTCATTTTAAATTACTACTCTACCATGGCAAATCGCGACGAACTCATCAATAAATTTTACGGTGCATTCAGCAAGCTTGATCATGCAACGATGAACAGTTGCTATAGCGATGATATTGCGTTCTTTGATCCCGTTTTCGGATTGTTGCGAGGCTTCCAGGCAAAGGCCATGTGGGAGATGCTTTGTAGTGGCGCAAAAGATCTTTCTATCAGTTGGTCGAATATACAGCACCTCGACGATGAGTACAGCACTGTGGAATGGGTAGCCCGTTACACGTTTTCCAAAACAGGCAGGCCGGTTGTAAACAAAATAAAAGCAAACATGCGCTTCGCTGAGGATAAAATCGTTGAGCACAGTGATGCTTTTAGTTTACACAACTGGAGCAAGCAGGCATTTGGTTTTACGGGATGGTTGTTTGGCTGGAATTCTTTTTTTCAAAATAAAATAAAGAACACGGCGAGGAAAAGGTTGCTGAAGTTTATGGAGGATAAAGGAATTAATAATTGATAATTAAGAATTAATAATTACTTCGATGGTCGTCGGTTATTTGTTGTTGGTAGCCTGTGTTGCATATAAAGCAAAGACTTTGTATATTTCTAAATATTACTCAACCTAAACCTTCAATTATGGGAAATTTATTTGATTACATTAACTGGATCTCAGTGCTTGTTGCCACTGTTGCATATTTTATGCTGGGTTGGCTATGGTATTCAAAAATGCTTTTTGCTCCAAAGTGGATCGGCTATCTAAAAATTGACGTAAACGATCCCAATGCTAAAAAAGGCATGGGCATGATGCTTGGCGGATCCTTCGTGCTGATGTTTGTACAATGCCTTGCAATTGCGATTATCGCAAATAGGCTGGAAGTAATTGGCGGCTGGATGAGCGGAGTGAAGATAGGCGCCTTTGTTGCCTGTTGCTTTTGTGCTCCGGCTATTGGAGTGAATTATTTGTATGAGAAAAAACCTCTTGGATTGTTTTTAATTAACGCAGGTTATGCTATCGTTGGAAATATTATAGCTGGAGTTATTATTTGTTATTGGAACCATTCTGGATAGAACGGTAAGTCAAAAATCAAAATTAAAAGTCAAAATTGAGCAGCTTCTAAATCAGAGGTACTTCAATTTTGACTTTTGATTTTTAACTTTTGACTTGTATCACGTTATTCAACTTTCGTTATCTTAACCATATTCGTCGGTAAATGTAAATCGACTGGAGTGCTGCCGGTATTTACCACAACATCTCCCGGGAAAAGAAATCCCCGCTCTTTCAAAATATTTATCTGGTCGTAGATGATATCATCCAAACTCTCTTCTTCTGCATAATAAAATGCACGAACACCCCAGCTTAGGCTAAGCTGACTGATCAATGATTTTTCTTTACTAAAAATATACAGCGGTGAATGCGGGCGATAGCTACTCAACATAAATGCAGTATAACCGCTTTGCGTCATCCCGATTATCGCTTTGGCATCCGTATCATGTCCAAGCTTGCAGGCGCAATAGCAAATAGCATCACTTAAAAAAGAAGGGGAGTGCGGTTGCGGTTGCAAAATATCATCACGGTTATAATCGTACACCGTGTTTTCTACTTCCTTGATGATCTTGCACATCGTTTCTACCACCAACACGGGATAATCACCCATGGCTGTTTCGCCGCTTAACATCACCGCATCGGCGCCTTCCAGTACTGCGTTGGCCACGTCGGTAACCTCGCTACGATTGGGTTTGGTGCGATCCATCATACTTTCCATCATCTGCGTAGCCACGATCACGGGCTTGGCCCTGTGCATACTTTTGCGGATGAGTTCTTTTTGAATAAGCGGAACCTGTTCGATAGGAAGCTCCACACCAAGGTCGCCGCGAGCTACCATGATGCCATCGCTTTCAACGATGATATCGCGAATGTTTTTCAACGCTTCCGGCATTTCGATCTTGGCGATCACTTTTATCTTGCTGTTCTTTTCTTTGATCCTTTTTTTCAGGTCAGTGATATCGATCGCCTTGCGCACAAATGACAGTGCTACCCAATCCAGGTTTTGCCTGATGATGAAGTCGAGGTCGGCTATATCTTTTTCGGTAAGAGAAGGCATCGTAAGTTCGGAATCGGGAAGATTCACACCTTTCTTTGGTAAGAGGGTGCCACCTAATGTTACACTCACCAATACGTCAGTATCATTCAGTATCTTTTTCACTGCAACTTCCATCTTTCCATCATCGAGGAAGATACGTTCTCCTATCTGCACGTCTTTTACAAGATGGGGATAGGATACATATATCCTTTCGGAGGTGCCTACGATTTTTTCCGTGGTGAATATAAGATCTGCTCCGTCCTTCAATTCTATCTGCCCTTTTTCTAATTCTCCTACTCTTAATTTAGGTCCTTGCAGGTCGGCCAGGATGGCGATATTAACGGGCTCTGTTTTATTTATTTGCCTGATGAGTTCGATCACTTTTAACTTGTCATCGTGTGCGCCATGCGAGAAATTCAACCGGAACACATTCACGCCGGCCTTAACGAGTGCTGTTAGTTTTTCAAGCGTATCACAAGCCGGACCTACAGTCGCTACGATCTTTGTGCGTTTTTGAGAATGTTGAATACCAGTCTCCTTGTCCATCTGCTGGTGCAGGTATTTTGAAATGTGTTTGCTCATGTATTTGAATTAATAATTAAGAATTAATGATTAATAATTTTCTCCATTCGGAAGAGTGTTAGAGATCAATAACTCCTTTCAATTCTAAGGAATTATTAATTCTTAATTATCAATTATTAATTGGTCCTAGCTCGCTAATATCTTTACGATCTTCAACCATTCCTCACTTATCCTTTGTTTTTTCTTTACCGCTTCATTTAACGGGATATAGCTCATTTTGTTATTGACGATACCAACAAAAACGTTGAATCTTCCTTCTACTAAACACTCTACCGCGTGATAACCCATTCGGCTTGCGATCAGCCTGTCCATACAACTCGGCGATCCGCCTCTTTGAATATGGCCGAGTATGCAAACTCTTACTTCAAGTAATGGCAATCGGTGCTTGATCACTTTTGCAAGCTCGTTGGCATCGCCAAATTCGCCGCCTTCCGCGACAACGATGAGGTTTACGAGTTTGCGCCTGCGTTCTTTTTCCCCAAGCTCAGCAATGATCTCTTCGATCTGCGTTTTTCTTTCCGGTATCAAAATATTTTCGGCACCTGTTGCAATTCCGCTGTGCAGTGCAATGTACCCGGCATCACGTCCCATTACTTCAATGATGAATAAGCGATCGTGTGCATCGGCGGTATCCCTGATCTTATCGATGGCTTCCACCGCGGTGTTCACTGCGGTATCGAAACCAATGGTGAAATCGGTGCCGGCAATATCTTTATCGATCGTGCCAGCCAAGCCGATGCAGGGTATATCAAATTCATTGCTGAATATTTGTGCGCCCCTGAAGCTGCCGTCGCCACCGATGATCACCAATCCATCGATGCCGTGTTTTTTTAAATTATCGTAGGCTTTTTGCCGGCCTTCCTTTTCATAGAATTCCTTGCAACGGGAGGTCTTAAGGATGGTACCGCCGCGTTGAATGATATTGGCCACACTTCTGCTTTCCATGCGAAAGATGTCGTTCTCCACCATTCCGCTAAAACCCCGCATGATGCCGTACACTTCAAGGCCATTGTAAATTGCCGTTCGCACCACGGCGCGGATGCAGGCGTTCATACCCGGACTATCACCCCCCGAACTCACCACACCGATCTTCGTAACGTTCTTTTTCATTGCTTAAAGATAAGATAAAGCCGTTTTATGCTTAGTTGTGTCAAAAATACACGATAAAAGTTAAAGTTGAATGTTGAAGGTTGAAAGTTTGAACACCCCGGCAGCGGTCTATGACCCTATCGGCGGTGATGAACGATTTTTTTATGTCACCGCTGTCGTCCCGATAGTCATCGGGATTCGACCGCCGACAGGGTTTTACATTCGTTCAGGAACATTGATCCCCAAAAGTTGCATCCCGCTTTTGATAATGTTGGAAGTAAGAATCGCCAGCTTCAACCGCAATTGTTTCTTTTCTTCCGTTTCTGCATTGGCGATGGAGTGTTCGGTGTAGAATGAATTAAATGTTTTGGCAAGATTGAATACATATACCGCGATCACGGATGGATCGTGTTCTCTGGAAGCCTGTTCAATAACCACGGGATACTGCTCTGCTGTCACGATCAGGTCTTTCTCCGAAGTCAACAGGCTGCCCGATTGCCCAATGCCCACTGCCAACTGATGACTGCCTTCAATTTTCCTCAAAATACTCCTTATCCTCGCATAAGTATATTGCACGAATGGCCCGGTGAAGCCGTGAAAATCGATACTCTCTTCAGGATTGAATACCATTGTCTTCTTTGGATCCACCCTCAACAGATAAAACTTCATGGCGCCAAGACCGATGGTGTTGTATAATTCATTCAATTCATCAATAGTGAAATCTTTTACCTTGCCCAACTCTTCGGTATGCTGTTTTGAAGTGGCTACCATTTCATCCACCAGGTCATCCGCGTCAACAACAGTGCCTTCACGACTTTTCATTTTGCCGGTGGTCAATTCTACCATGCCATAGCTTAGATGAAAAATATTGTCTGCTGCCGGCAATCCCAATTTCTGGCAGATGAGTTGCAGCACTTTCATGTGATAGTTCTGTTCGTTGCCGATCACATAAATGCTCTGATCGATCTTATACTCATCGTATTTCTGCTGATGTAAACCTATATCCTGCGTGATGTACACTGATGTGCCATCCTTGCGCTGCACGATCTTTTCATCAAGGCCATCACCGGTTAGGTCAATCCAAATACTGCCATCTTCTTTCTGATAGAAAACCTTTTTATCCAATCCCTGTTTCACAATATCCTTTCCCAGTAAATAAGTATTGCTTTCATAATAGATCACATCGAAATCACTGCCGATCTTTTTATAAGTAACGTCAAATCCTTCATATACCCAGCCATTCATTGTCTTCCAAAGCTCCATCACGTCGGGTTTTCCGGCTTCCCAGTCCTGCAACATTTGCTGCGTTGCCTTCATGATCGGCGCTTCTTTTTCAGCAAGGTCCTTTGGCATGCCGGATACAACCAGCTCCTCCACCTGCTTCTTATATTCGTCGTTGAACTTCACATAATAATCACCAACAAAATGATCGCCCTTTGTATTTGTGGATTGCGGCGTGGCGCCATTGGCAAACAATTGCCATGCGATCATGCTCTTGCAAATATGTATTCCCCTGTCGTTTACGATACAACTCTTTATCACATCATAACCAGAAGCTTTTAGGATCTGCGCAACACTCCATCCCAGAAAATTATTTCTTAAATGCCCAAGATGAAGCGGTTTGTTGGTATTGGGAGAAGAATATTCCACCATCACCCGCTGGCCATTCATTTCTTTTTTGCCATAACAAATGTCATTATAGTTTTTGTCGAGCAGGTCGGTCCAATAATTGTCAGCAACGGTCAGGTTCAAAAACCCTTTGATGATATTGAACGCAGAAAAATATTGCGGATAATTTTTAACCAGGTGTTCCCCGAGTTGGTTGCCGATCGCATCTGGCGATAGCTTCAATGACTTCACCAATGAAAACATCACCACAGTATAATCGCCTTCAAATTCAGGTTTGGTTTGGTTCACCTGGAAATCCTTTTCGGTGAACGACTGGTTGAATAGCGCCGATAAACTCTCTATTGTACTCTTTTGTAAGCTGCTGACTATTGACATGCTCTTTTGTTTCTTCGTCGCAAAAATACTTAATCTTGGCGATGGTTTGAGTATGTCGGTCTGACGCCCTCGTCTGACCGACATACTCAAGCCATCGCTGCCCGCTTGGATAAGATCGCCTGGTATATCAGTCAGACGAGGGCGTCAGACTGATATACCAGGCGATCTTATCCAAGCGGACCATTACCGTTACAGGCGGCGGCAGCTTGCTATGTAATCAATCTAGCTTTATCATCATTAGTTCGATCAAAACTATCGCCATGAAAAAACATCTTCTCTTTAGCATCCTCGTGCTTTCACTGATAAACACGCAGGCCCAAAACAAACAAAAGCCCTGCTCTGCCCCTGAAGTCACTCAATTTGATTTTTGGATAGGAGATTGGGATCTCTATTCGGCCGATACACTCACCGGCCACAATAGTGTTTATAAGATAATGGATGCCTGCACCGTGCAGGAAAATTTTTCAAATCCCGGAGGCTATACAGGTAAAAGTTGGAGTGTGTACAATCCGCTCTCGAAACAATGGCAGCAAACATGGGTGGACAACCAGGGCGGCTATATTCCTCTTACCGGAAAATTTGAAGATGGGAAAATGACGCTCACAACTCCGGGTCGCAAACTGCCGAATGGAAAGGAGATCACTGAGCGGATGATCTATTATAATATCACGGCAGCAAACTTTGATTGGGACTGGCAAGCAACAACGGATGGCGGTGTCACCTGGAATTCAAATTGGAAGATTCATTACGTGAGGAAGAAATAAAATGATCTGACGCCCTCGTCTGATCATTTTATTTCTTTCGATTAACGTTTTTCTATAACCTGGTCAGACGAGGGCGTCAGACCGGTTCATCGTCTACTTGCTCACAATCTTTATCTCCACCCTTCTATTCGCATTCATATCGTCCACATTTGTTTCGGGATAGGGCTTAACAGGAAACTGATGCCCGAAGCCCTTGTAGGATAAGCGTTTTGGCGAAATGCCATTCCTGATAAGATAGTCGTACACCGTTTTTGCCCGCGTCTCGGAAAGATTGGCGGTATTGAGGTCGAGGTCAATTCCGTCGTTATTACCAGGGACGCAACATACATGCCCTTCAATAGAAATTTCGAGTGTGGGATTCTTATTCATTACGTCCAGCAACTCCTGGATCACCGGTATAGATTCAGGAACCAGGTAATGTCTTCCTCCAATAAACATCAGGTTGCGTAAAACGAATTTTGTTCCGGCTTTTGTTGCGGTATCGGCGATGATCGCGGTGATGGTTCTTGTGACGGGCGTATCGATCTTTACTTCCGGCGGCTTTACTTCCGGTATTGGAATTTTAACCACCGATCTTCCGGGAATAGTTACGTTCACCACCACGCGGCGATTAATGAAGCGACCGTTATCGGTACTATTACTGATCGCAGGCTGCCTTTTTCCCAGTCCTTCTTCCTTCACCACATTCGATGATTCCAATCCACGGGCCTGCAGGTATTCCTTCACAGCGCCTGTTCTTCTTAATGAAAGGGCATCGTTGTATTCATCGCTGCCCACGCTATCGGTATGTCCCGCCAATTCAATGGTGAAGGTCGTTTTCTTCGTTACGATAAGATTGACCAGGCTATCCAGTTTGGCTGCTGCCAACGGCGTGATATCTGACTTATTGAACTCGAAATTAACCGTAAAACTGGTTTGCTTTTGAGCAAAAACAGAAGAACCGGCAAGCAATAGCACTATGCTGAGGAGGGTTTTCATATTTGTAAATCTCAGTTATTTATTGCAAATGTTTTTATAAAAAAAGGAGTGGGGAGTAGTGAGTGGCTAGTGGGAAGCACCCCAATTCACTTCCTACTAACCATTCCCCACTCACCACTCACCATTATCCACTATCTTTGCGCACTTTTTAACAACTATGATCAGTGTAAATAATGTGACCCTGGCCTATGGCAAAAGGGTTTTGTTCGACGAGGTAAATATCGGTTTCACGAAGGGGAACTGTTACGGTATCATCGGGGCCAATGGAGCCGGTAAATCCACTTTTTTAAAGATCATCAGCGGCGAGATCGAACCTAATAAGGGAACCGTTGATATTTCGAAAGGTGAGCGTATGGCGGTGCTCAATCAAAACCAGTTTGAGTTTGATGAAGTGACCGTTTTGAATACCGTGCTCATGGGCCACAAAAAAATGTGGAAGGTGATGCACGAACGCGACGCCATCTATGCCAAAGAAGACTTTACGGAAGCCGACGGATTAAAAGCCGGTGAACTGGAACATGATTTCGGTGAAATGGGCGGCTACACCGCTGAAAGCGATGCGGCAACTTTACTCAGCGAGTTGGGCGTGAAGGACGAAATGCACCAACAGCTCATGAAAGATATTCCCGCCAATATCAAGGTAAGGGTCTTGCTGGCGCAGGCATTGTTTGGCAACCCCGATATCTTATTATTGGATGAGCCTACCAATAACCTCGACGTTGAAACCATTTCCTGGCTGGAGAATTTTCTTGCCGATTATGAGAACATCGTGTTGGTGGTGAGTCACGATCGTCACTTTCTCGACAGTGTGTGTACGCATGTTGCCGACGTCGACAAAATGAAAATAAAGATCTACACCGGTAACTATACCTTCTGGTACGAGAGCTCGCAACTGGCCGCCAGGCAGGCCGGCGACAAGAACAAGAAGATGGAGGAAAAGAAGAAGGACTTGCTGGAGTTCATCGCCCGATTCAGCGCAAACGCCTCTAAATCCAAGCAAGCTACCTCAAGGAAAAAAGCATTGGATAAACTGGTGTTCGAAGATATTACACCGAGTAATAGAAAATACCCCGGCATCATCTTCAAGCAGGAGCGTGAAGTGGGTAATGAAATATTGAAGGTGGAGAATCTTACCAAGACAATGGATGGCAAGACGATCTTCAGCAAGATAAAATTCGACATACAGAAAGGGGAGAAGATCGCGTTTATCAGTCGCGACCCGATCGCTGTCACCAGTTTCTTCGAGATCATCAATAATAGAATGAAGGCCGACAGCGGTACCTACGAATGGGGCACAACCGTTACCACAGCCTATTTACCCAACGATAACAGCGAATATTTTGAAGGCAGCAAACTCAATCTCATGGACTGGTTGCGCCAATACGTGCCACCCGGAACAAAAGATGTGGATGAGGATTTCTTACGTGGATTTTTGGGTAAGATGTTATTTAGCGGGGATGAGATCTTAAAGCAAACAAACGTGCTGAGTGGTGGTGAAAAAGTGCGTTGCATGGTGAGCAAGATGATGTTGCAGAACCCCAACGTGCTAATGCTGGATGAACCTACCAATCACCTCGACCTTGAGAGCATCATCGCTTTCAACGACGGTATGGTGAGTTTCCCGGGCATAGTATTGCTCACAACACATGATCACCAGTTCATGCAAACGGTTGCCAACCGGATCATTGAGATCACGCCAAAGGGTATGATCGACAGGTTGATGACCTACGACGAATACCTGGAAGATGAGCGGGTGAAAGCGATGCGGGAAGAGCTGTATAGTTAACTTCTTCTTCCGCCCGCGAACACGAGGATAAGGCCAAGCAAAACGGAACCGCCCCGTATACACCATACCACGGTTTCAGACATGCCGCTCATCCAATTCAACACCCCACCGGGGTTGGATTTCATGAAGATGAGAACATTTAATGCAATACCGGCAATCAAAAGAATAACGCCAATTGCTTTCATGTTAGATAGTTTTAGTTAAAGATGTGTGGTAAAATAGAACATTTATATTCAGATTGCAAGCATTTATATAGGTACAATTTAAAAAGCTGTTGGCCTGAGCTTGTCGAAGGCGGGTTAAATTGAAATAGCGACGCCTTCGACAAGCTCAGGCCAACAGCTCAATTAACGCAGGTATTACCATGCAAAGAATTTCCAAAAATATCATCTGGTTCATCGACCTTTTTTATCCGCCCTTCCGGAAATGGATGCCGGAGCAGACCTTCCGTTATGCTGTTTGTGGGGGTGCCAATACGGTACTCGGACTTGCAATCTATTTCGTCAGCTACCAGTTCATCCTAAAAAAAGAAAACTTTGATTTCGGCTTTTTTGCTTTCAAACCTCATATCGCCGCGCTTTTCATCTCGTTTTGTGTCAATTTCGTGGTGGGCTTTATATTGATGAAGTTTGTGGTGTTCGTTTCTTCCAATCTCAAGGGGAGGATACAGCTGGTGCGTTATTTTCTATCTTTCGGCTTTAACCTCGTACTCAATTACCTGCTGCTGAAATTATTTGTAGAGCTACTGCACCTCAACGCAATTTTGAGCCAGTGTATAACAACATGCATCGTTGTTCTCGTGAGCTACTTCAGCCAGAAGCATTTTACGTTCAAGCAGAAGATGAACAGTTAATTTATTCTATCCTTTTTTAAATTTGTTGTCTTCGCCTCCACAGCCGGCGTGGCTGCGTACCTGTGCCGGCGCTCTATTTGCTTCTTTCAAAAAATATGCTTCGCATTTTTTGAATCCCGACATAAATGTCGGGACCGAACCAAATAATGCGCCTTACACAGGTACTGGTGAGAAAGCGAGTCCCGGACTTGTTTGAACTCCAAACATCGCTTCGATCTTCGCACAGGTCTCCGCTATGATGTAGAATTACTAAAGCTGAGTTTACAGTAGTACCAAAGCTAAATCAGGGTACGCCCCCGGAAAAGGATGTAATTTTTCCGGGGCGCCCTTTTTTGTTTCTTTTTTGGGCGAAGCAAAAAAGAAAAAGATGAACGACTAGGGCCTTATTCAACCTATAAGGTTCCATGAAGCTGCTTTAATTTTGAAGGCCTTTGCCGGGAACCTTATAGGTTGCTATTCCAAACCTGCCAAAATTTCACCCCCGATACGTTCGGCACAATCATTGTCAATAGGAAATTGAACAAAATACATATACAAAATGGGAAAAATAATAGGAATTGACTTAGGTACAACAAACAGTTGCGTTGCCGTTATGGAAGGTAATGAGCCGGTGGTTATCGCTAACGAAGAAGGACGGCGCACAACCCCGTCTGTAGTGGCTTTCCTGAAAAATGGCGAACGTAAGGTAGGTGACCCGGCAAAACGCCAGGCGATCACTAATTCGCAAAATACCATCAGCAGCGTGAAGCGTTTTATGGGCCGCCGCTTTGATGAAGTGACCGAAGAGATCAGCCATTGGAGCTATAAGGTGGTAAAAGGTGACAATAATACGGTTCGTGTTGACATTGATGGCAGGCAATATACCCCGCAGGAGATCAGTGCGATGATTCTTCAAAAAATGAAGAAAACAGCCGAGGATTACCTGGGACAGGAAGTTACGGAAGCCGTGATAACGGTGCCGGCATATTTCAACGACGCTCAGCGCCAGGCAACCAAGGAAGCCGGAGAGATCGCCGGGCTAACCGTTCGCAGGATCGTAAATGAGCCTACGGCAGCGGCCCTTGCTTATGGACTGGATAAGGGGGGAAAAGATCACACCATCGCCGTATTTGACCTTGGTGGAGGTACATTCGATATTTCTGTGTTGGAATTGGGCGACGGTGTATTTGAAGTAAAATCAACCAATGGTGATACCCATCTTGGTGGTGATGATTTCGATAAAGTGATCATGGACTGGCTGGCTGATGAATTCAAGAACGACGAAGCGATCGACCTGCGTAAGGATCCAATGGCTTTGCAACGTTTGAAGGAAGCATCGGAAAAAGCAAAGGTGGAACTGTCGTCTTCAGCAGAAACGGAGATCAACCTGCCTTATGTTACCGCGGTTGATGGTGTGCCAAAGCACCTGGTTAAGAAATTGACCCGTGCAAAATTTGAATCTTTAGCAGATAAATTATTCGACCGTTGTTTGAAACCATGCGAACAGGCATTGAAAGATGCAGGCATTGATAAGAACAAGATCGACGAAGTGATATTGGTGGGTGGTTCTACAAGGATACCCAAGGTGCAAGACATCGTGGAAAAATTCTTTGGTAAGAAACCCAACAAGAGCGTTAACCCGGATGAAGTAGTTGCTATAGGCGCTGCGATCCAGGGTGCGGTACTGAGTGGTGATATCAAGGATGTATTGTTGCTCGACGTTACGCCACTTAGCCTGGGTATCGAAACAGCAGGCAGCATCATGACCGTGATGATACCAAGCAACACCACGATCCCAACAAAAAAATCAGAAGTATATTCTACTTACTCGGATAATCAACCCGGTGTGCAGATACATGTATTGCAAGGTGAGCGCCCAATGGCGAAGGACAATAAGAGCCTGGGTACATTCAACCTCGATGGTATTCCGCCGGCACCACGTGGTGTTCCGCAGATCGAAGTAACATTTGACATTGACGCGAATGGTATCATACACGTTACCGCAAAAGATAAGGGTACCGCCAAAGAACAAAAGATCACTATCCAGGGCGGCAGCGGCTTAAGCAAAGAGGAAGTAGAAAAGATGAAGGCCGAAGCAAAAGCCAATGAAGCAACCGATAAGATCGAAAAAGAAAAAGTTGAAAAGATCAACCAGGCTGATAGTTTAATATTCCAAACAGAAAAGCAGCTGAAGGAATATGGCGATAAGATCCCCGCTGAAAAGAAAGAACCTATCGAAGCAGCATTGACCAAATTAAAAGATGCGCATAAAGCACAGGACCTCGCCGCTATCGACGCAGCAACTGCCGAAATGAATACGGCATGGACGGCAGCAAGCGAAGAAATGTATAAGGCTACACAAGGTGCTCAACCAGGTGCAGATGGAGCTCAACCAGGTGCGGATGGAAATACGAATGCAGGGCAGGAGCATGGAGCGAATGGAGGGGGAGGAGAGAATGTGACGGATGCGGAGTTTGAGGAGGTGAAATAATTAAGTGAAAAAATTGAAGCCCTTGCAGAAATGCAGGGGCTTTTTAAATTTTGGATGTTACAAGAACTAACAATAAACCAGGTTAAAGCCATACTCCTCAGTATGGCAGAAAATGAAAAGACTACACCGATCTTTATTCAAAAATTCCTTGAAATATTTTTGATAAAGAAACCGATACTTGTTGTTAGTGTCAAATATCCTTTTTTTGTCAGGTGCAGTCCTAATGACTACTCCGCAAATGCAAATAGCTGCGATGCCGTGTTTAAGAATACTAGTCGATGTTCCTATAACCCAAATAGTAATTCTATCGGATTGCAAAGATGTAACTACGCAAAGCAACAGGTTTTTTACGCGTCGGCACCTGCTAATTCAAATCAAGTTAGTGCTGATATGACCGCTCTTTTAGAGGTTAGCATGAATTGCGTAAAAAATAAACAAATATCACGGAGCTACTTTACCCTTAGCAGATGGAAATTAAATCGGCCATTAAATATGGCTGTACTTCCTTTTTCAAGACGAAGTCGTAAAAGAGACGGGGATTTTAAGTTGATGAACAAAGAATTTGATAGAGTTCTAAAGCAGTCAACAGAGGGTGATTCTGAGCGATATCAATACTTCAAAGCTTTTTTGGAATTTATGAGTAATATTTTTTGTAAAAGGATTAAAGGCAATTGTTACTATAAGATTTCCTCAGCATATTTTAACGCAATGATGAAAATTACCGACGAGAGAAAAAATGTCTTTTTTAATTTTGATCCACCTACAGATTATCAAATTGATGGCATACTTTATCCAAGTGCAAATTCAAAAGCTCAAGGGATGAATATCTGCTTGAGAAAAGAAGTGATCGATGATTTAAGTTTAGAATGTGATTACGTTGCAATGTCGGCGATGCAAAGAAATCCTAATAACCTGAAGGACATAGTATTCCCAAAGGTTGCGAATGAACATATTCCGGATGCAAATGGGGATATACATTTTACCCATATCTGGTAGTACCCCTCTGGTGCCTTTCAGTTTCCCCAGATCCGATAGCTACGCTTTCATTCGGATACAAACACTTGCAAACGACTACATGGAATAACGGGGCTAAGAAGTTGCGTATATTTGGGAGTTAGCGGCAATGCTAAAGCAACTCACGTTTCAATTGATACTGATAATGATCCCGAATAATTTAAATACACTGTTATGACTTTCTACAACAACAATGGTGCGCCACAATTTTATAGTGATGATGATGAACACATATTTGACTTCAACGGGAAAGCCTTGGGATATTTATATGACGACTCTATATATAATTACAGCGGCAAATACTTAGGATGGTTTGAAAATGGTTGGTTTATAGATCGAAGTGGCTATTATGCATTTTATAATGAAGACGCAAGTGGTGGTCCCATGAAACCGATGAAAGCAATGCGACCAATGAAGTCGATGAAAGAAATGAAGCCAATGAAATCAATGAGGGAAATGAGACCGATGAAGCCCATGAAATCATCAAGCTGGTCAAATTTAACTTACACAAGCTTTTTCAAAATCGACTAAGTTTTCGAACCGCACCTCCTCTGGCGCAAATGTTCTCGCCACGAAATTTCCAATCAATTAAACGAGATGATCACTTCGCCGTGGTTGGTGTTTCCCAAAAAATTATCCGTAAGCCATCTCCTCCTCTCGCAGACGCCGCTGCGTGGTCTCCGACCAGCAGCGATGACAAAATAAGATTCCCTGTTTTTCGCCGGACGTAATTCTGCCGGGCAGTAGTTCTTAACTTCGGCTTTTAGTTATAAATTTAGCTTGAGTTCCGGGCGGACAGTTGGTCAATTCCCCAACTGCACAAAGCCTCGAACGTTGTGCGTCATGCGACCAAACACTCTAACAATTTAACCAGCTAACAATAAATGGCAGACAATATAGACGACGAACATTTAAATATTTCACCGGACATTCCTTCGGATGATATTATTCCTACTCAAGACACGGAAACCATTAACCCAAATCAAGAATTAGAAAATATGGAAGTACATCATCATCCTCAATTGCACCATAAACCAAAACCCTGGAAGGAATATTTTCTCGAGTTTATCATGATATTTATCGCGGTAACTCTCGGCTTTTTCGCAGAGAGTTATCGTGAACATCTTGTAAATAAAGGAAAAGAAAAAGAAATTATTACGGCGTTGTATAATGATTTAAAAAGTGATACTGCAAATCTAAATATCATTATCAACCGCTACATGCCCGAGCACATAGCTTGGGAAGATTCGGCAGAGAATTACATAAAATCATTACCTATATCCGGAAATGAACAAAAGATAGCTAAAGCCCTGGTGAATGCTACAAACTGGAATTTTTATTCTCCACCGCAGGTGTCCTTTGATGTAATAAAGGGTTCCGGAAACTTTAATTTGATAAGAACGGAGAAAATAAAAGAAGGAATTATAAATCTCAACAGCCTAATTAATACCTACATAACCTATAGTCAATTTGTTTTGACGACAGAACATTCAATTGATACGGCCACTGCGGGTATTATTCCACGAAAAGCATTAAGATTAATAATAGCCAAGGTCTATGAAAAAACAAATGCGCAGTTCGGATCAATTACTGACAGCGATATGCCTGCTATAGACAGTCTGAAAACTTATGATAGAGTACACTACTTAAACTATTTGAACAAGATCGACCAAATGGATTATTTACTCAACGATTTACTTGGATTATACAAGAAGGTACTAACAGAAGAAACAAATCTTTTAGCTTCTTTAAATAAAGAGTACCAGTTGGAAAAAGAGTGAAAACGCACGAACGATCAACACTCCTCTGGCGCAAGTGTTCCCGCCACGAAATTCCCAATCAATTAAACGAGATGATATTGGGATCACTTGTGCCTCTCAGTTTTCCCGGACTCAGTTACTTTTCGCCGTGGCTGGTACTTCCCAAAGATCATCCGAAAGCCATCCTCCTCCTCTCGCAGACGCCGCTGCGTGGTCTCCGACCAGCAGCGATAACAAAATAAGATTCCCTGTTTTGCGTTCAAATCAAAATATTCAAAAGAGTGACTTACTGGTTCCGGCTGGTCGGAGACCACGCCGGGGCGTTCGAAGTATTTGAGCAATCGTAAAAGCAACTTACTTTTCATAAGTACTTTTATAACTCGGCTGAAGAATGTTAATGTTTAATCAATTCTCTTCAACCCCACCCGGTCATATAACGATCTTCAATTAAATTAGGAGATGGATAATGAAACAACATCACCTAATAAAGCCAAAAAATTAATAAAGACGATCGCCTTTTACTTCAGCTTCAGTTTTATCGCTCTGTTACTTGAAAAGTTAAGTCCTTCAGGCCCTTGTGTGCCGGGGTTGGGAATACTTTCTTTTTTGTTATTGATTCCGATCAGCCTGGTACTTTGCATTTATAATTTTGTGAAGCTGAAAAAAGACGACAGCTCAAATTTGCCTTCTGCAATTATCCACTTATCGGTTTCCCTGCTTATGTTCCTGGTGATTGGAGTATAGAAGAGTGATTTACTGGTTCCGGCTGGTCGGAGACCACGCCGGGGCGTTCGAATAGGAAGGATAATCAGTTGATCAGTTAAATCTGAGGTTCAGATCTATTTATTAATGTCATACCCCGTCTCCACAAACACTCCATTCTTAACAGAAAAACTGTTCTTGCCAACTTTTAAAACCTCTCCTTCCGTTAGCCCAGAGAGGTTGTACAGATCGCTTTCCATTAAGTGAACAGAGCCCTTGGTTATTCTTGCCAGGTTCAGGTAATCAATATTTACATTGAACTCGGTGGCGCCGCACACAACGATCCTTACAGGTTTTGTAAGTTGCAGCCACAGCACTTTATCTTTTATGGGTGCCCAGTTGTCGGCGATCATCACCTGGAAGTCGGTTGTGGGGAAAGCTTTTTCTGCTTTAAGCAAAGCCTCGATATTATTCTCGGGCCCATCACCACCGGCGCCTTTCAACATGGTTGACTTAAGCAAATTTTCAACTTCAGCATAGGTACTACAGCTTTTATAATAGATACCGCCGGTACTGCCTATTTTTTTATCCTTATCGGGCATATCATCACCGTCGTTAAAAAATACAAAGTTCCTCGATTTGCTGCCGATGGGACTTGCTTTTACCCACAACAAAAGTTGCGCAGTAAAAGGATACATGCTGCTCGTAACATCACTTACGATGGTAGTGTTTTGCCATTTTGTTCTGTCAAGGATCCGTAAAATAGAGGTATCGGGGATCTTGCTTTTGTTGATAGTAACCAAGGGCTTTTCCTGGGCAGGAGTAATCTTGTTAGGGATGAGTACCTCTTCACTAACCCAGTGAGGAATATAGATACGGATCGAAGTGGAGGTCTTGAATTCCTTATAGTCCGATTTGGTGATCAAACCCTCAGACAAAGCATCTTTTGGTTCACGTACAACAAATGAGTCAAGCGCCGACTTTTTCGGCAGGTCGGCATCTGTAGATATAATGTCGCCCCTGCCCACTAATATATACGTCTTTCCATTTTGAACTTTATGGGGCCTTCGTGCATATATTGTTTCGAGAGCGTTGGTTGCGCTGTCGGTTTTCTTTGTTACTGTTGGTTTTATCCCGATAGCTATCGGGCTCGTTGTTGAGCCTGTTTTCACAATGTCTCCTAATTTGACAACTTCCACTTTTGCAGTTTCCACCGATTGCTTGGGCCGGAACTTTATGTTCAACCCATGAAACATCGTCATTGCTTTTTCCCTCAACGCACCATCGGTTTGCTGAAAGAAATTCACCTGGGCCAATTGACCCTCTTGAATAAAAGGGAAACGTTTTAAAAAAGATGCCACCCTGCTTTTATTCAGCGCCACTAAAGAGGCATTTATCGGGTAATCGGTGCAGGCAACGTCAATAAAAATATCACCAGCGGTCTTTAAACCTGCCGTGTCCCCGGAAACCTTCAGGATATTAGAATAGCCAAAAGGCATTTCAACAATGATCTGTCCCGCTTTTACTTCTGTAGGCAAGATGTATTGTTCAATAAAAACAGTTTTCTGACAAAAACTTTTTGTAGATATAAAGAGGACAAAAAGAAGGAGGCTAAATTTTTGCACAGGCGATCGATTACACTGTAAGTTAATATTTTTATATAAACTCATTCTGGCGGGGCCTGCCTGTCGGCAGACAGGCGTTTCTAGGTCGAAATTCATCGTCAATTAAACGAGATGAGTGTGAATCTATTGTGCTTTTTCGGCCTCCGGGCAATAATTTCGTATTTTTCATTTCTTTGCCCTATTGCGCTGTATGTAATTGATTTTGGCGACGCATCATGTTTAAAACTGCCCTTTATGAGAATTCATCTACGTTTGAAGAGTGTACTGGCAATTCTGCTGCTGCTAAATGCTACAACCTTTTCATCCTGCATGAACGATGTTGATATTGCGCCCACCAGTACGCAATCACCAACACTTCCATTGCCAGCCGGCCCGTATAAAGTTACCGGGATGATCTATAATTATAATGGATCGATAACCTGGGCAGGTCCTTCGGCACCGATTCCCTCAGGATATACAAGCACCGTTGATCTATCTGTTTACAGTCCTAAAATTGCAGGAAGTATTGCCCCAGTGACTTTAGAGATCGCCTTCGCAGATATCCCTCTTTTGTCTGGGAATCGAGCTTACTACGTCTCATCCAATATTAATTATAGCGCTATAAGTTTTGATTTCCCGGCGGTAATGTATCAGCAGTATTCAAATATCTCTCGTTATGTGGTTAGTTATGTTCCCGCTACGGCTACTCAAAAGGCATCCTTTCATCTTATGACCAAGTACAATACGCTGCCAGGTGGGGCCGGTAATGATCGTATAGTTGATGAGTATCTTGTACAGATGTAAACAAACCAACCCCATTTCAAAAATTCCGGGGAATCTCCTCTTATTTTCAGTGCTTTCACCCTTTCGTCTTGAAAAAAATTTCAGTTTCTTTACATCAAAAAGGCGGCATGTTTTTTGGGTCACTCATACGGGGCCGCGAAGCCGCCGCAATAATCATTTTTTATGTAACTTCGCCCGATCAATCATTACTGTTATGAAGAGATATTTCCTTTCTAAATGCCTGGCTGCGATACTGCTCATGGCGGGTACTTTAAGCCTTAGCTCATGTTTGACCGGCGACCTGGACAAAGCTGAGCCCATAACCGCGTACAACAAACTTACGGGTGTGTACAGCATCAGTGGCAAAGTGTATAATTATAGCGGGTCTGTTACCTGGACCGGTCCACCAGCTCCCGTACCTGTTGGCTATACAAGCACGGTTAATTTACCGCCACTTAGTCCTAAGACAGCCACAGTTTTCAATGGCACCACCGTGTGGCTCGATTTTGCGGATTTTGTTTCCCCAGACTACAAATATATTTTTACCACTAGCTCTAATTTTGCTTCCATCAGCTATGATCTTAGCACGGTGCCAAGCACGAATTTTTCAAATATCAGCAAATACGTGGTGAGTTATATAGCACCTACCGCAACAACCAAGGCAAGCTTCCGCGTGATGACGCATTATAACGACAACCCAACAGGCACAGGCAATAGCCACATCGTGGACGAAACTTTTGTGCAACAATAGAACTTGCATAAACATCATAAGAAATCCCGGCAATTATTTACCGGGATTTTTTTTATGGACTGTTGTCAACCTGCGATATTAATTAGTCATAGTGCCCATGCTTGTTACGTTTCCAACGATTGTCGCGGTGATACCTGTATTCACGGTATTGCACAACATGCGTGGGGTTGTCGTACCAAACCTCGGGATTTGTTCCGTAAATCAATCGAAAATACCATGCCAGAGATGGCGGCGGGAGTTAAATGTTTGAATGACTTTAACAAACACATTTTCGTTAAAAATATCCAAGCAGCTTGAATAGCATAAAAATAAAGGCGAGCGCAAAACTCAGCAATTCAAATTTGTGATATGGCGGACGGAGCAAAAGAAATATCCTGAGTGGCAGGTAAAAAACACAGAGACAGATCACTGCCAGCGCACGGGCGCCCATGAAGGATGGCTGCCAACGCTGAAATGTCATCAGCAAAAAAACATAACTGAAAAAGAAAAATACCCCCACAAAGATCGCCGTGGTCAATTTGAAAACTTGAGAATTTGCCAACTGTAACATCCTGCTATCCGTAATACTCCGTGCTACAATAGCCATATAGGTTACGAAATAGGCTGTAGCACCGAGAATGAATCCTGTATCCTGTACGCCCAGTTTTTTCACCGCACTGAATGGTGCAAGCCACCATAAAAATCCCAATGCCGATATGAATGCCGATAAGCCGATCACCCCCATTTCAAATTTAGACAATGACTTTCGGTAGGATTCGATCAACGATTGCTCGGCATACAAACTGAAAAAACTAAAACAGCCCAATGCGATCGCAGCGATGTTCAATATCATTAAGACCGTGCAGGACAGGCCGGGATGCTGTTGTTGCCAGCTCAGCAAGCGATCAAAGCAAGACCAGTAGAGTACCAGGATCAATATATCCGGGATGAACTTATGCCAATTGCTTTTTAGATATTGCATGGGGTTATCTCTAATCGACAAGCTTCGCTTTTATAAAAAATATGGTGGCGCCTACCAGAGTTATACCAAATGAACGGCAGGCCCATTCGTATTCCCTGTTCTCGATCGAGGCGAGCAGGAAGAAAAAGATAATGCCGGCAACGATAATTGTTATGATCAACACCAACCTGCCGAACTTGTCCGTTGCTGTTACAAAATATTTGCCGGAAGAGTATGCCATTATCGAGGCAAAGATTCCGGCCACACCAAATATCACACAAAATGCCGCATTGGAATAAAAGCGTGGCTGCAATACCGCAAGAACGATATCGAGGATACCTGCCGCAACAAAAACAACGGACACCAATATCAGGGCCACCAGCACCGGCTTCCACAGCTGTAGAAATTTCATACTGTAAAATACGCAGAAGTTACCAGTTGCCAATCTTCAGTTGCCAGTTGGCAAGTGCCCACTGCCAACTGGCAACTGAAGACTCCCCATCCTAAGTTTTGGCACGCTTTTCCCTTCAAATTCGATACCTTTATTTAAACGAACTAGCTTTAACTTGCGAATATCCATATGCAGAAAAAAGTGCGGTATATCTGTCCGGTCCTTTTATTTTTTTCCCTTATACATTCCCCTGTATTAGCTCAGCACAAAGAAAATTCCGATACCTTCTTCCTGGCAAAGAAAAAAGGAATTCTGGGTAAGTTGGGTAAGATGATCTCCACCAGCTCGCCCTATATCGAACCGGTAAAAATGGAAAACCAATACCTGAATTTCAAAGGGAAGATAATCCGCAATATCAACCTGATCAGTCTTGGTTTTGAAAGCAGCATCAACGATACCGGTGTTGTTAAGAATAATTTTGCTATTGAGGTCGCAAAACGGCTCCATAAAAATTCAAAAGACAATACGATACGGCGGAACCTTTTCTTTAAAGAAGGCGATAGGTTATATCCATACCTGCTTGCCGACAATGAACGCTACCTGCGGGAACTCGTGTACATCCAGGACGTAAAAATATTGGTGGATTATGTAGAGGACAACACCGATTCGGTTGACGTGATCGTGATCACCAAAGACGTGTTTTCATTGGGCGCAAAATTGGTGATCTCCAGTAAGAACAAGGGCCGTCTTGATGTAAAAGAGGAGAATTTTGGCGGCACTGGTTCAAAGTTGATGATAAATACTTTTTACGATGGGGAAAGAAGTCCGCGTGGCGCTATCGGCGGGGAAGCGACCAAGCGAAATATTCGCGGATCTTTTATTGACTGGACGACAGGTTTTCAAATGGCTGGTCCTACCTTCAATGACGGAAGGCGGGAAGAAAAATCTTTGTACACCAGGATCGAAAAGCCGCTCGTAACACCCTACATACCGAGCACCGGCGCTTTGGAAGCTGCATGGTACCACACCAGCAATGCGTATGATCCGGATTCAGTTTATAGGAGTTCCTTCGATTATGAATATTATCATCTCGATGCGTGGTTTGGTTATAGCCTCGACAGCAAACGTCATTTATACGCCAACAAAGAGATACGCAATCATAGTTTTCTTGCGGCACGGGGATTTAAGCAGCAGTTCTCCACGGTTCCGATCAAAATACAAACTGGTATTGACACCCTTCACCAATACTCCGATATGAGGGGTGTGCTGGTGTCCCTGAATTTTTTCAAACAGATCTTTTATAAAACGAATTTCATCTACGGCTTTGGAGTGAGTGAAGATGTTCCGGAAGGGTATAGCGTTGCGATCACCGGTGGATATGTGAATACGCAGGGGATCAACAGGCCCTATAGTGGCATCGATTTTCAGTTTAATAAGTTCAGCAAGAGAGGTGTTTACAGCAACTATACATTTCGGGTGGGAGGATATTACTATAACAACCGTTTTGAAGATGCAGATCTTTTATTTGAGCTGGAGCATATCACCCATCTGCGCAGGCTGGGCAGCGCATGGCGCTTGCGTTCCTTCGTTACCACCAGTATCACGGCACAGGTAAATCCTTCATTAAATGCACCCTTGTTTCTCAATAGCATTTATGGGCTGCCTTATTTTAACAGCGACGTCAAGACCTATGGAGATATGCGTGCAACGGTTAGGGGAGAATCTGTTTTCTTTAATACGAGAAAGATCCTTGGTTTTCGTTTTGCCCCATTTATATTCTCAGATGTAAGCCTGGTGAAGCCATTGAAGATGAATTTGCAGTACAGTGACATCTTTACCGCTGTTGGTGGAGGCATACGCAGCAGGAATGAGAACCTGGTCTTTGGTACGATAGAATTAAAGGGGTATTATTTTCCCCGGCACTATGAAGATATGAATGACTTCAAAATTGAGCTAAACAGCAACATCCGCTTCAAATACAGAAGTGTGTTTATAAAACGCCCGGATTTTATAATAGATAATTGATGCGTCACAAAACGTTCCTACGGAACGTAAATTCGCGGCCGATAAATAGCTACTATCTACCAAATGTTCCTAACGGAACAAAGGCAGCAGCGCATACTGTTCCGTTAGGAACATTTCGTGGGTAATATCGTGAATGAACGGATTTCAGCGTTCCATCGGAACGCATTGTGCCAGAAATTGTATGCTTTGGACAAAAAAGAGAAAAAACAGTTTACATAATATCCAGCGCCTTGGCCAGGAAAGTAGTGTTGAAAGGCAATACAAGAGAGCAATAGCCGCCTCCGATATAGTAAACACCGAAGAAAGCAGCAACAGAAAGTAAAAATAGTACCCAATAAAGGCCGGTCATTTTTTTGGTCGTTTCCATTCCTTGATTTTTTGCAAATATAAGTCCAAAACAAGTACACCTGATACATTTTTATTCTGTAGTATTGCAAAAATTTTTGGGTAATGATTTATATTGTTACCGGATAACATACTAGCGGATGATCTTACACTTTTATTTACGGTATTCAACTCAATTTGGCCAGACGGTTTTTGTGAGCGGCAATACCACTGTTTTGGGTAATGATGATCCTGCAAAAGCTTTTCCCCTTGAATATCTTGATCATCAGTTGTGGCACGGACAGGCCGAGATCAGTGAAGAAGATGCTGCCGTTCCCCTGCGTTATAAATATTTGATAAAGCAGGATAAGGGCCCCGACCTGGTAGAGTTTGGAGATGATCGCATCATTGAACCCTCAGGCACCAAGATGGGGAAAATAGTATGCGTGGATACCTGGAACCATCCGGGCACGGTGGAGAATGTTTTCTTCAGTTCAGCCTTCCAGGACGTATTGCTTCGGCATAAAAAACAAGCACCCAAAGTTTCCCCCAATAAAAAGAAAAAATATACGCATGAGTTTAGGGTGAAGGCGCCCTTGCTTGCTGATGATGAAATGATCGGGATCGGTGGCTCGGCTGCACAACTGAATGAATGGGGTACGGAAAATATATTGCCCCTTGTAAAAGAAGGGAATTGGTGGGTAGCAAGGATCGACCTTTCTGCGGCGGATTTCCCCGTGACCTATAAATATGCTGTTTGCAAAAGCAAGGATGGATCATTTGTAAGATTTGAGGAAGGGAACAACCGGATATTATTGAATGACGCTGCGGAAAAAAAACTCACCATTCTTCACGACGGCTTTGCGGACCTGCGCTATGCAGGATGGAAGGGTGCCGGTGTGGCCATCCCCGTGTTCAGTTTGCGTAGCAAGAATAGTTTTGGTACCGGCGAATTCAATGATCTTGAATTATTGGTTGATTGGGCGCAAGTGGTTGGCGTCAAAATGATACAACTGCTTCCGCTGAATGACACAACCGCTACTCATACCTGGAAGGATTCTTATCCCTATTCTGCCATTTCCGCATTTGCATTGCACCCGATGTTCCTCAACCTGGAAACATTGGCGGGACCAGAAAATGCAGCAGTGATAAAGCCATTGGCAAAGAAGAAAAAGCAGTTGAATGCATTGGCCGATGTTGAATACGACCAGGTAATGCAATTCAAATTATCGGCGATCAAAGAACTATTCGAATTGCAGAAAGATGCATTGAAGGAAGACTTTGAATATTTTAAATTCTTCGAACTCAATCGTCATTGGCTGGTGCCCTATGCGGCTTATTGTTTTTTGAGAGATAAATATGGTACGTCTGAATTCAGCACATGGAGAAGCAATGCTGAATATAATGAAGCGGCGATCCAACGTTTGGTAAGCCCTTCGCAAAAGCATTATGATGAGATCGCACTGCATTATTTTGTACAATATCATTTGCATAAGCAGTTGAAAACTGCAACGAGCTATGCGCATAAAAAAGGTGTGATCATCAAAGGCGATATTCCCATCGGCATTGGCCGTACCAGCGTGGATGCGTGGATGGATCCGGGGTTGTATCATATGGAACAACAGGCAGGTGCACCGCCCGATGATTTCTCGATCAAGGGACAGAACTGGGGCTTTCCCACTTACAACTGGGCCAAGATGCAGGAAGATCACTTCACCTGGTGGCGCCAGCGCTTTGAGCAGATGAGCAATTATTTCGACGCTTTTCGTATCGATCATATACTTGGCTTCTTCCGCATTTGGAGCATTCCCGATCATGCGGTGGAAGGAGTGATGGGAAGATTTGTTCCGGCCATCCCGGTTTCTATCAATGAATTTTTTGAAAAACGGATCGGCTTCGACAGGCATCGCTACACTGCGCCTTTTTTCAATGACGAAATATTAGAGGATATTTTTGGAGAAGATCTTGCAGCCGTAAAAGAGACTTTTTTTAATGACGATGAATTAAAGGAAGAATTCAACACTCAACAAAAGGTTGAAGCTTACTTCGCTGAGCAGGATAAATTTTCCAATAAAATAAAACTGGGTTTATTCGACATCATCAGCAATGTCATCTTATTTGAAGAAGCAGAATCAGAAGGACAGAAATTTCATTTTAGGATAGCGATGGAAAACAGTTCTTCATTCCAACACCTGGATGAACATTCGAAAACTGAGTTGAGAGAATTATACATCAATTATTTTTATTATCGCCAGGAAGAGCTCTGGAAAAAAGAAGCGTTGAATAAACTGCCTGGTTTAAAACGTCATACCAATATGCTTGTGTGTGGTGAGGACCTGGGCATGGTACCGCATTGCGTACCTGAAGTGATGGAGCAGTTGGGCATATTGAGCCTGGAGATACAACGCATGCCGAAGAAAACCGGCACAGAATTTTTTCATCCGAAAGATGCACCTTATATGAGTGTGGTATCTCCCTCAACGCACGACATGAGCACGATACGCGGCTGGTGGGAAGAAGATGCGGCAAAGACAAAACGTTTTTATAATGATGTTATGGGTCATAGCGGCGATGCACCACAATATTGCGAACCCTGGATCAATAAAACCGTTGTACTGCAACATTTGTATTCGCCGGCGATGTGGAGTATATTTCAATTGCAGGATATCCTTGGCATGAGTGCTGAACTGCGCCGGGATGATCCGAATGCTGAAAGAATAAATGTTCCGGCTGATCCCGAGCATCACTGGAAGTACCGCATGCATATCAATTTGGAGGACCTGTTGAAGGAAACGCAGTTTAATGAGGAGTTGAAAGGGTACGTTGAAGCCTCAGGTAGGTAACCCCGACAGCGGTCGAAGACCCTGTCGGCGGTGATTTCAAAAAATATACCATTTATAGTCTAACCTTACTCAACAATCGCCACCGCCGACAGGGTCTTCGACCGCTGTCGGGGTTACAGTCCAACCATGAAAGTACAATACAAAATATACAACCTCCCTTTCCACCATCCCTTCACCATTTCTAAAGGAACAAAAACACATCAGCCCACATTTATCGTTGAACTCGAATTCATGGGAATTAGAGGATATGGCGAAGCGCCGGCCATTAGTTACTATAATATTCCGGTAGAAAAAATGGCCGGGGATCTTACTGCCAAAAAGAAATTTGTTGAGCAGTTTGCTTTTTCTGATCCGGAAAGATACTGGCATTACCTGCATCATTTGTTTCCCAACAATTCATTTTTAGTTTGTGCACTCGATATGGCGGGTTGGGACCTTTATGGTAAACTAAAAAGAAAACAATTGCATGCGCTTTGGGGCCTGGATATTGCATCAGCGCCACAAACAGATTATACGATCGGTATTGATTCTATTGATAAGATGATCGCCAAGATGCAGGAAAAACCCTGGCCGATATATAAGATAAAAGTGGGAGTGGAGGGAGATGTGGAGATGGTAGCCGCATTGCGGAAACATACCAATGCGACATTTCGCGTGGATGCAAATGCCGGTTGGACATTGGAGCAGGCGTTGCAAAAAATTCCTTTGTTGAAAGAACTAGGAGTGGAGTTGGTTGAACAACCGCTTGCTAAAGATAATTGGGAAGGCATGCAAGAGTTATTCACTAAATCACCACTTCCACTATTTGCAGATGAGAGTTGTGTTGCGGAAAGTGATGTTGAAAAATGTCATAACCATTTTCACGGTATCAATATCAAACTCACCAAGTGCAGTGGCATCACGCCTGCACGGCGTATGATAACAAAGGCGAAAGAACTGGGCATGAAAACAATGCTGGGCTGCATGAATGAAAGTTCGGTAGGAACGGCGGCTATTGCCCAATTGGCGCCCACCGTGGATTACATAGATATGGACGGCCCTTTGTTGCTGGCGGAAGATGTTGCGGAAGGAGTGGGGTTTGAAAATGGGAGAATTGTTTATAGGGAAGGTGTTGCGGGGCTGGGGATATCGATGGCGAAGTTTGCCTGAAGCTCAGATTAGCTTGATTGATTGAGGCCTGATTTCATAGGGAAAAATGGTGAATGAACCCTATCTTACAAGCAATAATTTTTTTAATGGACGAAAACATTCACAATAGTATCTCGATCCCGAAACCGGAAGAAGCGGATAAGAAAACCTCTTTGATGCGCACGCTCACGAGCCTCGCATTTTTTATTGCTATTGATTATTGGATATTCAAAAGTTGGCTAGCTGTTGGGATACTGGTTGCGGTGGTGCTCATTCACGAAAGCGGGCATTTTATCGCCATGAAATTATTTGGATATAAAGGAGTGAACATGACCTTTGTGCCTTTTATAGGAGCATATGTATCAGGCGAAATGAGCAGATTCTCAAAAAAGAACAAGTTGATCGTGTTGCTTGCAGGGCCTGTGCCGGGGATCATCATTGGAGCTGTGTTTTGGAATATCTATCACAACAGTTACGACCACGACCGTATACTGCTGCAGGTCACGGCTCTATTTTTGACGATCAATCTTTTTAATTTAGTTCCGGTTAGTCCATTGGATGGCGGCCAATTCTTCGAAACTTTGTTCTTGAGTGGCAACAGGATGATCCAGTTGATCTTTTTGTATGTTTCGGCTGCGGTGATGGTTTACGTTGTGATCGAATTTAAGCTGTATGCACTTCTGTTTGTTGTGTTGTTGATATTGGTGAGGATCGGTTCTATCAACCTGGCTTATAAGGTTCGGAGTATCCTCGATGAAAGAGGAATCCGTTATACATGCAGTTACACTGAGTTATCAGATGAAGAATACTGGCTGATCAGGGATGTGTTGATCACGGAGAGTAGGGCGCTTGGGAGAAGTTATGACCTCGCTGTGCCAAGTGATAAAGAAACTGCACTGATCCCTCATATAAAAAACATACTTCAACCGGTATATGAGGACAGCCTGGGTGTAGGTCAAAAAATATTATTTCTGTTGATCTGGCTGGCGGCCGTAGCTTTGCCTGTGGGGGAGTGGATGTATTTTAAAGAATATTTTTAGTAAAAGCCGCTTCGATAACACTTCGACTCCGCTCAGTGCTCAGTAAAGATAAAATGTACAAGAGTGCGACGCCAATGAAGCTTAATAATGATCAAATGCCGGTAACAAAAAACTCCAAACCCAAACCCTAAACTCCTACGTTCCCATTAATTTATTCTTCTGCGCCAAATATTCTTCCTGTGTGATAGCGCCTTTTTGAAGGAGATCGAAAAGTTTGCTTAACTCATCGCCTACCATCTGCTGAGGAACTGATTGCATTCCGGGATTTGATCTTTTAATGGCTTCGGCTAGTTGCGTGGCTTGTGAAGTGATCGCGGATTGCTTATTTTCAAACTGTGCCTGTGTGATGGTGTCCTTGAGGAGTTTTGGATGATGGATCAGGTTGTAAGTGGTCTCGCCCAATTCTGCGGCGGTTTGAATGTCTACGTCTCCAAAGCCAAATATCCTTCCCCAAAGCGATTGATGATACTCTACATTGTTGATCTTATCCAGCGGACTTTCTTTTGAATTGCGGGTAAAAAAACCGCTTTCGTCCACCACACGCATGTTGGTGACGCACCAGAGATTGTTCTTCCAGTTGATGTATTCATACGCAGGATAGAGCGCAACTACCAGCAAAATAATGAGCGCTGTAGAAAAGCTTGGCCAGCCAAACGAAATAAAAACGATCGCCAGCAATAGCCATACAAGAAAAGGCAGCACCAGTTTTATCCAGTGCTGCCTTATTATAATGAGTTTCTTTTCGTCGGTTTTTAGAACAGTTCTCATGTATTTTATTTTAAAAGTTTAGCAGTTTAGAAGGTTTAGGAAGTTTAGTGGGCATCCCTCTAAACTTCCTAAACCTTCTAAACTCCCTAAACCTAGCTCTTATAAATATAATAAAATTTACTGCGCCGCTTACCAAATATTTACCCGAAGGCTATCGGGCCTGTACATCTTATCGCCGGGTTTGATACCAAATGCTTCGTAGAATTCAGGGATATTAACCACGGGGCCATTCACTCTTTCTTTGGCAGGTGCATGCACATCGGTTTTTACCTGGTCGGCTAGTTTTTCTTTTCTTTCCTGGTACATCCATCCCAAGGCATAACCAAGGAAATAGCGTTGTAGCGGCGTAAAGCCGGCGATCTTTTCATTCTTCTTATAGGCTTCTGTTTTTTTGAAGGCATCCAATCCTAACAACATGCCGCCAAGATCGGCGATATTCTCGCCCTGCGTAGCATTGCCATTGATATGCAAGGTATCAACAGGATTAAATTCGCTGAACTGTGTGATAATGGCTTTTGCCCTATTTCCAAACTCTTCTGCATCTTTTTTGTTCCACCAGTTCTTTAAGTTTCCTGCTTCATCATATTGACGTCCCTGGTCATCGAATCCATGGGTGATTTCATGGCCAATAGTACTTGCAGCGGCGTAACCATACACGAGTGCATCATCAAGTTCTTCGTCTTTGTAACCCGGTACAGCAAATATCCCTGCAGGCAAAACGATCTCATTATTGCTCGGATTGTAATAAGCGTTGTATTCCTGTGGCATCATGTCCCATTCCGTTCTGTCTACTGGTTTGCCCAGTTTATTGATATTATAATTATGCCACCAGCGGCTTGCCCGCTGCATATTGGCAAGATAGGAGGAGCGGTCGATCTTCAAAGCGCTGAAATCTTTCCATTTATCTGGGTAGCCCACTTTTTTTGTGATCTTAGCCAATTTGGCATAAGCTTTTTGCTTTGTGCTATCGCTCATCCAGGTTAGTTTGCTTATCCGGTCTTTATAGGCGTCGCGGATGGCTTCCACCATATCGGTATAACGCTTCTTTGCTGTTTCATTAAAATATTCTTTCACGAATAATTGTCCGAGTGCTTCACCTATTGCGGCTTCCTCTGAACCCAGCACCCTTTTCCATCGGGGCTTTGGTTCGGTGGTGCCTAAAATGGTTTTTGCGTATTCAAATGCATTGTCGAAAGTTGTTTTGTCAAGGAAACCCGCATAATCCTTTATCGTGTGAAAGCGCAAATAATTCTTCCAGTCGTCAATGCTGCTGGATTTTATTTCATTGCTCAAAGCGGTATAGAATTCCGGCTGACCAACGATAACAGAATCAATTTTGCTGATGCCGATATTTTTTGTGAAATCGTTCCAGTTGATATTTGGGGCTAATTTGTTGAGCGCCCCAAGGTCCATTTTATTATAATTTTTGTAGGGATCGCGAAGGTCCTGTAATTTCCTGCTTGCTTTGGCTAATCTTGATTCGAGGGCATACACAGCATCGGCATTTTTTTGCGCTGTTGCATCATCTCCTCCCAATTGTTTGAAAGTTTTCCATAAGTATTGTTTATAAGCAGCACGCACTTTTATTGACGCGGAATCTGTATTAAAATAATAATCACGATTGCGCATGCCCAGTCCACCCTGGTCAAGTTTGTACGCCATCATTTCGCTGTTTTTGTCATCCTGTGCCACGTAATCGCTAAAAAGGATATTAACGCCTTTCATGTTCAGGTCGGCTGATTCATTGAGCAGGTCACTAGTGTTTTTTATCGCGTTTATTTTTTCAAGGTCGGATTGAAGTGGGCCGATGCCTGCTTTATCAAGGGCTACGCTATCCATTCCGGTTTTCCAGAAGTCACCGATCTTCTGATCTATTGAGCCATCAGGATTTGTTTTTGCAGCTGCTTCTTCATTGATCTTTTTTAACCGGTTGTAGATATCATCCTGCACCAGGTTGCCAATGCCCCAGCCGCTTTCCGATTCAGGCATGGCGGTCTTTTTTATCCATCCGCCATTGGCGTATTCAAAGAAATCATCCCCGGGTTTAACAGTTGTATCGATATTCGATAGCAACAGGTCCGTTTTTTTGGTTCCGGTAGAATCTTTGCATGCATAGAGGCAGGAGCAGGCAAGTGCAAGAGTAAGTATCTTTTTCATCATGTTTGATTTTATCGCTAAAAGTAAAGAATGATTCGGTAGGAGAAATTATTTTTTGACAAGTGGCGGTAAAATAAAATTTATTAAGTTAGTAGCCGGTTTTTGGGATGTAGCCCAGCCCGGTAGGGCGCTTCGTTCGGGACGAAGAGGTCGCTGGTTCGAATCCAGTCATCCCGACTTTTTCTTTTTCGGGGCGACGAGGCCGTCCCGATTTGTATCGGGATCATCCTGATTTTTTACCACAAAGACACACGAAGGGACGCACAAAGTCCACGAAGCGCCTCTGTGAACTTTGTACCTTCTTTATGTATCTCTGTGGTAAGACTTTTTGCGAATGCAGATAATATCTGCCACTCTTTCCGACAACTCACTATTCTTGTTGTTTTTACGTTAAAAAACCCTTCCTTATCTTTTCATTCCTACTATCTGGCCTAATTTTGGCAAGCTTTAAATTGAAGCTTAATCTGTCTTCCCAAATATGAAAATCATATCCATAATCCTGCTCTCCATATTCAGCCTGTCGTTCACGACATGGCAAACAGATTTTGAAAAAGCAAAGCAGATCGCCAAAGAAAAGCACCAACTGATCTTACTCAATTTCTCAGGGTCCGATTGGTGTGGCCCCTGTATCCGCATGCACAAGGATATTTTTGACAGTCCCGGTTTTTCCACGATGGCCGATGCCAACCTTGTGATGTTCAATGCCGATTTTCCGAGAATGAAAAAGAACCAATTGAATAAGCAGCTCCAAAAGCAAAATGAGGCGCTTGCCGACAAATATAACCCCGAAGGGAAATTTCCCTATACACTCCTGTTGGATGCAAATGGCAAGGTGATACGCATATGGGATGGGCTCCCCGAAAAAGATGGACCAGAATTTGCGAAGGAAATAAAGTCCATCTGCGACGCTAACAAATAATTTCAGTCATAGTGCTTAAGGAATACAAAAAGATCGAACGATTAATGGGTAACTCGTTTGAGTTAACCGTTGTCGCTGAGGATGAAACCTGGGCCCACGAAAAGATCGACCTTGCCATAGCTGAGATCCGACGAATCGAAAAGCTTTTGACCACTTTCGATGAAAATAGCCAAACCAATCTCATTAACAGGAATGCCGGCATCACCGCGGTTAAAGTAGATAAGGAAGTATTTGACCTTATCCAACGCTCCTTAAAGATATCAAGCATCACCGACGGCGCATTCGATATAACCTATGGATCCCTCGATAAGAAGCTTTGGAACTTTGATAGATCTATGACGAGTTTGCCTGATGAGATCACGGCGAGATCCATGGTAAAGCTGATCAATTACCGCAACGTGATATTGAATGCAGATGAGTGCACAGTAATGCTAAAAGAAAAGGGAATGCGGATCGGCTTTGGCGGAATAGGAAAAGGCTATGCCGCTGAGATGGCAAAGAACCTGTTGAAAAGGGAAGGGGTTAAAAGCGGCATCGTTAATGCTTCCGGCGACCTGGCTGCATGGGGTTCCCAGGCGGATGGTAAGCCCTGGACGATCGGCGTTGCCAATCCTGATCATGCCCATTTGCCATTTTCGTACATGAACATTACAGATATGGCTGTAGCCACATCGGGTAACTATGAGAAATATGTGACCATTAACGGGAAAAAATATTCTCACACCATTAACCCTAAAACGGGCCTTCCTGTTGTGGGGATCAAAAGTGTAACCATTATCTGCCCAAATGCAGAAATAGCAGATGCCATGGCTACTCCTGTAACAATAATGGGAGTGAAGGCCGGGATAAATCTTGTAAACCAGGTTCAACATTTGGGCTGTATAATCATCGACGACAACAACAAAATATATTCTTCAAAAAATATCAATTTACAATGAAGCAAAAAAGAACCAGCTCACTTGCGATGATCGTAAGTGCAATTGCAATTTTTTCATTCTTGCTACCATCCTGTACAGCCGTAAAGGCTTACCAGAAAAATAAATTGAATGATGGGGAAATGATATTGAGCAATCGGAAAATAGAAAAATCCGAACTCAGTTTTCATTCCTACCGCGAGGGAGCATCAGGCGCCAATTCAGGAAAAAGTGGCGGCGGCTGTGGCTGTAATTAATAGAACCATTCTAAAAAACATGTGCTTTAATAATACACACAAATAATGAAGAGAGTTTTTTTATCCGCCGTTGCTATGTTCGCATTGCTTCAGTCTTTTTCACAAAAAACGAGTGACAGTACCGGCTTTAAAAGCAGGAAACTAAAACTGGAGGAGATCAATTTGGTGTCCAGTTATTATACCCAGAATGGAAATAACTCAGCTGTTACTGGTGGTATAGGATCAGAAAAACTAACTGATATTGCCAATGTGTTTGATGTAAAACTTACCAGGTATGATAAGAAACTGCGCAAGCACACATTTATCGGTGAAATAGGCATAGACCATTATACCTCTGCCTCTTCAGACCAGGTTGATCTTAAAGCAAATTCTTCTGCATCTCATGCTGATACCCGTTTTTATCCGTCAGTGAACTGGACTGTTGAAAATGAGTCCAAGGGCACTACCTTCGGTATCGGCCTTTCTTCTTCCACTGAATTCGATTACCAGTCGTTTGGCGGGAATATCAGTTTTTCCAAAAAAACAAAAGATAAGAATGGCGAATTCACGGCAAAGTTCCAGGCCTACCTCGACCAGGTGAAACTTATACTACCTGTTGAGATGAGGGCCAATCCTGATGAAAAAGATTTTGGAACCAGTGCGAGAAATACTTTTGCAGGTTCACTTTCGTACTCGCAAATTGTCAATAAAAATTTCCAGGTTATTTTCCTTGCAGATGCTGTAGAACAAAAAGGTTACCTGGGCCTGCCATTTCACCGGGTTTACTTCAATGATGGAAGTGTGCACCAGGAAAATCTTCCCAACAGCCGGTTTAAGATCCCGTTGGGTGTTCGAGCCAGCTATTTCCTGGGAGATAAGGTCATCATAAGAACCTACTATCGTTTTTATACCGATGATTGGGGACTCAATTCACATACGGCGAATATTGAAGTGCCGTTCAAGATCACTCCTTTTTTATCAATAAGCCCGTTCTACCGTTTTTATAATCAAACGGCAATTAAATACTTTGGCCCATATAAAGGTCATACTGCGCAAGACAAATATTATACAAGCAACTACGATCTGTCTCAATTCAGCAGTAATTTTTTTGGGGCAGGTTTTCGTATCGTGCCTCCGAAAGGGGTATTCGGTATTCAACGTTTAAATATGCTGGAATTGCGGATTGGCCATTATGTAAAAAATACGGGGATGAACGCCAATATCATTTCGATGAACCTAAAATATAAATGATCAGGTCATTCCGAATTTTTTACCACAAAGTTCTTCAAAATAGGCACAAAGTTCACGGAGCGTTTCTGTGAACTTTGTGCCTACTTTGTGTATCTCTGTGGTAGAACAGTTTGCCGTTGGCATAAACAAAGAAGCCGACCATTGGGCCGGCTTCTTCTTTTTAATTTTTACTCGCTCACTTTACCTTACAATTATATTGAATAAAAAAAGGCTTGTTCTCCCCAGGCTTCAACTCAGTAACATATTCGTCGCCAAGGGTTTTCGGGTTCAATGTTTTAGAAGGCCCGTTGCTGATCTCGAATTCATCCATGATAAAACATTTTCCTTTGCATCGCTTGATCAGTTCCTGCATCAGCAGCTTATTTGGCATCGTGCTTTTCCAGCCCTTTGATATCCTATTGCGATCGAGCGTGGCCATTGATACCAGGTCCTCATGTTCCATCATCATGATGCCTTTTTGCAGGGCCGTTCCATTATAACTTAGGTGATGCCCAACTTTATAAAAAACTGTTCGGTTGAGCAGGTCCTCCACAAAATGTTTGTCGGTTGCTTTTTTGGGTTTCCACTTTTCAATTTCATGCCAGCTTTCCCAGCTTCCATATTCTGCATCACCTGGGAAGAGCAACACTTTTTCTGAGTCGGTAAATTCTATTGCCAGCGCAAGACTGGTGTTATTGATATGGCTATTGAGCCTCAGTGCCAATGAACCCGCACTGCTCAGCCAATCATCATCAATTTTTCGCCATGAATCTTTCTTGTATCGGGCCATAACATCTGCACACTCTTCAGCAACCTCCGATCCATTATCGGGAATGCTAAAATGGAGCGCAAACGGCAGATCGCTTATCGATGTGCCGCCCATATTTACAAATGAGTTGGCTGCCAGTGAACTGTCGTTCAACGACAATGCCATTTTCTTGTACACGTCTGTTCCCTGTTTTCCATCTTTAAAAATATATTCTCTTTCCATTGGAGGCCCCAGCACGTGAAATTTGATACCATTGGCCTTTGGATGAGTGGCCGAATCTCCGGGGTTCCAATATTTTGTCTTTACTTTTTTATCCTTTAATATCTGTTTTATTTTCGTCATTCCAGGCAGTGCTCCGCCCGCAGCGCCCGCAGCAGGTAGATTTATTTCTGCCAGCGTTTCCAACCCTTTCAAAAAAACCTTGTTATTGTCGAAACTCGTTTTAGCATAAAAATCATTACCGGTCGACCTTGCCAAATTCTTCGTACTTGCAGACATGGCGTTCATTGCATTGCCAAAGGCGAGCTTCATTTTCGATCTTTTTTTCTGCAGTTCTTTTGCTGCACCGGTGGGATCGTCGGGATCTTCGGTCCATGCAAACCAGGCTTGCCCTATTTTGAAGTCCTTGAAAATGTCTTCGCATTTGGCAAATCCATTCACGTGGTCATTGTGCTCGTGCGTGACAACAAGCAGGTCAACACTGTTGTTTACGTATTTAGCCAGGTGATCCACATAAGGTTTGAATTCAGCCGGACCTCCCTGGCAACTTCCACAATCTATCATCATTGTAAATTCTACCGCATCATTGTGACAGAATTTTAAAATAAAGCAATCGCCGGTACCAAGGCAATACATCCGGATCTTCACGTTGTTGACGGCCAGGCCTGTTGCAGGCTTGTCTACAGTTGTTACCGTGGCGGCTTTTTTACCAGGGGATTTCTTCGGACTGCTTTTTTTGGGAGCGGGCTTTTTCGCAACTTTTTTCTTGGGTGCTGCTTTCTTTGCCAGCTTCTTCTTTGCTACCTTTTTCTTTGGTGCTGCTTTTTTAACGACTGCTTTCTTTATTTTCTTTGCCATAAAAATTCAATTAATGATGGTGAAGGAATGCAAATGGTTCAGCTATTTTATTGGCGCCATCGCCGAAATAAAGTGCAAATTCATTTGCGCCGGAATCTCCAGGATCGTGCTGAACCTCATACTGGGTTTTTACTCTCTTCCCGTTGATCTGTAATTTTCCAGTTTCTTCGAGGCTGTCCAAATCCACAATTGGTTTTGAAATAGCGTATTTCAATCTTTGTGTATCCAGGTCGAATATCATTGTGCAACCTCCTTTGAATTCGAACCCGCCCTCTGGCGTTTGCGGCACCGGTTTTTTAGGATCATTAATGTCGAAGGATGGCGCAGGAACATAATGCTCTTTGAATTCTCCGTCCTTGAAGATCACACCACTCTTCTGTAGGATAGAGAAGATAACCTCATTGATCTGGTTACCCTCAGGCCCCACTCTTGATACCAACCTTAAATTTATTATTTGGAATGCAGGTCCCGAATACCTCACGGATTGACGAATGCCGAGTTTTTCGGAGCCCTGTGTAAATACCAACCCGGTAAGTTTTCCGAAATCCGGGGAGTTTAAAAATTTCGACTTGATCCTTTTATGGAGGCCAACGATTATGGGTTTGTTTTTGTCGTAAGCTCCGCCAATATAATCCCTCGTAACATCAAAGATCTTTTCGCGGTCGTTGACGTACTTTATTGCATCACCATAGTCACGTAAAAAACCATTGATGATGCCCAGCAGTTGGCGGGTATCATTGCCTACCGGGTAATTTCCAGGTTCATTCTGCATCTCTTTGCCGTTAGCATCCGTTATATACCCGATATTCAATAAACGGAATCGCAGGCTGTCAACACTCAATGTTTTTATACCTTCCGGATAGATTCCTCTTCGCCTGAAAGCATCGATAAATGCCAGCCGGTATTCTCTTACATCATCAGCGACCAGGTCAAGATCTGCGGTAATGATCGCCCTGAGATAATCTCCAAAATTCAGATCTACAGGCGGACAATAATCAAGTGCACGGATACACATATTTAGCACGTGTCCGGAAGCTTTAGCAGCCTCGGCGGCAAAACGCTTTACCAGGTCGGGATGTAATTCGCCTTGCTGCAATATGCCCGTGCCGTTTGACGCGATGCGCATAAGATCGGCGATCCTGCTTTTGTAAATGCTGATGAATGCTTCAAAAACGGCTGCCACCAAAATGGAACCGCGGGAGTGGGGCTCCTTTACACTGCGATAGTCATCAGGACTTGGTTTTGCAGGCTTCCATTCTCCGGTCTCCTCATCCACTTTTCCGATCGCATCCCTTAAACTTCCATAGGTCCCGATGGCTGTTCCGAATTGCTGAGCCAATTGTCCCAATAAATTTTGTGTACTTAGATCGCCACGGGTTTTGGCGATCTGGTGTTCCAATACTTTGGGAAAAGTAAAATGCTGGAACAGTGCAACGATATCTGCAAATGCTTCATGAAACGCCAGCATATCCAGGTTGGTGGCCTCATTAAAATTGTTGTGTATTCCATCCAATATGGCATGAGTGGTTTCGTGTGCGATGATGTCATGACTCAGGCAGGTAAACACCAGTGAATCGGGCATATTGAATGTTTCATCAACCGGGGCCGCCGAAAAATATCCAAATAACAACGCTTTTTTTACCGGGCTGTAATAAGCGTTGGCTTCACGCAGTGCATGCGGGTAGATACGTAACTTTGGAACATATAATTCATAGCGCTTATCCAGCACTCTTTGACAGGCCCATAAAATTTTCCGGCCAAGTGCTTTCTCGAAATTCTTAATGGTGAGCATCGATACTGCGTAAACCATTTGCTGGTGAAACCTTGGATCACCTTCGCTTGGATCCAATCCATCCTGCACAAGCGCATAGTCGGAGTTGAGGTCAACCGGCGCATAAAATTTTTTTACGGTAGGATCAAAGTCGATCACTTCCACATATTCTCCGGAAGGGCCGGCTTTCAATTCTTCCCAGGGTATCCTGTACACAATATTATTAATGCCGGCAGTATCCATTTTTAAGGAAAGGCTCGGGTCGAATGCATAGCCTCTCAGTTTTCGGAACGGTGGCTTTTTGTTTCCAATACTTGACATAATATCATATTAATGATGGACAATACAATTTCACTTGTAACTCGGTGATGTTTGCGGCCTGGGCGGATAAGCAATCAATTTGTTCGCGGCTGAGGCTGGTAAGATTTGTACCTACAGTGCGTGCAATTTTTAACTGGGCATCGGTTAACTTTTCAGATAGAATCTTTTTATAGTCAACATTTTGCTCCAGCAATTGCTGGATCTGCGTCCTGAATTGATCAACATGTTGCACCCATTCGGCTGGGATCTTGTGGGCTTCGATAACAGAAGCAGTGACCTGGCCTTCTTTAAGATTAGTGATAAAACCAGGGATGCAATTCTCAATATCCCAGCCCAGCGATCCGTAAGCGAGCTGTTTATTTTCGAATTCAGTGTTCCTGTATAGATTCTGCATCATCTGAAAATTTTTGATGCGGGCCATAAAAACATCCATTGTGCGGATAAGGAGCACGAGCACATTATTATATGATTTTTTAAACGGCGACCCGGCGCCTGCATCACTGGTGATAATGGTATCGCATTCGTAAAAACTGTGTTGCTGCGTGATCTTCTGGATGCCCTGGTTATCATAAACACCGCCGTCAACCAGCACGGGCACCGCTCTTTTTATATCGGCTTCATTTGCATAAAATTCTTTGTCGATCGTTATCGGAGTAAATGCAAAGGGCACGCAGGAAGAAGCCATCACCGCTCTTGCGAGTGGAAATTTTTCGTTCTTAAAACGGATCGCAGGTACCATGAAGGCATAGGTAGAATCTTCCATCTTCTCGCGGGAGAAAGTAAAGGGCCTGCAAGTTTGTATATTGGTGGAACCAATAGCGAGCAAGGGTTTATTCGTCAGCAATTGCGATAGGGTGGCCTTGTTGAAAAAGAATTTATCGTATGCTTTTTCGATGATCTTGCTAACTGGAAATATTTTATACTGGAACTTGATAAACAGAATGAACATCACCACTATCGATACCGGGGAGAGCCAGGGCCAGGGAGTGAAAAAAGCATAGATGGCCAAACCAATGAATACCAGGAAAAATAATGCGGTCTTAAAAAAAGTAAAGGAAGTGAAGATATAAGTGAGCACGTTTTTGGTAGCGATGATCTCCTTTGTTTGCGCTTCAAATTCTTCATACGGCACATCTTTGGTGCAATAAAAGGCGCCTGTTATGGAGCCGCCGGAGATCGTTGATAACACATTTACCTTATCGAGTATCTTCAATTCATTGAGCTTCCTTAATGTGCCCAAATGAAATGCCGCCGCCCGGTAACCACCGCCGGAAAGGGAAAGACCTAGTTTGTTGGGAGAAGTAGCCATTGGGGGTAGAGTTTATTAGAGAAATGTAATATACAAAATCTATTTAATCTAAAACAGCTGACAAAATAGTAGTTTTTTGGGGAGATGTTACCCGTAAAAACACCTGAATTTTGCCTTCCCACGAAGATATTTGTTAAATTGATCTGGCCGGATGTGCTTCCGATAATGAAAAAGGAACAGGGAATTTTGAGCGAAGATCATCAGACATTCGCCATCCAAAATTCCTTGTTCCTTGGTGGATATTACATAATATCATTTGCATTGTTGGTGGTCCCACAATGCTGTTCCTACTTTAACACTTCACAATATCAATCGCCCAAAAAACTCCAATACTTTTCTTCCTTATGGAAATTTGTTTCGGGCCAATGGCTCATATCGAAGCCCGGAGCTTTTTCCAATATTTCCCTGCTTTGATCTAATATGAGCGCCTTCCGCGCCGGATCAACCCTTAACCGATTAAAGGGGATAGCGAAATATTTTTCATTGATAGTGAGGAAGCCTCCGAATTTTATTACGACATATTCGATCCGTCCGGTTGTGATATCAAGCATGATATCTTCTACTGCTCCCATGTGCTCATCCTTGTCATTATAGATCTTGTCACCAATGATGGATGTTGCCGTTAAAAATTTCAAAGGCTTGTTTGGATGTGTTCCTTCCTGGTTAACGCCAGTGAGGTTTTCTTTTTCTAATATTGACATTTGACTTATTTTTTAATTTTTAATAAGATATGTTACTCGTTCTATACAGTAACGGAACCACACATACTGTGCCAGTTCAAGGTGATTTTTTGGAGATAAATATTTGGCAGCGTATTAGTTCGAAATTACTGGGGTTGTGTTGAAATTTCATGTACCAGGTGCTTCGGAGTTTTCGCCTCCACAGCCGGCGGCGCTGCGTACCTGTGCCGGCGCTGTATTTGGCTCTTTGGAAAAATATGCTGCGCATTTTTCCAATCCCGCCTTCGGCGTGACCGAACCAAATAAGGCGCCTGCACAGGTACTGGTGATAGCTCGAGTAGGCAATGATTTTCAAACTGTACACTAGCAAATATTTGCTAGTTAAAATTTACGATCGTAGTATATCCTTCATTGTTTGGGGAGGCGCTGGGGATCAACGCCTTTTTAACAAGTGAAACCTATCGTCAGGTCTGGTTATTTTATATAGATCTTTTCACTTACTTTCTTTCCATCAACAACATACACGATAAAATAATAACCACTATTCAGGGAGAGACTACCTGGTTTGAGTATATACTGGTGTCTGCCCGCCGGCCGCGGTAGATCATTGATCAGCGTGATCACTTTGGTTCCTAACTGATCGATCATATAGATATTCACCGTAGCCGTGTTTTTCAGCTCATATCGGATCACAGCAATGTTTTCGACCGGGTTAGGAGAAACGCGATGGAAGAAATCATTTTCTTCAGGTAACATTAAAGTGGCGATATAGTCATTTGAAACAGCATTGCAGCCAGAAGCGTTTGTAACGATTACCGAATATGTACTGCCGGAAGTATAAGAATAGCGTTGCCCAGTTGCGCCGGAGATCAGGCTTCCATTAAGATACCATTGATAAGTGGACTCCGAGGTCGACATCAACATATTTCCTGTTTGTGAGATGCTTGGTGTTGCCGGTAGTGGTTTAACCGTAACTGGAATAATTATGGATGCAGCGCTCACGCAACCATTCACATCTGTCACCTGTACGCTGTAATTACCACTGGCACTCACGCTGATGTTTTGTGAAGATGCTCCGTTATTCCACAAATAATTGTTGGCCGCCGACGAGGTCAATATAACATTGCCTCCGCTACAAAATGTCGTTGGTCCGCCTGCATTAATGATTGGCGTTGCCGGTAAAGGATTAACAGTAACGGTCATTGATAAAGACGCGGCACTTGTACATCCACTGGCATTTGTTACCCGAACGCTATAGATACCGCTGGTATTTACGTTGATATTTTGTGTTGTTGCTCCGGTATTCCATAAATAATTATTCTCTGGTGAAGAACCCAGGAAAATATTTCGCCCCTGGCAGAATGTTGTTGCACCACTTGGAGTAATAGTTGGTGTAGCTGGAATCGGGTTTACGGTTACAGTAAGAGGAATAGAAGCAAGGCTCACGCAACCAAGCGAATTAGCTGTCGTGACCGTGAAGGTCCCGCTGTTGCTGACGTTGATACTCTGTGTGGTTGCCCCTGTGTTCCACAAATAACTATTCCCCACGGAAGAACTTAAGGAAACATTTCCTCCCTGGCAGAATGTTGTTGCGCCACCTGGAGTAATAACAGGTGCAGACGGAATTGGATTTACTGTTACCGTAAGCGGAACGGAAGCAAGGCTTGTACAACCCAATGCATTGGTAGTAGTGACGGTGAAGGTCCCGCTGTTGCTAACGTTGATACTTTGTGTGGTTTCCCCATTGCTCCACAAATAACTATTGCCAGTTGTTGAAGTCAACATTACGTTGCCTCCCTGGCAGAAACTGGTAGGCCCTCCGGCAGTGATCAATAGTGTTGCAGGTAAAGGATTAACCGTGACGGCTACCGGTGTGGATGCCGGACTTGTGCAGCCATTTGCATTGGTTATTTGAACAGCATAGTTGCCACTGTTATTTACGTTGATACTTTGTGTTGTTTCCCCTGTGCTCCATAGATAACTATTTCCAGCGGAAGAATTTAAGGAAACATTTCCTCCCTGGCAGAATGTTGTTGCGCCACCCGGAGTAATAACAGGTGCAGCCGGAAGTGGATTAACAGTTACATTAAGAGGAGCGGAAGCAATACTAGTACAACCAAATGAGTTGGTCGTTGTGACGGAGAACACACCGCTGTTGTTGACGGTTATACTTTGTGTTGTTTCTCCTGTACTCCATAAGTAGCTATTGCCGGCAGAGGATGTCAGCATAACACTGCCGCCCTGGCAAAATGTGGTATTGCTGTTAGGACTGATCACTGGTGTTGCGGGCAAAGGATTTACATTTACGTTTACCGTGTCCCTGAGTATGGTTCCAACCGCATCTGTGATGGTTAATATATAATTCGTGGTATTTGCCGGTGAAGCAACAGGTGAGAGAATGTTTGCATTACTTAATCCCGTTGCCGGCGACCACTGGTATGTATAAGGCTGTACTCCTCCGGAAACGGTATTGGATTGAGCAAGTGTAACGCTGCCACCTGCGCAAAAACTGGGATCGGGTATTAGAGTATTAAGAACAAGAGGAGTTATTGTGACCGGCGCATTTGCCCTGCATAAAAAGCCATCATTTCCACCAGAATAAGTTGCGGTCAGGTTGCCAAAGCTACTGCCTGTTAAAGTTCCCCCTGCGAAAACAGCATCTCCCGAAACCGCTAGTGCATTTATCGTTGAACTGGTTTCAAGGGTATTCCAAAGCGCATTTCCATTATCATCGAAGGCCCTGAGGGCATATAGCTGGATGTAAGGTGTATAATTAGTAACCACGTTGTTATCGGCCCCGTATACCTTATTATTATTAAAAGTTACGGTAGGCTTTAAAAATCCTCCAAGAACAGCGTAATCAATACTTTTAAAACTCAACTGCTTATTAAATAACAGGGTACCATTGCTGCTATATTTCCGGATCCAGGCACTTTGAAACGAGCTCGACAATCCCCTGCTGGCAGTAGATGCTGCAAAATAAAAATTATCACTACCGTTTGCAGCCACGCTCATTACCGATGCAAAGTGATAGGCATCGTTTGTGTTCAGGTCATCTTTCGCCCAGGAATAATTACCATTAGCCTGCAGACAGCAAACAAAACCCATGATTCCCACACCCGGATGAAGCGGGTTATTAAAAAATGTTGACGCCATACTATCCAGTGTTGCCGCATTCCCGATGTATAATTTATTAGGTGAATTATAAAGTCCGCCAACGCCAATTAATCCCGAAGGCGTAACAGATACTGCATTACAGTGTTCGTAATTGCTGTTGAAAAAGATCTTCATCCAGGTAAAATTGCCTGAAGTATTATATTTTGCCACAAAACCATCGTCGCTGCCATGGGCTGTAACCGCCGTGCCACCAATGCTGGCTGATCCGCCAAAGTAGCCACAGATCACAGTATTACCTTGGGGGTCGCAGGCAATATCACTAATAACGACACCAGTTGCGGCTGCGCTTACCCATACCTCGGTTCCGGTTGCATCGATCTTAAGAATATAATTACCGCCGGTGAAACTGAGGCTTCCAAAATTGACTACTCCGGTGCATGAACCCGCCAGGTAAATATTCCCAAGGCTATCGGCTGTAATGGTCGTGGCGTTATCAGCGCCCGTTGCACCATATTTTCTTGCCCATAACAAGGTGCCGGCGGTATCGTATTTAGATAAGAAGATGTCGGACGACCCGGAATTTGAAAGGCTCGAGGTTCCGATCGTGAACGTACTGCTGGTGAAACTGCCGCTGGCGTAGACAAAATTGTCGGAGCTCACAACAACATCATTAGTGGCATCGGTTCCGGTACCATTCTGCGTTTTTATCCAGCTATACGGAAGATTTTGTGCATCAGAAAAAACACAACAAAGAGAAAGTGATAAAGTAAAGATCAGGGTTTTCATAGGCACTAATTTCGAGGTTGGTCGGGGCGGAATATTGGTGGTATAAACAACGGAAAACGGGCCTATTTATTGCGTTTCATTCGCCTCAAATAATAAAACATTGTGATGTGAAAATAACTTAGATGGCTTTATCTTATTTTTAGGGTTATGACACCCGAACGTTACGAACGTCTTACTTCAGTTTTAAACAAACGTCAACCCGACCTCACAGTGGTACTGGAGAACGTCTTTGATCCGCATAATATCTCCGCCGTCATGCGCACCTGCGATGCCGTAGGTATCCAGGACATTTTTATCCTCAATACCAAGATCCCGCCGCATAAAAAATGGGGGGCAAAGAGCTCATCGAGCGCCGCCAGGTGGTTGACCATTCACCAGTTCACCGATGCCAATGAATGTTTTGCTGCATTGCGACAGCAGTACAAAAAGATATACACCACCCACTTAAGCAGCGACGCGGTGGAATTGCATGCCTTAGATCTTACAGAGCCCGTTGCCCTCGTATTTGGTAATGAACACAGCGGAGTAAGTGATGAGATCATCGCCATGGCAGATGGAAATTTTATCATCCCACAGGTGGGTATCATCAAGTCGTTGAATATCTCTGTTGCATGTGCGGTCACTTTATATGAAGCATTTCGCCAGAAGAATAATGCGGGCCATTATGATGGGGTGAAACTGGAAGGAGAGAAGTTGAAGGGGTTGAGGAATGATTGGGGATTTTTGGAGGAGTGAAGTTCCACCAAACATGCCTCTGTGTATCTCCGTGAAAACTTTGTGTGTCTCTGTGGAAGACCTTCTGAATCTTTGTGACCTTACCCTGCTTTACGTATCTTTAAAAGACAATACAGCATTTATGAATAGAATTTTCCTCCTTGCACTGCTGTTTATCAGCGTGAATGTTTCTGCCCAAAAAAAGATACTGGATCATACAGTTTATGATAACTGGAAAACCATCGGCGAGCGCATGATCAGCAACGACGGAAGGTTCGTGGTGTACACTGTTAATCCGCAGGAGGGTGATGGAGAGCTCGTGATCCAGGAGCCGGAGACAAAATACAAGAAGACAATTCCCCGCGGATATAATGCCATCATCACCGAAGATAGCCGCTACGTGGTTTTTAAGATAAAACCTTTTTTTAAAGATACCCGCCAGGCAAGGATCAAAAAGAAAAAAGCGGATGATATGCCGAAGGATTCATTGGCCATCATCGAACTTGGTAAAGAAGACGTATTGAAGATACCGAGGGTGAAAATGTACAGGTCTCCTGAAAAAGCATTTGGATGGGTGGCCTATCAAATGGAAAAGCCTGTACCCGATAGCAGCAAAAGATCGAAGCCCGTGGTATATGATTCCGCTAAAGCAAAAATAGATATGCTGGTGAAATTAGCAGATTCTGTTATCCGCAGATCGATCGATTCGGTTAAAGGAAATATTGCAAGGGAAGAAGTGATCTCCGCTGCACAGAAAGCTGCCAAGCAAATAATAAAAAATGCAGACGATGAAATGATCGTTGCAAAAGATGCGGATGACGACCCGGCTGATGGGGGTGCTGCAAGTGAAGGTACCGACCTCCTGCTACGCAAAATGAAAGATGCGAAAGAAAAAACTTTCAAATTAGTGAGTGAATTTTTATTTGATAAACACGGAACAAAACTGTTGATCGAAACCACAAAGAATAGTAAGGATACCAATAGCAGGGCGATGGTGATCTTATACGACCTGCAACTGGAAAAGGCGGACACGATCATGAAGGGTTTCAACGATAGCAAGGGCTATGCTTTTGATGAAGCCGGTAAGCAACTGGGTTTTCTTGCAGAAAGAGACAGCAGCGCAAAGGCGCTCACCAAATTTTATAAACTCTGGTATTATACCGCGGGACAGGATAGCGCAAAATTGCTTGTTGAAAAAAATACCGTTGGAATGAAACTCGGCAATACAGTTAGTGAGAACGGCAATGTGGTTTTTAGCAAGGACGGGAGGAAACTATTTTTCGGTACGGCCGCTATCAAGCCTCCAAAAGATACCACGCTGGTTGATTTTGAATTGGCAAGAGTTGATGTATGGCATTACAATGATGACTACTTACAACCACAACAATTAAAACAACTGGATGCAGATCTAAAAAGAAGCTATGTTGCCGTGATACAACCCGGCGACGACAAAATGATACAATTGGGCGCCGATGATGCGGAAAGGATCACACTGGCGAATGAAGGAAACGCAGACTGGGTGCTGGCTGAGAGTACCAAGGGCAATAGGGTAGAAGGGCAGTGGACAGGAAGGATCAAAACAACGGCTTATGTTATCAGTACCATCGATGGTCAGCGTAAACTGGTACTTGCGAATTCTCTTGCCAATTTCGATGCGTCGCCTGGCGGCAGGTATGTGTATTGGTATGACCCCGTTGCAAAGAATTATTTTACTTATGATGTAACAACGGCTGTTACGAAAAATATCAGCGATAGCGTGCCGGTGCCTTTATACGATGAAGAGAACGACCAACCCGATTATCCGAATTCATACGGCACGATGGGATGGCATGAGGGCGACAGTTCCTTCTATGTTTATGACAAATATGATATCTGGAAATTAGATCCTGCTGGTAAAGCGGAGCCTTATGTTTTGTTTGGACAGATCGGGTTAAGAAATGACTATGTGATCAGGTATGTGCAAACTAACCGCGAAGAAAGATTTTTCACCACAAAGCAAGACCGGATATTTCGCTTTTTCGACAGGAGGCAGAAAAACTCGGCACTGGTTGCATATTGTTTTGAATGCAATGATCTTTTCAATATGCAGTTGGATGACAACGGTAAGCTAATAAATATTCATCCCGTTTCCTACAACGGTATTTTAAAAGCGAAGAACAGCATCGATCATATTTATACAATGGAAAGTTATGGCCTGTCGCCCGACCTCTATTATGGAAATATCGTAGAAGGTGCACAGGTGCAATTGTCCAATATAAATCCTCAGCAAGCTGAATACAGCTGGGGCAGCGCAGAATTGTTCAGGTGGAAAACATACAACGATAAAGAGAGTACAGGCATTTTGTATAAACCCGAAGGTTTTGATCCAAATAAGAAATACCCGATGATCGTTTACTTTTATGAAAAATTATCAGACGGGTTGTTTACCTATATTCCTCCTGCGCCTACAGCCAGCCGTTTGAATATTTCTTTCTTTGTTGGACGTGGATACGTTGTTTTTGCTCCGGATATTTCCTACACAACCGGGCATCCCGGCAACGATGCATACAACTATATTGTGAGTGGCACGAGGGCATTGGTCAAACAAGGTTTTATCGATAGCACCAAGATCGGCATACAGGGACAAAGCTGGGGAGGATACCAGGTTGCTTATCTTATCACCAGGACAAATTTATTTGCCGCAGCGTGGGCAGGCGCTCCCGTGGCCAACATGACGAGTGCATACGGAGGTATACGTTGGGAGAGCGGACTCAATCGCCAGTTTCAATACGAACACTCGCAAAGCCGTATCGGCGCTACATTGTGGGAAAAACCACAATTGTATATCGAGAACTCCCCTTTATTCCAGGTGCCGAAAATAACCACACCGCTGGTGATCATGAGCAATGATGCAGATGGCGCAGTGCCCTGGTACCAGGGAATTGAAATGTTCACCGCAATGCGGCGCAATGGCAAAGCCGTTTGGTTATTGCAATACAATGGAGAAGCGCATAACCTAGTGGAAAGAAAGAACAGGAAAGACATTCAGATCAGGGAACAACAATTCTTCGATTGGAAACTAAAAGGAGAAAAGCCGGCAAAATGGTTGATATCCGGAGTGCCTGCTACGCAGAAAGGAATTGATTGGGGGTTGGGAGTGGAGTAGAAGTTGATAATTGGTAGTTGGGTAGCTGCAGCCCTCAAATAGTGATGCAACCAGTTTAATACTGCTGCTACAACTACAACCTACCAGCTTCTAAATTCCCTTCTGAGGCAATTATGCCCCATTTCGCCCCACCTCTTCATAGATTGAAGTGATTTAAGGATTTATATCCCACCCTTCATCCAAATAAGGCCATTTTTCTTCAACACTTGCTTCCCTGTTTGCTCTGGTATAAGTTTTGTATCAATAGGTTATACTAATATTAACCCAATGAGACATATCAGGGACCTGGCTTGTGCAGCTATCATCAGTTTTGTTCTTTTTGCTTGCAAAACAGGCGGAAAGTCAGTTCAACCTGTTGATTCATCCATGTACGACCTGGCCCATCCCGCCATTATGAAATTACCCGAAGCACTGGCGGAGATATCCGGCATTGCTTATTACTCAAAAGATACCAGCGTTTTTGCGATAGAAGATGAAGCTGGGCTTTTGTATAAGATCTCGCTGACCCAAAAAGATGCTATACAAAAATGGAAGTTCGATAAGAAACGCGATTACGAGGATGTGGTCTTACACGACAGTATCTTTTATGTGTTGGTCAGCAATGGCGATATCGAATCTGTGCAGTTTGGGAAGAACGATAGCATCATTACCAATATTTCCGAATTTCCCGATGCCAGTAAAAAAACTAACGAGTTTGAATCGATGTATTATGATGACAGTTTGAGACAACTGGTATTGTTGTGTAAGGATTGCGAGGACGATGGCAAAAAAACAATATCTGCCTGGGGATACGATCTCAATTCGGGTACATATACCCCTTCTGTTTTTACGATCGATGTGCAGCCGATCGCACAACAGCTTGACGAAAAAAAAATAAAGCTCAAACCCTCGGCCATGGCCGTTAACCCCGTAACGAATGAATTCTATATTCTTTGTTCGGTCAATAAATTACTGGTGGTCACAGACCGAAAAGGAAATTTTAAAGCATTGTACGCACTCGATCCGGCGATCTATAAACAACCCGAAGGCATTGCATTTACAGCCAAGGGCGATATGATCATCTCCAATGAATCGCATGAAACGGGTTTGGCGGATCTTTTAATTATAAAAAACAAAAAGAAGGGTTTATGAAAAGAACGGTGATGGCCATAACGTGTTTGCTGGCGTTTCAGGCGATGGTGAATGCACAAGACAGTATCCAGGCAAGGATCATATTGATCGGTGATGCGGGACAGCTTACCAATGGCAGGCACCCGGTTGTTGCCGCGGCAAAGAATCATGTAAAGATGGATGAGAAAACCACCGTTGTTTTTTTGGGTGATAATTTATATAAAGTAGGCTTCCCCGATAATTCGCTTCCTACTTATGATATTGCGAAAGCACCATTGGATTCACAGATCAGTATTGCCGGCAAAAGCAAGGCAAAGGTTTATTTCGTTCCCGGTAATCACGATTGGGCAAATGGAGGCGATCTTGGATATGAATCTATACTTCGCGTACAATCTTATATTGATTTTTTGAGCAACGATAATGTTCACATGTACCCACGTGATGGTTGCCCGGGGCCTGTGGAGGTCAGCATCACAAAGGATATCGTGCTGGTGATGTTCGACAGCCAGTGGTGGATACATCAATATGATAAACCTGGTATCGAATCGGATTGCCCTTTTAAAACAAAGGCCGAAGTATTAACCGCTTTGGATGATATTCTCTCCCGCAATTCGCAGAAGTTGGTGATACTGGCATTTCATCACACGTTTAGGAGCTATAGTCCGCATGGAGGTTATTTCACCCTCAAGGAACACATCTTTCCTTTCACCGATGTAATGCCCAGTCTTTATATACCCTTGCCGGTATTGGGTTCTATCTATCCATTGACAAGGGCCGTATTCGGCACTTCACAAGATATCAAGCACCCGCTTTACCAATCAATGATCAGCGATATTGAAGCAGTGGTAAAGGGCCATCCCAATGTGATCTATGCATCAGGGCATGATCACTCATTGCAATTGATACAAGACAGCACCTATAATTTTATCGTAAGTGGTGCAGGCAGTAAAAACTCCCGCGTTAATAAGAACAGGAATCATACGCTTTACGCTTCTCCTCTTTCGGGTTTCTGGACATTGGAAATATCAAAAGATAAAAATGTACAGGCAAGTGTGTACATCGTTGACGGAGATTCTGTGCGAAAAGATTTCAGCACGCAAATACTCAATTTCTCAAAACTGCATATAGCTGCGCCGGATACAACAAGGCAACCGGATTATGTATTTAGAGACAGTGTGGTGATCTCGGCAAGTGAAAAATACAAAGACAATGTCGGTTTCCGCAAAACATTCCTCGGAGCCAACTATCGCAAAGAATGGGGCACGCCAATAACAATGCAGGAATTCAATATCCGTAAAGAGAAAGGTGGCCTTACTGTAAAAAGTTTAGGTGGAGGAAAACAAACTAAGTCATTGCGACTCACTGATAAGTCTGGAACAGAATGGACGTTAAGATCAATTGATAAGGATCCCGAAAAAGCATTGCCTCCAAATCTCAGGGGCACATTGGCGCAAGGCATCGTACAAGACATGATCTCTGCCAGTCATCCTTATGGAGCGATGGTAGTGCCTGACCTGGCAAGAGCCGTGGGTGTTATCACACCCGATCCCGAGGTGTTTTATGTACCCAACGATCCGGCATTCGGCATCTATCTTGAGATGTTCAAAAACACCGTTGTGATGCTCGAGAATCGTGACCCCGGCGGCGCTTTTGTTGATACAAAAAGTACAGGTAAGGTCATTGATAAAATGTTGGAAGATAACGATCATCATGTTGACCAGGAAAAAGTGCTGAATGCAAGATTGCTGGACATGTTGATCGGCGACTTCGACAGGCACTTCGATCAGTGGAAATGGGGAACTGCCGATACCGGCAAAGGAAAATTGTATTACCCGATACCAAAAGACAGGGACCAGGCATTTTTTAACTCCGATGGTTTGTTGCTGAAGATATTGTCAAAAAAACAAATGCCTTTTTTACAAGGGTTTAAAAAGAATATCAGGGACATCAATGGCTTCAATTATGTAGCGAGAGATTTTGATCGTGTGTTCTTAAATAATCTCGATCAAAAAGCATGGGAGAGTATTACCACCAACTTTCAACAGGAAATGACCGATGCTGTGATCGATAAGGCAGTAACAAAATTTCCTCCGGCAATAGGGGCCATCGATTCGCAAATGGTTGCTGAGAAATTGAAGAGCAGACGAGATGCGCTTTTGAAAAGTGCGTTGACCTATTATAAGTTCCTCTCCCGGGAAGTGTCGGTTGCCGGTAGTAATAAATCTGAATATTTCCATATAAAGCAGGCGCCAAACGGGTTGCAGCTTACAGTGTATAAAAAGATCGGTTCCACAGATTCGGCTTCGGTGATGTACAACAGGGTGTTCGATCAAAGCGTTACCAGGGAGCTGAGGTTGTACGGGTTAAATGGTAATGATAAGTTTGAGATCGACTCCAACGTGTCAACAAAGATCAAGGTTAGGATCATCGGCGGAAAGGGAAATGATACATTCGACCTTAAAGGAAGTGTGCACAATCTTGTTTATGATCTTTCTACCGAAAAAAATGCATTGATCAACCTTAGGAGGACGCACAAACAAATATCTACCGATCCACGGGTCAACGAATACAAATACACGGGCTTTGAATATACCAAAATAAGATTCCCCCGGATCAATTTGGGTTATAATGAAGAAGACAAATTACTGGTGGGGCTCGGTTTTTGGAAACGCACTTATGGTTTCAGAAAAGATCCTTATGCTACAGATCAAAAGCTGAGCACCTTATATGCTCCATTTGCCGAAGGCGCCTACCAGGTCAAATACGATGGCATTTTCAATAAGTCGCTTGGCAAACAAGATGTCATTCTTCACGCACAACTGGTGAACCCAACGCTGAACAAATTTTTCGGTTTTGGTAATGAATCTGTTTACGATAAAAGCCAGACGGTTCATTTCTACCGCGTTCGCTACAAATATTTTGAAGCAGATGCGTTGGTAAGAAAACGTGTCACCGATTTCCTGGAGTTTTCAGTGGGCCCGAGTTATTATCATTATTGGAGCAGGTTCAAGGATAACGACGACCGGATACTTGGTACTCCTGCAGTTATCGGCAGCGATTCGGCGAGTATCTATGGAGTAAAGCAATTCCTTGGTGTAAAAGCAAAACTCGATATCAATTATATCAACAATGAGATATTTCCAACCCGTGGTATCACCTGGTACACCGAGTTCACTTCATTGGCTGGTCTCAATGCGAATGCGCACCAGCTAACCAAGTTAACTTCCGATATGACGGTATATGCTTCCATCCGCGATCCGGGAAGAGTGGGAGCGGTACTGCGTTTCGGCGGCGGACATATCTTCAGCAAGGGATATGAATATTTCCAGGCCATGAGTCTCGGCGCAAATAATTATTTGAGAGGTTATGCCAAGAACAGGTTCTCTGGTTCATCGATGGCTTATGGAAGTGCAGAGTTTAGATTAAAATTGATCAGGTCGAAATCATACCTGCTGCCGGGAGATGTTGGGCTCATGGGTTTTTATGATATTGGCCGTGTGTGGCAACGTGGAGAAATATCGCACAAATGGCATGGAGCCTATGGCGGTGGCTTGTATTATATTCCTTACGGTTTGATGATGATCTCCGGAACCATTGCTTTTTCTCCGGAAGACAACCTGTTCAATTTTACCCTTGGCACTAAATTCAATCTTGTTTTTTAAAACCTGAATATGGACGCAAACAATCTATATAAAAAAACTGAGCAGTATGTAACTGACTTGTTCAACGATAATAAAATACCCGGGCTGATCTATCACAATTTTGACCATACCCGTTCGGTAGTTGACCGTACAAAAGAGATAG